>ERZ1032432.60-NODE-60-length-26806-cov-15.355314_pt1 | contig 26806 bp, 24 predicted proteins | sample MGYA00518036_ERZ1032432 | MGnify/ENA primary metagenome ERZ1032432 (study PRJEB33718, sample SAMN03160202) | human skin metagenome | collected 2014-02-25 | study: EMG produced TPA metagenomics assembly of the PRJNA266117 data set (Human skin bacterial metagenome...
GTAGGAGCCGGCTTGCCGGCGAAGAGGCCCTTGAGTCTTGCGCCGCGCTTGCGAACGCCTTCGCTGGCAAGCCAGCTCCTACAGCCCCCTCCGAGTTTGTGGTCTGCCGTGTAGGAGCCGGCTTGCCGGCGAAGGGGCCCTTGAATCTTGCGCCGCGCTTGCGGACGCCTTCGCTGGCAAGCCAGCTCCTGCGGTTTCCTCAGCGGGCGCGGCGGCGGCCGGGGCCGATCAGCAGGGCCAGCAACAGCCCCAGTACGCTGATGCCAAAGCTCATCAACTGTGGCATCAGGAACCCCAGGGTTTCCCCCGGGCGGTTGCAGCTGTAGCCATATCCATCGCCTTGTTCATGGGCCCAGACGCCCGGTGTGGCGCTCACGTCCACAGGCGCCGATGGTGCGGGTTCCTCATTGGAGAACCCCAGGTTCGAATGGCTCGCGCTGCGCCTTTCCAGCTGCTCGATGGCCTGCAACTGGGCGTCGTTGCAGCGGTTCTGCGCCCAATTGCCGACCACCACCAGGACGGACAGCAGAAGCAGCAGCGGCACCGGGTAATAACGCCGGGTCCGCAGCAGGGGCGCCACCACCAGCCCGGCCAGGAAACCCGCCAGCAGCAGATTGACCCAGAACCACGGGCCGCCTTCCCAGCTCGGCGGTATCAACTGCACCAGCAGCGGGGGCAGCACAACGCGGGCGAACAGCAGGCACAGGGCGGCTGCGAGCAGGGTGATCAGCAGGGTCTTGATCCAGGATTTCATGGGCAATGCATAACCTTTAAGAAGGAGCGGTAAACGGGGGCTATCAGTGCTGCGCCAGCTGTTGGGGTATCGGCGGCGGGGTAAAGCGCCGGGCGTATTCGAGCAGGTCCCGGGGGAAGACCATGTGCTCTACCGCGCTGTCGTCCAGGCCGTAGAGGTAGGCCACTGCCGCAGCTTCAAAGGCCCAGTAGCCGAAATAGGATTCACCGTCCAGGTGGCTGTCGTGCCATGGGGCCTGCTCGAACGCCTCGTACCACTGGTCGCAGTACTCCACCAGCAGCTCCCGGGCCTCGTCCGCTTGATCGGCGTAGATGGCCCTGATCAGCGGCGTGTAGACCGGGTGGTACCACTCATCGATGTCTGCGCGGCCCGGCAGGCAGGGCTTGAGCAGGTCCTCGATCAAGGTGTCCTCGGCGTGGTAGCCGGCGCGGTCCTGCAGCGCCACCATGCGCGGCAGCAGGTCGCGGCGTTGCAGCAGGATGCACAGGCTGATGACCTGCACGTATTCCTCGTACTGGTCGAGGTAGTCCTCGATGTTCAGCGGCGCGATATCCGGCATTTCATTGCACAGGGCCAGGGTGCGCTGATGCTCCTCGTAGCTGGCGATCAGTGCGTCCAGCTCCTGGGCCAGCTCAGGCATGGCCTTGCCGCCGGTGTAGCCCAGGATCAGATGGTCCAGGCGTGCTCGCTTGACCTCCCAGGCCTTGAGCGAGGCTTCCTGCCCGGGGTAGTCCTCTTCCATAGAGTGTGTCTGCCAATGGGCTTCGGTACCCGCCAGGAACTCCAGGAGGATGTGGTACTGCTTCGGGTCGAGAAACACTTGCCTGCGTTGCATGTCAGTACCTGGCCTCAGTGGAAGGGCATCGGCGGCGGGGTAAAGCGTCGGGCGTATTCAAGCATCTCCCGGGGGAAGATCATGTGCTTGACCGCGCTGTCGTCCAGACCGTAGAGGTAGGCCACCGCCGCCGCTTCAAAGGCCCAGTAGCCGAAGTAGGAACCCTCGTCGCCGTCCAGGTGGCTGTCGTGCCATGGGGCCTGTTCGAACGCCTCGTACCACTGGTTGCAGTACTCCACCAGCAGCTCTCGGGGTTCATCCGGGTCTTCGGTGTAGATGGCCCGGATCAGGGGCGTGGAGACGTCGTGGAACCACTGATCGACGTCTTCCCGATCGGGCAGGTAGGCCTTGAGCAGGTCCTCGATCAGAGTGTCCTGGCCGCCAAAGCCGGCGCGGTCCTGCAGCAGCACCAGGCGCGGCAGCAGGTCGCTGCGCTGCAGAAGGATGCACAGGCTGATCACCTGGACATATTCCTCGTACTCGTCGGGGTAGTCTTCGATGTTCAGCGGCGCGATATCCGGTCGTTCTTCATAAACCCCCATCTTGCGCTGGTAGTCCTCGTAACCTTCGATCACCCCATCCAGCTCCCGGGCCAGTTGCTCCATGGGCGCACCGCCGGTGTAGCCCAGGATCAGGTGGTGCAGGCGCGCGCGGCGCACACTGGAAGCCTTGAGGGAGGCTTCCTGCTCGGGGCTGTCGGCCATCATCGAATGGGCCTGCCAATGGGCTTCTTCGCCGGCCAGGCTTTCGAGGAAGTCGTGGTACTGCTTGTGGCTGAGAAACACTTGTCTGCGGTTCATGTCGGTGCCTTGGCTCGGTAGACGCGAATCAGGGATAAGGGCGCCCGCGAGCGGGGATGGCCCGCAGGGCTGGGTCGAGAATGGAGTGGGTCACTCATCGCCGGCAGGAGGCGTGTTTCAGTCCTGCGCCGCCTGCTGGGGAATCGGCGGCGGGGTAAAGCGCCGGGCGTAGTCGAGCAGGTCCCGGGGGAAGACCATGTGCTTTACCGCACTGTCGTCCAGGCCGTACAGGTAGGCCACCGCCGCAGCCTCGAAGGCCCAGTAGCCGACGTAGTAACCTCCTTCGTCCATGTCCAGGTGGCTGTCGTACCACGAGGCGTGCTCGAACGACTGGTACCACTGGTTGCAGTATTCCACCAGCAGGTCCCGGGGCTCGTCCGGGTCCTGGCTGTAGATGGCCCAGATCAGGGGCGAGTACATGGGGTGGTACCACTCATCGAGGTCGGCGCGGTCCGGCAGGTAGGGCTTGAGCAGATCCTCGATCAGGGTGTCCTCGGCGCGGTAGCCGGCACGGTCCTGCAACAGCGCCACTCGCGGCAGCAGGTCACCGCGTTGCAGCAGGATGCACAGGCTGATCACCTGTACATATTCTTCGTAGTCGTGGAGGTAGTCGTCGATGTTCAGCGGGGCGATGTTCGGCAGTTCTTCACAAAGCCCCAGCTTGCGCTGGTAGTCCTCGTAGCCTTCGATCACCCCGTCCAGCTCCTGGGCCAACGCCTCCATGGACACGCCGCCGGTGTAGTTCAGGATCAGATGATGCAGGCGCGCGTCCTTGACCTCTGCGGCCTTGAGGGCGGCCTCCTGCTCGGGGCTGTCGGCCGTCATCGAGTGCATCTGCCAGCGGGCTTCGGTGCCCGCCAGGCTTTGCAGGTAACTGTGGTAATGGGCGTGGCTGAGAAACACTTGTCTGCGGTTCATCTCGGTGCCTGGCCTCAGTACACGGGAATCAGGGTGAAGGGCGCCTTGCGCTGCGAGGCTTCCAGCAGCAGGGTCGGCAGGTCGACCTCGGCCGGCTCCAGGTCGAGCTGCTCCAGTTCTTCTTCCAGCTTCTGCGCATCGGCGGGCAGGGCCGAGATCGGCTGGCGCAGGTAGGGGCGCGGGTCTTCGCCGTAATACACCTTGGCCGGACCGGGAGGAATGCCCTCCAGGCGGGCGAAGCCTTCTTCGTCAAGGTTGCCTTCGGCTTGCGAGCCGTCGCTGAAGATCACTCGGTAGGCGGCGCCGGACACCGGTTCCAGGTTGGGGTAGTGCAGGTTCAGCTCCAGCCAGTGGTCTTCGCCGGTGAGTTGTTCCATACCCTGGTTGACGTCCCGGGTGATACGCGCGGCATCGCGGGTTTCAGGCTGCGCAGCGCGGTTGATGGTTGGCGTGCCGGCTTCCAGGGAGGACTGTGGCTTGGGTTGCAGGGCCGGGCCGCGGCTGTGGGCGGCGGCCGAGTTGTTGCGCTGCTCGGCGATCCAGGGGGCGATGCGCTCTTGCACCGACACCATGAGGAACTCAGTGTGTTCCTGGGCTTCGTTGAGGTTGTGGATCACCAGGCGTTGCTGCTGGGCCGTGAGGTTGTTGAAGATCGAGGAGGCGCGCACGCCGCTGATGATCTCCGGCAGTTCCTCGGCCAGGCGCACTGGGTCCAGGCACTTTTCCAGCAACTGTTCGGGGCTGGTTTTCAGGCGGCAGGCCAGCAGGGTGTGGCGGATCAGGTCGAAGAGTTTTTCGGCGTGGCGCTGGGGGGCGCGGTTGATCAGGCGCAGGAGGATCTTCAGGCCGTGCCCGGGGCCGGGAATCCAGCCGATCAGGGCCAGGGCCAGGTCGAAGAAGGCGTCTTCCTCGTCCTTGGGGTTGTTGATGGCGTCCAGCTCGAAGATCGCCTGGATGCAGTCGTAGGCGTTGAGTTCCTGGGTCAGCAGTGGCAGGCGGCCGCGTTCGATGGCCTTGATCAGTTCGGCCTTGGCCTCTGGGTAATCGTCGTAATACAGGTCTTCGACCATGACGTGTTCCTTTCCCTGGAAAATTGGAGCGCGGATGCTGAATGAATTGAGGGGGTGGGGCAAGGTGCTTTGGCGGTTTTTTTATGTTGGGAGGTGTTCATTGTTGTGGTTATGGGGGGGTGTTTGGTTTTGTGTGGGTGGTGAGGGGGACATATCCGTTGCTGCGGGTGTAGCGTCTTACGGTTCCGCTCTTACAGCGGCTCACTTTTGAAAAGCGCAAAAGTAAGCAAAACGCTCTGCCCCTCCACTCGGTGCCTCGCCTAGGCTCGGCATGCCCGAACGAAGGCATTGATCCGTGGGCCGCCGCCACAGGCCATCCATGGCCTGATGGCGGCTAACCCGGCATCCCTGCCGGGTTACCCACGGATCAATGCCTGCGTTCGGCCATCGTGGTTAACGGGGCGCTCAGATCAAGATCAAGATCAAGAGCGCGACGGCGGCCTTGCGGCCGGCCTGGAGCTGGGGCGGTGTGTAGCGTCCCCCCGTGTAGGAGCTGGCTTGCCAGCGAAGGCGTCGGCCCAGGCGATGCATGGCTTGCGGGCCTCTTCGCCGGCGAGCCGGCTCCTACAACGAAATGCGGTGGTTGGTCCACCGTAGGAGCTGGCTTGCCAGCGAAGGCGTCGGCCGGGGCGCTGCATGACTTGCGGGCCTTTTCGCCGGCAAGCCGGCTCCTACACATGCGGGCTGGTGGGGCGGTTGTGGTCAGAAGGAGCGGATGATGCGGCCCAGGGTTTCCATGGCCTGTTCCGCCGCTTCGTTCCAGGGGCTGCCGTAGTTCAGGCGGATGCAGTTGCGAAAGCGCTGGGTCGGGGAAAAGATCGGCCCGGGGGCGATGCTGATGCCTTGGGCCAGGGCCATCTGGAACAGTTTCAACGAGTCCATCTGCGGTGGCAGTTCCAGCCACAGGAAGTAGCCGCCCGCCGGCTGGCTGACCCGGGTCTGCGCCGGGAAGTAGCGGGCAATCGCCGCCAGCATGGCGCTCTGCTGTTCTTCCAGGGCGTAGCGCAGTTTGCGCAGGTGGCGGTCGTAGCCGCCGTGCTGCAGGTAGTCGGCAATCGCCGCCTGGGCCGGCATCGAGGCGCACAGCGAGGTCATCAGTTTCAGCCGTTCGATTTTCTGCGCGTAACGCCCAGCCGCGACCCAGCCGATGCGATAGCCCGGGGCCAGGCTCTTGGCGAACGAGCCGCAGTGCATCACCAGGCCCTCGGTGTCGAAGGCCTTGGCCGGTTTCGGCGCCTGCTGGCCGTAGTACAGCTCGGCGTAGACGTCGTCTTCGATCAGCGGCACTTGATGCTGGCGCAGCAGCTCCACCAACTCCTGCTTCTTGGCCTCGGGCATGCTCGCGCCCATGGGGTTCTGGAAGTTGGTCATGCACCAGCAGGCCTTGATCGGGTGCCGCTCCAGGGTCTGGGCCAGGACGCCGAGGTCGATGCCGTCTCGCGGGTGCACGGGAATTTCCACCGCCTTGAGCTTGAGCCGTTCCAGCACTTGCAGGCTGGCATAGAAGGCCGGGGCTTCGATGGCCACCAGATCACCGGGCTCGGTCACGGCCTGCAGGCACAGGTTCAGGGCCTCCAGGGCACCGTTGGTGATCAGCAGTTCCTCCATGGGCAGCATCAACCCGGCCACCATGTAGCGCAGGGCGATCTGGCGGCGCAGTTGCGGGTTGCCCGGGGACATGTCGGTGACCACCACCCGCGGGTCCATCTCGCGGCTGGCGCTGGCCAGGGAGCGGGACAGGCGTTGCAGGGGGAACAAGGTCGGGCTGGGGAAGGCCGAGCCGAAGGGCACGGTGCTCGGGTCCTTGATCGAGTCGAGCACCGAGAACACCAGTTCGCTGACATCGACTTCGGTGGATTCATTGACTTCGCTGCTGATCACCGGCTCGGAGAACGGGCTCGGTGCGTGAGCGTTGACGAAGTAGCCGGAGCGCGGGCGGGCACGGATCAGGCCGCGACGCTCCAGCAGGTAGTAGGCCTGAAACACCGTTGACGGGCTGACCCCATAGGTCTGGCTGGCGTAGCGCACCGAAGGCACGCGCTGGCCGGGGCCCAGGACTCCGGAGCGGATCAGTTCGGCGATGTCGTCGGCGAATTTTTCGTAGCGTTTCATCTGCGGTGCAAGATCCAGTCTGGTCATCGGGTCTAGGTGTTCAGATTCGCAAGGGAAGGCTCGACGACCATGGATGGGCCCATGGTGGCGTCGAGTACAGAGTTCCCGTGGCTCGGGGACGACAGCAGGCTCCCTGGCCACGGCATTCTAGTGGCTCAGCGGTTCATCGGCGCAACAAAACGGCTCTTGGCGATGGCGTAGACGCTTGGCTCATCGCTGTCGGCGACCTTGAAGCTGATGGCCTGGGAGCTGCTTTGGGCACGATCCTGGGTCATGGCCACCGAGACCGGCAAGTCGGTGATTTCTCCCGGGGCCAGGCTCAGTTCGGTCTTGCCCTGCAGTTCGAAGCCATCGCCATCCACCAGGGCCAGGCGGTAGTTCTGGCGTTCCTGGGTCTTGTTGATGATCTTCAGGCTGTAGATGTTCTCGATCTGCCCCAGGGCGTTTTCACGGAACAGGCCACGGTCCTTGCTCACGTCCAGGGACACCATCGGCCGTTGTACCAGGGCCAGGGCCAGGGCGCCGATCATCACCAGCAGCACCGCGCTGTAGCCCACCAGACGCGGCCGCAGCAGGTGAGTCTTGCCCCCTTGCAGTTGGTGTTCCGAGGTGTAGGCGATCAGGCCCCGGGCATAGCCCATCTTGTCCATGATCGAGTCGCAGGCGTCGATGCAGGCGGCGCAGCCGATGCATTCCATCTGCAGGCCGTCGCGAATGTCGATGCCGGTAGGGCACACCTGTACGCACACCTGGCAATCGATGCAATCACCCAGGCCGACGTCGGCAGGCTTCACATCGCGCTTGCGCGGGCCGCGGCTTTCACCGCGCACCGGGTTGTAGGAGATGGTCAGGGTGTCTTTGTCGAACATCACGCTCTGGAAGCGTGCATAGGGGCACATGTGCATGCACACCGCCTCGCGCAGCCAGCCGGCGTTGATGTAGGTGGCCGCGGCGAAGAACAGCACCCAGAACAGGCTCAGGCCACCGATCTGCAGGGTCAGCAGTTCCTGGGCCAGAGGGCGGATCGGGGTGAAGTAGCCGACGAAGGTCAGGCCGGTGAGCAGGCTGATGCCCAGCCACAGGGTGTGCTTCATGGCCCGGCGGGCCAGCTTGTTCAGGCCCCAGGGCGCGGCCTGCAGCTTGATCCGCTGGTTGCGCTCGCCCTCGGTGACCTTTTCGCACCACATGAACAGCCAGGTCCACGAGCTTTGCGGGCAGGTGTAGCCGCACCAGACGCGGCCGGCGAACACGGTGATGGCGAACAGGCCGAAGGCGCAGATGATCAGCAGCGCCGAGAGGAGGATGAAGTCCTGGGGCCAGAAGGTTGCGCCGAAAATGTGGAACTTGCTTTCGGCCAGGTCCCAGAGCACGGCCTGGCGGCCACCCCAGTTGAGCCACACGGTGCCGAAGAACAGCAGGAACAGGAAACCTGCTCCGCTCATGCGCAGGGTGCGGAACAGGCCGCTGAAACTGCGGGTGTAGACGTGTTTGTCAGTGGTCTTCGTCTTCATCTGTGTAGGGCGTGAAGGTTCGAAGGTTTCTACTAATCGGACGGGGATTCTTTCGCTCATGGTCGTTCGCTCATCAGCCTCCATCAGGCCGGGCAACTATGACCACGGATCTGTTTGCATAACAGACTCAGGTATTTGATAAAAAACCGGATCAGATGGCCCTTTGCAGCGCCCCTGCGACAACTTGCCGTACCCCCTCAGGTGCCACCAGGGAGGGCTGCAGGCCGTGCTGGCACAGGGCCGCGGGGCGGGCCCTGATCCAGGTCAGTCAAATCACCGAATCACCTTCACTGGCTTTCAGATGGCGCCGGCCGTCGGTGGCGCCTGCTACGGTCAATGCGTCGGCTTCTGCTTCGGTGATGTAGACCCGCTCGCCACCCAGGTCCACCGCCGACATCGACTTGGCGCTGTCGGTGATGATGGTCACGGCGCTGGCCGGGAGGTGCTGGTGCAGGGTTTCGGTGTCGAAATAGCAGGTCTGGTTTTCGATGCGCAGGCTCATGGCGGTTACCTCAAGGCAATGGCTGTACAGGTTAGGGCGCAGGGGCCGGCCAGGGTTCGACCACGGCGATCAACGGTGGCTGGGCAGGCGCTGGCGGGAGGGGGGGCGCAGGCTTGTGCAGGAACTGGCTGGCCAGCGAAGGCGTCCGTGGGGTTGGCAGCCAGCTTGGGGCCTCTTCTACGGCAAGCCGGTTCCTGCGGTGGTGGTGATGGCGGCACCTTTTGCTGGCGGGCGCGGTCCATCGCTGAGGAGCCCGCGAAGGGACGAGGAGCGATCGCATGAACACCTGGTGGCAAGAAGTCTGGCTGACCCTGCAAGACGAATTCGCCGATATCGGCGATGCCCGGCAACTGACCCAGATCACCCTGCGGCTGCTGGTGGCGGCCCTGCTGGGGGGCATTCTGGGCTTCGAACGCGAGCATCAGGGCAAGGCCGCCGGGGTTCGCACCCATATGCTGGTGGCCATGGGCGCGGCCCTGTTCGTGCTGGTGCCTAGCCTGTCCGGGGCCCAGGCCGATGCCATGAGCCGGGTGCTCCAGGGGGTCATCGCCGGGATCGGTTTTCTCGGCGCAGGGACCATCCTCAAGGGCCGTGAAGAAGACCAGGGCCAGCACGTCAAGGGCCTGACCACCGCCGCCGGGCTGTGGATGACCGCCGCCATCGGCGTGGCCGCCGGCATGGGCCGCGAGGCCACGGCGGTGCTCAGTACCTTGCTGGCGCTGATGGTCTTCAGCCTGATGCCGCTGATTGTCCGGCGCCTGGAAAAGCGCCAGGACGGCTGATGCTCCGGGCCTCCCCACGTGGCTGTCTATGCTTGCTGGCTGGGCAGGCGCCCGGGCTCAGGCGCTGACCACCACCGGCGGCATGGTAGTGGGCGGGTCGCCCTTGGGTGGCGGGGTGCTTTCCGGCGGTTCCTGCTCCGGGATCGGCTCAGGCTCGCTGGGGGGCAGGGTCGGTTGGTCGATGTTGGGATCGGGGGTTTCTGCCGGGATCGGGATATTCATCGCGCTGGCCTCCTTTGTGCTTGCAGATGCACGGGCTCTTCTGGTGGACCGCAGCGGCGCGGATTTGATTCCCGCCGCTTGGCCGACCAATCGCGGTGAACTTTCGCCGCAGGCTTTGGCTCGGAACCTAAGTGCATTGATTCACCGGGGCCGCGGCCCCGCCACCAGAGCGTCGAAGACGTGAAAAAGGGGTGATGCTCGATGACTGTAGAAAAACCGACCGAACAGCAATACCAGGCGCACCTGCCGTTGTCCCAGGCTCTGCTGCTGCCGCGCATTGCCATCGAGAGCATCCGCCCGGTGCTCGACGGCGGCCAGTTCGCGGTCAAGGCGGTGGCCGGCCAGGAGGTAGAGGTGGCGTGCAAGGTATTCGCCGACGGCCACGACAAACTGGCGGTGCGGGTGCGCTGGCACAACGAGCAACAGGACAGCTGGGCCAGCCAGGCCCTGGAAGACCAGGGCAACGACGGTTGGCTGGGGCGTTTCACGGTGCCCGAAGTGGGGCGCTACCGCTTCTGCATCGAAGCCTGGATCGATCAGTTCGCCAGCTTCTGCTACGAGCTGGAGAAAAAGCACCTGGCCGGGGTTGCGGTCAGCCTGGAGCTGCAGGAGGGCCGCAGCCATGTGCAACAGGCCGCCGAGCGCAGCGAAGGGCCGCTGCGCGAGCAGTTGCTGGGGTTGCAGCGCGATCTGTCCGGGTTGCTGGAGGCCGAGCAGGTGGCGCTGTTTCTCAGCGAGTCCAGCGCGCGCCTGATGGCCGAGGCCGATCACCGGCCCTACCTGAGCCTGAGCCCCGAGTACCCGCTGGATGTGGAGCGGCTACAGGCGCAGTTCGCCAGTTGGTACGAGCTGTTTCCCCGCTCGATCACCGACGATCCGGCCCGCCACGGCACGTTCAACGACGTTCATTCGCGGCTGCCGATGATTCACGACATGGGCTTTGACGTGCTGTATTTCCCGCCGATCCACCCCATCGGCCGCAGCCACCGCAAGGGGCCCAACAACTCGCTGAGCGCAGGCCCGGACGATCCCGGCAGCCCCTATGCAATCGGCAGCGAGGAGGGCGGCCACGAGGCCATCCACCCGCAACTGGGCAGCCGGGAGGACTTCCGCCGGCTGCTGGCGGCGGCCGCCGACCACGGCCTGGAGATCGCCCTGGACTTCGCCATCCAGTGTTCCCAGGACCACCCCTGGCTCAAGCAGCACCCGGGCTGGTTCAACTGGCGCCCGGACGGCACCATCAAATACGCCGAGAACCCGCCGAAGAAGTACCAGGACATCGTCAATGTCGACTTCTATGCCGCCGAGGCCATTCCCAGCCTGTGGCTGGAGCTGCGGGACATCGTCATCGGCTGGGTCGAGGAGGGGGTCAAGACCTTTCGCGTGGACAACCCCCACACCAAGCCGCTGCCGTTCTGGCAGTGGCTGATCGGCGAAGTGCGCCGCCAGTACCCGGAGGTGATCTTCCTCGCCGAAGCCTTCACCACCCCGGCGATGATGGCGCGCCTGGGCAAGGTCGGTTACACCCAGAGCTACACCTACTTCACCTGGCGCAACACCAAGAGCGAGTTGTCCAGCTACCTGGCCGAACTCAACCAGCCGCCGTGGCGCGACTGCTTCCGCCCCAACTTCTTCGTCAACACCCCGGACATCAACCCGCAGTTCCTGCATGACTCGGGGCGCCCGGGGTTTCTGATCCGCGCGGTGCTGGCCACCATGGGATCCGGGCTGTGGGGCATGTATTCCGGGTTCGAGCTGTGCGAATCGGCGCCGGTGCCGGGCAAGGAGGAGTACCTGGATTCGGAGAAATACCAGATCCGCCCCCGGGACTTCTCGGCGCCGGGCAACATCATTGCCGAGATCGCCCAGCTCAACCGCATCCGCCGGCAGAACCCGGCGCTGCACAGCCACCTGGGGCTCAAGCTGTACAACGCCTGGAATGACCACATCCTGTATTTCGGCAAGCGCAGCGGCGACAACTTCGTGCTGGTGGCGGTCAGCCTCGACCCGTTCAACCCCCAGGAGGCGCATTTCGAATTGCCGCTGTGGGAAATGGGCCTGGCCGATGACGCCCAGACCCAGGGCGAGGACCTGATGAACGGCCACCGCTGGACCTGGTACGGCAAGACCCAGTTCATGCGCATCGAACCGGCGCAGCCCTTCGGCATCTGGCGCATCACCGCCACGTAGGAGCCGGCTTGGGCCCATGGGCCTTGTGCAGGCCCGGCCGACGCCTTCGCTGGCAAGCCAGCTCCCACGGTGGGGCGTGGTTTGTGGCAGCTGCGAATTCAATTTTTTCAGGAGCCCGACATGGCCAAGAAACCTCGCCCCACGACCTTTATCAAGGACCCGCTCTGGTACAAGGACGCGGTGATCTACCAGGTGCATGTGAAGTCCTACTTCGATTCCAACAACGACGGAATCGGCGATTTTCCCGGGCTGATCGCCAAACTCGACTACATCAAGGACCTGGGGGTCAACACCATCTGGCTGTTGCCGTTCTACCCCTCGCCGCGGCGCGACGATGGCTACGACATCGCCGAGTACCGCGGGGTCAGCCCCGACTACGGCACCCTGGCTGACGCCCGGCGCTTTATCGCCGAGGCCCACAAGCGCGAGCTGCGGGTGATCACCGAGCTGGTGATCAACCACACCTCCGACCAGCACCCCTGGTTCCAGCGGGCACGCAAGGCCAAGCCGGGTTCGGCGGCGCGCAATTTCTACGTGTGGTCCGACGACGACCAGAAATACGACGGCACGCGGATCATCTTTCTCGACACCGAGAAGTCCAACTGGACCTGGGACCCGGTGGCCGGCCAGTACTTCTGGCACCGCTTCTACTCTCACCAGCCGGACCTCAACTTCGACAACCCCCAGGTGATGAAGGCCGTGCTCTCGGTGATGCGCTACTGGCTCGACATGGGCATCGACGGCCTGCGCCTGGACGCCATTCCCTATCTGATCGAGCGCGATGGCACCAACAACGAGAACCTGCCGGAGACCCACCAGGTGCTCAAGCAGATCCGCGCCGAAATCGACGCCAACTATCCGGACCGCATGCTCCTGGCCGAGGCCAACCAATGGCCGGAAGACACCCAGCTGTACTTTGGCGATGTCACAGGCAGCGACGGCGACGAGTGCCACATGGCCTTCCACTTTCCGCTGATGCCGCGCATGTACATGGCCCTGGCCCAGGAGGATCGCTTCCCCATCACCGACATCCTGCGCCAGACCCCGGAGATCCCGGCCAACTGCCAGTGGGCGATCTTCCTGCGCAACCACGATGAACTGACCCTGGAAATGGTCACCGACCGCGAGCGCGACTACCTGTGGAACTACTACGCCGCCGACCGCCGGGCGCGGATCAACCTGGGGATCCGCCGGCGCCTGGCGCCGCTGATGGAGCGTGACCGGCGGCGCATCGAGCTGCTCAACAGCCTGCTGCTGTCGATGCCCGGTACCCCGACCCTGTACTACGGCGACGAGATCGGCATGGGCGACAACATCTACCTGGGGGACCGGGATGGCGTGCGTACGCCGATGCAATGGTCCATCGATCGCAACGGCGGTTTCTCCCGGGCCGACCCGGCCAGCCTGGTGCTGCCGCCGATCATGGATTCGCTGTACGGCTACCCGTCAGTCAACGTCGAGACCCAGTCTGGCGATCCCCATTCGCTGCTCAACTGGACCCGGCGCATGCTGGCGGTGCGCAAGCAGTCCAAGGCCTTTGGCCGCGGCACGCTGAAGATGCTGTCGCCGAGCAACCGACGGATCCTGGCCTATACCCGGGAATACACCGGGCCTGACGGCAAGCAGGAGATCATCCTGTGCGTGGCCAACGTCTCGCGTAGCGCCCAGGCCGCGGAGCTGGACCTCTCGGCGTTCGCGGGCATGGTGCCGGTGGAGATGCTCGGCGGGAACGCCTTTCCGCCCATTGGCCAGCTGAATTTCCTCCTGACCCTGGCGCCCTACGGTTTCTACTGGTTCGTCCTGGCGGCGGAAAACCAGATGCCCAGCTGGCACGTGGAACCGGCCCAGAGCCTGCCGGATTTCACCACCCTGGTGCTGAAGAAACGCCTCGAAGAATTGCTCGAAGCGCCATCGCGCACCACCCTGGAGCAGGAAGTACTGCCCAACTGGCTGCCCAAGCGGCGCTGGTTCGCCGGCAAGGACAGCGCCATCGACCAGGCGCGGATCGCCTACGGCGTGCGCTTTGGCGACCCGCAGCACCCGGTGCTGCTCAGCGAGATCGAAGTCACCAGCGCCGGGCGCAGCGAGCGCTACCAGTTGCCGTTCGGCCTGTTGGCCGAAGAGCAGATCAACAGCGCCTTGCCCCAGCAACTGGCCATGGCTCGGGTGCGTCGCGGGCGCCAGGTGGGGCTGATCACCGACGCCTTCGCCCTCGACAGTTTCGTGCGCAACGTGCTGCTGGCGCTGCAGGGCGCCACCTGCCTGGACAGCGAGCAGGGCCAGATCCGTTTCGAGGCCACCGCGCAGCTGGCGGCGCTGGGCCTGGGGGCCGACGCCGAGGTGCGCTACCTGTCGGCGGAGCAGTCCAACAGCTCGGTGGTGGTGGGCGGCAGCCTGGTGCTCAAGCTGATCCGCAAGGTGGCGGGGGGCATTCACCCGGAACTGGAAATGGGCGCCTTCCTCACCGCTGCCGGCTTTGCCCACATCTCGCCGCTGCTGGGCTCGGTGCTGCGCCGCGATGCCCAGGGCGAAGACCATCTGCTGATGATCGCCCAGGGCTACCTGAACAATCAGGGCGATGCCTGGGAGTGGACCCAGAACAACCTCGAGCGGGCGATCCGCGACGAGCTGGCCGAGGCCATGTCCGAGCAGGAGCAGCACTACAACGCCCTGGGCGAGCTCCAGGATTTCGCCGGCCTGCTGGGCCAGCGCCTGGGGGAAATGCACCTGCTGCTGGCGGCCCCCAGCGACAATCCGGATTTCGCTCCCGAGCACGCCACCGCCAAGGATGCCCAGGCCTGGAACCAGCAGGTTGCCGAGCAACTGGAGCGCGGGTTGCAACTGCTTCAACAGCACCAGGCCGAACTCGCGGCAGGGGAGCAGAAATTGCTCGGCAAATTGTTGCAGCATAAGGCGCTGATCCTGGGTCACATCCAGCAACTGGCCAAACAGTTGGTGGGGGGCGTGCGGATTCGTGTCCACGGCGACCTGCACCTGGGGCAGGTACTGGTGATCAAGGGCGATGCCTACCTGATCGACTTCGAGGGCGAGCCGGCCCGGCCCCTGGCCGAGCGCCGCGGCAAGCACAGCCCGTACAAGGATGTCAGCGGGGTCCTGCGTTCCTTCGACTACGCGGCGGCCATGGCCCTGGAGGCACCGGCGGTGGACGGCGCGCAAGGCGCGGCGGCGGGGCGGCGCAAAGTGGTCACGCGCTACCTGGCCGAGGCGCGCCACGCCTTTGTCCAGGCGTATCGGCTGGCGACGGCTAATCTTGCCCATGGCTGGCAGGACCCGGCGGCCGCGGATGCCGCCCTGGCACTGTTCAGCCTGGAGAAGGCCGCCTACGAGCTGGCCTATGAAGCGGAGAACCGTCCCGCCTGGTTGCCTGTGCCATTGCACGGCCTGGTGGGGCTGTTACGTGAACTGAAACCCTTTTCCGATATTGAGAGTGGTGGAGAGCAGTCATGAGTTTCTCGAACAAGGAACAGGGAAAGCAGCAACCGGCATTGCTTCCTTCGGCCAAGGCCATCGACGCCCTGGTACGGGCCGAACACCGCGATCCATTCGCCATTCTCGGGCCCCACGGCGATGGCGCCGGCGGGCAATTCATCCGCGCTTTCCTGCCCGGGGCGCTGAGTGTGCAGGTGCTGGACCGCGACCAGCAGCAGGTGCTCGGCAGCCTGCAAGCCGGTGAGGTGCCGGGGCTGTTTGTCGGGCACTTTCCCGAGGCCCGGCCCTATCTCTTGCGCATTCAATGGGCCGGGGGCGAACAGGTCAGTGAAGACCCCTACAGCTTCGGCCCCCTGTTGGGGGAGATGGACCTGTACCTGTTTGCCGAAGGCAATCACCGCGACCTCAGTTCCTGCCTGGGGGCGCAACTGACCACCGTGGACGGCATCGACGGCGTGCGTTTTGCGGTCTGGGCACCGAATGCCCGGCGGGTCTCGGTGGTGGGCGACTTCAATATCTGGGACGGGCGCCGGCACCCGATGCGCCTGCGCCATCCCTCAGGGGTCTGGGAGCTGTTCATCCCGCGCCTGCAGGCGGGCGAGGCCTACAAATACGAGATCCTCGGGCCCCAGGGCATCCTGCCGCTCAAGGCCGACCCCATGGCCCTGGCCACGCAGTTGCCGCCGGACACCGCCTCCAGAGTCGCGCCGCCCCTGACCATCGACTGGCAGGACCAGGAGTGGATGCTGGCCCGTGGCGAGCGCCAGCGGGTGGACGCGCCGCTGTCGATCTATGAGCTGCATGCCGGTTCCTGGCAGTGCGAAGTGGACGACCTTGGAGAAGTGGCCCGCCAGTACAACTGGGCCGAACTGGCCGAACGGCTGATTCCCTATGTCAAGGACCTGGGGTTTACCCATATCGAACTGATGCCGATCATGGAGCACCCGTTTGGCGGTTCCTGGGGCTACCAGCCGCTGTCGCAGTTCGCCCCCAGCGCCCGCTACGGCAGCCCGCAGGATTTCGCAGCCTTCGTCGACGCCTGCCACCAGGCGGGCATCGGGGTGATTCTCGATTGGGTGCCGGCGCACTTTCCCACTGATACCCACGGCCTGGCGCAGTTCGACGGCACTGCACTGTATGAGTACGGCAACCCCCTGGAGGGCTTCCACCAGGACTGGGACACCCTGATCTACAACCTGGGGCGTACCGAAGTGCACGGTTTCATGCTGGCTTCGGCGCTGCACTGGCTCAAGCATTTCCACGTCGACGGCCTGCGGGTGGATGCCGTGGCCTCGATGCTCTACCGCGACTATTCGCGCAAGGCCGGGGAATGGGTGCCGAACCGCCACGGCGGCCGGGAAAACCTCGAAGCCATTGATTTTCTGCGCCACCTCAACGACGTCGTGGCCCTGGAGGCCCCGGGTGCCCTGGTGATCGCCGAGGAGTCTACCGCCTGGCCCGGGGTCAGCCAGCGCACCGATCAGGGCGGCCTGGGCTTTGCCTATAAATGGAACATGGGCTGGATGCATGATTCCCTGCATTACATCCAGCAGGACCCGGTGTACCGCGCCCACCATCACAACGAACTGAGCTTTGGCCTGGTGTACGCCTGGTCCGAGCGTTTCATCCTGCCGATCTCCCACGACGAGGTGGTGCACGGCAAGCACTCGCTGATCGACAAGATGCCCGGCGATCGCTGGCAGAAGTTCGCCAACCTGCGGGCCTACCTGAGCTTCATGTGGGCCCATCCGGGCAAGAAGCTGCTGTTCATGGGCTGCGAGTTCGGCCAATGGCGCGAGTGGAACCACGACCAGCAACTGGACTGGTACCTGCTGCAATACCCCGAGCACCGCGGGGTGCAACAACTGGTGGGGGACCTCAACCGCCTGTATCGCCAGTACCCGGCACTGCACGACCAGGACGACGTGCCCCAGGGTTTCCAATGGCTGATCGGCGACGATGCGATCAACAGCGTCTATGCCTGGTTGCGCTGGAGCAAGAGCGGCGAACCGCTGCTGGTGGTGGCCAACTTCACCCCGGTGCCACGCCAGGGCTATCGCGTCGGCGTGCCGGTGGCGGGGCGCTGGAGCGAGTTGCTCAACAGCGATTCGCAACTGTATGCCGGCTCCAACTACGGCAACGGTGGCGAGGCCTTCAGCGAAGAGCAGAGCAGCCATGGCCAGGCCCTGTCCCTGGTACTCAACCTGCCGCCGCTGGCCGTACTGATCCTGCGCCCTGACAGTTGACCCAGGCGTCCTGTAGCCGCTGCCGAAGGTTGCGAACGGTCTGGGCGGCGCTCCGTCGCTGGGGCGTGGGGTTTGCGAGGACGCCAACGGCTCGCCTGAAGATCGCCCAGTCAACCGGTTACAGGGAGTCGGCGGCCTCGGCGATCAGCGCGGTTACGGGCCCGGGCTGGGAGGCGAGGGAGGCGTGGCTGGCGTCCAGGTGAATGACCTTGCGGGCGTTGAGCCGGGCGGCCATGCGCTCCTGGTTCGCCGGGGCGATCATGCGGTCGGCACGGGACACCTGGTACCAGGAAGGTTTGTCGCGCCATGCCGGGGCCCCGAGGGCGTCGCCGAAGGTACTGGCCAGCGGCGCCTTCTGGGTCAGGCCCATGACCAGCCCTTCCTGGGGGCTGAGATCCTGGCAGAAGCTCTGCTGGAAACGCTCCGGACGCACCCAGAGGTAGCCGTCGCTGTCGGGCGCCAGATTGGCGGCGGCTTCAGGCGGGAACTCCTGGGTCAGGCCACCGGGGCTTTCACCCTGGTCCGGGGCGAAGGCGGCGATGTACACCAGGCCCGCGACGTTCGGCGCATGCCCGGCCTGGGTGATCACCGCGCCGCCGTAGGAGTGCCCCACCAGCAGCACCGGCCCCGCTTGCTGGGCCACCAGTTTGCGGGTCCGTTCGACGTCCTCGGCGAGGGAGGTCAGGGGCAGTTCCACGGCGCGGATCTTCTCGTAACCGCGGTTCAGCAGTTCGACGATGACCCGGTTCCAGTGGGCGGCACCGCCCCAGAAACCGTGGACCAGGACAATCGTGGGTTGCTCGCTCATCGCTTGATTCCTTCTCTGGGCTCAAGGTTGGCCCGGAGGCGGGCGCCCCCAGGCTCGGGTTCGGGGAAAAGCATGGTCGACTCTGGCGGGAATACGGCTATTTATTCATGAATTCTGATGTGCGGCCCCAGGCGGCAGGTGCACTTCCACCGCCAGCGGCAGGTGATCGGAGAGGTGGGTCCAGGGCTTGTTGCCGAGGATCTGCGGGCGGTGGCTGTGGGCGTTGCGCAGGTAGACCCGATCCAGGCGCAGCAGTGGCCAGCGGGCCGGGTAGGTCTTGGCCGGGCGGCCATGATGGCGTTCGAAGGCTTCGTGCAGGTCGTTGCGCCGGCCCAGGGTGGCGTTGCCGTGCATCTGCCAGTCATTGAAGTCGCCGGCGATGATCACCGGTGCCTCCTCGGGCAGGGATTCGAGCAACTGGCCCAGCAGCGCCAGCTGCAACTGGCGATGGCTTTCCAGCAGGCTCAGGTGCACGCAGATGGCGTGGACCTCGGCGTGGCCGGGCACATCCAGCACGCAGTGCAGCAGGCCCCGGCGCTCGGGGCCGGTGATCGAAACATCGAGGTTGCGGTACTGGCGGATCGGAAACTTCGACAACAGGGCGTTGCCGTGATGGCCGTCGGGGTACACCGCGTTGCGCCCGTAGGCGTAGTCGCTCCACATGCTGTCGGCGAGAAACTCGTACTGTGACTGCTGAGGCCAGTTGTCCAGGCGCGAGGCATGGCGTTCGTGCTCGCCCAGCACTTCCTGGAGAAACACCAGGTCGGCCTGGGTACTGCGCACGGCCTCGCGCAGTTCCGGAAGAATGAAGCGGCGGTTCAGGGCGGTGAAGCCCTTGTGGGTGTTGACGGTCAGAACGCGTAACCGCTGGACCGCCTCGGGGTTGGGCTGGCGGGTGGAATCGCTGCTCACGCGGGCTCCTTGGAATCAGTGGCGGTTACAGATGGGACTGGCGACCGGTGCGTGCGTTCAGCTTATTTTCCACCTGCGCAGGCCTACATCAGGATGATCTCGTAGGGCAGGCGCAGGCGCTCCAGCAGCACCGGCGACAGCGACGGCTCCAGGCCGATCTCCGGCTCGCCCTGCAACTGGCTGGCATAGGCGTGGGCGGCGTGGCGCTTGCGGGCCACGGTCCAGGTGTCCAGGCGCAGCTTGCGCGCACGCTGCCAGGGGATCTGGTGCTCCTCGCGGGCCGCCCAGTGCCAGGCCCAGATCGGAATCTCATGAAAACGCGCACCCACCAGGCTCGCGGCCTTGGCCGTGGCCCGGCCCACGGCTTCGTGGTCGAGGTTGCCATCGGCGCGCCAGGTGCTGAACACCACGTCGGTGTCGCGCAGGTAGCGGCAGATGAAGGGCACCAGTTGCTGTTCCCGTTCGCTCAAGGCGCTGTCGGCAAAGCCGCCGCGGATCCACTTCAGGCTGTGCAGGGGCAGGCCCAGGCGACGCAGGGCTTCGGCGCTTTCCTGGGGCCGGAACACGCTCAGGCGGCGCTTGGGCCACAGCTCCGACCCGGGATGGCTGGCGCTGCCGTCGCTGATGGAAATCAGTTGCAGAGGGTGGCCGTGGTGGGCCAGCACTTGCAGCAGGCCGCCGCTGGCGACCACTTCGTCACCGGGGTGAGGGGCGACTATCACTGCCCGGGAGCCGGCCGGAACCAGGTTGGCCAGATTGATGGCCGGCACCTCGGCCAGGCTGCGGGCACTGTTCCAGACTTGGCTGGGCCAGTTGCTGTCGATTGCGGGTATGGCTTTCATGGGGTGTCACATCCCTGTTTTCCGGGCCACGGCAGTAGCGGTTGAACCTCCGTTCAGTCGCGACCCTGGGTTTGCACGCACGCTGATTCCTTGGCACCTGCCTCAGCGTGAAGTACCGGTGCCCCATACCTTTGGAGCACCGCGATTCGGGGGTAATCATACACAGCCTGGAGCTTTCCACGCAGTGCCAGCCCAGGCTTATTTGCTGATTACCAAGCCCGTCACAGGGTAGACGGCAATTCTCCCCCCGGGGAGGCGCACTGACCAATGCCATGCTGTACTTCACAGCCCTGCGCAAGGTTCGTTCAGGCCCTTGAGGTAATCGCCGAACCCACCTTTGGCCCGCGAATCCAGGCGCCCGCTGGTAATCACTTGCGGATGCCGGCTCCAGGCGATGCTGGCGCCGCAGCGCTGCAACTGCCGCACCAGCTGCACATCCTCGTGGCAGGCCAGGGCCTCGAAGCCGCCGGCGCGGACATAGGCTGCAGCGCTGATGCCGAGGTTGGCGCCATGGATGTGCCGGTGGCCATCGCTGTCCTGGTAGGCGTCGTGATAGCGGATCCGGGCCTGGGGTTCGAAGCCTTCGCTCCAGCGGTCGACGGTGACGGTGCCGCAGACGGCGTCGGCGCCCAGGGCCAGTTGGGCCACCAGCCAGTCCTCGGGTACGCGGCTGTCGGCATCGGTACAGGACAGCCAGCGGGCGCCGGCCTGCAGCAGCAACTGCGCGCCCGCGGCCCGTGCCCGTCCGACATTGCGCACCTGCAATTGCAGGTGTTGCACGGCGAACTGGCGGGCAATGTCCAGAGAACCGTCGGAGCAGCTGTCGAGCACCACCAGGATCGCCACGTCTTCATTGAGCTCGGGGTGGCTGGCGGCTTTCAGGGCGCAGCGCAGGCAGTCGGCCAGCAGTTGCTCCTCGTTATGGGCGGGTATCACCACTCCGATCATCGCAGGCCCTCCAGGGTCGCGACCGAATCCGCTTCGCGGCCCCAGAGGTCGAGGAGAAAGTCCGCTTCCTGGTGCTCCAGCAAGCGTGGCAGTTGCAAATGGCGATGGAGCAGTTCGTGCACTTGTCCTGCATCCAGGGGGCACTCGGCAATGGGCGGGCGCCAGTGGCAGGCCAGTAGCTGGCCATCCGCGGCCAGGGAGCCCAGGGCCCGTGCCACCAGTTGCGCCAGGTCGGCGGCGTCCAGGTAATAGCCGATCTCGCTGATGACGATCAGATCGAAGGGCCCCTTGGGCCAGTCCTGGGGCAGGCGGCCGTGTTCCACCCGGGCGTGGGGGAAGGAGCGCAAGCGCTGCCGGGCCAGGTCCACCGCGTTGCGCGCGGTGTCGTAGGCCAGCAGGCTGTCGCAGCGGCTGGCCAGTTCGGCGCTGAGTTCGCCGTTGGCACAACCGGGTTCGAAAATGCTCCGGTAGTGGCGGCGCGGCAGGCTGGCCAGGGTGATTGCACGTTTGCGCTGTTCATACCAGCGCTGGCGAAAGGCCCAGGGATCCTGGTCCCGGGCGAACAGCCCTTCGAAATAGCGACTGTCGACACTCATAGGAACACCACCTCAAAAGGTTGCAGCAGACGCTCGATGATGTGCGGTGCCAGCACGGGCGCCAGGCCGATCTGCGGGTCGCCCTCCAGTTGGCTGGCAAAGGCGTGGATGGCATGGCGCTTGCGGGCCACCTGGGCAGGGCTGAGCAGCACCTTGCGGGCCCGCTCCCAGGGCAGCTGCCGGCCCTCGGGATCGGCCCAGTGCCAGGTCCAGATCGGCAGTTCCTTGAGGCTCGCGCCCGCGGCCCGGGCGGCCAGGGCGCTGGCCCGGCCCACGGCTTCGTGGTCGCAGTGGCCGTCCTCGCACCAGGTGCTGAACAGCACGTCACCGGCGCGCAGGCAACCCTGGATGAACTGCGTCAGGGCGGCTTCGTCCCGGGCGACGCGGCCGTCCTCGAAGCCCGCGCGCAGCCAGGTGATGCGCTGCAGCGGCAGGCCCAGGCGGCGCAAGCCTTCGGCGGACTCCTGGGGCCGTACCTGGCTCAGGCGCTGTACCGGCCAGCGCCGGGAGCCGGGATGGCTGGCGCAACCATCGGTGACCGAAATCAGCAGCAGCTCGCGCCCCTGCGCCGCCAGCAGTTGCAGGAGGCCGCCACAGCCGAGGATTTCATCGTCCGGGTGCGGGGCCACAATCACCGCCCGCGCTCCTTGCGGGACCAGGGTTCGAATATCCACCGCGGCCATGGCCTGCAGTTGCGAGGAAGCCTGCCAGGCCTGCAGCGAGGTGCCGCGACCGACAATCGGATTGGCTTTCACAGTTGCCATCCTCCCGGGTCCGCTGCAGCGTGGGCGGCGTTGGCCAGCTGTTGCCCGAGAATGGCCAGGTCACGCTCGGCATGGCTCTGGCGGATGAACACCGGCAGGTCCGCCAGCAGCCGGGCGAAGTGCCGGTCCAGGCAATAGGGGCCGGCGCCCAGCGCCCGGCCGACGTGGTGCAGCACGCTGTCGACGCTGGCCTCGGTCACCGCCCGGGCGCGCCGGGCCAGCAACTGACAGTTGGCCTGGGGCGCCTGATCCAACTGCCGGGCACTGTGGCGCAGCACGCAGGCGGCCTGATGCAGGGCGCTGTCCACTGCCCCCAGGTGGGCCAGGGCATGGGGCTCGTCGCGTTTGGCGCAGTGTTCGCGCAGGGGGTGTGCGATGGCCTGGGCGGCCCCCAGCCAGCAGGCGGCGATGCCGATGGCGCCTTGCCAGAAGCCCGGGCGCTGCAGGTAGTCATCCGGCCCGCCGACCCATTGGCCACGAGCCTCGTGGAAGTCAACCCGCTGGCTGCCGGTACTGGCCATGCCCACCGCTTGCCAACTGCCGCTCTCGACCTGCACCCCGGGCTGGTCCAGGGCCACCGCCACCAGGCGTTGGTGGCCGTCGGCGTCCCAGGCGGTGAGCAGGGCATGGCTGAGCACCTCGGCCCCCGAGCACCAGGCCTTGGTGCCGCTGAGCCGGCAGTGCGGGCCATCGGCAACGGCGTGCACCCGGGCCTGGGGCGGCTCCGCGGCCCAGGTGCCCCAGGTGGTGCCGGGGGGCACGGGGCAGCCCAGTTCCGCCATGATCGCCAGGGCGTCGGTGTGCCCCTCGTAGAGCTTGCACAGGCCCAGGTCATGGCCGGCGACCCTGGCCAGGGCCTGCCAGCGTTGCAGGGTGGCGCCCCCGGCGGGCAGTGGCAGGCGGTCGAGCCCGGCGCCCACCAGGGCGTCCAGGCACAGGCCCAGGGCGCGGGTGTCGGCATGCCCCAGGTCGGGGGAGTGATGCAGGAAGCCTTGCAGGTCCATGTTCAGTCTTCTTCCTCATGTTGCAGTTCGAACAGCAGCAGGGAGCGCCCGGTCACCGAATACTCGTGGCCGAAGGCAAAGCGTTCCTGGCCGCGCACCGCCGGCTGGTTGGTGTCGAGCATGCAGGTCCAGAACTCCCCGGCGGGCACCTCAGGCAGGCGGAAGTTGACGATGTCGTGGTGGGCGTTGACCACCAGCAGCAGCGTGGCATCGGCCCCGGGGCGACGGATCCCGGTTTCCTGGGCGCGGCCGTCCAGCAGCATGCCCAGGCAGCGACCATGGGGGTCCTGCCAGTGCTCGGTGGTCATCTCGCTGCCGTCGGGAGCCAGCCAGGTGACGTCCTTGACCCCGATGTCCTCGTTGTAGCTGCCCACCAGGAAGCGCCCGCGCCGCAGGATCGGGTAGCTCAGGCGCAGCTTGATCAGGCGCTTGACGAACTTGAGCAGGGACTTGCCGTCGTTATCCAGCTCCCAGTTGACCCAGCCGATCTCGCTGTCCTGGCAGTAGGCGTTGTTGTTGCCGTGCTGGGTGCGGGCGAATTCGTCGCCGGCCACCACCATCGGCGTGCCCTGGGCCAGTAGCAGGGTGGCGAAGAAGTTGCGCATCTGGCGCAGGCGCAGGGCGTTGATCTCGGGGTCGTCGCTGGGGCCTTCGACGCCGTGGTTCCAGGACAGGTTGTTGTTGCTGCCGTCCTGGTTGTTCTCGTCGTTGGCTTCGTTGTGCTTGTCGTTGTAGGACACCAGGTCGTGCAGGGTGAAACCGTCGTGGGCAGTGACGAAGTTGACCGAGGCGTAGGGCCGGCGGCCGCGCTGGTTGAACATCTCGCCGGAGGCGGTCATGCGCCCGGCAAAATCCGCCAGCTGGCCGTCATCGCCCTTCCAGAAGGCGCGCACGGTGTCGCGAAAGCGATCGTTCCATTCCACCCAGCCCGGCGGGAAGTTGCCCACCTGATAGCCACCGGGGCCGCAGTCCCAGGGTTCGGCGATCATCTTCACCTGGCGCAGCACCGGGTCCTGGCGGCAGGCCACGAGGAAGCTGTGGCGCTCGTCGAAACCGTCGTGGTAACGCCCGAGAATGGTCGCCAGGTCGAAGCGGAAGCCGTCCACGTGCATTTCCGTGGCCCAGTAGCGCAGCGAGTCGGTGACCATCTGCAACACGCAGGGGTGGCTCAGGTCCAGGGTGTTGCCGGTGCCCGAATCGTTGATGTAGAAGCGCTTGTCGTCGGGCATCAGGCGGTAGTAGGAGGCGTTGTCGATGCCGCGCATGGACAGGGTCGGGCCTTGCTCGTTGCCTTCGGCGGTGTGGTTGTAGACCACGTCCAGGATCACCTCCAGCCCGGCTTCGTGCAGGTGGGCGACCATTTCCTTGAATTCGGCGATCTTGCCGCTGGCCAGGTAGCGCGGGTCGGGGGCGAAGAAGGCGATGCTGTTGTAGCCCCAGTAGTTGGTCATGCCCTTGTGCAGCAGGTGCTGGTCGTTGACGAAGGCGTGGATCGGCAGCAGCTCCACCGACGACACCCCGAGCTTGCGGATGTGCTCCAGCACGTCGTCCACCATCAGCCCGGCGAAGCTGCCCCGCAGGTTCTCGGGCACCGAAGGGTGGCGCATGGTGAAGCCGCGCACATGGGTCTCGTAGATGATGGTCTTGTCCCAGGGCACGCTGACCCGCTGGTCGTTGCCCCAGGTGTGGGCCGGGTCGATGACCTTGCACTTGGGCACGAAGGGCGCGCTGTCGCGCTCGTCGAAACTGAGGTCGGCATCCGGGTGGCCGATGGTGTAGCCGAACAGCGCCTCGGACCATTTCAGCTCGCCCACCAGTTGCTTGGCATAGGGATCGATCAGCAGTTTGTTGGGGTTGAAACGGTGACCGTTGGCCGGGTCGTAGGGGCCGTGCACGCGGTAGCCGTAGATCAGCCCCGGGTGAGCGTCGGGCAGGTAGCCGTGGAAGATTTCGTCGGTGTATTCCGGAAGTTCGATGCGTTCGAGTTCCACTTCGCCGGCATCATCGAACACACAGAGCTCGACCTTGGTGGCATTGGCCGAGAACAGCGCGAAGTTGACCCCCAGGCCGTCCCAGGTGGCGCCGAGGGGGAAGGGCAGGCCTTCACGGATGCGCGAGGGTTCGCTCTCGGGAGTGGCGGCGGGCTGCTTGGATCTGCTCATGGTTGCTCCTGCAGTGAGAGGGTGACGGGTCGGGCCCTTTCTTCAGGGCGAACGCGACCCTTATGGCGCGCGGGCGCGCCACGGGTTGACGAGGACGAGATGGCTGGCGGGTGTCAGTTGGCCGGCGGTTTGCGCGGCGCCCGGGGCTTCTTCGCCGCCGCGGGTTTTTCTCCCGGGGGCACTACCACGGCGACGGCCGACTTGGCCTTGGGCTTGGCCGCGCTCTTGGCGGCGGGCTTTCCGGTCGCAGGCTTGGCCTTGCCGGCCTTGGGTGGCGTGCTTGGAGCCAGGGCTTCGGCCTCGGCGAGCTTGCGGGCCATGTCCCAGTGCCGGGCTTCCTGGCCCTCTGGCTTACCTTCCGACTCCCAGATCTGATAAGCGAATTCACGAATGCGTTTGTCGTCGGTACTCATCGCAATGCTCCTGGACTGAATTCAAGGTTGAATCAAAAGGTTGAGCGCAAAGTCTTGCAGTGCGGCGCTAAGCATCAGCTCCCTGTGGGGTGTGACTGCCACCGTGGAAAAAAGTCCATTCAGCTTTTGCCCCGAGGCGTCGAACGGTAGCTGCACCCGGGTATCGCCCCACAGCGGCGCCTCGATCAAGGGCATTGCGCGATCCCCCAGCAGGCCGGCGACCTGCACCGGCACTATCACCACTGCCCGTTGTGCACCGTGCTCGCGCATGAACGCCAGGACCCGCCCGGCATGTTGGCCAAGCACCGGCAGCGGCTGGTAGCGGCCCCGGCGAAACAGCTCCGGGTACTGGCCACGCAGGTTCAGGGTGCGGGCGATCAAGGCTTGCTTGATGCGTCCGTCGTGCCACTGGGCCAGCCACTGGCGTGGTTCGCCGCCGCGCTCCAGGGCCGCCTGCCGGGCCGGGTAATCCACCGGCCGGCGGTTATCCGGGTCCACCAGGCTGAAATCCCAGAACTCGTTGCCCTGGTACAGGTCGGGGACCCCAGGCACGGTCATGCGCAGCAAGGTTTGCGCCAAGCTGTTGAGGGCGCCCGCCGGGGCAATGGCCCGGGCCGCCGCGGCAATCGACTGGCGCAATGCCAGGCCCTGGGGCGCCAGCAGCAGGGCCTGGACAAAGGCCTGCACGGCCTCTTCGTATTCTGCGTTGGGCGCCGCCCAGCTGCTTTGCAGCTTGGCCTCGCGCAGGGCCTTGAGCTGCCATTGCCAGATCCTTTGTCCATAGCCTTGCAGGGCCGCCTGATCCTCGGCAGCCAGTTCCAGGGGCCAACTGCCCAGCAGGGTCTGGTAAAGGATCAGTTCGTCCCCCGCCGAAGGCGCATCCGCCTGCTGGCGCAGGGGCGCGGCCAGGGTGCGCCCTGTCTCTTATACACATCTCCGAGCCCACGAGACGTAGAGGAATCTCG
>ERZ1032432.66-NODE-66-length-25651-cov-15.228825_pt1 | contig 25651 bp, 18 predicted proteins | sample MGYA00518036_ERZ1032432 | MGnify/ENA primary metagenome ERZ1032432 (study PRJEB33718, sample SAMN03160202) | human skin metagenome | collected 2014-02-25 | study: EMG produced TPA metagenomics assembly of the PRJNA266117 data set (Human skin bacterial metagenome...
GATTCCTCTACGTCTCGTGGGCTCGGAGATGTGTATAAGAGACAGGGTCAGGGCCAGCAGGTAGGCCAGCAGCAGCGGGATGAAGAAGCCCAGCCCGGCCATCCCCGCCCCTTGCAGCATCAGCACCATCACCCCCTGGGACACCACCAGGCCGACAGCCACCGAGACCAGTGAACCCAGGCCCAGGACCCGGCGCAGGCCGCCCTTGCTGGTGGGGCTCAAGGCCCCCGTCGAGAGATTTGCAGTCATGGCACGCACTCCGTTCTTATTGTTGTTGTGGGCCTGCCGCCGGGGCGGCAGGTGCAGCGGCGCCAGCCCGGCGCCGCAGAGGGTTCACAGCGCTCAGCGCAGCTGGAACCAGGTGGTTTTCAGTTGGGTGTACTTGTCGAAGGCATGCAGCGACAGGTCGCGACCGAACCCCGACTGCCGGCCACCGCCAAACGGCACGGTGACGTCCAGGGCATCCACGGTATTGACCGACACCGTGCCGGCCCGCAAGCGCCCGGCGACCCGGTGGGCGCGGTTGAGGTCGTCGCTCCACAGCGAGGCGGCCAGGCCGTAGACGCTGTCATTGGCCAGCGCAATGGCCTGTTCCTCGTCGTCGAACGGCGTCACCGCCAGCACCGGGCCGAACACTTCTTCCCGGGCGATGGCCATCGCCGGGCCCACGCCGGTGAGGACGGTCGGCTCGATGTAGTTGTCGCTGCCATCGATGCTCAGTTGCCGGCCGCCACAGGCCAGCTGCGCACCCTGCTCCAGGGCCGCCGCGATATGCCCCATGACGCTGGCGGTCTGGCGCGCGTCGACCATGGCCCCGGCACGGCTGGCCGGGTCCAGCGGGTTGCCCGGCCGCCAGTCCCGGGCCTTGGCCTTGAGGCGTTCCACGAACTGTTCATGGATGCTGCGCTGCACCAGCAGCCGCGAGTTGGCGGAACACACCTCGCCCTGGTTGAAGAAGATGCCGAAGGCGGCCTTCTCTGCGGCCAGGTCCAGGTCCTGGCAGTCGTCGAACACCAGGTTCGGGCTCTTGCCACCGCATTCGAGCCAGACCTGCTTGAGGTTGGACTGCGCCGAATACTGCATGAAGAACTTGCCCACCTCGGTGGAGCCGGTGAACACCAGGCAATCCACATCCGGGTGCAGGCCCAGGGCCCGTCCGGCTTCGCTGCCCAGGCCCGGCACCACGTTGAGCACGCCTTCCGGCAAACCGGCCTCCAGGGCCAGTTCGGCCAGGCGCAGCGCCGAGAACGGCGACTGCTCGGCGGGCTTGAGCACCACCGAGTTGCCCACCGCCAGGGCCGGCGCCAGCTTCCAGGCGGCCATGTCCAGGGGGAAGTTCCAGGGCACCACCGCGCCGATCACCCCCAGGGGCACGCGGCTGATGCTGGCGTGGCTGTTGCGGGCGCCGGGGGCCACCTGATCGTAGAGCTTGTCGATGCTTTCGGCGTACCAGGCGAAGACATTGGCCGCGCCGGGCACGTCGATGTTCCAGGCGTCCATCACCGGCTTGCCCATGTTCAGGCTGTCCAGCAGGGCCAGTTCCTCGCGGTGGGCCAGCATCAGTTCGGCCAGGCGCAGCAAGACCTTCTTGCGCTCCACCGGGGCCATGCGCGCCCAGGGCCCGTGCTCGAAGGCCCGGCGCGCGGCGGCCACCGCCAGGTCCACCTCGGCTGCGCCACAGGCGCTGACCCGGGCCAGCACCTGGCGGGTGGCCGGGTTGATGGTATCGAAGGTAGCGCCGGATTCGGCGGACAACCGCTGGCCGCCGATCAGCGCCTGGTCAATGAATGTTTGTCGGGCAGCCCGCTGCTGCCAGTAACCGAGATCGAACACGCTGCATTCCCTCATCGGCCGTTGCGACGGCCTGCTGGTTATTGGGTCCAGAGCGATGGTGCGTCACAGCGGGCCGGAGGAAAAATACTAAAAATATGTTCGAGTCCCATGAAAAAGCTCTGCAACCAGACGGCCTGGCGCCCCACGCAAAACGCCGCCATCCGGAGGTCCGGATGGCGGCGAATGGGCACTGCCCCATGGCGAGGGAGCCTGGGTGGAGCGCATCCGGTTCAGGCCGGGTGCTCCAGCCAGTCGCCCAGGCGCAACAACAGGGCGTCGCAGGCGTGCAGTTGCTCAAGGCTGATGAACTCGTCGGGCTTGTGGCCCTGGTCCATGCTGCCCGGGCCGCAGACCACCGTGGGAATCCCGGCCTGGTGGAACAGCCCGCCCTCGGTGCCGAAAGCCACGGTGCCGAACTCCCGCGAGCCGCTGAGCAGCGCCAGCAGTTCGGCGGCCTCGCTGTCGGCAGCGGTGGCCAGCCCCGGGTAGGCACTCAGAGGTTGCAGGGCGATCCCGGTGTCGGCCTGCACCGCCTGCATCTGCGGCAGCAGCTGGTCCCGGGCATAGCCTTGCAACTGGTCCACCACTGCCTGGGCGTCATAGCCCGGCAGGGTGCGCACCTCGAAATCGAACTGGCACTCGGCCGGCACAATGTTCAGGGCCCGACCGCCCTGGATGGTGCCGGTCTGCACCGTGGAGAACGGCGGATCGAAACGTGGGTCGTGGTGCTCGGGTTGCGCCAAGCGGCTGCCGATCTCCCCCAGCTTGCCGATCAGCCGCGCCGCGTACTCGATGGCATTGACCCCATAGGGCGCATAGGCGGAATGGCAGGCCGCGCCGCGCACCTGGCAGCGCATGGCCAGCTTGCCCTTGTGGCCGAGCACCGGGCGCAGCTCGGTGGGCTCGCCGATCAGGCACAGCAGCGGTTTGTGCGGCCGCTGCTGCATTCGCTCAAGCATCGGCCGCACCCCCAGGCACCCCACCTCCTCGTCATAGGAAAAGGCCAGGTGCACCGGCAGCCGCAAGCGGCGCCGGGTCAGGCCCGGCACCGCAGCCAGCACCGAGGCGATGAAACCTTTCATGTCGGCGGTACCGCGGCCGTACAGGCGCCCTTCGCGCTCGCTGAGGACAAAGGGCTCGACACTCCAGGCCTGGCCGTCCACCGGCACCACGTCGGTGTGGCCGGACAGCACCACACCGCCACGATCCTCGGGGCCGATGCTGGCAAACAGGTTGGCCTTGGTCCGCTCCGGGTTGTAGATCAGCTCGCTGTGCACGCCATGGCTGGCCAGGTAATCGCGGATGAAGCCGATCAGCTCCAGGTTGGAGTCGCGGCTGACCGTGGCAAAGCCCACCAGCCGCGCCAACAACTCGCGGCTCGATTGTTCACTCATTGCCCGGCACTCCGTAGCTGGGCGCCGCCGTCGGGTCCAGGGCGCGGGTCAGGTAGTCCTGCATCTGCGGCCGGTAGGCCTGCCACAGGCCGGCGAGCTGGCCGATGGGGTCGGCGTCGGCCCAGTCCACCCGCAAGTCGACGATGGGCCAGGTCAGGTCGTCCACCACGCTCAGCGCCGCCGAATGCACCGGCCCCGCCTCGCCCCCCGCCGCCATCGCTGCCTGCATCGCCGCCAGCAGGCGCTCCACCAGCATGCCCGGGGTGTTTTCAAAGGCCTGGACCATGGCCTCGATCACCTGCGGGCCTGCCAGCAGGTTGCCGGCCGCCACGCACTGCTCCCCCGCCACCGCGTTGTGCTGGCCCAGGGCTTCCTGGCCGCTGAACAACGCGGTGCGGCCCTGGCTGTCGATCACCGTGACCTGGCGATACTGGCTCCAGCCGTTGCTGCCCAGGGCCCGATCCAGGGCGCTGGCCGGGTCGAGTTTCTGGCCCTCCAGCAGGTCGAGGATCTGCGGGCCCAGGGCCGGCAAGGTGACGTTCTGGGTCGCCACCGCGCCCACTCCGGCCCGCACCCAGGGGCAGCGCGCGCCCACGGCGATGCTGGAAGAACTGATGGCGATGCCCAGCTGGCCGGTTTCGGCGCAGCGTCCAACGATGGAAAAAGTCATGCAAACTCCCTGGCCCACAGGGCCTTGTGGCAAGCGCGGCACAAGGCCGCCGGAACCTTCGGCAACCCCCTCACTCGGGGATCACCGCGATCACGTCGATCTCCATCAGCCACTGCGGCTGGCCGAGGGCCGAGACCACCAGCCCGGTGGAGATCGGGAACACCCCCTTGAGCCACTTGCCTACCTCCTGGTAGACCGGCTCGCGATAGCGCGGGTCGGTGAGGTAGGTGGTGGTCTTGACGATGTGGCTCAGATCGCTGCCGGCCTCTTCCAGCAGTTGCTTGACGTTTTTCATCGCCTGCTCGGCCTGGGCCCGCGGGTCGCCGAGGCCGACCAGCCGGCCGTCGAAGTCGGTGCCGACCTGGCCGCGCACATACACCGTGTTGCCGGCGCGCACGGCCTGGCACAGGTCGTTGTCCAGTGACTGGTTGGGGTAGGTGTCCTTGGTGTTGAACATGCGGATGCGAGTATGAGTAGGCATCAGTGGGCTCCCACGGGGCTGAGGTTGAGGGCCGGTGCTTCGGCGGTAGCCGCCGGCGGCCGGGCATCGCTGTAGGCCTGGTACTTGCGCTGGGTGGCGATGTGGTCGGCGACATGCTTGGCGTCGTGCCACACCCCCCAGATAAACGACGAGCCACGGCGCGACAGCCAGGGCAGGCCGAGGAAGTAGACCCCCGGCTCGCGGGACACGCCGCGCTGGTGCAGGGGCTTGCCCTGTTCGCTGAAGGTGTCGACCTGCAGCCAGGAAAAGTCCACGGCGTAGCCGGTGGCCCAGATGATCGAGGTGATGCCGGCCTGTTGCAGGTCGAGTTCGAGGATCGGCTGCTTGACGCAGTCCGGGTCCGGCAGGCGCCGGCGGGCTTCGGGCTCCAGGGGCAGGTCGAGGCCGTTGCGGGCGATGTAGGCATCCGCCGCGTCCAGCAATGCCAGGTAGTTCTCGTCGCCCCGGGCCAGGTTGTCCAGCAGGTCGGCCTGGAAGGTCACGTGCTCGCCGGCAAAGGCCTTGGTCAGCCCCACCAGGGTGATGCCCTGGTGCGCCAGGGCGCGGAAGTCGATGGTCTGGCCGCCGCGGGCGCCGCTGACGGCAATGGTCACGTGCTCGCGCCCCGGCTTGGCGATCTCGGCGTCCCACTCTCCCAGCACCCCGAGCCACCAGCAGAAATCCCGGTTGCGATAGGAGCGCGGTGGCCGGTCGTGGGCCCCCACCGACAGGTAGACCCGGCGCCCCGCACGCTGCAGCTCATCGGCGATCTGCACCCCGGACGACCCCGCGCCCACCACCAGCACCGCGCCCTCGGGCAGTTGCTGCGGGTTGCGGTACTCGGCGGAGTGGATCTGCGTCAGCCGGTCATTGGCCGGGGCAATCGGCGGGATCACCGGACGCTGGAACGGCCCGGTGGCGGCCACCACCCGTTGGGCCTGGATCAGCCCTTCGGAGGTTTCCACGGTGAAGCCCGGGCGGCCGACATTGCGCAGTACCTTACGCACTTCCACGCCGGTGCGGATCGGCGCATTGAACTTGCGCGCATAAGCTTCGAAATAGTCCGCCACCTGGTCCTTGGCCGGGAAGGCATCGGCGGCGACATCGAATTCCATCCCGGGAAAGCGGTCGTGCCAGGCCGGCCCGTTGGCCACCAGGGAATCCCAGCGCCCGGTGCGCCAGGCCTCGGCCACCCGGCTGCGCTCCAGCACCAGGTGCGGCACCCCGAGCTTGCTCAGGTGCTCGCTCATGGCCACGCCGGCCTGGCCTGCGCCCACCACCAGGGTGTCCACTTGTATGGGTTGTTCTACGGTCATGTCTGTGTCCTTCTGCGAGACGAATGGCGCCGGCCGGAAGGCTGGGCGCACGCTGTTCAGAACCCGGGGGTAAGTCGGATGCCACAGATGGTGCGACAGACGCCTGCGAAGGAAAAATATTAAAAATGTGCTCGCTGGATAAGAAAAAGCGAGGCAGCGTGCGAGCATGCGAAGCGTGCAACTTCACAGCACCGGCGCTGCATCGCAAGCACTCGGGCCCGCGGCCTGGAGCCCAGGCTCAGCTTCGCTCACTGACAAAGGTGTAGCGGCTCAGAGCCTCGGCCAGTCGCGAGGTTTCATCTGCGCAGCGATAGCTCGCCACCAGGCCTTGCCTGGCGCTCTGCACCACCCTCACCTCTTGCAGCTCGATGGCCAGCAAGGCGGCTTCCTGGCGTATGACTGTCTCGATTTCAGCCATGACCAGCGCGGGCTTGAAAATCTTGCCCACTCCGGTGACGGGTAGCGCGTCGGCCAGGATGATCGCCTTGGGCACCGCTGCGCGCTCGCTGATATGCCGCGTCGCGTAGTCCAGCAACTGGGCGCTGCTGATGGCACTCCCGGCGCGCACCTGCACATAGGCCACCGGTACTTCCCCGGCATGCGCGTCGGGCCGGCCCACCGCTGCACACAACGCCACATCGGGGTGCGTGGCCAGGACCTCCTCGATGTATTTGGGCTCAATGTTGTGCCCCCCGCGGATGATCAGTTCCTTCTTGCGCCCGGTGAGCCAGAAGTAACCTTCGGCATCGCAGCGCCCAAGGTCCCCGGTGTTGAACCAGCGCTGTTCGGACACACCGTCGAGGGCGACAGTATCGAACCACGCCCCCTGATCATGGGCGCTGTCCAGATAGCCGATGAAGACATTGGGACCGCTGATGCAGATCGCCCCCACCTCATCGACTTGCGCATCACGCAACCAGGCACCTCGCTCATCGAGGATCATCACCCGCATGTCCTGCCAGGGTAGGCGCAGGCCGACCGAGCCAATGCGCGACTCACCGCGCGCCGGATTGACCGACGACGCGCAAGTGCCCTCGGTCAAGCCATAGCCTTCGAGAATGCGCTGGCCGGTCTGTTGCTCGAACTTGCGCAGCAAGTCCCTGGGCATCGGCGCCGCGCCGCAGATCGCCACCGTCAGCGAGCTTGTGTCATGCCCCGCGCAGGGCACCTGCAACAGGCCGGCGTAGACCGTGGGCACAGCTGAATAGCTGCTGACCTGATGGGTTTCGACTATCTCCCAGAACCGCGGCATGAATCCCGGCGTGCGAAACCCCGCCGGTGGTGCCAGCAGCACATGACCGCCCTGGGCAAATGCCGCCAGGCCACAACCGATCAGCGCATTGACGTGAAACAGCGGTAACGCGGTCAGCACGGTGCGTCCTGGCCGCAGGACCGGCGCGCCGATCACCGCATCCAGTTGCCCGCAGAAGATCACTTCATTGCGCTGGCTGTGACGGGCAATTTTCGGCAAGCCGGTGGTGCCGCCGGTGCAATAGTAGGCCGCCACGTCGTTCAGGCCCGGCGGGGCAAACCGCAGGCGCTCGCCTGGCTCGAGGGCCAGTTCGGCGAAAAAATCCAGGACCGGCACCCCGGCCACTTCAGCGGGCAGCGGCGCGCTCTGCCCATGGCCCGGCAGGTGCCGCATCGGGTCGACAGCCAATACGCCTTGCAGGCCGGGCAAGCGGGCAATCGCGCCCTCGACCCGCTGCCAGATCTGCGCATCCGGCTCGGGGCCTACCGTGACTATCCAGCGGACCTTGGCCGCCGCCAGCAGCTCGGCCATCTGCGTGCCGTCCAGCAAGACGTTGACCGCAAAGGCGATACCCGCGGTCTGCGCGCCCCACATGGCGATATGGGTTTGCGGCAAGTTCGGCAGGATCAGCGCAACCACGTCGCCCCGCCGTACCCCCAAGCGCTCGAAGAGGTTGGCTGCGCGAGTGATGTCCGCCAGCAGTTGGGCGTATGTCCAGCGCACCGGCCGCGCATGATCCTCGACCCGCAGAAAGAAGCTCAGGGCCGGGGCCTGTGGCCATTGGCTCGCGCTGCGTTCAATCAACGCATAGGTGTTGTTGATATCGGCAAAGGGCTGAGGACCTGCCTCGATCTGCAGAACGTCCTGATAGTCGCAAAGCATTTCCAAGACCTCCAATCATGAATTTTCTTGACTTGAGATGCTGGCATGAGGCGAATTAGGTTACTTGGCATTTGATAACAAGAATTTGGCATTCGGGAACAAAATGAACCGTCCCCCCTTGTTTGTCAGGGCCCCTGCCCTGACCGGCTTCACCCGACTGGTCAGCGAGCATGGCGGTGACGCCCAGGCCCTGCTAGCCCGTGTCGGCATGACCCAGGCCCAGCTCGACGACGCCCATTTCAGCCTGCCCCTGGAGAAGGTCGCGCAGTTGCTGGAGATCACCTCGCAGGCCTTGTCGCTGGCGGATTTCGGCGCTCGCCTGGCGAACCTGCAGGACGTCTCCATCCTCGGGCCGCTGGCCCTCATCGTGCTCCACGCCAGCCACCTGGCCGATGCCCTGGAACGGGTCGCTCGCTACATGCCCTACCACTCCCCCGGGCTGAACCTGCGCCTGAGCGTCGAGGGCCAATATGCCGCCTGGCACCTGCAGCATGACCTGAGTGTAAGCAGGCTGGGCGACCGGCAATTGAGCGAGCTGGTCCATGGCATTGCCCTGGCTTTCCTGCGCCGGGTTACCCACCACACCGGCAAGCAATGGCAAATCAATTTCAGGCATGACAGCCCCCTCGACGCCAAGGCCTATCGCGCCCTGTATGGCTGCCAGGTACGCATCAACCAGGCTGAAAACGCCCTGCTCTTTCCCGCCAGCTTGCTCAGTACCCCGCTGGCCAGCGCCAGCCCGGCAATGCTTGAGACCACCGAGCGCATTGTCCGCCGCCTGATCCAGAGCCACCCCCTGGACCTGGGGCGCCAGGTGGAAATACTGGTGGAGCGCCTGCTGGTGACGGGCAACTGCACGCTGCCGGTCCTGGCCGGACAACTGGGCATGCCCCGGCATATGCTCCAGCGCCGCCTGCTAGCCCAAGGCTTGCGCGTGGAGGAAATCATCGATGACTTGCGCCGCAAGCGCCTTGAGTCGCTGCTGCCCCACCCGCAGATCGCCCTGACCGAAGTGGCGTTTCTGTTGGGCTACGGCGACCCCAGCTCGCTGACCCGCGCCTGCTATCGCTGGTTCGGCCAGAGCCCCAGCGCATGTCGCCAAAGGCACCTGGCGCGATCTTAGGCTCTGTACGAAAACTACCTGTGCTTCGATCAGACTGCGTTGAAGACAGGCTCGGCATGCTCATTCAGGCCGCTGGACTCGGCTTCCTCGCCTGCTTTTGCCTTGCCTGATCTTTGCTCGGCGAGTTTTCGTACAGACCTTTGGCGGGGCCGGTTGAGCCCCCGGCACCCGCGGTTCAAGCACCCGGGAATGTCGACAGCCCGGCACTCCCCGGGGCTTCGCTGACGATCATGTCCACGGCTTGCTGGGCAATCGGTGAAAGCGTGCGCCCGGCATGGGTCACCACGGCGTAGCGGATGGTCAGCACATCCGCCGGCCAGGGCGGCTGTATGAACGGTGCCAGGTCCACCAGCAGCCCGTTGTGCAGGTCCTGGTCGAGCCACGAGCGCCAGGTCAGGAGCAACGAGTCGCTGCTCAGGGTGGTTTCGCGCAACAGGTTCAGATCGTTGGAGCTCAGGGTCCAGGGCAGCAAGGTGCCCGGCGCCAGATCGAACAGGGCATACAGCGAAGCTTCGTTGGACGGCGACACGCCACTCCACTGGTAGTCGAGGATCTGGGCACGGGCAATCGGGCCTGCCTGGCGGGCCAGCGGGTGATCGCGGCGACAGAACACCGAGGCCGGCTGAGGCGGCAGATGGGTCACGGAAAAGCGCGGGTCGATTTCCTCGCCCGACTTGAGGCTGGCGACCACGAAATCCAGTTGCTCGGTTTCCAGCAGGTGGCACAACTGATTCCAGTACCCGACCTGGACATTGAGCACCAGCCTGGGGACCTGTTTGCGCAACCTGATGAGAATATCGACGGTGTTGAGCGTGGCCGCCATCGGGTTGATGCCCAGGCGCAGTTCCCCACCTTCGGCGCCGGCAATATCGATGGCTTGCGCCACCAGCTTCCTGGCGCAACCGAGCAGCTCATGAGCACGCCCGATCAACTGCTGCCCGGCAGCGGTGAGCATCACCGTGCGCGTATCACGATCGAAGAGCCGAACGCCCAGGTCCGCTTCCAGCGACTGGATACTGCGGCTGAACGCCGTCTGCGACAGGTTGGCCCGAGCCGCAGCGCGGGAAAAATGCAGTTCCTCGCTCAGATAGACCAGATGGCGCACACGTTTCAGATCGATTAAGTCGTTCACTGCATTAATCCAGCCCTATCTTTGCATTGGACACTCTTAACACGCTCCCAGAAGATTCTCCACCACCAGCATCGCCCGGCAGACAACACGCACTGCCTCCAATAAAAAAAACGATGGGGAAGTTCTGTGGCGCACCAATTCCAGCTTGATCCATTCCGCTTACTGGGCCTGCCAACGCTGCTTGCACTGAGCATCAGCGCACCTGGCCAGGCCGCTACCTTCGACATCGGCGAGATCCAGGGGCAATTCGATTCTTCGTTGTCCATTGGCGCCAGCTGGGCACTGCGCAACCCGGACCGAGCCTTCATCGGCACGTGGAACGCAGGGCACGCTTCAAGCCAATCCTCCGACGACGGCCGGCTGAACTTTCGCAAGGGCGAAACCTTCTCGAAGATCTTCAAGGGCGTGCACGACCTGCAGCTCAGCTACGGCGACAGCGGGCTGTTCCTGCGGGGCAAGTACTGGTACGACTTCGAGCTCAAGGACGAGAGCCGGCGCTATGTGCAGATCAGCGATGAGCATCGCAAGGAGGCCGCCAAGTCCTCGGGCGCGCAGCTGCTGGACGCCTTTGTCTATCACAACTATTTCATCGCCGATCAGCCCGGCAATGCGCGCCTGGGCAAACAGGTGGTCAGTTGGGGGGAAAGCACCTTCATCGGCAATGGCATCAACGTGATCAACCCGACGGATGTCGCCGCCTTCCGGCGCCCGGGAGCCGAAATCAAGGAAGGCCTGATTCCGGTCAACATGCTGTTTTTGTCCCAGGGGCTGAGTGAAAACCTCTCTGCCGAATTTTTCTATCAACTGGAATGGGACCAGACCGTCGTCGACAACTGCGGGACCTTTTTCGGCTCCGACGTGATGGCCGATGGATGCAATACCCGCATGGGTTTCTCGCCCCCCTGGGACCCCAATGGCCAGTATCACTTCACCCGGGGTGGCGACCGCGACGCGCGGGACAGTGGCCAGTTCGGGATGGCCCTGCGCTGGCAGGTCGAGGCGCTGAACAACACCGAATTCGGCCTGTATGCCCTGAACTACCACAGCCGCGCGCCTTTCCTCGGCGGTACGGTCGGCGCCGCCCCCTTTGCGGTAAAGCCAGGGACCAGGGCGTCGAGCGCCGAGTACTTCATCGAGTACCCGGAAGACATCCGCCTCTATGGCCTGAGCTTTGCCACCACCCTGGGCACCACTGCGGTTTCCGGCGAACTGAGCTACCGGCCGAACATGCCGCTGTCACTCAACGGCAGCGACGTGACCATTGCCGCGCTCGCCGGCCCGATGGCGGCCGATCTCGGTGCGCCGATCTTCACCAGCGGCTTTGCGCAGCCAGTGCCAGGCGAGAGCTTCCACGGTTATGTGCGAAAGCCGGTGACCCAGGCGCAAATCACCCTCACCCATTTCATCGACCAGGTCTGGGCCGCCGAGCGCCTGAGCCTGATTACCGAGATCGGCTACAACCACCTGGGGGATATCAATAGCAACGCCTTGCGCTTCGGCCGGGACAGTATCTTCGGCAACGGCGAACTGCCCGACAACCGCAATTGCGCGCTGATGGCCAACCCGGTCAACCCGCAGAACTGCAACAACAAGGGCTTCTATACCGCCAATTCCTGGGGTTATCGCGGCCGCGCCATCCTCGACTATCAGAACGTGATCGCCGGGGTGAACCTCAAGCCCAGCCTGTCCTGGTCCCATGACGTGGAAGGCTACGGCCCCAACTTCAACCAAGGCAGCAAGGCCATCAGCCTCGCCCTGGATGCCGACCTTCGCAATACCTACTCGGCGAGTCTTTCCTACACCGATTTTTTCGGTGGTGCCTACAACACTTCGACTGATCGCGACTTCGTCGCCCTCAGCTTCGGCGTGAGCTTTTGAATCCGCAATCAGCAATCGAACAGGACAGGGTGCGATGAACATTTCGAAGTCGGTTTTTCACGGCAGTGCGTTGTCGCTGCTGCTTTGCACGTCGGCCATGGCCGCAGTGTCGCCCGAAGAGGCGGCCAAGCTCGAGACCACGCTGACCCCGGTGGGTGCCGAGCGCGCCGGCAATGCCGACGGCACCATTCCGGCCTGGACCGGCGGCCTGGCGAAGAATGCCGGGACGGTCGACAGCGCAGGTTTTCTCGCCGACCCCTATGGCAGCGAACATGCGTTGTTCAGCATTACCTCGCAGAACGTCGAGCAGTACAAAAGCCGCCTGTCCCCGGGCCAGGTCGCGATGTTCAAGCGCTACCCCGATTACCGGATGAACGTCTACCCCACTCACCGCAGCGCCAACGTACCGCCGAGCATCGTCGAGGCAGCCCGCAAGAACGCCCTGAACACCACCCTGGTTGCCGGCGGTAACGGCCTGGAGCACTTCACCAAGGCCTATCCGTTTCCGATTCCCGGGAATGGGCTGGAGGTGATCTGGAACCACATCACCCGTTATCGCGGTGACAGCGTGAAGCGCCAGATGGTGCAGATCGTGCCGGATGTCCAGGGCAACGGCACACCCGTGACCTTTGCCCACCAGTACGTGTTGCGCGAGAGCCTCACCGACTACGATCCGGCCAAGCCGAGCAACGTGCTGTTCTACAACAAGCAGACCGTGGTCGCGCCCGCGCGCCTGGCCGGCAACGTGGAACTGGTTCACGAGACCCTCGATCAGGTCAAGGAACCTCGCCAGGCCTGGATCTACAACGCCGGCCAGCGCCGTGTGCGGCGGGCCCCGCAGGTGGCCTACGACGGGCCGGCCGCCAGTACCGACGGCCAGCGCGTGGTGGACAACTACGACATGTTCAACGGCGCGCCGGATCGCTATGACTGGCAACTGGTGGGCAAGCAGGAACTGTACATCCCCTACAACAGTTACAAGCTCGATTCGCCCACGCTCAAGTACGCCGAGATCACCAAGGCCGGGCACATCAACCAGGACCTGGCGCGCTATGAACTGCACCGTGTGTGGCACGTGGTCGCGACCTTGAAACCCGGCCAGCGCCATGTGTATGCCAAGCGCGATTTCTACATCGACGAGGACTCCTGGCAGGCCGCGGTCATCGATCACTACGACGGGCGCAATACCCTGTGGCGGGTTGCCGAAGCCCACCAGCTTTCCTACTACAACAGCCAGGTGCCCTGGTACACCGCCGAGACCCTGAATGACATGGTCAGCGGCCGCTACCTGGTGCTGGGCCTGAAGAACGAAGAGAAGAGCAACTATCAGTTCGGCGTCAAGGCGCTGGAGGCCGAGTTCACGCCCAACGCCTTGCGCCAGAGTGGGGTGCGCTGAACTCGGGTCACGACGGCTCGAACAACAGCTCCTTCGCCGAGGGGGCGCCAGGACCTCGTACTGGCGGTGGACACAGACCTTGCGCCAACCGCCACTCTTTGGAAAATGCCATGAAAAGCACCCCCGCTCCTTCGCTACCGCTTCAATACGCGCCGTGCGCAGCGCCGGCGACACCCCGCGGCAACATGCGCCGGGTGGTCGTCGCCTCCTCCCTGGGCAATGCGCTGGAGATGTACGACTTCACCGTCTACAGCTTTTTCGCGGTGATCATCGGCCAGCTGTTCTTCCCCTCCGACTCCCCCCTGGCGTCGCTGATGATGTCGCTGGTGACCTTCGCCCTGGGTTTTGTCGTCCGCCCGCTAGGGGCGGTACTGATTGGCCGGGTGGCCGACCGCTACGGCCGCAAGCAGGCGCTGTCGCTGACCATTGCCTTGATGACCATCGGCACGGGCATCATTGCCTTTACCCCCACCTATTCCAGCATCGGGATCTTCGCCACCATCATGCTGGTGCTGGGGCGGATGCTGCAGGGCTTTTCCGCGGGCGGTGAGGTTGGCGCCGCGTCGGCCTTCCTGATGGAGTCCGGGCGCACCGACAACCGCTGCTTCATGGTCTGCTGGCAAGGCGCGAGCCAGGGCGCTGCCGCCCTGCTCGGGGCGCTTTCCGGGTTGGCGCTGACCAGTGTTCTGTCGGAGCAGGCGCTGCACAGCTGGGGCTGGCGCGTTCCGTTCATCATCGGCCTGCTGATAGGCCCAGTGGGCTGGTACATCCGCAAGCACCTGGATGAAACCCACCAGAACCCGGAGAACCCGACGCCGTTTCGCGACCTGCTGCGCAAGCACGCGCGCACCCTGGGGCTGGGCATATTGCTCATGGCCAGTTCGACGGTCACCTCCTACATGGTGGTGTTCTATATGCCGACCTACCTCACCCGGACCTTGCACTACTCCAGCAGCTTCGCCTTTTCGCTGGTGGCCTTCGCTTGCGTCCTGCTGACGGTCGTTCCCCCGCTGGCCTCGCGATGGGCTGACCGCATGCCACGGCGCAAGCCCTTGCTGTACTGGCTGTGCGGGCTGCAGATCATCCTGACCTACCCGGCCTTCATGCTGCTGGGCCTGCAAAGCACCCTGCTCTGCCTGGTGGCGGTGTCGATGCTGATCCTGCCGATGGCCATCAGCGGCGGTGCCGGCCTGGCGCTGCTGATGGAAGCCTTCGCCCGTGACGAGCGAGTCACCGGGCTGTCGATCGTCTACAGCTTCGGGGTCACCCTGTTCGGGGGGTTCTCGCCGCTGATCGTGACCTGGCTGATCGCCGTGACCGCAAGCCCGCTGGTACCTGCCTGGTATCTGTGCAGCGCCATCGTGCTCAGTGGCGTGGCCCTGCGTTTCTACCCGGAATATCCCGGCCGTCCCTGAATCCGACCTGCAACTGCCCCTCTACCTGGAACAAGGAATCCGTTGTGAACATGACCTCTCTGCAAGACCGACTGCAAGCCAGCACCGAGCGTTTCCTGAAGATCAGGCGCAACCTCCACGCCCATCCGGAGCTGGGTGAAGACACCCTGGACACCGCAGCCCTGGTCACCGGCCTGCTCGAAGGCTGGGGTTATGAAGTCCACACCGGGGTGGGCGGCCATGGCGTGGTCGGCGTCCTGCGTCGCGGCTCGGGCACCAGGACCCTGGGCCTGCGGGCGGACATGGATGCCCTGCCGATCATCGAGCGCAACGGCTTGCCCTGGGCCAGCCAACGCGCCGGGGTGATGCACGCCTGTGGTCATGACGGCCACACCGCCACCCTGCTGGCGGCGGCCGAACAACTGGCCCTGCACGGCGAGTTCGACGGCACGCTGAACCTGATCTTCCAACCGGATGAAGAAGGCCTGACCGGCGCCAGGAGCATGATGGCCGACGGGCTGTTCCGGCGCTTCCCCTGCGATGCGGTGTACGCCTTCCACAACATGCCGGGGTTTCCCGTGGGCTACGCGATCATCAAGAGCGGCGGGGTCATGGCCTCGTCCGAGCGGGTCGGCATTACCCTGACCGGCAAAGGCGGACACGGCGCCGTGCCGGAGCGCGCCGTCGATCCGATCCCGGCCCTGGCCGGCATCATCAGCGCCCTGCAAACCGTGGTCTCGCGCAACATCAGCGCCAACGATGCGGTGGTGATCAGCATCGGCAAGGTACAGGCCGGAACCGCCACCAACATCATTCCCGAATCGGCCATGCTGGAACTCAGCGTGCGCACGGTTGACCCGGCGATCCGCCAACAGGTCGAGCAGCGGATCCGCACCATCGTCGAGGGCCAGGCCGCAGCATTCGGGGTCACCGCCGAGATCGACTATCAGTTGCTGGCCCCGGTCCTGGTGAACACCGTCGCCGAGACGCAACGGATGCTCGACGCCGCGCGCAAGGCCCTGGGCAACGAGAACGTGGTGGAGCAAGTGTCATTCAGGGCCATGGGCAGCGAGGATTTTGCCTGGATGCTGGACGAAGTGCCCGGCTGCTATTTCGGCCTGGGCAATGGCACCGGGGAGTTCAACGGCTGCTCGGTGCACAACGATCACTACGACTTCAACGATCAATTGATTCCCCTGGGCGCAGCGTGCTGGGTGGAACTGGTCGAAGGCTACTTGCGCTGAGGCGCTTGGTTCTCGGGGTGCCCCGAGCTGGGCGCCCACACACTGTCTTGTGCAGGCCAGCCCTGCACCCGCCTATCAGGACACTGCCATGCCAAACGCTACCGCCATCGCCGACATGAGCGCCATCGAGCTGCTCGGTCATTACCGTGACAAGCAGCTGTCTCCCGTGGAGGTCACCCAGGACGCACTGGCCCGCATCGAGCGCTTCAACCCGCGGGTCAATGCCTTTTGCTACACCGATCCCGAAGGCGCGCTGAACACCGCACGCGAAGCTGAAAAGCGCTGGATGAAGGGCCAGCCCTGCGGCGCCCTCGACGGCCTGCCGACATCGATCAAGGAACTGACCCCGACCCGGGGCATGCCATCGCGCAAGGCATCACTGACGATTGGCGCGCAAGGCCCCTGGGACGTCGACGCGCCCGTCACCACTTTCATGCGGGAGGCCGGCGCCGTGGTGCTGGGCAAGACCACCAGCCCGGAGTTCGGCTGGAAAGGCGTGACCGACAGCCCGCTCTACGGCATCACCCGCAACCCCTGGGACACCCGCATGACCTGCGGCGGTTCCTCCGGCGGCGCAGCGGTGGCCGCGGCGCTCAATCTGGGCGTGCTGCATCAGGGCAGCGATGCCGGAGGCTCGATCCGCATCCCCGCCAGCTTTACCGGCACTTTCGGCTTCAAGCCCACCTTTGGCTACATCCCCCAGTACCCGGCCAGCGCGACGACCCTGGTGTCTCACCTGGGCCCCATGACCCGCACCGTGGAAGACGCCGTGCTGCTCCTGCAGGCCATCGCCCGCCCCGACCCGCGGGACGCGCTGATGGGAGCCCCGCGACACACCCCGTGGCTGCCCGACAGCACCCACCTCAACGGCCTGCGCATCGCCTACAGCGCAGACTTCGGCTATGTGCAGGTTGATCCGCAGGTCGCTCGCCAGGTGGCGCAGGCCGTGGCGCGGTTGGAACAACTGGGGGCGATCGTCGAAGCGGTCGACCCGGGATTCGACGACCCCCTGCAACTGTTCAAGAGCGTGATCTACGCCGGCGCACAGACGCTGGCCCGGCAACTGAGCACGGCCCAGAAAGCCATGCTCGATCCGGGCCTGTTGCGCTTTACCGAAGAATGCCGCCACACCACCCTCGCCGACTTCACCGCGGCCCAGGAAGCCCGGGCGGCCTTGATGGCCCACATGAACATGTTTCACAGCCGCTACGACCTGCTGGTCTGCCCGATGCTGCCGATCACCGCGTTCGAGGCCGGCCACGACACCCCGCCCGGCAGCGCAATCGATGACTGGATGAAGTGGTCGCCTTTCAGCTACCCCTTCAACCTGACCCAGCAACCTGCTGCCTCATTGCCATGCGGGTTCTCGGAGGCGGGATTGCCCATCGGCCTGCAGGTGGTTGGCGCGCGATTTGCCGACGATCAGGTGCTGCGGGTATGCCGGGCTTACGAGCGTGCATTTCCCGCGCCCTTTCCACAGGCCCCCATGACCGGCGCGGCCATGGCCCAGCAGGTGTCGCCGGTGTAGGGTTTGCACCCTCTTGCCGTGCGCCGCAGTCAGCCCGCCGCAGACTGCGCCAGGACCTGGGCCAGGGCGTCCCTCAACTGCGCCTGGCTGAAGGGCTTGAAGATCCGTGGCAGCTCCGGCACCGGGCCGTCCTGGCGCTGGGCATAACCGCTGGCCAGGATGATCGGCAACTGCGGGTGCAGGCGCCGCACCGCTTCGGCCAACTGGCGGCCATCCATGTGTGGCATGGCCATGTCGCTGATCATCAGCTGGATGTCCCGGTGCTGCTCAAGACACTGCAGCGCCTGGGCCCCGCTGGCGGCGCGGATGACTCGATGGCCCAGGTCCTCCAGCAGCAGCGTGGTGCTGTCCAGGACCAGGCTGTCGTCATCCACCAGCAGCACGCACAGCGGCGGGTGGTCCGGGCCCGGGGCCGGCATGGCCTCACTGCCCGGCGACCCCTTGGCCGCGCTCGCCAGGGGCAGCCACAGCTCGGCGCGGGTGCCCTGGCCCAGGCGGCTCTGGAGCACCAGGCGCCCGCCCAGTTGCTCGGCCAGGCCGTGGACCATCGACAGGCCCAGGCCGGTGCCCTTGCCCAGGCCCTTGGTGGTGAAGAACGGATCGGCGGCGCAGGCCAGGGTCTGTTCGTCCATGCCCTGGCCATCGTCGATCACCGCCAGGCAGACGTACTGCCCCCGGGCCAGGTTGCCCGTGGCCCCGCGCAATTGCGCCTCGATCAGGATCGAACCGCCCTCGGGCATGGCATCCCGGGCATTGCTCACCAGGTTCAGCAGCGCCAGTTCCAGCTGGTTGAGATCAGCCTGCACCGCCGGCAGGTCCGGCGCCATCTCCACCCGCAGGGCAATCCTGGGCCCCACCGAACTGCACAACAGGCCGCTGAGGCTGGCCACCAGTTGGCCCAGGTCCAGGGCCTGGGATTTCAACTCCTGGCGCCGGGCGAAGGCCAGCATGCGCTGGGTCAGGGTCACGCCGCGCTCGGTGCCCTGCAGCGCGTTGTCCAGCAGGCGCCGCAGCCTGGGGTCATCGCCGACCCGTTTGTGCAGCAGCTCCAGGTTGCCGCGGATTACCGTCAGCAGGTTGTTGAAGTCATGGGCGATGCCGCCGCTGAGCTGGCCGATGGCCTGGAGCTTCTGCGACTGGAACAGCGCTTCGCGGGCGACCTCCAGTTCCTTCTGCGCCTGGACCACCTCGGTGATGTCGCGGGTGATCTTGGCGAAACCGATGATGGCCCCGGAGTCGGCGCGGATCGGGTCGACAATCACATGGGCCAGGAACCGTGTACCGTCCTTGCGCAGGCGCCAGCCCTGCTTCTCGAAACGGCCTTCGCGGGCGGCGGCTTCCAGGGCCTTGCGCGGCTCGTCGCTGGCCCGGTCCTCGGCGGTATAGAACAGTGAAAAGTGCTGGCCGATGACTTCCTCTGGGGCATAGCCCTTGATCCGTTGCGCCCCCAGGTTCCAGCTGCTGACCCGGCCCTGGGCATCGAGCATGTAGATCGCGTAGTCGGTCACGCTCTGCACCAGCAGGCGGAACTGCTGTTCGCTCTGTTTCAGGGTCTGCTCGGCAGCCCGCTGCTCGGTCATGTCCCGGGTGACCTTGGCAAAGCCGATCAGCCCGCCGGCGCTGTCGCGGATCGGGTCGATCACCACATGGCACCAGAACCGCGTGCCATCCTTGCGCAGGCGCCAGCCCTCGCCTTCGAAACGCCCGCACTGCGCGGCACTGTCCAGCGCCCTCTGGGGCAAACCGGCCTGGCGATCCTCGGGGGTATAGAAGCAGGAAAAGTGCCGGCCCAGCACTTCCTCCTCCCGGTAGCCCTTGAAGCGCCGGGCACCGCTGTTCCAACTGGCGACCCGGCCCTGGGCGTCGAGCATGTAGATCGCGTAGTCCACCACCGCATCGACCAGCAGGCGGAAGCGATCGTCAGTGAGAGGGTGGTACGGCTCGGGCAGATCAGGCATGGCAGTTTCCGTCGGGTATTTTTTTCATCGAATCGGCGAAACGTTGCAGCGCCGCAGCATTCATCGACCTGGGCTCGGGCCAGTGTGCACCGCCTGCAGCTGTCTGTGTGGAATCGCATGCCTGGCTCGACAACGCAAGGGACAGACGGTTGACCGTGGAAAATATATTTCCGAGCTTTCGATCTAGTGGCACTGCGGGCACAATGCGTACCTTTTTGGCTGGCCCTGCCGGAGACCCTGAAATGATCAAGACGCCGTACTACCTCATCGACAAGCAGAAGCTTTTGAGCAACATGCAGAAGATCGCCTACGTGCGCGAGCAGTCCGGCGCCAAGGCCCTGCTGGCCCTCAAGTGCTTCGCCACCTGGTCGGTGTTCGACCTGATGCAGCAGTACATGGACGGCACCACCTCCTCGTCGCTCTACGAGCTCAAGCTCGGCCGGCAGAAGTTCGAAGGCGAGACCCACGCCTACAGCGTGGCCTGGGCCGACGACGAAATCGAGGAGATGCTCGCCAACTGCGACAAGATCATCTTCAACTCCATCAGCCAGCTGCAGCGCTTTGCCGACGCCAGCGCGGGCAAGGTGCGCGGCCTGCGGGTCAACCCCCAGGTCAGCAGTTCGGACTACCTGCTGGCCGACCCGGCGCGCCCGTTCAGCCGCCTGGGCGAGTGGGACCCGGCCAAGATCGAGCAGGTCATCGAGCAGATCTCCGGCTTCATGTTCCACAACAACTGCGAGAACGGCGACTTCGGCCTGTTCGACCAGATGCTGACCACCATCGAGGAACGCTTCGGCCACCTGCTGCACAAGGTCGAGTGGGTCAGCCTCGGCGGCGGCATCCACTTCACCGGCGAGGACTACGCCCTGGACGCCTTCTGTGCGCGCCTCAAGGCTTTCTCCCAGAAGTACGGCGTGCAGGTCTACCTGGAGCCGGGCGAAGCGGCGATCACCCAGAGCGCCTCCCTGGAAGTGACCGTGCTCGACACCCTGTACAACGGCAAGCACCTGGCCGTGGTGGACAGCTCCATCGAAGCCCACATGCTCGACCTGCTGATCTATCGCCTGAACGCCAAGCTGTCACCAAGCGCGGGCGAACATACCTACATGGTGTGCGGCAAGTCCTGCCTGGCCGGGGATATCTTCGGCGAATACCAATTTGATCGTCCGCTGGCCATCGGCGATCGACTGTCGTTCATTGATGCGGCGGGTTACACCATGGTCAAGAAAAACTGGTTCAACGGTCTGAAAATGCCGTCCATTGTCGTGAAACAACTCGATGGCAGCATCGAGGTGGTACGCGAGTTTGGTTTCGAAGACTACCTGTCCAGCCTTTCCTGAGCGGACAGGTCACGAGGAGAAGTAAATAAATTGAAGAAGAATGTTCTTATCATTGGTGCAGGAGGTGTCGCCAAGGTGGTGGCCCACAAGTGCGCGCAGCACAACGACGAACTCGGTCGTATTGCTATCGCGTCGCGCAACATCTCCAAATGCCAGGCCATCATCGACAGCGTCAAGGCCAAGGGCAGCCTCAAACAGCCCGCTGAAATAAAAGCCTATGCGCTCAACGCGCTGGACATCGAGGCAACCAAGGCGCTGATCCGCGAGACCGAGTCGCAGATCGTCATCAACGTCGGTTCCGCCTTCCTCAACATGTCGGTGCTGCGTGCCTGCATCGATACCGGTGTGGCCTACCTGGACACCGCGATCCACGAAGAACCGGGCAAGATCTGCGAGACCCCGCCCTGGTACGGCAACTACGAGTGGAAGCATCTCGAAGAGTGCCAGCAGAAGAACATCACCGCGATCCTCGGCGTCGGCTTCGACCCGGGCGTGGTCAACGCCTATGCGGCCCTGGCCCAGCAGGAACATTTCGACCGCATCGACTCGATCGACATTCTCGACGTCAATGCCGGTTCCCACGGCAAATATTTCGCCACCAATTTCGACCCGGAAATCAACTTCCGCGAATTCACCGGACAGGTGTGGAGCTGGCAGGACAGCCAGTGGACCAGCAACACCATGTTCGAAGTCAAGCGTACCGACGACCTGCCTGTGGTCGGCTCGCAAAACCTGTACCTGACCGGCCACGATGAAGTGCACTCGCTGTCGAAGAACCTCGACGTGCCCAACGTGCGGTTCTGGATGAGCTTCGGCGAGCACTACATCAATGTGTTCACCGTGCTGCGCAACCTGGGCCTGCTCTCCGAGCAACCGGTGAAGACCGCCGAAGGCCTGGAAGTGGTGCCGCTCAAAGTGGTCAAGGCCGTGCTGCCTGACCCGGCCTCCCTGGCCCCGGGCTACACCGGCAAGACCTGCATCGGTGACCTGGTCAAGGGCAGCAAGAATGGCCAGCCGCGCGAAGTCTTCATCTACAACGTGGCCGACCACGAAGAAGCCTACGCCGAGACCGACAGCCAGGGCATTTCCTACACCGCCGGCGTACCGCCCGTGGCCGCCGCCCTGCTGGTGGCCCGTGGCGAGTGGGACGTGCAGCGCATGGCCAACGTCGAGGAACTGCCGGCCAAGCCGTTCCTCAAGGTGCTGGACCTGATGGGCCTGCCGACCCGCATCAAGGACGAACAGGGCGACCGCCCATGGGACGCCAAGGCTTGATGCACTAGCCACGACAGGAGGCGCCGATGCAGGCGCCTCCTGCCTGGATGAATGTTTCGTTTGTGCGTCGCTTTTGCGTTTCTGTGCGACAGATCCCACTTCAGGGGCTCCCGCCCTGCTCCTTCGCAGTGTTAGCTTGGCAAGGTTTCTGACTAACAGCTCAGATAATCCTTACCCCCTGCAAAGGAATGCCCTCCGCAATGGATTTTTCTCTCAAGCACCTGGCTGCGGCCACCCTGATGCTCGCCAGCCTGTCGTCCTACACCTCGATCGCCCAGGCCAACATTACCCCGCAACAAAGCGCGGCCATCCTCAAGACCTTCAATGACGCCACGGTCACGGATTTCCGCCAGTTCCTCGGCACCCTGGCCAAGAGCGACCAGCTCGCCCCGACCATCGAGGCCTTCCTGGCCAACAAGCCCCTGAACGCCGAACAGCAGAACGAGATCCACCGCCTGCTGGGCCTCTACGCCCGGATCAAGTACGGCAAGGCCGCCACCGAAACCCTGCGCGAGCTGGTGGCCATCCCCACCTTCAACATCGACGGCGTGCCGCAGTACAAGAACCCCGAGTTCCTCAAGATCGCCGCCAAGATCCAGGACCTGGCCAAGGCCTTCAACCTGAACTTTCGCAACATCGACAACCGGGTCTACGAGATCTCCCTGGAAGGCAGCGGCGATGAAGTCGTCGGCATCCACGCCCACGCCGACGTGGTGCCGGTGACCCCGGAAAACTGGGTGCTCGAAGACGGCACCCGCCTCGACCCGTTCAAGGTCACCCTGATCGGCGACCGCATGTATGGCCGCGGTACCGAGGACGACAAGAACGGCATCGTGGTAGCGCTCTACGCGATGAAGATCATCAAGGAAGAGAAGCTGCCCCTGGCGCGCAACTTCAAGCTGCTGGTGGACACCACCGAGGAAACCAGCGGCGATGCCATTCCCTACTATTTCGAACACAACCCGACGCCCAACTACAACCTGGCGCTGGACGGCGGCTACCCGGTGGTGATCGCCGAGAAAGGCTACGGCACGGTGATGGCCAGCTTCGCCCGGCGCGCCGCCGAGGGCAAAGGGGCGGAGATCACCCACCTCACCGGTGGCCTGGCCACCAACCAGATCCCCTCGACCTCGGTAGCCACCCTGGTCACCGAGCAGCCTGCGGAACTGGCCGCCAGCCTGCAAAAGGCCGGCGCCGAATATGCCAAGCAGCACGGCGGCAACTTCCAGGTCGCGGCCAAGGTGGTGGGCAAGGATGTGCAACTGACGGTCACCGGCGTCTCGGCCCACTCCTCCGAGCCCGAGTCCGGGGTCAACCCGGTGGCGCGGATGCTGGACTTCATCAACAGCCAGGACGGCAAGATCGCCTTCAAGCACAACGCCTTCACCGATGGTGCCCGCTACGCCGCCGAAAACTGGGGCCTGGACTACCTGGGCAACAAGCTGGGTATCGGCTTCTCCGACGACTTCATGGGGCCGCTGACCACCTCCCTGACCCAGGTCAGCGTGGATGACAAGACCTTCAAGCTGGCGGTCAACCTGCGGGTGCCCAAGGGCAAGACCCCGCAAGTGCTGAAGGGCGAAATCACCGACAAGCTGGCGGCCTGGAGCAAGAAGACCCAGGTGGCGGTGAACATCGACACCAAGATCGCCGAACCTATGTACCGCAACCCCGAGGGTGAATGGGTCAAGGCACTGCTGGCGGTGGCCAGCGAGAACCTGGGCATGGCGCACAAGTTCGGCACCTCCGCCGGCGCCACCTCGGTGCACGAGTTGCCCAACGGCGTGCAGTTCGGCCTGGCGCGGCCCGAGGTCAAGTACACCGGCCACACCGACAACGAGTTCAAGACCGTGGAGCAGTTCCTCCTGGACCTGCAGATCGTCACCGAGATGGTCGGCCGCATCGGCCAGTTGCCCAAGCTCTGACCGCCCTCACGGGCCCGCCACCCATGGCGGGCCCGTTCTCCCCTTCCTCCACGCCTCAGCGCGCCGCTGACGTCCAGTCGGGGTCGCTGACATCTCGCAGTACCCCGCCATACCCCTGGTAGAGGTTGCCCTCGGGCAGCAACTGCGCCGTGGCCAGTTGCCGGTGCAGGCCGCCCAGGTGGTAGAACGGCACACGCACATAGAGGTGATGCTCGATGTGGTAGTGGATGGCGTGGGGGCCGAACAGGAAGGTCTGCACGCTGGGCCGTACGATGCTGCGGGCGTTGCGGCTCTGGTCGGCGGCAACCGGCAGGCCGGCATGCTCCATGATGGCTCGTACCCGGCCCAGCAAGGGCAGCAGGGTAATCGCCGGCAACAGCCACAACCCCAGGTACAGCCAGGGGTGGCCGCTCCAGGCCAGCAGGCCGAACAGCAGGCCGTTGCTGACCAGCATGGACAGCACTTCCTCCAGGGCCTGGCGCGGCGACTTGTCGACCCGGGGCATGATCGCGCGGTAGTCACCCCGGGCGAACCTCAAGGCACTGATGAAGTAGCCCACCCCGCACAGGTCCGCCAGCAGGCGCAGGGCCAGCTTGCCCCGGGGCAAGGGGTAATCCCCCAGGCCGAAGACCGCCACCACCGGGTCGTCATGCTCCATCGGATGCAGGTGATGCTTGAGGTGGCCGGCGCGGTAGGTGCAGAGGGACAGGAACAGCGGGCCGGCGGCCAGCCACTGGCCCAGCCGATCATTGGCTTTCTGCCCGCGCAGCAGCAGGCCGTGGGCGCTCTCGTGCATCAGCACCGCCAGCGCCAACTGGCTGCGGGCGATCAGCAGCGCGGCCAGCAGGTAGGTGACGGGGTGCGGCCAGAGCGCAGCGCAGGCGAATGCGGCGGCGATCAGCCCCCAGTCGGCCAGCAGCGCCAGGCCACCGGTCCAGGGCTTGAGCAGGAACAGCGCGGCGTCGGGGGCAAAGGCACGCAGGGCCCGATTCTCTCCGGCACGGGGTTCAGGCTGGGACACGGGCAGGGTTTCCTTGTCGTTGGGTGGCCAGGGCACAGGCCAGGGCCAGGAACAGGCCGCCCGCCACATCGATCAGCGTGTGCTGCTTGAGGGTCAGGGTCGAGAGGCAGATCAGCAGGCCGATGACAGCGCTCAGCTCTTTGCAAGGGCGGCGCCAGAGCGCGCGACAGGCCAGGCAGGTCACTGCCACATGCAGGCTGGGAAAACCGTTGCAGGCCAGGTCCAGCTGCCACATCCGGCCCAGCCGCTGTTGCAGGAAGCCATTGTCGAGGGCGGCGATATCCGGCCTCGGCACATATTCGGGGAACAGCCAGAAGCACAGCAGCCCAACGGCGAAGGCCATGCCGGTGGCGTTGCGCAGGGCCCTGAAGCCCTCCTGGCTGGCATAGGCCGCCGCCAGCAGCACAAAGGGAAAGAACAGCACATAGACGAACCAGGACTGGGCGATAAAGGGGATCAGCTCATCCAATGGCGTGACCCAGTTGTAGCGCGGCGTCACCAGGCGCTGCAGACCCATGAACGCGCCCAGCCCCAACAGCAGGGCAAACACCGCAGCCAAGGCCTGCCGAAGGTTGGCGGCGGCTATCAGGCGCTGCAAGGTGCCGGTCA
>ERZ1032432.69-NODE-69-length-24025-cov-14.158406_pt1 | contig 24025 bp, 17 predicted proteins | sample MGYA00518036_ERZ1032432 | MGnify/ENA primary metagenome ERZ1032432 (study PRJEB33718, sample SAMN03160202) | human skin metagenome | collected 2014-02-25 | study: EMG produced TPA metagenomics assembly of the PRJNA266117 data set (Human skin bacterial metagenome...
CCACTTGCAAACTGTTGTAGCGCCCGACTAAAGCCATTTCCAATACCCTCATTGCGTGGGCGGCATTCTACCTGTTTTCCAGGCCTGCGTTGACGCTCCTGAATCGCCGGCCACGAAATCCTTGATTTTTCTGGCGTTCCCGGCGCTCAACCGGCCGCTCGTCAGGCAAACAGCCGTGCATAGAGCCTTTTCGGAGCACAGCGAGAGGGCATTTTTTTCGATGGGTCCTTAGTTAAAACAGCGACTTAGGAAAATATCCGAAAAATAAACTTAGGAAAAACAGCAGGAAGCGCCTTGCTGTTCCAGGGGATATTTACCAAGCAATTGTCAAGTATTTCTGATAAGATGCCTGGCCAAATTAATTTTCCCGAAAGGTTAAATGGCCGCCATGCGAGTAAAAGCCTCCAACAGCAAAGCAAAACCAGCTCCCGCCGTTGAAACCAGTGAATCGATCAACGAACAGATCGCAGCGTTCCTGAAATCGGGCGGCGAAATCCAGCAGATCGCCAAAGGCGTCAGCGGCCAGACTTTCGGCCCGTCCAAGCAGATCAGCCTGGGCAAGAAGTAACTCCCCCGCGCATTATCCTGGTCCCTTAGCGCTTTGCCCCCAAAGCGCTAGGACTGGCACCCGCTCTCCTCCCCACTACCAGCAAATCGACGAACGGCCTTCAGCCAATGGCATTCGCCGGTATCCTTTACCCCCTCTAGATCAATCGTTTCAGCCGCCTTTCAGGTTGTCGCTCCGCGCAGTTCAGGGAGTGCTGCATGCTCAAATCCGCGTTGCTGGCCTGCAGCCTGCTGTTGGCCTGCCCCACTGCCCATGGGCAAATCTTCCAGCGCGAGCTGGGGGATTTCGACCTCAAGCTGGGCACCAGCCCCAGCCGCAGCATGGCCCAGGGCCTGGTCAAGCCGTCCTCAAGCGGCTCGTTCCACGGCGGCCTCGACCTGAGCCACGACAGTGGCTGGTATGCCGGCCAGTGGGCCCCCAGCATGGGCCTGAGCCCCTCCAGCAAACTGGAGGTGGATTCCTACCTGGGCTTCAAGCAGCCCTTCGACCAGACCCTGGGCTACGAACTGGGAATGATCCACTACAACTACCCGCAGTTGCGGACCCAGGACAGCCAGGAATTCTACGGCGGCCTGACCCTGCTCGGCAGCCGCTTCGGCGCGGCCTTCAGCAATGACCCGGACAAACGTAACAGCACCCTGTTCGCTGACCTGGGCGGCAACGTACCGTTCGGCATTGGCGTCAGCGTCAAATACACCACCCATCAACTGAACAATGGCGTCTCGATCGCCGACGGCGGCTACGTGGCCGGCTTCAATGACTGGTCGATCAAGCTCTCGCGCCCCTGGCTGGGGATCGACCTGAACCTGATCTACAGTGACTCCAGCCTCAGCGGCAACGACTGCAGCGCCTACTCCGGGCATAACCCGCAATGCGACGGCCTGCTCACCTTCAAGGCCGAACGGGCGTTCTACTGAACGTCTGAACTGCGAGGCGCCTTCAGGGTTCAGATACAGCAACCCGCACTCGCAAGGACTCGAACATGGCGCGCCGCTGGCACCTCCTCATTCCGCTCCTGATCATCAGCCTGCTGCTGGGCGCCTGTAGCCGGGTCGGCCTGGCCTATCGCAACCTGGATGTGATCATTCCCTGGAACCTCAACGACTACCTGGACATGAACAGCGAGCAGAAGAGCTGGTTCAACCACCGCCTGCAGCAGCACCTGAGCTGGCATTGCACCACCCAGCTTCCGGGTTACCTGGACTGGCTCGACCGCCTGCAGCTGATGGTGCAGAACAACCAGGTCAGCGACCTGGGCTTGCAAGAGCGCACCCGGGAAGCCAAGCAAGCCATCGCCGAAACCGCCCGGCAGATCACCCCGTCCGCCGTGGAGCTGCTCCAGGGTCTGAACGACCAGCAAGTCAAAGAGATGAATTCCGCCTTCGCCAAGGACCTGCAGGAACACCAGGAGCAATACCTCAAGCCGCCGTTGGCGCAACAGATAGAGCAGCGCAGCCAACGCATGAGCAAGCGCCTGAACGCCTGGCTCGGCTCCCTAAGCCCGAGCCAGCAGCAACGGGTGGAACAATGGTCCAGCAGCCTGGGCGAGCAGAACCAGCAGTGGATCGCCAACCGAGCCCACTGGCAGGCGCAATTCAGCGCGGCCGTGGAGCAACGGCAAAACAGCGATTTCCCACAACGTATCGAGCAATTGCTGGTACACCGCGAGAGCTTATGGACGCCGGACTATCGCCAGGCCTACGCCCACACCGAACAGGCCGCACGCAGTCTGCTGGTGGACTTGATGGCACAAAGCACCCCGGCCCAGCGCCAGCGCCTGCTGAAGAAAATCGACGGAGTGCGCAAGGACTTCGCCGAACTCAAATGCCTGCAGAACGCCCGCCAGGGCTAGGCGCAACCTAGGCGATCTGGGCCTTGGAGGCCACCTGATCGAAGGTCGCCGGATCCAGCGCATCGGCCTGCTCCTCCAGCACCTGGCGCGGGTGATCATTGCCCGGGATGCTGCTGTCAATCAGGCACAGCAGGCTGGAACCACGGGACGTGAGCACGAAGTTCTCGCCATTGCCCCCCTCCTCTTCCGGCCGGCTTTCGATAAAGCCACGGTCCAGCAGTAACTTTTCGTACTCGGTGGCGGTGACTTTCAGGTCATCCAGATTGCCGGTGGGCTCGCCTTCCGCCGCCTTGGCCGCCGCATGCTGCTCGGCATAGGGTCGCGGAGTGAAGCTGTGGCCGGCGCCGTTCTGCACTTCGTGCAGCAGTCGTTCGATCAGATCCCAGTTATAAGTCGTCATCCTGATTCAACCTCCAGACAAGCGAATGAAATGCCTTCACAAGTTGTGACCGGCAGGCCATTCAGCCGTTCAGGAAATCCACCCCAGGCCGCCGCCCCCTGATCGGAAAACCGCTGGGCGGTTTGTCGATCCACTCCAGCGCCAAACGACTAGCGTGTGTAAGACCCATCGCCCCCACTGCCTTGAGGAGAGATGTCATGTCCGTTACCGAGCATCCCGTGGTCTCCCGGGAACAATGGCTGCAAGCCCGCAAACAGCACCTGATCCACGAAAAGGCCTTTACCCGCCAGCGCGACCAGCTCAGCGCCGAACGCCGGGCGCTGCCCTGGGTTAAAATCGACAAGCCCTATCAGTTTCATGGCCCCGATGGCCCGCTGGGCCTGGCCGATCTGTTTGGCGACCACAGCCAACTGCTGGTCTACCACTTCATGTTTGCCGAAGGTTGGGAGGAAGGCTGCAAAGGCTGCTCGTTCGTCGCCGACCACTTCGATGGCGCCAACCAGCACCTGGCCCACCACGATGTAGCGCTGGTGGCCATCTCCCACGCCCCTTATGCCGAGTTCCAGGCCTTTCGCCAGCGCATGGGTTGGCATTTCGATTGGTACTCCAGCGCCGGCGACGACTTCAACCAGGACTTCGGCGTCAGCCTCAGCGCCGAGCAACTGGCCCAGGGCACTGCCAGCTACAACTACGAACAGGCCAGTGGCGATGAGCAGGAGTTGCCCGGGCTCAGCGTGTTCTACCGCAACCCGCAAGGTGAGATATTCCACACCTATTCCACCTATGCCCGCGGGCTGGACCTGTTGCTGGGGGCCTACAACTTCCTCGACCTGACGCCCAAGGGGCGCAACGAAGAGCAGATCATGGGCTGGGTCCGGCACCACGATCGCTACCAGGCAACGCCCCAGGGCAAGAGCAGCAGTTGCTGTTGTGACGATTGAGAACCTGTTCGCCGGCAGAACCTGCCGCAGGAGCCAGCTTGCCGGCGAATCGCACTCACAAACGGCACAAATCTGCGGCAGACTGTGACGACCCACCCAGCCAACTAAGCTGTAGACATGAGCGCCGCCTATCACAGCCTCCACGAATACACCCTGCGCATGAGCCGGGTGCTGGAGCATATCGACCAACACCTGGACCAACCCCTGGAGCTGGCGGACCTGGCGCGGGTCGCACATTTCTCGCCCTACCACTTCCACCGCCTGTTCAGCGCCTGGGTCGGCGAGCCCCTGGGTGCCTACCTGCGCCGCCGACGCCTGGCCTGCGGCGCCTACCTCATGGCCAGCCGCCCCTCGGCCTCAGTGCTGGAAATTGCCCTGGAAGTCGGCTTCGGCTCCGGCGAGGCATTTTCCCGGGCCTTCAAACAGCACTTCTCGGTCTCCCCCAGCACCTGGCGCGATACCGAGCCCAAACGCTGGCACCGCCGCCTGGACGACATCCGCGAACGCCGCCTGCGTGAATTGCGCAATCCTGATCAGACCCACATCCCCGCCTTCGACGATCCTGACGCCTTCATTCACCTGAAGGAAACCGCGATGAAGGTCACCCTGCAGCAACTACCCGCCACCCGCGTGGCCTACCTGCGCTACATCGGCGCCTACGGCCCGGGCATTGGCGTTTTCTGGCGCGAAACCGCCGCGCCGTGGATGCTCGAACACCAGCTGTTCAACCGCGTGCGCTACGGCATCGGCCACGACGACCCGGACCTCACCCCCGCCGACAAATGCCGCTACGACGCCTGCGTGGAAGTGCCCGAAGACTTCAAGGCCAGCGCCCCGGCCGTCGTCACCACCTTGCCCGGTGGTCTCTACGCCGTGGCCCACTACCGCGGCCTGGGCCCGGCTATCGCCGACGCCTGGATCGAACTGTGCCGCGACTGGCTGCCCAAGAGCGGCCTGCAATTCGACCCGCGCCCGGCCTTCGAACGCTACCCGGCGGATGCCTTCTACGACGTCAAGACCGGGGAGCTGGAGTGTGAGATCTGCATTCCGGTGAAAAAGCTATAACCCAAAAAGCACGTTGATCCCCCTGTAGGAGCGAGCTCGCTCGCGAACAACGCCAACGATAACGCGCCGCTACTGAAAGAACGCGACGCCCTGGCGCTCATCGCGAGCGAGCTCGCTCCTACAATCCCCCCCACACACTCACTCAACGAGAAGGAATGGCCGTGATATCGCGAACGATGAACCTCGGCAGAGCACGAATGTAGAAGTTCTCCACATCCGAGTTACCGCTGTTGGTGATCGCCCCCAACATGGTCTTCATATTGCGCAACTGGCCCATGGCCCCGGCAGGCTGCAAACCATCGCGCTCCTGGGCGAAATGCAACACCTCGGCGCCGTCGCGCTTGACCTGCACCTTGTAGCCAAAGTCGACACTGGCAAGGATCGTATTGTCATCGACGACCATCGACACCAGCCCGCCCTGGGAATCACTGAGGCGGCGCTTGTACACCGCATCTACATCCAGCAGGTAGTCGGCACTGTCCTTGGTGGCGGCGTAGCGATTGGCATTGCCCAACTGCCGGATCAACTCCATGCCCAGTTGCTGACGCAACTTGTCCTCGGGCAGAAAACGCTCGCTCTCGCCGACCAACTGCAGGTTGAAGGTGTCGATCCAGTAAGTGGCGGTAGCGGGAATCCGTACTGGTTTGGGCGAGATGTAATAGTCCGGCGTGGAAGCACAACCGGCGAGCAAAGCGAGGGTGAAGAGCAGAGACAACAGACGCATGACGGATCTTCCTTGAGAGGTTTTCAACAACGCACTGCCACCTGAAAACCACCTGTGGCATGGCGATAAGCGGCGGCATTGTAAGCCAGGAAAATCACGGCGGACCGGCTTGAACAGGTCCTCTAGACAAATTAGGAATTGCCTTACAGCAGAAGCAGACAATCCAGTAGGAATGAGGCTTAAAGGACAGGGAGGAACGCTGGATATAGTCGAGGGAGCGTTGAAAGAACGACCGGGTTTGGCGACCTGATTTACAGAGGGAATGCAAAAGATCCAGCTTGCAGGTATTTTGCGTCCGCACACGCAGTTCTATGACGGCTGTGCGCGGGAGATCTCAGGATCTGCCAACTTTACCTCTGTGGTCGGTTCGCCAACCTGCGTACAGCCGTCACCCTCTTGTTTGGCGACAACGGGTGTAGGCATTCAGCCAGTCAAACAGAGGTCTACACATAAACAGATACATGCCGATTACCGGCCACGACTGCAACACTCCCTCACTGCTGATCGATACCCAAGCCCCCATTGACGTCCTGCACGATGCAGCGGCGTATCGCATTCGCGCCGTGACTCAATTGCTGGAGAACTTCGCGATTTCTGATGAAGCGCCCAAAGGTGCAGTGGTACTGCAGGAACTGTCGCTGGTGTGCAGTATTTTGCTGCGCGATGGGTGTGATTTGATGGATGTAACGACGAGGAGAATGCAGGAACAGGTGCTCAAATAAGCCAAAAAAGGGCGGCTTGAAAGTCGCCCTTTTCTCTCGCAGTAGATCGGATACCGATAGATCAAAGGCTTACTTGCTCTCTTTAGCGATAAAGCCTAGAACTGCATCCTTGACTAATAACAGTACTCCAGTTTACTCATCGTATGCCCGAACACAAAATCTCTGACAGTCTCCGGGGCTATTTAACTTTAAGTGCCAGATAAAATCAGGATTTCTACACCTGAATTTGCAAAAAATACTCAAGTATTTTTTTTCAGTATACTTATAAACTTCTCTAGCACTTCAGGAAGTAAATTTACTTCTTCAGGCGAAAGCAAAATATTCATAATCTGCTCATCACAAGCACAGTCAAACACATCAACACCTATCCAACCCTCAGACCAAAACTCTACAGTTGCCAACTTATTTAATCCTTCCAACTCTACTCGCTCAAGGCTTCCGAAATCCCCATCTGGAAATAATGAGCACTCCACTGTATAGTCTTTCAATAATGGCTTTATTCTTTCATTGAAACCATAAACATCCATAAGGCATCTCACTTACTATCCAAAATAGTAATATTTTTCACTTCAGGAAGGTGTTCTCCACCTTGTTTATTAAGTAAAAACTGCTGAGACTTACTTGCGTCTGGCCCAATCATTTTGTACCAACCATCTTTACCACCCTGCAACAGGCTATTACCTGGGACATCAAACTCAACATAGACGGAATCTTTAGATGTTGCTCCCTTGAAGTCAGCGGCACCATTAGTAGATATAAACGTTTTCCCTCCGCCACCTTGAACAATTTTGTTAGTGCTCTGCATCTTGGCTAACTCATCAGGAGACATCCATCTCCCTACACGAGTCATATTTACATCATTAATTATTTTGGTTTCGCCAAGCTTCAATGAAGTATTAGCAGTTCCTTTTGCAGCAAAGGATTAGATCAAACCAAAACCTCGCAGCTTTTCCTCGCTCACAAATACAAGACCGCCGGCCTCAACTCTAGTCCCATCGGAATAACGTGAGCATCCACACACATCACACTGATAAGCCAGACGCCCATTGTTTCTACCTATAAAAGCACGCATCCAATCATTCTCGCAATTTGGGCATTTTTCGTTAACCTCTACAGTTATCAATGCCTCTAATGTATCTCGCAGAAATCGTGCAATTGACTCTGCATCACGGGAGCTATAGCCAAGGATAGCTTTCTTAAAATGAGCAATATCGCCGTGTGTAACTGACGAGAAACCTATTGGCATTGAGTCTTCGTCAACTTCAATAAACTCCTTAAACCCATACAGAGAAAATGACTCAAGCTCCATCAGTTTAGAGTTACCTCTTACCCACGAGAGAAGGACATCTAGAAAATCTCTCAATGATGCATTATCGCTAAACTGCGCTATCGCTAACTGCAACTCTCGCCAGACACTAGCAGGTATGGATTTCATTAGTTTATAGCCTTGACTGGAAATGCCGTGATCAAATTCCCCGCCTTATCGGTAAAAATTTTCATTACGGATGTAGATACACCACCATCTTTTAACGTAGTAGTACCAATTACCCTCCCCACATCGACAGTCCTTACAAACTGTCCATCTGGCATAGCAGAGACTGGTGACTTAACTACAGTGCCACTCTGCAGAATCCCTTTCAACTCATTCGGGCTGACCGTAAAGACAGAGCGCGAATTTGAAACCTTTACATCAAAATGCCCTTTAAGAACGTGATCAAAGCCAGCAGAAACAGGGTTACTATTCTCTCGGAGCGGAGTAGTGGCTGTGCGCTCATTGGCAATATTTATTCGAGATTGCACCCGTCCCGGTATCTGAATAGCCGCTTCACTTGTGCCTTTTGCAGCCCCCCCAACGCTTCCCCTGCCTCCCATCAGCGCCATCGCGGCCGCTGTGCCCAGCTCCAACAGAATACTAGCTTTTTCTTTAGGTTCTAACTTCCGTCCTGCGGATCTATCCACCCAAGAGGTAGAGTCATTCCAACGGTCGAGGTCGGCCAACTCCTGAGGAGTCAGCCATCCCTCCTTGAGGTTCTTCGCAAACGCCTGTTGCTTGTCCAGTGCAAAAGTATCTCCCCAACCGCTCGGGTTAGGACTCTGCCAACTAACCAAATCTGGATTTCCCTGCAACAAGCCAGGGGTGTCATAGGTTGTCTGCCGTAACAGCCCAAGAAGCTCCTGAGAAACGGGGTCGTCCATTCGGATCGAGCTATTTAGGATTTTGTCTACACACGCGCGGGTACCACATGCATTGATGGCATTGGAGCGTTCCGCAGACAAGCTCTCATATTTCCCCAGAATGCTTTTAAGTTTGCTTTCGCTACAGCCTCCCGCGGCACGACAGTCTTTGATCTCCTTGAGCAGCTTTTCTGCCGCCGCATGATTGAGGTTGTTGTAAAGGATTGCCTGCTGTGCGACCCAGCGGCCCTTCTCTATTGACTGTGCATCGGCATCCTTTTGCGAGGCAGCTGCTAATACACCGACAATTTGTGAACTCATGACCAATAGGTTTTCATCACCTTTGACCAACTGGCCCAGTTCCACGACCAAAGCTTCGCTAGCACCTGCCGCCAGAGCGCCAGTCTTAAAGTCCCCACCGGTAGCTTCCGACAGTAGTCCTCCGACCATCGCGTGAATGGCTATTTTCGGCAGCGAGCCGTCGTCAAACACACCTAAGGTGTAATCACCCACCGCATTGAAGCTGGCTGCCGCCAAGGTGTTGAACAGGGCATTCTTCAGCACATCACTGGCATTGCCACCCTGCCCCAGCGCCTTGCTCAGCAACATCGAGGTCCCACCTTGCAAGGTCTGGCTAGCCGCAAACTTCCCAACACCTGCCCAAGTGTTTAATTGCAGATCAACTTTGCCGGTCAATACGTTGGTTTTACCTCCAACCCACTTGTCGAAGTAACCAGTAGTCAAACCAGCTGTCACACCTGAAATCACATACCCCTTCATTGCATCCGAAGAGGTCACATCCTTGAACACCGCCCCCAGATTTCCACCATTGTTGATAAAGCTAACAGTTGCATTAGTCGCGGCGCCTGTAGCGATAGCTCCCGCACCCGACACCAGCATTCCAGCTGTTCCCGAACTCATGGTCCCCGCAACAACCGCTCCACCGGTGGCCGTCCCCATAGCTCCCATGGCCATAGGCCCAACCACCGCTGCCATCACAATCGCAATAATGATCTGCGAAGCCGGCCCCAGCCCGGAGTTGCTGTACTTGTAGGAGTCGTGGATCTCCTTCACCACCCGCCAATCAACATCGCCACGTTTCTCGGCCTCCTTGAGCCACGCCAGTTGCGGGTCGGCCTTGACCATCGCGTCGATGCTCTGGCTGACGGTTTGCTGGTTGACCTGCCTCACATCGATCTTCAGGCCATCAACGGCTTTAATCACGATATTGCCGGCCGCCACCATCTGGGTCTGGCGCAGGGTTTCGTCGGTATTGCCCTTGCCTTTGGAGGACACCCAGAAAGAGTTGTTATTGGTCTTCTCGTGGCTCTCTTGGTGTAGATCCTTGACAGCTTCGAATGTGATAGCGCCACCACTCTCCAGGGTCAGGTCCTTGCCACTCTCCAGCTTGGCAACCTGATACTTCTGGTCACCGTCGCTCTTGAGCGTCAAGTTGCCACCGGCACTGATCTCGCTGCCGATATGGGTGGTGCGGGTGACTTCGTCACGCTGGGTCTGCAGGTTGCCCCAGCCCCCCTTCTTCTTCATGTCATACAGCGAATGCTCACTGTCCTGCTCCGCCAGCAGGTTCAGTTCGCCACCGGCCACCAGATAGGCTTCATCCCCAGCCTTGACCTTGCTGGAAATCAGGGTCATGTCCTGGCCGGACTTGAGCGTCACATCCCCGCCCGCTGTCACCGTGGTGGCTTGCTGGTGGACACGATCCTCTTCGCTCTTGGTGGTACCGGTCTTGCTGGCCCAGTGTTGTTCATTGGCGGCCGAGGCCAGGGTCAGGTTGTCCTTGGCCGTCATCGAGACGTCGCCCTTGGCGTCGATCTGGCTGGCGATCGCGGTGACGTTGCCACCGGCCTCAATGCTCAGGTCGCCGCCGCTCTCCAGGGTGGCGCCGTGCTGGGTTTTGCTCTGGTCGAGGTTGCCGATGCCACGGTCGTTGCTGACCACTTGCTCGACGGCGTTGAGGCTGACGTTGCGACCGGCCTTGATGCGGGTGTCGCCACCGCTGTGCAGGACGCTGCCGTTGCTGTCGAAGTCCCGTTCGGCATCGATGCTCAGGCTGTTGCCGGCTTCGATGCGGGCGGCGCTGTCGAGGAAGTCGCGACGCTGCTCGCGGACGTAGGCTGCGCTGCTGCTCTGGTGGGTGGTCAGGGTGCGGTCGTTGATCACGTCGCCCTGGGTGGTGGTCAGGGTGACGTCGCGCCCGGCGATGATGCCGCCGGCGCGGTTGACCAGGTAGTCGCCCGCCAGCAGGTCCTGGCGGTTGCCCGCCTCCACCAACCCACTATTGACCAGGTTCTCCCCCGCCACCGCCGACAGGTCATTGGCCGCGCGCAGGGTGCCGACGTTGTTCAAGTCCTTGCCGGCAATCAGACTCACGTCCTTGCCCGCGATCAGGGAGCCGTTGGGCGCCAGGCGGTTGTTGGCCTGGGCCAGGTACAGCACGGGTACCAGCACCTGTTCGCCGTTCACTTCATGGCTTTCCAGCCAGACGATGTCGTGGGTCAGGGCGGCGACTTGCTCGGAGGTCAGGGTTACACCCACCGCCAGGTCAAGCTGCTGCTTGCTCTGGATGGCGTTGTCCATCAGGTGCTTGAAGAGCTTTTCGTTGCTGTCCTGGCCGTCGATAAAGCGCTGGCCGGTGCGGGCCACCATGGCTTGCTGGATGAGTTTCTGTTCGTAGAAACCGTCCCCCAGGCGCTTGGCGCTTTCATCGGGGTTGTAGCCCAGGTTGGACAGCAGGTAGTCCGAGCTCATGAACTGCTTGAGGTTGGTCAGCGCCGGGTTGGTTTCGATCAGGTACTTGTGCGGCCGGGACAGGCTCGCGGCGTCCGGCAGGCCGGCGATCTGCGCAGGCGTCGGGGCCTGGGCCAAAGTGCTGCCCTGGCCGCTGAGGCGGAACAGGCCGTTGCCGCCGGTGGGCAGGGTGAAGCCCGGCAGCTCCAGGGGGTTGACCTGTTGCTGGGCCAGTTCCGGGGGCAGTTGCGGGTTGATCCGGATCGGCGTCGAGTAGCCGTTGCCAACGCCGGTGTCGGTCAGGGTCTTGCCGGCGCCGACGTACTCGTAGAAGGAGCGGATCACGCTGTTGTCGAGGGTCTGGTCAGCCTTGAGGTTGACCTTGCCACCGGCCTGGATGGTGGCGGCGAAGGATTGGTCGCCGTCCACCACCTTGCTGCTGGAGGACAGCATCACCCCGGTCCAGGCAATGAAGGCGCTGAGGTCGGAGGCGAAGCTGCTCGAAGGCGTCGGGTTGTTGCGGGCGTTGAACGCGGCGGCTAGGGCTGCGGCGGTGCCGGTTTCGTTGACGAAGCTCCAGTAGCGCCGCAGGGTGGTGATTTCCTGGGGTTGCAGGCCCTGGTTGTGGACGGTCTCGGCCTTGATGTTGATGTCGCCGGCCGCGGTAATCAGGCTGCTGGTGTTGGTCAGGGTCTGGGTGTCGATCTGCAGGTCGGCGCCGCTGTTGAGGCTGGCGGCGGCGCTGCTGTTGGTCACCCGCAGGCGGTCGGTCTCGGCCACTTCCCACAGGCCGTTGATGCGGCCACCGCCGCGGTCGTCGCAGCCGGCGACGGGAATCAGGGTGCAGGACAGGCGGGTGATGCTGGCGGCACTCTTTTCGTGCTCGGTGTACTGCAGCACGTCCATGACGTTGTTGAGGGTGCTGGCGGCGATGGTCAGCTTGCCCAGGCTTTCGATATCCCCGGAGCGGTTGTCCAGCAGGTCGGCCCTGGCTTGCTGGTCTTCCTTGGCGATCAGCGCGGTACCCAGGCTGTACACCTGGGCATAGCGGTTGGTGAAACTGTTGGTCAGCAACTGCATATTGCCGCCGCTGGAGATCAGGCCATGGTCGTTGACCAGGGTGGCGGCGTTGAGGCTCAGGTCTTCGCCGCTGCCCAGGGTGCCGAGGTTGTGGATGCTGGCGGCATTCAGCAGCAGCTTCTGGCTGGCGGTGATGCGCCCGGCGCTGTTCAGGGCACCGTCGATCGTCAGGGTGCCGTTGGCGCCACCGGCGATGCTGGCGCTGTCCGCCAGGTCCAGTTGGGCGGCATGCAGGTCCAGCTGACCAATGCTGCTCAGGCGCCCCTTGCCGCTGTAGTTGCCGTTCAGGTCGAGGTTGAGCGTGGCGTCACTGCCGATCAGGCCGTCGTTGCTCCAGTGGCTGCCGCTGCCGGTCAGGCCGGTGCCCGCCAGGAGCTGGCCGTCGGCGGTCTGGGTCAGGTGGTCGACCTTGACCAGCAACTGGTCGGCCTGGATTGCACTGCTGTTGGTCCAGCGCTCGGCCTCCAGGGTCAGTTGGCCGGCGGTCTTCAGGCGGCCGCCGACGTCTTCGAGGTTGGCCATGGAGATGCCGAACACCCCGCTGCCGCTGTGCAGCAGGCTGCCGCCGCGGTTGTTGAAGCCGCCGGCGTCGAAGGCCAGGTCGTTGTTGGCGGTTTCCAGGGAGCCGTCGCGGTTGTCGAAGGTGCCAGCGATGCTGAACCGGGTCTTGCTGGCCAGGCCCAGGGCCCGCAGTTGCCCGCGCTGGTTGTCCAGGCTGGCAGCAGCGGTGGCCAGGGTACTGCCGCTTTCGATCAGACCCTGGCGGTTGTTCAGGGCGCCAGCCAGCTCCAGCTCGATCTGCCGGGCGCTGATCTGGCCGGCGCTGTTGTCCAGGTCCTTGGCGCTGATATGCAGAGCCTGCTGGGCGAAGAGCGCGCCGTCGCGGTTGTCGAGGCGGCCATCGGCCGCGGTTTCCAGGGTGGCGCCGCCGTTGAGGGCGGACACCTTGCCGGCCCTGTTGTCGAGGTGGCCCGCCTTGAGCGTCAGGTCGCCCTGCTGGGCAATCACTTGTCCGCCTTGGTTGCCGGCGTCGGCCGCCACATCGAGGCCCAGGTTGGTCTTGGCCTGCAGCAGGCCTCTGGCGTTATCCAGACGCTCGGCATTGAGTTGCAGGTCGGCTTCGCGGCTGAGGATCTCGCCGCCATCGCTGTTCTGCACTTCGCCACTGGCGCTGATCAACACCGATTCATTGGCCGCGACACGGCCTTTCTGACGGTTGTCCAAGTGTTCGGTGAACAGCCGCAGCCACTGCTGGCTGGAGAGGTCGCCGCCCTGGTTCTCAACCTTAGTGCTGCGCTTGAGCAGCAAGGGGCCAGCGGCAGACAGCGTGCCCTGGTTGTTGATCAAGTGTCCCAGCAGATCGAGGGTGACGCCCTGCTTGCCGGTGAAGGTACCGTGGCTGTTGTCCAGGTCACTGCCGATGAATTCCAGGTCGCCGGTGGCGTTGACTGTGCCGCCCTGGTTGCCCAGGGCCATGGCCTGCAGGGTCAGGGTGGCGGCGCTGTCGATGGAGCCGCCCTGGCTGTTGTCCAGCAGGTCGCTGATTTTGAGGCTCTGTGCACCCGCGCTGGAGATCACGCCCTTGAGGCTGTTGTCGAGGCTCGCGGCCTTGACGTCCAAGGCCTGCTGGCTGACCAGTCCACCGCCCTGGCTGTTGTTCAAGGCGTCGCTGAGGGTGATGTCGACACCGCCCTTGAGGCTGGAGACGGTGCCTTTGTTGCTGTTGTTCAGGCCGGTGCCCTTGAGGGTCAGGCCCTGCCAGCCCGACAGCAGCCCACCCTGGTTGTCCAGTTCCGCAGTACCGGTAATCTCCAGGGTCTGTTGCGCCAGTACCACGCCGGTGAGGTTGTCCATGCCGGCCAGCACCAGGGTGCTGCTGCCCTGGCTTGACAGCTCGCCGCCGCTGTTGCCCAAGTGGCCGAGGGTGGCATTGAGGGACTGCTGGCTCTTGATCAGGCCGCCCTGGCCGTTGCGCACTTGCTCGGCATTGAGTTGCAGGCGCTCGGCGCTCAGCAGCTTGCCCTGATGGCTGTTATCCAGAGTTGCGGCGCTGACCGTTACCTGGCGCTGCCCACTCAGGGTGCCGCCTTGGTTGTTCAGAGTCTGGGTGGTCGTGACCGTCAAATCACGGCTGGCCACCACGCTCTTGCCGCTGTTGTTCAGGTTTTGCGCCGTCAGGGTGACATCGCCATTCGGGTTGCGGCTGTTGTCGAGGTTGACCCCGGCTTCGATGATGCCGTGGTTGTTCAGTTGCCCGCCGCTGCCCAGATTGATGCTGTTGGCCGCCGCCAGGGTGCTGTGGTTGTTCAGGTCGTCTTGGGTTTGCACCTTGAGATCGGTGCCGGCGTAGACCGCGCCCTGGGCATCGAGGCTTTGCGCCTTGATCGCCACCGCGCCCTTTTCGGCGGTGGCGTCAGCCATGCGCAACTGGCCGTTGGCATCCAGTTGGATATCACCGCCACTGGCGATCAGTTTGCCGTCGAGCTTGACCCCGACCCCGGCCTCAGTACCCACCAGCTTGATGGCCCCGGCGTACATGCCGCCCAGGGCTGATGAGTCGATGACCAGTTGCGGCGCATCCGCCGGGTTGGCGGTGCGGGCCGTGGCGTTCAAGGTCTTGGCGTCGACGTCGTTGGCCCCGGCGATCACCGCCAGGTGCTTGGCCTGGATCTCGGCGTTGATTTTCGCGCTGCGGGTGATGATTTCGAACTGGTCGATATTGCTCGCGTTGAGGCCCGCGCCTTCAATGGCGACTCTGCCTTGATCCACCTGGTAACGCTGGAGCTGGCCGTTCTCGATCACCGGTTTGCCGGTGGTCAGGGTGGCTTTCGGGGTGTTGATGAAGCCGCAGCCGTTGCAGCTCACGCCGTAGGGGTTGGCAACGATGACATGGGCCGATTGCCCGGCCACCTCGGTGTAGCCCTTGAGCTGACTGGGGCTGCCGCCGTTGACTTCGTTGAGGATCACATTGGCCGCGCGGCCACCCAGGTTGGGGTTGCCGAGGATGATTCCGCCGAGTTGGGTTTCCTGGGTGCGGTTGATGGCGTTGTTGAGGATCACCCCCTGCTGGCCGACGTTGTAGTCGCTGAACTTGTTATGCGACAAGCCGCTGCCATTGGGCGTGGCAATGTTGACGATGGGCACGCCATTGCCCGCCTGGCCGAGGCTGGTGCCGCTGCCGTTGACTACGATGCCGTCGGCTATCGCCACCACGGGCTGCCAGAACATCACATTGGCCAGGATGAACGCCAGACCGCGTTTGGACAGCCCCCAGAACGAATCCCGCGCTTGCAGGGTGGCGGAAGGCTGGCGGGCCAGAAAGGCGAACTGACGAGCGTCCATGTCGTATATCTCGGGCAAAGAGCGGAGTTAAAGGAACAGGTCCAGGCGGAAATAGATCGGGGTTTCCCGTTCACTCAGGGCTTCGGGCCGTTCGAGGGAATGGGCAAAGGTCACGCTGGCGGCAAGGTGCTTGCCCCGGGCGAAGAATTCGATGGAGTCGCTGGAGACCCGGCCATGCTGCTCGGCGTTGTAGCGGTCGTTGCGGATCGCGCCGAAGTCATAGCCCAGCCCCGTGCCGTATTCGGCGAACACCGGGCGCAGCCAGTCCCAGCCCACCGGACGAGTCCAGCGCAGGTCGTTGCGCCAGTAGTAGCCGCTGTCGCCATTGAGGCTCTGGTCCTTGTAGCCGCGGATCGAGGACTGGCTGCCCAGGCTCATGCGTTGCGAACTGAACAGCACGTCCTCGCTGCGCTGGCCAGTGACCAGGCTGCTGAACACCAGGGACTCTTCCCCCAGCTTGAACGGCTGCAGGTAGCTGGCGGTGGCGCTGTACTTGCGATAACGGGCGTTGGCCTGGCGGTTGCCGAAACGGTCGCGCTGGTTTTCACGCTGGGCATCGAAGGCGCCGATGCCGTCCTGCAGCCCCAGGTCGAGGTTGAGAAAGCCGCTGCCGATGCGCCGGCCATGGTTGATGCCGAACTGCGCCTCGCTGAGGCGGTTGCTGCTGTTGCTCAGTTTGCTGTCTTCGATGTAGTTGTTGGTGCGCAGGTAGCTCAGGCCGCTGTTCAGCGAGGTCTTGCTCAGGGCGTCGCGATGGATCACCCGCTCCAGGCGCAACTGGTGGTTCTGGCTGTCGCCGGTCTGCTTGAAGTTGAAGCCCACGGCCTGGGCCAGGGAACGGTATTCGCTCTGGCTGTAGCTGTAGCTGAGGTTCCACCAGCCAAACGGCAGGTTGTAATAGAGCATGGCGTTGCGCGAGGTTTTCTGGTGGTCGCTGACGGCGTCGTGGCCGCCGCGCAGCACCAGTTGGTCGGCCAGCCCCAGGGGGCTGTCCCATTCGAAGGAGCTTCCCCACTGCTGCTCGCCGGTGCTCTTCTGGCCCTCGTTGCTGCGTGATAGGCCAACGCGCCAGGGCTTTTGCGCGTTGTTCTTGACCAAGACCTCGCTGCCGCCCACGGCCTGGCCCGGGGCCAGTTCCATCTGCGCCTGGTTCGACGGCAGGCGGTTGAGCTGGTCCACCATCTGTTCGATCTGCCGCAGGTTGAGCAGCTCACCGCTACTGCCGGGGAAGGCCATGTTCAGCTCACGGGCACTGAGCTTGCTGCCTTCGGCGGCCTTGAGCCCTTCGAGCTTGCCTTCCACCACCAGCACTTGCAGGTGGCCGCTGGAGAGGTCTTGCTGCGGCAGGTAGGCACGGCTGGTGACCAGGCCTTTTTCGATATAGCGGTCGGTGATGACCTTGAGCAGTTCATTAAGCTGCGCTACCCCCAGGCACTGGCCGATGTAGGGCTGGAGCAGGCGCTCGCGCTCGGCAGCCGACAGCGAGTCGGCGCCCTTGAGCTGGATGTCCTTGATCGGGAAGCAGCGGCTGTCGGCCGGCGCCGTGGGCGCTACAGGCGCGGCGCTCTTGCCGGGCAGCTCCTTGAGTTCTTCGAGGCGCCGCTGCTGTTCTTCCAGCAGGCGGTTCTGGCGGTCGCGGATCAGGTCCTGGTCGCCGGGGTTGAAAGCCGGGCCCGGCAACGGCGCGGCAGTGGCGCTGGGCAGCGCAGTGACCAGCAGCAAGCAGGACAAGGCACAGCACAACCTCATCCCGAGGGTGGAGAGAGACATATTCGGTCCTTCGAAACGGCAGCAAGGGTAGAGAAAGGGCGCGCGATATTAATGTGCCACCATTCTGACGTCAATTAAGCGCGAGCATCGTCGATGGATGGCTGGTTTTGCGGGGCACGCGCCCTGCTACAAGGCCGGATGCTAGAGCTATCGGCGACGCCGGCAAATCAGATCCATCTGAATTGCCGAGTAAGAATTCCTGATCAGGCACGGCAATCAAAGCCGCGGCCACCGGCTCAATCCAACTGAACTTTCCCTGCCTCCGCTGCCTCAACCGGATGACTGCCCGTTCCGAATCACGAGGCCTACGCCATGAAGAACCTGAGCATTCTTACCCTCGCCAGCAGCCTGCTGTTCGCCCTGCCCACCTGGGCCTGCACCCCGGACGAAGCCACCGCCAAGCGCGAACAGCTGGCCCAGGAAGTCAGCAAGATCACCGAGCAGAACCCGGCCAAGGCCAAGGAGATCAACGCCGAACTGCAGAAGATGGACCTGAGCACCTCCAGCAAGGACCTGCCGGACAATTGCCAGTTGATCGACCAGCGGCTCAAGGAACTGGCCACTGCCGAGAAAAAGGCCGAGAGCTGACACCCGCAAAGCAAAAAGCCCGGACCAGGTCCGGGCTTTTCATCTGCATCAGGCGCCAGGCTTATTCAGCGGCGGGGGCCTGTGGCTTGCGGCGCTTGAGCGGCGCCAGGCCATCCTGGCTGACCAGGCTGTCGCTCTTGGGCCGATTGGCGGTCTTGCGCTTGGTCGGGGCCTTGGCCACGGCCTTTTTCTTGTCGCCCTTGGCGTCGGTCTTTTTCTTCTTCACGCCCACCGCCTTGCCGGAGGCCTTGACCTTCTTCGGCCCGCTGTAGGTGCCTTTGACTTCCTTGATGGTGCGGCGCTCGAAGCTCTGCTTGAGGTAGCGCTCGATGCTCGACATCAGGTTCCAGTCGCCGTGGCAGATCAGCGAGATGGCCAGGCCATCGTTGCCGGCACGGCCGGTGCGGCCGATGCGGTGCACGTATTCGTCGCCGCTGCGCGGCATGTCGAAGTTGATCACCAGGTCCAGGCCGTCAACGTCCAGGCCGCGGGCAGCGACGTCAGTGGCCACGAGGATCTTCACCCCGCCCTGCTTCAGGCGGTCGATGGCCAGCTTGCGGTCCTTCTGGTCCTTTTCACCGTGCAGGACGAAAGCCTTGTAGTCCTGGGCCACCAGGCGGCCGTAGATGCGGTCGGCCATGGCCCGGGTGTTGGTGAAGACGATGGCCTTCTGGTAGGTCTCGTTGGCCAGCAGCCAGTTGACGATCTGTTCTTTGTGCTGGTTGTGGTCGGCGGTGATGATCTGCTGACGGGTGGTTTCGTTCAGCTGGCTGACGCTGTTGAGTTGCAGGTGCTCAGGGTTGTTGAGGACCTTGGCGACCATTTCCCGCAGGCCGGAGCCGCCAGTGGTGGCGGAGAACAGCATGGTCTGCTGGCGGTTCGGGCATTCGTCCACCAGGCGCTGTACGTCTTCGGCAAAGCCCATGTCGAGCATGCGGTCGGCTTCGTCGAGCACCAGCACTTCGACTTCCTTCAAGTCCAGATTGCCGGCGTTGAGTTGCTCCAGCATGCGCCCCGGAGTGCCGATGAGGATGTCCGGCACCTTGCGCAGCATGGCAGCCTGGACCTTGAAGTCTTCACCACCGGTGATCAGGCCCGACTTGATGAAGGTGAACTGGGAGAAACGCTCGACTTCCTTGAGGGTCTGCTGGGCCAGTTCCCGAGTCGGCAGCAGGATCAGGGTCTTGATGCTGACGCGGATCTTCGCCGGGCCGATCAGGCGATTGAGGATCGGCAGGACAAAAGCCGCGGTCTTGCCGCTACCAGTTTGTGCCGTCACCCGCAGGTCACGCCCTTGCAGCGCGAGCGGAATAGCCGCTGCTTGCACCGGCGTCGGCTCGACAAATTTAAGCTCGGCCACGGCTTTGAGCAGGCGTTCGTGCAGGGCGAATTGGGAAAACACGGGTGCTACCTCGAAGATATGCAAAAAAACAGCTGCATAGGGTACCGGTTTCGAGCGCGAAGGCCGAGTTTCTTTGTGCAAACGGTGGCAAAGAGTTGGTTTTTTGTTAACCGATTTGTCCTTAACCGTAACTTTCCCAGGGTTAAATGCTCTAATCCCCCTCCTGTGCCTTATAGAAGAATCGTTTTAGCCCATGGATTTCAAACAGCTCTGGCTCAATACCCAGGATCTCTGGGGAGCACTCGACCAACACCCTCTCCTGCACGCCGGCATCGGCCTGGCCCTGTTACTGGTGGTCGCCCTGCTGGTCGGACGAGTGGCACGCTACCTGGTGCTGCACGCGGTCAAGCTGCTGGGCCGCCAGCCGGCCCTGCACTGGCTCAACGACCTGCGCCACAACAAGGTATTCCACCGCCTGGCACAGATGACTCCATCCCTGGTGATCCAGTTCGGCCTGCACCTGGTACCGGAGCTGAGCAAGACCAGCCTGCTGTTCCTCGGCAACCTGGCCATGGCCTTCACCATCCTGTTCCAGCTCCTGGCCCTGAGCGCCCTGCTCAATGCCCTGCTGGACATCTACGCGCGCACCGAACACGCCCGCACCCGCTCGATCAAGGGCTATGTGCAGTTGGCGAAAATGGTGTTGTACGTGTTTGGCGCGATCATCATCGTCGCCACCCTGATCGACCGCTCGCCGCTGTTGCTGCTGTCGGGCCTGGGCGCCATGTCGGCGGTGATCCTGTTGGTCTACAAGGACACCCTGCTGTCCTTCGTGGCCAGCGTACAGTTGACCAGCAACGACATGCTGCGGGTCGGCGACTGGATCGAAATGCCCCAGGTCGGCGCTGACGGCGACGTGGTGGACATCACCCTGCACACGGTCAAGGTGCAGAACTTCGACAAGACCATTGTCTCCATCCCCACCTGGCGGTTGATGAGCGAATCGTTCAAGAACTGGCGCGGCATGCAGCAGTCCGGCGGCCGGCGGATCAAGCGCAGCCTGTACATCGACGCCAGCGGCGTGCGCTTCCTGCATGACGACGAAGAAGTGCGCCTGAGCAAGGTGCGCCTGCTCACCGACTACATCGGGCGCAAGCAGTCCGAGCTCAAAAGCTGGAACGAAGCCCAGGGCAACGTCGCCGCGCTGTCGGCCAACCGCCGGCGCATGACCAATATCGGCACCTTTCGCGCCTATGCCCTGGCCTACCTGAAGAGCCACCCGGAAATCCAGCCGAACATGACCTGCATGGTGCGCCAGATGCAGACCACGGCCCAGGGCATTCCCCTGGAGATCTACTGCTTCACCCGCACCACCGCGTGGGTGGATTACGAGCGCATCCAGGGGGATATCTTCGATTACCTGCTGGCGGTGATGCCGGAATTCGGCCTGAACCTGTACCAGCAGCCCAGCGGCACCGACCTGCGGGCCGGCCTGCTGCCTGCAGTGCTGGGTGCCAGCCATGTGCCGACAGTAGAGAAGCAGGCTCTGTAACCTGGTAGGAGCTGGCTTGCCAGCGAAGGCGTTGGCCGGCCAGACGCAACGCTTGCGGGCCCTTTCGCCGGCAAGCCGGCTCCTACAGGTTAGGGCGTCAGGCGCGGCGCCGCGCCCCGGCGGCTGATCCACACCGCCCCCAGAATCACCAACCCGCCCAGCAACAGCCGCCCCAGGTCTTCGTGCTGGTTCCAGATCAGCAGGTTGATCAACAGCCCCACCGGCACATGCAGGTTGTTCATCACCGCCAGGGTGGCGCCGGTCACCAGGCACGCGCCCTTGTTCCACCAGTACATGCCCAGGGCCGTGGACACCAGGCCGAGGAACAGCAGCACCGCCCATTGCAGCGGCGCGTCGGGCAGGTAGTGGGCCTTGCCGAACAGCAGGAACGCCGGCAACACCACCAGCAGCGCCCCCAGGTAGAAGTAGCCGAAGCGCCGGTAGTGCGGCTCGTCGCTGGGGTAGCGCGCCACCAGATGCTTGTACAGCACTTGCCCGGCGGCATAGGTGAAGTTGGCCAGTTGCAGCAGCAAGAAGCCCATGAAGAAGTCCGGGTTGACGCTGTCGTAGCGGATCACCACCGCGCCTGCCACCGCCACCAGCGCCGCCAGCAGGCCCCAGGGGTTGAAGCGCCGGTTCAGGGCGTCTTCGATCAGGGTCACATGCAACGGCGTGAGGATGGTGAACAGCAGTACTTCCGGCACCGTCAGCACGCGAAAGCTCAGGTACAGGCACACGTAGGTGATGCCGAACTGCAGCGCACCGATCAGCAGCATGCCGCGCATGAAGGCCGGGGCCACCCGGCGCCAGCGGGTCAGTGGAATGAACACCAGCCCCGCCAGCAGCACCCGCACCAGCACCGCGAAGTAACTGTCGACATGCCCGGCCAGGTATTCGCCGATCAGGCTGAAGGAAAACGCCTGGATCAGCGTGACAAAAAGTAGATAGCCCATGTTCGCCTCGTCTTGAATGGCGGCGACGATAGCGGTTTTGCCCCCTCAGATGAAATCCCGGGCAAAAAAAAGCCCGATCTCGCTAGGCGTGCAATCGGGCGTCGGTACTGAAGGAGCAACCAGTACAAAGGGAGGTTCGATGCGCGAACCGGCTTGAAGGGGGATGCGCAGGCGCTACTTGAACACCGGTGGATTATCTGCGGATTAACGGCGCCGCCCTGCCCTTCGCTGAGCGGCGCCTGGGCTCAAGAATCGCGGCTCAGGCCACCTGGGCCAGCTTGGCATTGGCCTGGTTCAGGCCCTTCTCGTGGAAATCGCCCCCCAGGTTCAGGCCTTCGGCGTGGATGAACTCCACATCGTGGATGCCGATAAAGCCCATCACCTGGCGCAGGTAGGGTTCCTGGTGGTCCGCGGTGCTGCCGGCGTAGATACCGCCGCGGGCAGTAAGCACGTAGGCACGCTTGCCGGTGAGCAGGCCCTGGGGCCCGGTGTCGGTGTACTTGAAGGTCACCCCGGCGCGCAGTACGTGGTCGAGCCAGGCCTTGAGGGTGCTGGGAATGGCGAAGTTGTACATCGGCGCGGCCATGACCAGGACGTCGGCGGCCAGCAATTGCTCGGTCAATTCATTGGAGCGTTGCAGGGAGTCCTGCTCGGCGGCGCTGCGCTGCTCGGCGGGTTTCATCCAGCCCCCCAGCAGGTTGGCATCCAGGTGCGGCACCGGGTTGCGGGCCAGGTCGCGTACCGTGATCGAATCACCCGGGTGGGCGGCTTGCCATTGCTGGATAAAGGTCTGGGTCAACTGGCGGGATACGGAATCCTGCTGGCGGGCACTGCTTTCAATGATCAGGACGCGGGACATGGCACAAATCTCCATCGGGGTATGCGTAAGTCGATGGAGCGCAGATTAAACAGAGTGATATCGATGAAAAAGCGCAAATAACTGCTATAACCAATCAACAAATTCGTTTATAAGCGGAGCCAGCCCTGCAGCAACCGGCCGGGCCGGGCCCACTTCGATCATTTGGCCTGGCAGGTCAGGTCCAGGCGCAGCTTGATGATCTTGCGATTGAACTTGGCGGTAACGTTCTTGCTCTGCCCTGCGGCGACTTCCACCTTGCGGGTGCGCGGCGCTTCGGGGCCATTGCGAAACACCACCGAGCACAGCGCATCGCTCTTGCCGTAGTTGTTCAACTGGATGGAGCCGATGTCTTCATCGGTGTCATAGGCCGTGTAATCGATGCTCTGGCCGTTGAGCTGCTTCTCGACTTCGATGGGATAGGCCCAGGCGCTCAAGGGCAACAGAGCCAGCAACACACAACAGAATTTTCTCATTCGGCAGTCTCCAGTAAGGAGCGCCAGCTTAGGACAAGAGGAGCCCCTCATGAAAGCGCCCCGCGTGACCCTGGATCAATGGCGCACCCTGCAGGCGGTGGTCGACCACGGCGGTTTCGCCCAGGCCGCCGAAGCGCTGCACCGGTCCCAGTCCTCGGTCAGCTACACCGTGGCCCGCATGCAGGACCAGCTCGGCGTGCCGCTGCTGCGCATCGACGGCCGCAAGGCAGTGCTCACCGAAGCCGGCGGCGTGTTGCTGCGCCGCTCCCGGCAACTGGTCAAGCAGGCCAGCCAGCTGGAAGACCTGGCCCACCATATGGAACAGGGCTGGGAAGCCGAAGTGCGGCTGGTGGTGGACGCCGCCTACCCCAACGCGCGCCTGGTACGCGCCCTGACCGCCTTCATGCCGCAAAGCCGTGGCTGCCGCGTGCGCCTGCGCGAGGAAGTGCTGTCCGGGGTCGAGGAAGTGCTGCTCGAAGGGGTGGCCGACCTGGCCATCAGCGGCTTCAACATTCCCGGCTACCTGGGTACCGAGATGAGCTCGGTGGAGTTCGTCGCCGTGGCCCACCCGGAACACGCCCTGCACCGCCTGCAGCGGGAACTGCATTTCCAGGACCTGGAAAGCCAGTTGCAAGTGGTGATCCGCGACTCCGGCCGCCAGCAACCGCGAGATGTCGGCTGGCTCGGCGCCGAACAGCGCTGGACCGTGGGCAGCCTGGCCACCGCCGCGACCTTCGTCGGCAGCGGCCTGGGCTTTGCCTGGCTGCCCCGGCACCTGATCGAGCGCGAGCTGCGCGAAGGCCTGCTCAAGGTCCTGCCCCCTGTCTCTTATACACATCTCCGAGCCCACGAGACGTAGAGGAATCTC
>ERZ1032432.73-NODE-73-length-23744-cov-15.532019_pt1 | contig 23744 bp, 29 predicted proteins | sample MGYA00518036_ERZ1032432 | MGnify/ENA primary metagenome ERZ1032432 (study PRJEB33718, sample SAMN03160202) | human skin metagenome | collected 2014-02-25 | study: EMG produced TPA metagenomics assembly of the PRJNA266117 data set (Human skin bacterial metagenome...
TGTGCTGGAGCGTGACCTGGTGCAAGCCCGTCGACACCCGCTGGCGGACGACCCCTGGCCGCCCCCGGGGCGGCACAGCCTCCACCCGCCCCCATCAGCCAGAACCAGCAACTGCTGGCTGGCGTGGAGCTGACTCGCCTGCGCTTTATCGATGCCCGCGGCCAGGCCCACGAACACTGGCCGGCAGGGACCGAGAGCCTGAGCCTGCCGGCGGCCCTGGAAATCGAACTGGATGCCCCCGGCTACCCTCAGGTACGCCGGCTGATACTGCTGCCCGGCGGCCTCGATGCCCAGGAACCCGACGAGGCCGCTCTGCATGAATAACCTGGCCCGGCAACGAGGCGTGGCCCTGCTCAGCGTATTGCTGATCACCGCCCTGGTGACCATGGTGGTAAGCAATATGCTCGCCCGCCAGCGGCTCAACCTGCACGCCAGCAGCAACCTGATAGAACAACAGCAGCTCTGGCAACTGGCGCTGAGCGGTGAAGCCTGGGCCCGTCAACAATTGCTCGAAGACACTCGCAGCAAGGACGGCCTGCTGGTGACCCACCTGGGGCAGCACTGGGCGCAACCGGCGCCAGCGTTCAAGATCGGCGATGGACGCATTCATGTCCAACTGCAAGACCTCGGTGCCCGGCTCAACCTCAACAGCCTGCGCCAGCGCAGCGATCTGAACCTGCGGGCCCGCTACCAGCGCCTGCTGGCCTTGGAAGGCATCCGGGCCCACGATCCGGCACTCCTGGTCGGCCAGAACAACCGTGATGGCCTACCGCTGCCCTTTAGCGACCTCAGTGAACTGCGCCAACTGCCCGGGGTGGACAGCCAGACCCTGCAACAGCTTGAGCCGCTAGTGGGGGTATTCGGCAACAGCCCGATCAACGTCAACACCACCCGCGCCGAGGTCCTGGCCAGTGTTGAAGGCATCGATCTACCCACGGCTCGCATTCTGGTCAGTTCCCGTCCGGAAGGTGGCTATCCCGATATCACCCGTTTTCTTTCCAACCCGGTGCTCCAGGGCCGGGACATCAAACCTCAGGGGCTAGGCGTCAGCAGTCGGCAGTTCCGCGCCACCATCGATGTCGAACAGGGCCGGCAACGCCTGCGCCTGGTGAGCGACCTGCGAGTCATGGATAGGGAAAAGGTCCGGGTGCAGCAGCGCACGCTGATGCCCGCTCCTCCTGAACAACCGAAGACCGAGTAGACCGACATGAGGCAGTGGCTTTATCTATCTCCCCGTGCCACCGGCAACATGCCTTGGCAATGCTTCTGGTGGCAGGCCGGTGGCCAGTTGCACCAGGGCGACCTGCAGCAGGCTGCGGCCGCGCTGGGCAACCAGCCCCTGAGCCTGCTGCTTCCCATGGAAATGGCCAGCCACCATCAGGTCAGCGTGCCCGCCCGCAGTGGACGCTGGCTGCGCCAGGCATTGCACAGCGCGCTGGAAGAACAACTGATCGATGAACTGGACAACCTGCACCTGGCCCACGGGCCACTCAAGGACAAACGCCATTGCGCGGTGTTGGCGGTCAATCGTCAGCACCTGAACCAGTGCCTTGGACAACTGGCCGAACTGGGGTTGCAGCCTTCGCATATTCATGTCGACGCCGATTGCCTGCCCCCAGACCAGCCCCGGGCCCTAACCTGGGACGGTCGCTGGCTGCTGGGAGGCAGCGCGCCGATGCGCCTGGCCCTGTACCCGTGCGAACTGGCGGACCTGGCCCCCCTGCTTCCGGCAGACTTGCACTGGCAGGGGCCGCAACCACCGGGCCTGGAAAGTTTCGACCAGCATCACTGGCAGGCCGATGAACGTCCCTGGGAATGCTTGAGCCAGGGCGCGCAGCAGGCCATCGACCTGCGCCAGGGCGAATTCCTGCAGCGCCCCCGGCAAACGGCCCCCTGGCGCCTGGCCCTGCTCCTAGTGGTGGTGGCCGCAGGCTCCCACTTGCTGCAGAGCATGGGCCATCGCTGGTACCTGGAGCAGCAGAGCGAGCAGGTCCAGGCGCAGAACCAGGCGTTGTGGCAGGCCCATTCGGGTACTGAGGAGCCTGTGACCGACCTCGCCGCCCAGGTACACGCCAAGCAACAGCAAAAGGTCGAGAAAAGCTCCGGTAGCGCCCACAAACTGTCACTGCTGGCCGAGCAATGGAGCGCCAGTTACGGCGCCCTGGCCCAGGTACAGCGCCTCGACTACCAAAGCGGCGAAGGCTGGAACCTGCAGATCAGTGCACCAGCGTTCTCCGATCTTCAACAACTGCGCGAAGGCCTGATTGCCCAGGGCCTGGATGCCAGTACCGATTCTTCCGTCCGCGATGCCCGAGGGGTCAGCGCACGGTTGCAGATCAAGGAGTGAGGCATGAGCCTGCCGTTACTGAAAAAACCACTGTCCGCCCTGCTCCACCCACCCCTGGGGCACTGGCATCGCCTGGCGAAACGCGAACAGCGAGCCCTTAAAGGGCTGACCCTATTCAGTGCCCTGACCGGCGCCTACCTTTTGCTCTGGCAGCCACAACAACAAGCCCTGCAGCTTGCCGAACAACGCTTTATCGAGGCCACACAATTGCAGCGCCTGATACTCCAACTGCATGCTGGCAAACCTGCCAGCCCCGTCACGGCAATCTCGGCCGAAGCCCTGCCCGGCATGCTGGCCCGTTCCAGCAGCCAGGCCGGCATCAGCCTGGAGCGCATGGACAACGAAGCGCCCGGTCGGGTCAGCCTGGCCCTGGAGGGCCCGCTCACCGGGGTGATCGCTTGGGTTGATGAGCTTGAACAGAAACAGGTGGACGTGCTGGCGTTTTCCATCGAGGTCAACAAAGACGCGATCGCCACCGCGCGAATGCAGGTACAGGCACGTTGAAAAACTGAACGTCCCAAGGAGTCCAGGACAAAAAAAAACCCGCCGAAGCGGGCTTTTTTCAATGGCTCAGCACCTGTGATCAGTCATCGCGACCCATGATGCCGAACAGTTGCAGCAGGCTGACGAACAGGTTGTAGATCGATACATACAGGCTGATGGTGGCCATGATGTAGTTACGTTCGCCGCCGTGGATGATGGCGCTGGTCTGGAACAGGATGCACACCGAGGAGAACAGTACGAAGCCGGCGCTGATCGCCAGTTGCAGGCCGCTGATCTGAAAGAACAGGCTGGCCAGCACGGCGCCCATCAGGACGAAGAAACCGGCGGTGATGAAGCCGCCGAGGAAGCTCATGTCCTTGCGGGTGATCAGCACATAGGCCGACAGACCGCCGAATACCAGTGCCGTCATGGCAAAGGCCGAACTGACCACTTCGGCGCCGCCCTGCATGCCCAGGTAGCGGTTGAGAATCGGGCCGAGCAGAAAGCCCATGAAACCGGTCAAGGCGAAAGCCGACACCAGGCCCCAGGCCGAGTCACGGAGTTTGTTGGTGAGAAAGAACAGACCGTAGAAGCCGATCAGCACCACGAAGATGTTCGGATAACCGACACGCATCTGCTGTGCCACATAGGCCATCACCCCACTGAACGCGAGGGTCAGGGCCAGCAGGCCGTAAGTGTTGCGCAGGACGCGGCTAACCTCTAGCTGCTCGGCCTGCACGCCGTTGTTAACTGCGTAATCCTGTTCGCGCATGGCGACACTCCTGTTGGGGGAAACATTTAGTGGCATGGATGATAACAGAGGCTCTGTAACTCGCGACGCAGAGAGTTTGACAGTGTGTTTCATTCGGGTATTATGGCGCCCGCAATGCGATCTGGAGGTGTGGCCGAGTGGTTTAAGGCAGCGGTCTTGAAAACCGCCGACTGTAACAGGTCCTAGAGTTCGAATCTCTACGCCTCCGCCAAATCTCAACGAGAAAGCCCTGATTTTTCAGGGCTTTTTTGTTTCTGCTGCTCACGGGCGCTTACCGTCACCATCTGACCGTTTCCGCATCATTTCTTTAGTTTCCGCAACTACCCCCCTACGGCACCTTGCCGACAGAATGCCAAAACCTGTGGCCCGACCTGGATGCTGTCCTGTATTTTCCTAACCTCAGGATGACCGATTCTTGCCACACACCATGGCCTGCAGTTACTGGACGGGAGTAATTGCTGCATCGCCCCGATGATGGATTGGACACACAAACGCTGTAAGCCTTAATTTTAAAGACCTCCGTTGATCAACATCAGACTGTGTACCAATTTTTTACCACTTCACCTGGTAGCTCTAAGCTGTCACCTGCCACTTTTCGTTCAGAGATCGACAGTGAAAGGTGCGACTAAAATTTGAGAACAGGCGCCACTACGAGACGGTGGTACGGAGGTCCATCCTCAGGACAACCATTTGTGAATACTCGGCTTTGACTTGACGAGAAAAATTCTTACTTCCTATCTCTGAAAAGCCCCACTTGAGATAGGCGTTTCTTGCATTTACTGCAGACGCCATTACATCCAGCCATACGTGCGTCAGCCCTAACTCTTTCGCGTGCTCGATTGCTGCAGACACAAGTCGAAACCCTAACCCCGACTTCTGACTGCCCGGTAGAAGATAGATCCTAGAAATCTCCGCTCCCCCACATTCGTGCGTGATCGGGTTTCGAGAGTCAACCATCATGGTTAAGAATCCAACCGCAACCCCAGCAACCTCGGCTACCCAAAGCCTTGATTCAGCTTGTCGCAGCAGCATCAAAAATGCTGATGTACTAAAGGTATCCAGTTGATTGGCTAAAGCTACGCAGTCATTCCATAGGTAATGATAGGACGCTGCATAAGCAGCAGGACCAATCACTCCTAACACCTCAGCATCGTCTACACATGCTCTGCGGATTTTTACCACTCCGTCCACACTTGGGCCTCGCGCAATTCCAATGGGTCACCCAAGAGTCTACCCCCTCAGATCTGCGTCTGCTTTGCTCGACTGCTGCCAGGGATGCAGAAATTAGCCCCCAAATCCGTGATGGATTGGGGGACGTTCCCTGAAAGCCTATAGCATCAAGGCTTCAAAACGGCAGACTAAGTTTCGGTACCAATTTTGTACCACACCCTTTTGATCATCCTCGCCACTTGAGGCGCAGCTCTATTCGATCAGTCGGCGTAGAACCTTCCACTTTCACTGCCAAAAAACTACAACAATCCACCCACCTACTCTATAAAGCTGTTGCAGGAGTCTTATAGGTAAGAGAACGCCATTTGGGAGGTCACAGTGCATGTCAGTCACCGTTGAGATGGTTGCGGAATTCATGTTCGCCTACACACGGCGGTATCGTAACGAGTACCGCAGAGCCACCACACCTCTACCAGATGGTCCTGGATATCCGAATCTAGTTCAGTCCCCTTATCTAGACGCCAAAAAACTTCAGGTCTACGTTGCTCAAGACGGCGTTGTGATTTCCATTGAAAACGAACCACCACACCAGTGGTACATTGCTGGCGGTCCTGCGCTTAAAGTGGATTATGAGCCAACCAGAACTCCCAAAGATGTCACCCAATTCTTAGCCGACAACCAACTACAAGGGAAGGACATCGGCATTTATAGAATAGTATCGAAAACTCCCCTAGCCTCCTGTATATGGCGCAGCCGAGTACAGGGCATAGAGAGAGAGCTGCAAATCTCAGACCCTGAACTTGAACTAACACTATCCCTAAAACAAATAAATTTACCATATAAAAAACTAGTCAACACACTGACATTTGGTGCATATGGCTCGGTGCTTGATCCAAAATTTGATGATGCCGCTGATTTTGGCAGGTCTCACATCACTAAGAATTTAGGATTTTTCCCGGCAGACCTAAACAATAGAAGATTTTTTGAGTATATCGAGGTAGTTAGTCATGCCGATGAGGCAGCGTGGGACAAGCGACTGATAACCCTACGCGTCCAGCAAGATATCCGCCGAGATATCGGCTCAGCCTTAGCCACATACGGGCGTGAGCCTCTAGGAGGTTCTATATCGTTCGGTAGCGAACCGGAATGGCTTGATTCTTACAATAATCGCCTTGACTCATTAAAGATTGCCATTTCTACCTTAGGAGAGGCTTTAAGGTTTCAGCCAGACGGCATTGAGTCTATATTTCACGCTATCTTAGAGAAACATCCAGTACTGCTAGATGTTTACGGCTCATGCGAAAGCAAGCCCGAACTAATCTATCCAAATGGTCAGACTTCACCCATCGGTAAAACAAAACTTCAGCCAGACTTCATCATTAAATACCCCGACCAATCTTACAAATTAATTGAAATCGAACGCCCCGCAAAAAAACTAGCCACAACGCAGGGACAACCACGAGCAGAAGTCAGTCAAGCCGTATTCCAAACAGCTGAATGGAAGCACTATATAAAAACCCACTATTCGTTAGTCGCTTCACGCTATCCAGGTATTCAATCGAAATGCAAAACGTCCGTAATCATGAGTCGATTTACTCAGCAAAATTTTAAGAACGTGTCAGATGCACGCGAATACATGGGACTGATGATAGACCAATACAACATCGATGAGTTCCTCACATTCGACGATCTCCTTGAAAGAGCAATTTCCGCTTACACAATGCTCTCAAGTTTTCCTCCGACATAAACAGCCATAAGGATAGGGATTCGAACCCGACCATAATCAACCGCAGTCCGCTCAAGGCCACGAAATTAGAGTATGTAGCACCTGAGTTAAGGCCTATATAGGCCTAAAGCGGTATCCGCTATGCCCTAAAAATGCCCTAAGATCATCTGCGCTTCGAGCCAACAACCTGTTCGGCATCTGCAAACCAGGGTAGCGAGGATAACGCGTCCGAGGTGTGCCAAGTGATCAGCCACTCGGTGTGGATCAAATCCGGCAGGCTGATCCCGTTTTGTGGGAACGCGTCACCCATGCGCCTTTCGCCACCATATTTCCACTCAAGCGGTCCGAAGCCGTCTGCCATACTTCGGCCCGAGAGGCTGTCATGGCCAACTCTGTATCATTCGTAATAAGTTCAGCGTCTCGCAGGGCCTGCGTGTAGCCGATTGCATTATGGTAGGCGCGAACACCAGAAGCCCAGTCGCTCGATTTATGTACTGAGTTCAACCGCAAAAGCCAGGCTGTTTGGACTCTGCGCTCGGCAAACCGGGCTGATCGCTAATCGTTAATACGCTGATGCCTGGCATGCCCCAATCCCCCAAATTAAGCGCTACTTATACGCTTACCAGCACGACCGATACCAGTAGCCAAATGTAGGGGGCATGGTTACCACGACCACTAAAAAGGCCCACATCCCTGCCAGGTGAGGGGCCTTTTTTTGAACCGTCGAAACCAACATCCCCTAGACGAGCAGGCCAGTCCCACCTCGGCTGGCCTTCGCCTAATCAACCCTTGTTCACAATAACCCTCTTTGCCAAGGTTGATCAACAGGGACATCTCTTCCAACGGAACTCATCTGCTCCGTTTGTGCGTGGTGGGTGTTTCACCAAACCTTGAAGTCCTTTCCAGGGTTTCTTCAAGCGCTCGAACTAGTACATTTGTGCTAGTTGACTCCCCCCCTCCTACGGGGATCATAGTCCCGACTAGAGCTGCCATTCTGAGATTTCAGTCAATCGGACATTTCGACTAGTCGCGCAGTATCACAAGGGACGTTTGGCTGGGTAGTTTAACGCTCGAAGTTGATGATAATCGATGAAATGTGTTATTTACTTTTTGATTGCAACGAAGCTAATTTGCTTCTTAATTTAGTCGCCAGACGCTACGAGCATGGCAGCGTGTGCTGGCCAGCAAATATCACTGACTCGAGATACTCAGTTGAGAAATTCTATTTTTTAGCGTGCTTGTTTGGCTTGATTAATTTAATGTAAATGGATAACAAATTCATATTCAAGGAGGCACGACACAGCATGCCAGAGTTTTTGAAATTAAATAAATACGTCATACCAATTACTTTACTACTTGCTGCCTCCACTTCAGCGATAGCTGACAAAGCGAACCCCATTGGCGATTGGTGGCGTGTCTATAGCATAGGCACGGGCAAAAACAACATAGTGTTTGTCGCTGATCTCACGTCCATGACGCCACGGAGTCAAGCGGCGGGTGGGCTTCAGTCAGTAGACGTAAACCAAGTCTTCGCTGACCCATCCAAGCCATTGGCGGATGTCTATTCAGTTGAAGTCCAGTGCTCCAAGCACAGAGCCCGCTTTCTTAAAGGAACATCAATAGAACGAACGAGCTACGCACGCCGGGATTTGAAAGTCTCCAATGAGTGGCATACGTTGGATGACAAGGCGCTTTTATATACATTTGCCTTTGTATGTAATCCCCAAGATCGAGTCTTCAACGGCATGTTGTCACTGGGTAAATTTGATCAGATGAAAATGCTCGGGATCATCACGGAGGTACAAGCACCGCCGAAGAGCCCAATGGAAGAGCTGGATGAAATGTTAAACAACAAAAACCCTGAAAAGTCCAGGTAAGGTAAACTCCATGATATATCAATGGATGAAAACGTTTTCTTTAATGCTAGCAGTGTCAGGCATAATGGTAAGCAGCGGCTGTTCCTTAATTGCTCAAAGTCGTTGGGAAGGTCGCGATGCCCAAGAGGCGCTGAATCTGTTTGGCAGGCCCGATACGATGAAAGCAACTCAAGATCCTGATGCAGGTACACTTGTCGTAATGACGTGGTACAAATCCTCTCAGTGGTCGACAACTGAGGCAGCCGGAACATCCATGACACAAGGCAGTAATGGTTTGACCCATACCGAGTATTACGAGAACGTCGGTCATAGCTCCGACTGCAAGATTGAAGCAACGGTGAACAAAGCAAAAAAAATAGTGCTTTTCAAAATTCAGAATGGAGAAGTATTTCATGGCAAGTGCCAAAATATTCCTTATGTTCCCGGTTATATTCCCCCAGGCTTTTAGCATCTTCTATAAGTACTGAAGGGATAACTGATTAGGGGATTCACGGCAGTTATTTTTTCGAAACAGTCCCTCAGACCGCCTAGTATTACACCCTCGGATTTTTTCCTAATCCTAATAATGGTCTGAAGGGACGCTCCAAAGTTTTGCCCAGTTTTGAAACGAAAACACCAAGACCCGACAACTGCAACATTTTCAGTTTATTGACGTTGGGTCAACGACTCATGCCTCCCTTGCTTTGCTCCTTGGGCTGAAGAGTTGAATGAACAAATGCTGCTGATGAAGGCACTCAAGAAAAATCCAGGATCCTCCAAACTCGTTGCCTAGGTTAATTTTAGACGTAAACAATAATAAGCCCGGACTATCGCCGGGCCTCTTCATTCTGACTACTCTTTGCTCGCTTGCAGCCCCCGCACATACTCCTGACACGCAGCCAACGCGATCAGTCCCTGGTCACCGTCTCCGGCGATGGCGATAATTCGTTGAGCATGCGCTGGGTCAAGTTCGGCTCGCGCTTCTCCATGATCCACGCCGGCGCCGCCGGTGTCGGCTGGCAGCCCACCGCCACCACCCGGGGCGGCGAGTAGGACTGACAGCCGCACATCAGCAGTAGCCAGCCGGTCACGCAGGCGAGCCTGCTCGGTTTGAGCATTTCGCAGTTCCTTGTAGTGGGTTTCGTCATTCACCTGCAGCCGATCCTCCAGCGCTCGGCGCTCAACCTGCTGGCGTTCCTGCCAATCGATCACCGCCACCGCCGCCTGCTCGCGAGAGCGCTGATTCGCCTCGGCCTGGGCGGCCAGTTGCTCGCCGTAGCGGTTGGCTTGCCAGGCCCAAGCAGCCCAGGCGCCGAGGGCAAGCCCCAGTACCAGGGCGCCAATCAGTCCACGTGCACCCAGCGCGCTCACGGCAGCACCTTCAGCACACGCTTATACAGCGCCTCGCGGTCGGACAAGCCATTGGTGCCGCCGTTGATACGGCGAGTGATAGTGAGAAAGTCACCCTGGTCGGCCAGGGTATTGAGGCCTGCCCGCTGCCAATACCAACCGGCCGACATCGAGGCACACACCGGGTGCTCAAGCAACTCCGGGGTGTTGAGCAATCGCGCATCACCAAACAGAGCCTCGCTGCAAGCCGCATAGTTGGCCCGGCCGGTGACCTGAATTAGCCCCCTGCCCCGATACTTCTGGCCGTCGCCATCCGCTTCGGGAGTGTTGCCCAGGTGCTTGGCCAAGGTCCCGGTGTCGTACTTGCTCAAGTACTGGTCGCTGCCCAGCTCGCGAACCCACTGCAACTGGCCTGACTCGTGGCCGATCTGGGCGATAAACGCCGCGATACGCAGCCGGGTGACGATGGCGTACTTGCGCAATGACACAAAGGAGGTTGAGCATATTTCGATGCAATGGAAACCCATTACTGACGAGCACCGCATGAGTCATGCTCTACAAGCTTAGGCGTCGGGCCAGTTCAGCCCGCACTCAAGCACGCACTTCACTTAAGGATGAGCATCATGAACGATGATTTGAAGCAGTCAGGCTCTACTACAACCTCTCAGACCACCACCTCGCTGGAGCAGGTGAAAACCGGAAGGGTCTTGGATTTCACCTGGGTACCTAACGCCAACACCACGACCACCACCGTATCAGCGGACTTTGTCGACTACCGGGTCGATACAGCCCAAGGCAGCCCTACGGGGAACAGCCACTCCATAGCACGCTTTACCTATGTCCAGGGCAAAGGCGGCGGCCAGATCAGCCAGCTGTTTCTCGAGGAGATGCGTGCCGGTGTACGAGCCAACACCCAGATCGGGCTGATGGTCGGACGCAAATGGGTCATGGACCCCAACGGCGAAGTCTCGGGCAGCATCGGTACCTATGTGGTCGAACAATTCGATGACATGCGCGCCAGTGTCAATTATGTCGGCTCCTTCGCCCGCGTCTTCGACGACCCCAGGATGGTCAGCTACCACGCTGGGGGCCATGTGCACCCCAACGCAGGGGGCCGCACGCGCACGCTCAACCCCCTGGATGAGCTGGAAGTCAGCACCTTCCCATTCGGCCCGGTGTACCTGGCCTTCCGTGTCAGACCTACTGCATAACGATCTGTCGCGCGCCGGCTGAGCCTTCACTCAACGCCGGCGTCGTACTCACATCCGAGCCACCGACAAACCTGGTCGACGATACCGGCCAGCGGCATCGAAGAGCTAGGCCATGGCCAAGACCAACGCGGAATTGCAACAGCAGAAACGCGCCAAGGAGAGGGCGTTGCTCGAGCGGATCGGCGCTGAGCAGCCTACAGCAACTACTGAGCAGCCGAGGTAGTAGAGGTAGTGGATGAATTCGATTAACGCTCCAAGGTTGCCACTAGCAACACTGCCAATATCAGCCATAGGCGCCAAGCAAGCGTTGTGGGCGACAACACTTCCCCAGGACCGGAATCTGCTGAGCGCTCCGGCTTCGAGATAACTACGTCTATTGACAGGTACCGAAGTAGTTCTTGTTGCCCTGCTTCTTATATGAGAAAGCGTGGCATGACTTAGAGGGCCTCGCGCTGGTGGGTTTATCATAAATATAAACAGTCACATGCACATCCTCCGAAAAAGGAACTGAACCCCCTTTATGCCATAGGTCTTTCTTGAGGTAGAGATTTTTACCTTTCGGATCCTTAGTCTTGTAAGCACTGGAAATTTCTGTCCTTACTGAATTCTCCAGGGTCGCCTTAATAGTGGTTTTATTAATATCTGGAGACTTTATATTACGTTGATCTTCTGTGAGTGGAGTCGGCTCCCAAGTATTACAAGGATCGGATGTACAAAGGTATACATCCGCTAGAGCACAACTAGAAAGAACAGATAGACTCAGCGCCGAGACAAGTGGAATCAAACAGGCTGGTAGTTTTTTCATTGGTATCCCTCCCAATGGGAATTTGCTAGATATAACTGTGAAAAGTGGCCGATTCCTACCCTGCACTGAATCCCTCCTGGCACGCTGAAGTAAGAACTGAGATAGACCTTAGACCGGTCAGAGAAATTAGCAAGGTAGCAATCGCAGCGTCCACTGTAGTGGCCGAATAAAACCGGACACCTGCAATCTGAACCTATTTCACTGCCCGCCAGCATTTCCAGGGGCAACTAACTCTCTTCAGTTATCCCTTTTGAGAGAGCACGCTGAGCGAGCGCTGAAGGCAGGTGTCCCACCGGCTTCTGCCGTATCCCCCCCTGGAGCTCGGCATCGGTATTGGCAATATCAAGACCAAGACCAATGCCACTACCACCTTGCCCGGCATCAGCAGTAACGTGTTGCCCCTCTCATAGACAAGGAGCGGTGATGTCAATCAGAAGCCTCAGGAAAAACCTTCCCGCTGACCCAGACAACAACGGCTGGGTACTCGGCTGGGCAGTGATGAGGGACGTTCCCGGATCATGGCAATTCATCGATATCTACGCAGATAAACCTACCGCCGAAGCGCAGGCTAGACGTCTTGGTGGGTGGTACGTCGTCGAATACGGTGCCCACCAGCCTGGTACTGAAAAATTCATTGGCGGCTCTGCACCTCCGCAATAACGGGCCGATTCTCCTCGGCCAATCCCCTGCGGCACGAACCAGGCCCCGGTTCAGCAGTGAGCCCGGCTTTACCCTTTTGTGCCGCCAATCAGCACCTCGGATCTCGCGCCCGCATCCACCCTCGATGCCGTGCTTGCGGTCCCTATCCTGCAGGTGGTGCATCTGCATCAGCCGTGCAACGGCGCACTGACGCGCTGCAAGCCTGTCGCACCCGCTGCTTCAGGTGCAGGTTCGCGCTCTGCCCCGCCAGCCATCCTTCTGCTCGGGGATAGTGCATGCCGAATTGATCACCGCCAGGTAGTTACGCCCCGCAAGACGTCTAGCAGTAGAGAGGCCCACCCTTTATAACCATCAACAGCTTGATTGCTAAAAACATCCTGTTTTTATCGTATTCCCGAATGCCCCGTTTAATAGGGACAACTATTAAACCCAACTCAAAACTACACCCACATTAAAAATATGCTTGCTACAGTGTAAGTAGCCAAAGCGCAGCAACCGCCATTCAACCTTTACATAAAATTGAATCACCCTATCGGCAACAACGCTCGTTCCTGCTGTGATATTTGGCCCGCGACAGCTGTTGCAATTGTTTCAACAAGCTTCACCCCAACCCACGAAAACAGACCCAGCATCAAGCAGCATCGATTGGCATGCCACACAACCCACATGCCATTCAACAGCACTAAGGAAAGCAGACAAGAATAATTGCTTTATACATCCCTAGTTCAACACTTGTCGAACAAGAAACAAGGCATCCACCCGCCAATGGTGGATATCGAATTATCTTGATTGAAAACTTTTCCCCTAACAGGAGATTACTATGAGACCGGTCCAGAAAATCACCGTTAACAACAAAGGCGGCTACGTATTCAACTTCTCGGTCCAATGGCTGGGCAGCGACGGCAGGTGGGTGACTTCCGAATGGAATAGCGGCAACTATCCCGTGGCGACCTCGCGGACAACTCCCGATCTGAACACCATTGGGGTTCCGGCCAATGCGCTGGCGGTCACGGTCTATGGACACGCAGTAGCCGGGACTTCCGGCCAGGGAACGCCGTTTGTCGCGTTCGCGGCTAACGGTCAGATCGCCACCTATGACGCTGTCGGTACCACGTTCATTGGCTTTGCAATCAACTTGATCGAGTAGACCGCAACCCTTGTCCCGATGATGCCTGGCGCCAATGCTCCATGGAGGGTTGGCGCCAGCGCATTTAATCGACCGCATGTTTCATGCCGCCACCACCCAACTGGACATCACCATGAGAAAAGTCGAGCGCATTGGCTGCCTTAACAATGGCATCTTCATCATGAACTTTTCGATTCAGTGGTTTGATTCGAAGGGAAGCTGGCATACCTCAGCCTGGAACAGCGGCAACTTCAACAACGGCCTGTACAAGGTAAGCCCGGCACTTTCGTCGCTCGGAGTTCCAGCCGATGCGATCGGGGTGGCCCCTTATGTTTGTGCAGTGCTTGGAACAAGTAGTCGAGGGACGCCCCTGGTGCAGTCGGCAGATAACGGCAGGCTGGCAGCTTACGAAGTGACAGGAACGACCCTGGACTTCAAGGTCCAGCCTCTGCCGTGGAGGAACTGGGCTCAGAACATCGTTCATACAATGTCGATCGATGGGGAATATTACTTCTCGCCGACGAACCTGGTTGAACTCCAGGCCATCGTCAGTCAAGCCGTACTGGCTGGCGCGACTGTCCGCGTTTCCGGCCAGCGGCACGCGCAGCCGGCCCTGGTGGCCGAAGACAATCGCCTCGCGCCGAACCCGGCGCGCTGGCTGATCGACCTCTCCTGCTACAAGGACCTGGGGCCCGAGGGCAATCAGTCCATCGTGCTGCACCCCTCCGAAACCAAGGTCACGGTGAACACGGGTGTACGCGAGGATGCACTGGATGCGTTTCTGACGGGCCACGACATGATGCTCAAGACCGTGACCGCCGGCGGTTTTTTCAGCCTTGGCGGGATGACCGCGGTGGACGTGCACGGTGCCACCATCAACGCGCCGATCTTCGCGGAAACGGTCTCGGCGTTCAGCATCATGGGCCCGGATGGCCAGGTAAGGACCCTCGACACACAGACCCCAGCGGTGGATGGCTGGTCGCCCCTGCAGTTCGCCCGCGTCTCTCTGGGGGCCCTGGGAATCGTCACCTCGGTCACCGTTGAGTTGATGCCACGCCCCTGGGCCACGACCTTGAAATCGGGCAAGGAGGGCAACATCACCTGTAACGATCAGCAGGCGTTCATTGCCCAATTCAAGACCCTGCTCGCGAGCCATGACCGCGTTGAGTCCTTCGTCAATCCGTACACCCACAACTTCCTCATCCTGTGGTGGGACCTGGTTTCGTCCCCAGCGACGAATATTCCGAACCTGAAGGCAAGCGTTCCCGATGCCTGCGCCCTGGCGCAAGAAAACATCTTCGGCGCGCCCTATTTGATACCGATGGAGCCGATCCTCGAACCGCCCCTGATTGCGGCGCAGTATCTTGGAAACAAAACGGCGGCCAACGCGATCATCGATGCGGGCTACCTCACCATCGAAACGCTCTTCGATCAGGCTGCGGCTGTCTACTCCGACTTGTGGCTGACCCGGGCGTCGCGGGTGATCTTCATGTCTTATTTCATCGAACTCCCGGCACTCGATGACTCAGGGCTGGGCAAGGCCTGGCAGGGTCTTGACGCGGTCATGGAGCGCCTCAAGCGTTCCAGCGACTTCCTGCTGGTTGCCCCCATGGAGTTCCGCTTCGTCCGTGGCGGCGACAGCGTACTGGCCGGAACCTACACCGAAACCCCCAACGCGACCTTCGTCAATCTGGACCTGATCGGTTACGTACCGGCCGTCGCGGGGGCTGAATACCCCCAGCTCCTGCTGCACTTCTTCGCCGACATCGAGCGCGCCTGGGTGGCCCTGGGAGGAATGCCGCACACCGGCAAGATGTTCGGTTTCTACGACCCGAGTCGCCCCGCTGGAACATTTTCGCCACCGTTCAACCCGGCGTTCCTCAAGGATCTGGCGACGCGGCGCGGTGCCAGAATCAAGGCCTTCGATTCCTACCGCAGAAGCTGCGATCCACAGGGTGTGTTCCACAACCGTTTCGTAGCGGCGCTGTTGGGAGACACACCCCAGTAGAGCTGCCCCGCCAAGGAAAGCGTCCGGTGCCTGATCTACAGTTGAAGCAGGCATTGAGGACATGACCATGTGCGGGCGCCTTTCCCAGTACCGTGGCATTCATGATTTCGTGGCGGCCTTGAGCATGCCCGGGGCCCTGGTCGACAACCTGGGCGAGCAGCCTCTGGGACACTACAACGGCGCACCGAGCATGCAACTGGCCCTGTTCCATGTCACCGCTGGCAGGCTTTACGCCGACCCGGTGCGCTGGGGCTGGAAGCCGCACTGGGCCAAGGATCGAGCCCCACCGATCAATGCCAGGGCCGAGAACGTGGCCCACGGCCCGTTCTTCCGGCAAATCTGGCCACACCGGGCCCTATGCCCAATAGACAACTGGTTTGAATGGGTGGACGAAGGCGGCCCGAAGAAGCAGCCTTACCTGATCCGGCACCGGGACGGCTCGCCGATTCTCTGCGCTTCGATCGGACAACTTCCGAATCCAGACGAAGGCCACGGGGAGCACGAAGGCTTTGTGATCATCACCGCCGACAGCGCCGGCGGCATGGTCGATATTCACGACCGCCGACCTGTGGTCCTTGCGCCTGAACTGGCCCGGGAGTGGCTCGACCCGGCCACGCCGAAGGAACGCGCCGAGCAGATGGCTCTGCACCAGGGTGAGCCCGCCAGCGCCTTCGAATGGTTCAGGGTAAGCACCGCAGTCGGCAACGTCAGGAATCACGGCCCGGAACTGATCGAGCCCACTACCAAGCCCGCCGGCGGCGATGCGGTAAACAACGGCTGATCACTGGCAAGCCTCCACCGCGGCAACCAGAACTCGCTCATATCCGACCCGCTGCCGGCGCTCCGCCAGCAGCGCCCGCACCTTCAGTTCCAAGCTATCGGTCTTCTTGAGGCTGCCCGTGGCCCAGGCTGGCACAGGCACCACAGGCGCCCTGCACGGCACCTGCACTGGCACCTCCACCCGCACCGTGCGCACCTCGGGCTCCCGGGCTGCGCACCCCGTCAGCACCAACGCAAAAGCGCAAATGCCCGCCAGGCCAGGCCCACGGCCAACCCAGGCTGTAAGCCTTGTAAATAGCGGCCTGTGGACTTTAAAAACCCCAATTTCACCCGGGTTTAGGCCCAGGTGGCCGCCGGGGTACCACCTGCACTTTTTCGCAGGTCCTGCACTACCTGCGCCTTTTTGCTGGTCCTGCACGCTCATAACCCCAGCTCCTGATCAATGATCGATTCCGCCGCCGGCGCCGGGTCACCGCCGGTACGTTCCTGCAGGAGACGATTCGCCGCGGAGTAGTCATGTTTGGCCAGCTCCCGGGCGTCAGCCTGGGCCTGGGCAGCGTGGCGCTCACGCTCCTGACCTGCCAGCACCAGGTCACCCAGTTTCCGGCCCTGCTCACCCGCCAGGGCTTCCAGGTTGTCGCGACCGGCCTTTGCCGTGGCCAAGTCGCCCAGGGCAGTGTCGAGCAGCGGCCGGTAATGCTTGGAGGCCATCCATGCCCCCAGAGCAGCGCCGGCGAACAGCACCAGGACAGCGGTCAGTAGGACGCCAGCCACCCGCCAGGCGCCGGCGCTCACTTCAGGGCCCTGCGCAGGCCTTCCTCAACCACAGCAGCCGGGTAAGGGTTGCCACCGTTTTCGTGCACGATGATGCCCAGCACGGTCTCGCGCAGCGTCTTGAGGTCGGCCATGTTGATCGAATCGCGTACGCCGACGCCCAGGCGCTTGGCAATCGCTGCAGCGTATGCCTGGGTGTTGTTCTCGTTGCTGGGCGCCCATCGGCTGATGAACTCCAGGGGCGTGTCGATACCGGGCTTGCCCACGCCGGGCATGCCGTCCTTGCCGCGATAGTTGAGCAGCAGCTTGCCCAGGGCACGGATGCCGTTCTCGGCGGTATCGAAGATGGCGAAGCGGCCGTTCGGCTCCTTGCCGAGTTGGCCCTCCCACTGGTTGCGTGGGTTGCAGTCTATGTTTCCAGGGTTGCGGTTGCGGACACCGAGGGCGTTCTGAATGGTCATTGTCAAACTCCAGGCACAAAAAAGCCCGCAACAGGGCGGGCGTTCGGGAGGATCTGCAGCAACTGCTGCTCGGTGATCGGCATTTAATTTTCTCCAGGCAATAAAAAACCCGCTCAGGGCGGCCGCATTCGGACGCTTCAGTTACAGCTGTGGATTGAACGGGTACTGCTGTAACCCGCCTCCGGCGTTCTGCCGACCCAGCCCCCCCTACAGTTCGTCGGCGCAAATCGCGCCGTGCTCAAGTTTCGAATACTGTATATATATATACAGCAATCAACTCGAGTCAGCACCGCACACACTGGAGGCACCGCAACAGCCGATTGTCTGCTTCCCCTCACGCCCCTGGAGCGCGGCAGGAACTCCATACGTATCAAGCGAGACACCACGGCTTTTCAGGAAAAGTGGCGATATGGCGGCGGTCATATGCCTCGGGCCATTTCGGCCCGCACTCAAGCACGCACTTCACTTAAGGATGAGCAGCATGAACGATGATTTGAAGCAGTCAGGCTCTACTACGACCTCGCAGACCACCACATCGCTGGAGCAGGTGAAAACCGGAAGGGTCTTGGATTTCACCTGGGCACCTAACGCCAACACCACGACCACCACCGTATCAGCGGACTTTGTCGACTACCGAGTCGATACAGCCCAAGGCAGCCCTACCGGGGACAGCCACTCCATAGCACGCTTTACCTATGTCCAGGGCAAAGGCGGCGGCCAGATCAGCCAGCTGTTTCTCGAGGAGATGCGTGCCGGTGTACGAGCCAACACCCAGATCGGGCTGATGGTCGGACGCAAATGGGTCATGGACCCCAACGGCGAAGTCTCGGGCAGCATCGGTACCTATGTGGTCGAACAATTCGATGACATGCGCGCCAGTGTCAATTATGTCGGCTCCTTCGCCCGCGTCTTCGCCGACCCCAGGATGGTCAGCTACCACGCTGGGGGCCATGTGCACCCCAATGTCTCGATCACCGGCAGCAGGCCCCTGACCATGGCGGATTCAGGCAAGTCGATCCTGGTCATTAGCGACACCGACGTCACGCTCACGATAGGTGACGATGTGACTGAAGGGTTCAAGGCCACGCTAATCCAGGCCGCCGCCGGCAAGATCAACATCGCGGTATCGAGCAGCCACATGATCTACAGCAACGCAGGGGGCCGCACGCGCACGCTCAATCCCCTGGATGAGCTGGAAGTCAGCACCTTCCCATTCGGCCCGGTGTACCTGGCCTTCCGCGTCAGGCCTACGGCCTGACGATTAATCGGGGGCTCCGATCTCCTCCATGAATCCGTCCAGGAAATCCTTCAGGCGCGCATGCCTGACTGCCGCCAACCGCGCCCCTTCGACCGTCTGAAATCCCGAGGCAAGGGAGAGTAGCTTGGTGTGGAAGTGCTCAATGGTAAAACGCTTGTCTTGATAGGGCCTGCCAATGGCGGTGGGGTTTGTGATGTCGTACAGCGCAGAGCCCATTCGCCCAGCGATGTAGAAACAACGGGCGACTCCGATCATGCCGATGGCGTCCAGGCGGTCGCTGTCCTGAAGGATCCTGGCTTCCAGGGTGAGGGGTTCGACGCCCGCGGAGAAGCTATGAGCCTGGACCGCGTGGGCAACAAGCTCAATACGCGGGGCAGGCCAGCCCATGCGCTGCAGAATAGACGCTGCTTTATTGGCCGAAAGAGTGGATGCCTGCGACCGCAATGGCGAGTTTTTCTCGACGGCCACGCAATCGTGCAAGAGGGTTGCGGCAAGCAACGCCTCCAGGTCCCCACCTTCCTTGTCCTGCAGGCGCCGAACATTCATCCAGACCCGATGAATATGAGAAAGATCGTGAGAGCCGTCCGTGCTGTCCTCAGGCAGGAAAGCGAGCAAGTCGGACGCCAGGCTCTGGTAAGGAAAAAACGGCTCTTCAAGCATTTCGTGGCTCCATGGAAGTACTGATCCTGCAGCGTCGGCGAAACGACTCGAGCAGATATCTCGGCGCTATAGAGAATCGGCGGCTAAGCAGAGAAGTACTTGAGCCAATAAGCATCCCGGCATTCATTGGTGAAGCTGATGTGAGCAGGGCGGATGATTTTGTCGAGAGGTTGGCGAACCCCTTCATGGCAGATCCAGCCTTCGACGCAGGCTGCATCGCTGGGAAACCGCCCTGCTCTGCTAGCCGCTTGATGAGTGCCCTGTCATCGTCGGCGGTGACGGTGTCCCCCTGATCGAGCCGGCTTTCCTGACTCGCGTTGTCAAGTAGCGCGGTGCGAGGCGATGCAACTCCCAGGCTTGCACTGACGTAGCTGGCAAGGTGGTCTGAATGAACCATGGACTGTGTCCGCAGGTGGATTAGGACGACTGACAAGCACGCTGACGACGCGCTGGGACTTTACCGATAAGGCGAGCCAATAGACAACCCTGGCCAATGCCACACGCTGTATCCGTTGCTCACCTGTAGCAGGAACCTTTTTCCAGAATGGCAATCAGTGCTGCACGCTTTCCGATCAATCATTCAGTGGGCACCGGCATGATCTTGAGAAAAACGGCTCTATACATGGCCTTGGTAATGGCAGGCGTCCTTATCGGCTACAGCATCAAGCCCAGCAATGGGCTCCAGGTAACCGCAGGGCAACTTATAAGCTGCGGCAAGACCACCATTCCAACCATCGAGATGTGAGGGCAGCGCAACAGCGCTCCCTCCCTGATTACACCCAGCCCTCACATAAACCGGCACTGGCCGCCCAGGCCGATCCCACCTCGCTTGAAGCGAACCTCCAGCATCTCCCGACACCTGCAGCAAGCTTGCTGGCCGAATAATCTCTAGTCTGAAAGAATCTTCGCGCCTGAAGATCGCACCTCAGGCTCGCCTCCAATCCAGGACCCTCCCATGCAGCTCATTCCTTTGCTTGCTAGCAGCCCCACCGTTCAAGCCCAAGTGCGCGCGCTGCGCAACCAGCAGGAGGTGCGCAAATACATGTACACCTCCCATGAAATCAGCGAACAGGAGCATGCAAACTGGCTGAGCAGCCTTCAAGGCAACCCGCGTCAGGAGGTGTTTGTCGCGGTCGATGCCGGGCAAGCCTTGGGGGTCGTGTCCCTGAACGCCATCAATGCCCTGCAGAAAACTGCCGACTGGGCGTTCTACCTGGACGCCGAGCTTCAAGGCAAAGGCCTGGGCAGTCTCATGGAGTTCTGGTTGCTCGACTATGCCTTCAATCAAGCCGCTCTGGACAAACTCAACTGCGAGGTGCTCGCAAGCAACACAGCGGTGATCAGGCTGCACCTGAAATTTGGATTCGTACAGGAAGGCCTGCGGCGCCAGAACATTCTGAAAGACGGCGAGCGAATCGACGTAGTGCTGCTAGGCATTACTCGCCAGGAGTGGCAGGACAAGCGTCCGGCCCTTGAAGGTTTGATCGCGCGGCTCGGTCAGCGAGAGTCCTAGGCATAGGCAGCAACCCTGCCCCTCAGACAAAAGAAAACCGGCGAATGATCGCCGGCTCCTGTCACTCGCCGTTCAGCAGTGCGGAGGCCAGAACGGCCTCTGCACTGCCGTCGGATCAATGCGCTGCGTTGAGGGTCAGGCGCATCTGGCGGTTCACATCCTTGTACAGCAGGTAGCGGAAACGACCCGGGCCGCCGGAGTAGCAGGCCTGTGGGCAGAAGGCGCGCAGCCACATGAAGTCACCGGCCTCGACCTCGACCCAATCCTGGTTCAGGCGATACACCGCCTTGCCTTCCAGGACGTACAGGCCGTGCTCCATGACGTGGGTCTCGGCGAACGGAATCACGCCGCCCGGCTCGAAGTTGACGATGTTGACGTGCATGTCATGGCGCATGTCGCTCATGTCGACAAAACGCGTGGTGCTCCAGCGGCCTTCGGTATCGGGCATGACCCGCGGCTCGATGTCCTGCTCGTTGGTGACGAAAGCGTCCGGGTATGGCACGCCATCGACTTTCTGGTAGTGCTTGCGGATCCAGTGGAAACGCGCCTCGGTGCCGCTGGTGTTGCGCAGCTTCCAGTCGGCAGCCGGTGGGATAAAGGCATAGCCGCCGGGTTTGAGGACATGCACCTGGCCTTGCAGGGTCAGGTTGACCTCGCCTTCGACGACGAACAGTACCGCTTCGGCGTTGGGGTCCTGCTCGGGCTTGTCGCTACCGCCATTGGCGCCGACTTCAACGATGTACTGGGAAAAGGTTTCGGCGAAACCCGACAGCGGACGAGCGATGACCCACATGCGCATGTTGTCCCAGTGCGGCAGGTGGCTGGTGACGATGTCGCGCATCACGCCCTTGGGGATCACGGCGTAGGCTTCGGTGAACATTGCGCGGTCGGTGAGCAGTTCGGTCTGTGCCGGGTGCCCGCCGTGAGGCGCGTAATAGGTGGTTTTGGACATGGAGACTCTCCTCATTGTTGTTTTGCTGCCCCGCGCGGCAACGCCGCCAGGGTGAACAAACCTGCGGGTCGACGCGCCAGGGAAGCGGCGCGGACCGCTGCTGGCCACCACGATATCCAGCGTTACGCACATGCACAAATTAAATACTGAAATCCACCATATTCATTTATCGAATGCCGCGCAACTTCAGCCCTGAGTGTCCTGGGCCAGCACCCGCGACAAGACTCGCGCCAGTTCCTTGACCATGGGATCTGCCGCCGGGCGGTGCAGCAACGCCACCTCGAACACGTCCACCGAGGGCAGCCCGGTGCTTTTGGACAGGACCTGGTGGCCAGCCGTGACCGCACGCAATGGCAGCAGGCCTATGCCCATGCCATCGGCAATGGCCGACTGCAGGCCGCTGAGGCTGGAGCTGGTGAAGCTGATATGCCAGCGCCGGCCCACCGCCTCCAGGGCATTGATCATGGCATCGCGGTACACCCCGCGCGGCGGGAAGGTAACGATAGGCAGCGGGTCGAGATCGATGCAGGGGTTTTTCGCGCTATCCACCCATCGGGTCTTCTCCGGCCAGCAGGCCAGTGCCTCGCGGCTGTTGCGCAGTTGCTTGAGCACCACCAGGTCCAGTTCGCCACGGTCATAACTGGCGTTGAGGTCGCGACTCATGCCGCTGGTGACCTCCAGCTTGACCTGGGGATAGCGCCGGTTGAACGCAGCCAGTTGCTCGGTGGTGCGGCCGGCAGCGAAGTCGTCCGGCACGCCGATACGCACCGTCAGCACCACCGTGGCCCCGGACAGCGCCTCGAACATTTCATCGTTCAGTGCCAGCAGGCGCCGGGCATATCCCAGCAGGGTCTCGCCGGCATCGGTGGGCAACACATCGCGATTGCCGCGCTCAAGCAGGCGCTGCCCGACCATCTCCTCCAGGCGGCGGATCTTCTGGCTGATGGTGGATTGGGTGGAATGCAGGCGAGTGGCGGCCGTGGTGAAACTGCCGCAGTCGGCCACCGTGACAATGGCCCGCAGCAAGTCGAGGTCAAACAGGCGGCTATTGGGTTTCTCAATGTCGCTCATGCTGGTATCTGTTTTCTGAATGCGTTGCGCCTTTCTACCGGGTCTGGCCCGAGGACACAATTGCCCCCGCGGCGCTGAGCAGCCCCGTGCCAAGGCGGCATCCTGCAAGCACGGCAGATATTTTTTCCGGGCCCGCCTGATTGGCAATGTGTATCGACATGTAACGGCGTAGGATGAGGCTCCGGTTCGCTCTATCCCTGACCCTGCTCTGGAGATGCTGAAAATGAAGTTGAACTGCCTCAAGGTGTTGCTGATCGGCGCCACCCTTCTACTGGGCGCCTGCTCCAGTGCGACCACCCACCCCTGCTATTCGGACAAGTGCCGGCTTGGCGGTGGCGTGAGCAATCTGAATCTCAACGGCAACAGCGCATTGGGCAACAGCTTCAACGAGTACGGCTCGACCCTGCTGCACGACTGAAAAACCTGCCCCCCATGCCTGGGTGCTGTCGGGAGTGGCTCGCTCCAGCAGCGCCTTGTCACTCCCGACAGCCCCCGCACTCACCCCTTGTTCCGGTTCTTCGCCCCGCCCTGGCGAGCCTTGAAGCGCGGATTGGATTTGCAGATCACATAGATGCGACCGCGACGCTTGACGATCTGGCAGTCGCGGTGACGATTCTTGGCTTCTTTGAGGGACGACAGGACTTTCATGGCAACGCTTCCTTGGGACTGAAATTAATGTAATAACATATCATATTCACCAATGAGAATTATTACTGTCTCTTATACACATCTCCGAGCCCACGAGACGTAGAGGAATCTCG
>ERZ1032432.99-NODE-99-length-20940-cov-13.386976_pt1 | contig 20940 bp, 20 predicted proteins | sample MGYA00518036_ERZ1032432 | MGnify/ENA primary metagenome ERZ1032432 (study PRJEB33718, sample SAMN03160202) | human skin metagenome | collected 2014-02-25 | study: EMG produced TPA metagenomics assembly of the PRJNA266117 data set (Human skin bacterial metagenome...
GAGATTCCTCTACGTCTCGTGGGCTCGGAGATGTGTATAAGAGACAGCCCCAGCCTTGCGCCCCTGGCAGATCGAACGGGAAATCAGGTAGATCATGTTCGGCCCCGGGGTCAGCACCATCAGCAGGGAAGCAGCGGCGAAGATCAGGTAGTCGTGGAGTGGAATCATGGCAATCCTTGGCAATGGGAGGGGGTCAGGCGTGGCCCGCTCGGGCCTTGCGATAAAACGGCAAGATCAGATCGCGTGTCAACGGCGCAAGGAACAAATCTCCATCACCAGCCGGGTCGATCCAGCGTACTTCCTCGATCTCTGCCGCCGGGGTCACCGGGCTATGGATATGGACCAGGAACACCTCGGCTTCTACCACATGCCCCGGCTCGTTGGCCGCCGGTGCCGAGAACTGTTGCAGGTAACGGGCCTGGGCCGGGTCGATGCGCAATCCCAGTTCTTCTTCCAGCTCACGGGCCAGGGCGTGCACCGGTTGTTCACCGGCTTCGATCTTGCCACCGGGCTGCATGAAGGCCTGGGTGCCGCGCTTGCGCACCAGCAGGGTCTGGCCGTCGGCACCGATCAGCAGGGCAGCGGCGATACGAATGATGGAGGGTGCAGCAACGGACGACAGCGACATGGGAACCCGGGAGCCTTGAGAATGAGGGCGCAAGGATCACATGCGCGGCGGCGGCTCGTCATCCGCCGCCGGCATTTTTCGATGTGACCGCCACCCGGCTTCAGGCCCTTGCCTGCTGTTCCTGGGGCAACTTGACGAACACGCTGTAGCGGGCGCCCTCCATGGTTTCAAAAGCGATCAGCTTGTCCACCAGCGGCAGGTTGAGCACCTTGCCGGCGTTGAGCAGCAGCATGCCGTTATCGGCATTCAGGTTGCGCGCCAGGATCATCCCCGCCGCCAGCTCCCGGGTACTCAGAACCTTCACCGAAGGGTCGCCCAGGGTCACGTCGCTGAGGTAGACCGCACACACCTGGATGAAACCTTCCACCAGGTCCGGGTCGTACAAGCGGCCGGCGTACTTGCGGATGAACACCAGGGCCTCGTCGCTGTTCATGTGCCGTTCCAGGATCAGCCCGCACTGCAACTCGATGAAGTCCACCGCCAGCTTGAGCAGCCGCGAGCCCAGGGGAATCGCGTCGCCCTTGAGGTGGTCGGGAAAACCGCTGCCGTCCCAGTGTTCCTGGTGATGGCGGATCAGCCGCGCGGCGTCCTGCACCGGTTCCAGGGTCATCAGCAACGATTCGCTCTGCGCCGGATAGGCCCGATAACGCTCGCGCTGATGGTGATGCAGCAAATCCGCCGGGCTGGTCATCATGCTGTCGCTCCAGCTCAGCTTGCCGATGTTGTGCAACGCCGCGGCCATGGCCAGGTCACGCTGGGCGCCAGGGTCGATGCCCTGGACTTTGCAGTAGGCCCGCACCAGCTCGATGATCCGCCGGTTGGTCTGCTTGTCCGCGGGCAAGCGCTGGTTGACCAGCAGGGAAAACAGCTCGGCGCCAGTGGCGTAGCTGTGCTTGAGCTCCTCATAGGCCAGGTCGAGCATGTCGGCGGTCTGCTGCAGCTCCGAGGTGCGTGCCGCCACGCGTTTTTCCAGCAGCGTGTTGAGCGCCTTGAGCTCGGCATTCTGCTGCTGGGCCAGATCCTGCAGGCGCAGGCGCTCGCGCTCGGAGTGCTGATGCTCAAGGGCCTGGCGCAGGGCCAGCAGCAATTCCTGGTCATCCCAGGGCTTGCTCAGGTAACGGTAGATCTCCCCTTCGTTGATGGCCTTGGCAATCAATTTCAGGTCCGGGTCGCCGGTCAGCAGGATGCGGGTGGTGCTCGGGTACTGCTGATGGATACGCGCCAGCAGGGTCGGGCCATCCATCTGCGGCAGATGGGCGGCGCTGATCACCAGGTCCACCTCCCGGCTGGCCAGGAGCTGCAGGGCCTGGGTGGCATCGCGGGCGAAATGCAGCGTGTAGGGAAGCGGGCTGAGCAACTGCTGCAGGCGTTGCAGGATCACTTCCTGGCTATCGACCAGCAGAATCTCGGGTCGGCGTGTGACAGTGGCAACGTTTAGCTCACCCATGAGACACCTCGGGTCAACGTCGATGCACGTGTCCTTCATTGTTAGAGCTGGCAACGGTAATCCCTGTTGCCTGATTGAAGACTAGAAGAATTTCCAATCGAGATAGTGGCTTTTTAATACCATCGGTCCGCTGCGGCTGCGCCGCCAACCACCTTCAGCGAGTGTTGCGCAGTCGCAACACTCGCCGTGCACGCCGTCACTGGGCGGCTTTGGCGCCGGAACCGAAGGAAGCGAAACGCTTGTTGAAGCCGGCGATGCGGCCTTCGGACTGGGTCTTGCGCTGCTGGCCGGTGTACACCGGGTGCGAGGCGCTGGAAACGTCCAGCGCCACATAGGGGTAAGTCTTGCCGTCGCTGTAGGTGTGGCTGCGATCGGTATCGACGGTGGAGCCGATGAGGAAGTACACGTCGGCAGCGGTATCGTGGAAAAGCACGGTGCGGTAGTCAGGATGGATACCGGGTTTCATGAGGCCTCCTGGGCATCTGGGTGAGCTGGATGCGTTATACAATAACATATCCAAATCACCCAAACGAGAACCGATTGCAATAAGGAAACTGCCGACAGTTCTATGCCGCTTCCTGAAAATCCATTTCCGGAGGCTGGCGGGAGAAACCGCGAGTGAGGAAACCCAGGTACACCAGGCCAATAACCAGCCAGCTTGCCCCCAGGTAGATCGCCAGGTGATCGAGGCTGGACATCAGCCACAGATCGGCCGCCAGACCGATGAGGGGAAAGATCAGGAACAGGATCAGCTCCCGCAGGCCACGCTGCCGGGCCCCCACCCAGTAATGAAAGATCACCGACAGGTTGACCAGGCTGAAGGCCAGGAAGGCGCCGAAGTTGATGAAGGACGTCGAGGTGGTGACATCCAGCTTCAATGCCAGCAACGCCACCACGGCGCACAGCAGGATGCTGTTGACCGGGGTACCGAAGCGCTCGTGCAGGCTGCCGAAAAAGCGCTTGGGCAAGACCCCGTCGCGGCCCATGGCGAACAGCAGTCGCGAGCCGCTGGCCTGGGCCGAAAGCCCCGAGGCGAACTGACCGACAATCAGCCCGATCAGGAAGATCGAGACGAACAGGTCGCCGCCGATATTGCGCGCAATCTCGTAGGCCGCCGAATCCACATCGGCGAACTCGAAGGACGGATGGGCAACCTGGACGAAGTAGGACACCGCGACAAAGATCAGCCCGCCCACCAGGGTAATCAGCATGATCGCCCGGGGAATGGTCCGCCGTGGGTCGCGGGTTTCCTCGGTCAGGGTGCTGACCGCGTCAAAGCCCAGGAATGAATAACAGGCGATTGCCGCCCCGCTCATGATCAGCGGCAGGTGCATCTGCCCGTTGAAGAACGGTGCCAGGGTGAACAGCGGCCGCCCGGCCTCGCCACCAAGGTAGTGGATGCACAGGCCGACAAAGGCGATCAGCACCAGGAACTGCACCAGCATCAGCAGGCCGTTGATGCCGTTGGCCAGTTTCAGGCCAACGATATTGATCGCGCTGGTCACCCCGATGAAAGCCAGCACCCAGACCCACTGCGGTACACCGGGAAACGCCGAATGCAGGTAAGCGGCGCCGATCAGCCAGATGGCCATGGGCAGGAACAGGTAATCCAGCAGCACCGCCCAGCCGGCGATGAAACCCAGCTTGGGGCTGATGGCCTTGCGCACATAGCTGTAAGCCGAGCCGGCCACGGGAAACGCCGCGGCCATGCGCCCGTAGCTCATGGCGGTGAAGAACATCGCCACCAGCGCTGCCAGATAGGCTGCCGGCACCATGCCAGCGGTGGATTGGGCGAGGATGCCAAAGGTACCGAGGACAATGATCGGCGTCATGTAAGCGATACCGAACAGCACCACCGCGCCCAATGAAAGGGTGCGTTGCAAGCGAGCCATGAGCGAGTACTCCGCAATTATTAGATTTATGGCAGGACTGAAAAGAGTGCAGCAGGGGGTCTTTCTTATGGGATTGGCCGTCCGCGGACGGCCCTTTCAGCGGATCGGAATCAGCAGTTCACGCACGCCATCGCCGTGTTCGAGCACTTCGCCCGCAAGCTTCAGGCGCTGGTCTTCGAGGTAGCGGTAGTCCTGGCGCGCCACCTGCAGTTGCTTGAGATCCAGCTCGACCTTGAACTGACCTTCCTCGCGCCCGGCTTCGAACAGCAGGCTGCCCAGGGGGTCCACCAGGGCGCTGCCGCCGGCGAACAGCAGGCCGCCATCGCCTTCTTCCACTCGGTTGACCATTAGCGCGAACGCCTGGTTTTCCTGGGCCCGGGCCATGATCGCGGTACGGTGGGTGGGCCCGTAGGGGTCCATGTTGCCATTGGTCACGATCAGCAGTTCGGCGCCCAGTTGCGCCAGGGCCCGGGCGCTTTCGGGGAACTCGATGTCGTAGCAGATCAGCAGGCCGACCCGCACACCGTTCCACAGGCAGGTGGCGTAGCGGTCACCGGGGGTGAACACACCGCGGTCGGAAGCCCACAGGTGGGTCTTGCGATAACGCAGGGCAATGCCCTCGGGGGTAATCAGCAAAGTGGTGTTATAGAATCGGCCGTCGTCGTTTTCGGCCATGCCGATCACCACCGCGATATTGCGCGCCCGGGCGGCCTGGATCACGGCCTGCACGGTGGGGCCATCCAGCGGCTCGGCCACGGCGGCCACGGTCTCGGCGCTGGGGAAACCCATCAGGTGGGTTTCTGGAAATACGATCAACCGGGTATCGGCGGCGCAGGCGGCAATGGCCGCCAGGGCTCGTTCCAGGTTGTAAGCTGTGGCGTTATCACGGCCCGCCAACTGGGCCAGTTCAACCTTCATGGGTATTCCTTGTTCTTTGGCTGTGCCGCAGTATGCGCAGCAGCAACCGGCCCGCAAATCACGCAGCCGGGGTAACCCGATAGGGGTAGATGCATGACATTGTCGCTGGATGACATCGCCTGGCACCGCTCGGTGGGGCAGATGATCGAAGCCCTGGACCAGGCCAGTTTCTGGCCCCAGCTGGTGCGCCTGCTGGAGCAGTACGTGAGTTTCGACAGCTGGGTGGCGCTGCTGTTTTGCAGTGAGCGCAAACCCCTGGTGTTCGCCGAATGCCCGGGGGAGGACGGCAGCCCCGACCAGTTGTTCCAGGACTACCTCAACGGCCTGTACCTGCTCGACCCCTTCTACGTTGCCAGCCGCGAACAATCGCGCAGCGGCCTGCTGCGCCTGGCGGAAGTGGCCCCGGAACACTTCCAGCTGACCGAGTACTACCAACGCTACTTTCGTCTGAATGTGGTGGCCGATGAGATCCAGTTCAATTGCCAGCTGGCGGACGACCGCACCCTGTGCCTGTCCCTGGGTTCGCGACAACGCTTCGCCCCACCCCAGATCGCCCTGCTGTCACTGATCGAGCCCTGGGTGGTGGCCTTGCTGCGCCAGCGCCTGCCCCACGAAAGCATTGAGCAAGACAACCCAGCGCAATTGCATCCAATGCCCGATTGGCGCAGCCAGCTGGACCACTCCATGCAACAACTGCGGGGCGCACAACTCACCGCCCGGGAGCTGGATGTGGGGCGTCTGATGCTCAGCGGTTGCTCCAACAAGGAGATCGCTCGTAAGCTGGAAATCTCCGCCGAAACCGTGAAAGTTCATAAAAAGCACATCTACAGCAAGCTGGGCATCAAATCCCAGTCCGAGCTGTTTTCGATTTTTCTCCAGGCGCAAAGCGCCTGATACCCCTTCAGGGCCGCCCCGGCAGCCCCACACAACAATAAGATCTTGTGCACCCATAAGAATGAGTACTGATAAACGACCTTAATGAGTCCGAACCAAGGAAACCGTATGAGCCTGTCCCTTCTGAGCCGCTACGCCTTCTTTGCCGCCTGTGTGATTTTCACCCTCGCCAGCCTGCCCTTTCTCGAACACGACTGGCTCTGGCCATTCGCCCTGGTCACCGGCCTGCTGAGCCTGCTGGGGATCTTCGACCTGCTGCAAAGCCCGCACGCGGTGCGGCGCAATTACCCGATCCTGGGCAATATCCGCTACCTGGTGGAAGGCATCCGCCCGGAGATCCGCCAGTACCTGCTGGAATCCGACAGCGACGCCCTGCCCTTTTCCCGCGCCCAACGCTCCCTGGTGTACTCCCGGGCCAAGAACGAAAGCGCCGACAAACCCTTCGGCACCCTGATCGATGTCTACCAGTCGGGCTTCGAATTCATCGGCCACTCCATGCGCCCGGCGCCCCTGAGTGATCCCAACAGCTTTCGCGTGACCGTCGGCGGCCCGCAATGCACCCAGCCCTACTCGGCCTCGGTGTTCAACATCTCGGCCATGAGCTTCGGCTCCCTCAGCGCCAACGCCATCCGCGCCCTGAACCAGGGTGCCAAGCTCGGCAACTTCGCCCACGACACCGGTGAAGGCAGCATCAGCCCCTACCACCGCGAACACGGCGGCGACCTGACCTGGGAACTGGGCAGCGGCTACTTCGGCTGCCGCACCAGCGACGGCCGTTTCGACCCGGAGCGCTTCGCCGTGCAGGCGCAGAACCCCCAGGTGCGGATGATCGAGATCAAGATGAGCCAGGGCGCCAAGCCTGGCCACGGCGGCATCCTGCCCAAGCACAAGGTGACCCAGGAAATCGCCGACACCCGGGGCATCCGCATGGGCGAGGACTGCATTTCACCGTCGAGCCACAGCGCCTTTTCCACCCCGATCGAGATGATGCATTTCATCCAGCAACTGCGTGAGCTGTCCGGCGGCAAGCCGGTGGGCTTCAAGTTCTGCCTGGGCCACCCCTGGGAGTTCATGGGCATCGCCAAGGCCATGCTGGAAACCGGCATCCTGCCGGACTTCATCGTGGTGGACGGCAAGGAAGGCGGCACCGGCGCGGCCCCCGTGGAGTTCACCGACCACATCGGCGCACCGATGCGCGAGGGCCTGCTGTTCGTCCACAACACCCTGGTGGGCCTGAACCTGCGGGACAAGATCAAGCTCGGCGCCAGTGGCAAGATCGTCAGCGCCTTCGACATCGCCAGCGTGCTGGCCATCGGTGCCGACTGGGCCAACTCGGCCCGGGGCTTCATGTTCGCCATCGGCTGCATCCAGTCCCAGAGCTGCCATACCAACAAGTGCCCCACCGGTGTCGCCACCCAGGACAACCTGCGCCAGCGCGCCCTGGTGGTGCCGGACAAGGCCCAGCGGGTATTCAGCTTCCACCGCAACACCCTTAAGGCCCTGGCGGAAATGCTCGCTGCCGCCGGCCTGCAACACCCTTCGCAACTGGAAGCCAAGCACCTGGTGCGACGCATGTCGGCCACCGAGATCAAGCTGTTCTCCCAGTTGCACGTGTTCCTCAAGCCCGGCGAGCTGCTCACCGGCGAGGTCAACGGCGAGTTCTACTCGCGCATGTGGCAACTGGCCCGGGCCGACAGCTTCGAACCCAACACCGAAGCCGCCGCTTAAGCCCCATTGCCCAGTGCTCCCCGGTTGCCGGGGAGCGCGGGGCATCACCCAAGGAAGATTGCAATGCTCAAGGTCATCGCTGAAGATTTCATCCAGCCCGAACACCTGGACACCGTGCGCCCGTGGTACGCCGAACTGGTGGAAAAAACCCGCCAGGAACCGCTGTGCATCGCCTACGATCTGTTCGTCGATCAGAAAGACCCCGGGCACTTCATCTTCGTCGAACAGTGGCCGGACCAAGCGGCCCTCGACACCCACTGCCAGACCGAGCACTTCACCCGCCTGGTGCCGCAGATCAATGCTTTTCAGCGCCGCGAATGCCGTGTGCTGTTGATGAACGAGTTCTAGAAAACCCGACCCAGACCTTGCTTGACCGGACCACCGAAAGCAGACCCCAACCCCACTGACCTTTCGGAGACCCGCCATGCCCTTGCTGTCATTCGAACAACTGTGCCGCCAACTGCCAGCGCCCTGGCAATCCACGCTGGTGGGCCAGGTCGGCCCGGCCCGCATCAAGGTGCTGCGCATGGACGGCCAGCCCTACCCGGAAGAAACCCACGACTTCAACGAAGGCCTGCTGGTGACCCAGGGCTGCCTGCACCTGGGCATTGGCCAGGCCGTGGTGGAAGTGGCGACGGGCCAGATGTACCTGGTGGAGGCCGGCCAGGCCCATAGCGTGCTGCCCGGCAGCCACGGCACCCTGGTGATCATCGACGTCTAGCCTGTCTCGCATCGACTCAATCGCGGTAACCACCTGCCCAAGGTCGGTCCGACCAGAGGGCCCATGCACGGAGAAGCCCATGCCTCGTCGTCTGTTTGCAGTGATCGCTTTACTGATGTCCTTCAACAGTGCCTTTGCCGGCGAACGCTGGCAGAGCCTGCCGCCCACACCGGCCCCGGTGGCCGGGGCGCAAGCCGGTTATGCCGAAGTCAACGGCATCCGCCTGTATTACAGCAAGCTCGGCCACGGCTCACCGGTGGTGCTGCTGCATGGCGGCCTGGGTAATGCCGACTATTGGGGGCTCCAGGCCAAGGCCCTGGCCGCCCGGCACACGGTGATCAGCGTCGACAGCCGCGGCCACGGGCGCAGCACCCGGGACGCCCGGCCCTACGGCTACGACCTGATGGCCGACGACGTGATCGCCCTGCTGGACCAGCTGAAGATCCCCCGCGCCGATTTCGTCGGCTGGAGCGACGGCGCGATCCTCGGCCTGGACCTGGCCATGCGTTACCCGCAGCGGGTCGGCAAGGTCTTCGCCTACGCCGCCAACACCCAGACCTCAGGGGTCAAAGAAGGCGTGGAGAACAACCCGACCTTCGCCGCCTACATCGAGCGCGCCGGCCAGGAGTACACCCGCCTGTCACCCACGCCCAAGGAGTACCCGGCCTTTGTCGAGCAGATCGGCCACATGTGGGCCAGCCAGCCGAACTGGAGCGACGCCGACCTGGCGAAGATCAAGACGCCGGTACTGATCGTCGATGGCGACCACGATGAAGCCATCAAGCGCGAGCACACCGAATACATGGCCCAGGCGATTCCCGGCGCCGGGCTGCTGATCCTGCCCAACGTCAGCCACTTCGCCTTCCTCCAGGACCCGGGCCTGTTCAATGCAGCCCTGGAACATTTCCTCGACGAAAAATAGCCCCGGCCATCGCCATGGATGCCCCTCTTTCCAGGGACGTCCACGGCAGGCGGTATGCATAAACGCATATTTTAATTGCATTGACGCATCAATCCTCTAAGGTTGTTTGCAGACCCGGTCAACGCAGGCCATCGAGGCTGGTCCAGCGCAACATCATGTCCCGGGTCCGGCTACGCGCAGTAGCCCGACACGCAACGACGACACCAGCCGGAGGCTGGATTTCATTCATGGAGGATGAACATGTTAAGTAGCAACCTGACCCCAGGCGACGCTCCCCAGGCCCTGCCCCAGTGCCTGGCCGGCAGCCTGCTCGACCCGCAACTGAGCGAAGTCGATCCACACACCGAAGCCGCGCCCCAGGCCGCTGCCCGGCTCAACTTCAGCGTGCAGCAGCAAACCCAGAGCAACTGGTGCTGGGCAGCATTGTCCGCATCGGTGGGCAACTACTACGGCACCGGTTCCTGGACCCAGTGCGGAGTGGCCAACGCCGAACTGGGCCGCAACTCCTGCTGCAGCCAGCCCGGGCCGTGCAACGTCTACGGCTACCTGGATTCGGCCCTGCGCACCACCCGCTGCTACGGCGGCATGCGTGAGGACCGGATGCAGATGCCGGCCATCGACAACCAGCTCGGCATGGGCCGCCCCGTCGGCCTGCGCTGTGCCTGGTACGGTGGCGGCGCGCATTTCCTGACGATCTACGGCAGCGATGGCGGCTACATCCTGGTGGCGGATTCGATCTACGGCTACTCGACCCGCGCCCTGAACAGTTTCCCCGGCTCCTACAACGGCGGCGGCAACTGGACCCACACCTACTTCACCCGAAAAAACTAGGAGGCGACATGCAACTGACTTACCCCAAGGCGCCTGTCGATGGCGTCCAGCACCTGCACTCGGCCCTTCAGGCGGCCCTGCAGACCCAGGGTTTCGGTATCAACCGCGGGTTTGCCAAGGCCCGTGCCCGTAACCTGAATCTGTCCCAGGCCTTTCGCGGCTACGCCCTGAGCCTGGAGGACCTGGCCCAGGGCAAGGGGCTGGCCGAGGCCAAGGCCGGTGACTGGCATTACCTGGTGTTCGATGCCGGAGTGTCGATTGCCGATGCGCAGTTGACCGAGGTGGCCGGCAAGGTCGGCTTCTCTGCGCTGAACCATGGCAGCCTGGCGGCGTCCGCCGTCAACGCCCTGGACCTGGCGGAACAGGCGCCGCAACTGCAGGGAAAAAGCTATGAACTGCGCCTGCTGTTCATCTCGGCGCTGCAGGTCACGGCGATCTGGCTGCATGGGCCCGGCGAAGAGGTGCTGATTCCCATCGAGCCGACACCCAAGACCCTGGCCGCCCATCAGCTCCACAGCGAAACGGCGTTGCTCGCCCTGCTGGCGCCGGCGGCGCTGCAGACCAAGGCCATCTTCGACGCCGATACCAGCGGCACCCTGGGCGGTTGACCCGGGCAAAAAAATCCGGCGGCCTTTGCAGGTCGCCGGATTTCTGGTCTCAGCGTTTCAGTCCGGGATGCTCAAGCCAGCCGCATCACCCAAGCGCAGGTCAGGACGCCGATCGCGCCGAACCTTGCTGGACATTGGTCGGTTGCAGCTTGAACAGATAGAACAGCACCGTCAGCAGCACCAGGAACGCCGGGCCGACATAGAGCGCCACACGGGTATCCGGGAAGTAGGCCATCAGCCCCACCACCAGTACCAGGAAGGCCAGGGCCAGGTAGGAACTGATCGGGTACAGCCACATGCGGTACTTCAGGCCGGCACGTTCTGCCGGGCTCAGGCCCTTGCGGAACTTGAGCTGGGCCAGAAGGATCATCACCCAGGTCCAGATCGCACCGAAGGTGGCGATGGAGGTCACCCAGACGAACACTTTTTCCGGCACCAAATAGTTCAGCAGCACGCCCAGCAGCAGGGCGAAGATCGACAGCAGCAACGCGCGACGTGGCACGCCGTTGTTCGAGGTCTTGGCGAAGCCGGCCGGGGCCTGGCCGTTCTGCGCCAGGCTGTAGAGCATGCGCCCGGTGCTGAAGATGCCGCCGTTGCAGGACGACAGCGCAGCGGTGATCACCACGAAGTTGATGATGCCGGCGGCGGTCTTGATACCCAGGCGCTCGAAGGTCATCACGAAGGGGCTGCCCTGGGTGCCAATCTCGTTCCACGGGTAGATCGACAGGATCACGAACAGCGCGCCCACGTAGAACAGCAGGATGCGCCAGAACACCGAGCCGATGGCGTTGGGAATGGTCTTTTGCGGGTTACGCGCTTCACCGGCGGTGAGGCCGATCATCTCTACGCCCAGGTAGGCGAACATCACCATCTGCAGGGACATCAGCACGCCGGTCACGCCATTGGGCATGAAGCCGCCGTGGGTCCACAGGTTGGAGATGCCCAGGGCCACGCCGTCATTGCCGAAACCGAAGGCGATGATACCGATACCGCCGACCACCATGGCGATGATGGTGACGATCTTGATCAGGGCGAACCAGAACTCGAACTCACCGAAGGCCTTGACCGCGATCAGGTTGATCGAGCCCATGCTCACCAGGGCCGCCAGGGCCCAGATCCAGCGCGGCACATCGGGGAACCAGATCCCCATGTACACCGCCACTGCGGTGATTTCCGCAACACAGGTCACCAGCCACAGGAACCAGTAGTTCCAGCCGGTGAGAAAGCCCGCCAGCGGGCCCAGGTAGTCTTGTGCGTAACGGCTGAAGGAACCTGCGACCGGGTTATGCACCGCCATCTCGCCGAGGGCGCGCATGATCACCAGGATCGCCAGGCCGCCAATGATGTAGGACAGCATGATGGCCGGGCCGGCCATCTCGATGGCCTTGGCCGAGCCGAGGAACAGGCCGACACCGATACAGGCGCCGAGGGCCATCAAGCGAATATGCCGTTCGCCGAGTTCGCGTTTCAGCGGGCCGCCCTGAGCGGTCTCGCCGTGGGGCAGTTGGTTGCCAACTGGCATAGAGATACAACCTCATTTTGTTATTGGATATGAACCACCGAGCCTTCGAAGCACCAGCGGATAGCCGAAGCTTGCTCGACCGCACCGGCCTTGTGGGACGGAGCGTCTGGTAGGACAAGACCTGCCAGATCAGCGGGGTGCGCAGTATAAAAAGCTCCCGACAGGGCTTTTCACTCTATAAGTTGCAATATTCAGAGAGAAATCTCGGCAAATACCGCTTTCACGGAGAAGCATTACCTGCTTTTTGCCCTGAAACCTCACTCGGAAAGGGCCGGGAGTATTGCACAGGCCTGGTGCATCGTCATGCCCCTACCTAGGGCGTATTTACCTGGGAAAAGGCTCTACCCTGTGGCGAGGGAGCTTGCTCCCTTGCCACAGAAGCGGGGCCGGGTCGTTTTCACATTTTCTTCACCGACGCCCACCACCGACTAAGCTTCAGGCAAGTCCGATCAATCTGCGTGAATGGATCAATCGACTATGGGCGCTCTGTGGCAGACCGATTCGCATAAGAACGCAGTGCCAAGCCACAGCGAGGACGAAACGCCTTTACCGAAACGCCGCAAATCCCGCCGTTATGCCTGGCGCCTGTTCTGGCTGTTGCTGCTGATCGCCCTGATTGCCCTTGGCTTTGCCGCTGCCCGGGAGATGCGCACCTCGAAACTCCAGGCCCGGGAATTCAGCCGGCTGGCCGCTGACCTGAGCTACTCCCTGGAGCCCGGCCCCAGTGATGCCGTGCTCTATCCCGGTGCCGGGCCGTTCGACCGGCGCCTGGGCTACAGCGCCCTGGGGGAGTTCCTGCCACGCTTGCTCAAGCGCGGTTACCTGATCGACGCCCAGACGCGTTTCTCCCCGGCACTGATGGACTACAGCAAAAGCGGATTTTTCGTGCCCTACACCGAAAAGATCCAGGCTGGCCTGTCCATTACCGACTGCCGCGCCGCGCCCCTGTACCAGTTCAATTACCCGCAACAGCTGTATGGGAGCTTTGCCAGTATTCCGCCGCTGGTGGTGCACAGCCTGCTGTTCATCGAGAACCGCGATCTGCTGGCCCCCAAGCCGGCCGAGACCAACCCGGCGGTGGACTGGCCGCGCTTTGCCAAGGCCGCCTGGTCGCAGATCGCCCGGCTCTTGCACCTGCCGGGGCAGAGCGCCGGGGGTAGCACCCTGGCCACCCAGTTGGAAAAATACCGCCATTCGCCGGATGGCCTGACGGTATCCGGGGGCGAGAAGATCCGGCAGATGGTTTCCGCCAGCGTGCGGGCCTATCAGGACGGCCCACAGACCCTGGAGGCCCGCAAACGCATCGTGCGCGACTACCTCAACAGCGTGCCGCTGTCCGCGGTGCCCGGCCACGGCGAAGTGCACGGCATGGCCGAGGGGCTGCGGGTCTGGTATGGCGCTGACTTCGACAAGGTCAACCAGGTGCTCGGCAGCACCGCCATGGACTCGAAAAGCCTCGCCGCACGAGGGCTGGCCCTGCGCCAGGTGCTGTCACTGATGATTGCCCAGCGCCGTCCCTCCCATTACCTGGCCAAGGGGCGCGCAGAACTGGCGGATCTGACGGACAGCCATATCCGCCTGCTGGCACAGAACAACGTCATCGACCCGGCGCTGAGCAGCGCCGCCCTGGCCAGCCAGGTGACCTACCGGGACTGGCAGCAGCAGCCGACCATTCAGCCGATCGAGACCAACAAGGGCATCAGCGTCGCCCGCAGCCGCCTCGCCGCCCTGCTCAACCGGCCACTGTATGACCTGGACCGCCTCGACCTCTCGGCCACCAGCACCTTGCAGAGCGACCTGCAGCGCCAGGCCACCGAGTACCTCAAGCACCTTGCGGACCCGGCCTTTGCCGCGCAGATTGGTGTGCTAGGCGAACGCCTGCTGACCCCCACCAGCACCACCCAGGTGCGCTACAGCTTCACCCTGTTCGAACTGACCCCCGACGGCTCGCGGGTGCGGGTGCAGACCGACAGCACCGACCAGCCTTTCGACATCAACGAAGGCAGCAAGCTGGAACTGGGCTCCACCGCCAAGCTGCGGGTGCTGACCACCTACCTGCAGATCATTTCCGAGCTGCACGACAAGTACGCCGGGCAAACACCCGCGCAGTTGAAAAAGATCCCGGTGAACGAGCAGGACCGCCTGAGCCGCTGGGCCCTCGACTACCTGATGCAGAACAGCGACCGCAGCCTGCCGAAGATGCTCGACGCCGCCCTGGACCGCACCTACTCCGCCAGCCCCGGCGAGGCCTTCTTCACCGGTGGCGGGGTGCATCACTTCCACAACTTTCGCAACGAAGACAACGGCCGCAGCCCGACCCTGCGCGATGCCCTGCGCGAATCCATCAACCTGCCGTTCATCCGCCTGATGCGCGACCTGGTGCGCTACAGCACTTATGGCGGCGACAGCAGCAGCGCCGAATTGCTCAAGGACGACCAGAACCCGCGGCGCCAGGAGTACCTGGCACGCTTTGCCGACCGTGAGGGCACCTCGTTCCTGCTGCGTTTCTGGAAGAAGTACCGCAACAAGGACACCCAGTCGCGCCTGGAAACCTTCCTCGACAGCATGCACCCCACGGCAATCCGCCTCGCCGCCGTGCACCGCTACCTGCTGCCGGACGCCAGCCAGGAGAGCTTCAACCGCTTCGTCCGGGCCCACATGAAGAGCGCCAAGGTCAGCGAGAAGCTCACCGACGAGCGCCTGGACAAGCTCTACGCCAGCTACGGCCCCGGCGCCTATGACCTGCCGGACCAGGGCTACATCGCCAAGGTCCACCCCCTGGACCTCTGGCTGCTGGGCTACCTGATGAACAACCCGGAGGCGAACTTCACCCAGATCGTCAAGGCCAGCGAGTTCGAGCGCCAGGAGGTCTACAGCTGGCTGTTCAAGAGCCGCCATCGCAGTGCCCGCGACAGCCGTATCCGCACCATGCTGGAGATCGAGGCCTTCCTCGATATCCACCAGCGCTGGCAGAGCGTCGGCTATCCGTTCGACCACCTGGTACCGTCCCTGGCCACTGCTATCGGCAGCTCCGGCGACCGCCCCGCGGCGTTGGCGGAACTGGTGGGCACCATCCTCAACGACGGCGTGCGCCTGCCAACCTTGCGCATCGACAGCCTGCACTTCGCCGCCGGCACGCCCTATGAAACCCGCCTGCTCAACGACCCGGACAAGGGCAAGCGGGTGATGCCCTCGGAGGTGGCCACGGCGCTGCGCGGAGCCTTGTCGCAGGTGGTGGATGCCGGCACCGCGAAACGGGTGTCCGGCAGCTTCAAGCTGGCTGATGGCACGCCATTGGCCATGGGCGGCAAGACCGGTACCGGCGACAACCGCATCGAAGCCATTGGCGCCGGCGGGCGGGTGTTGAGCTCCAAATCCATCAACCGCACCGCAACCTTCGTGTTCTACATCGGCGACCACCATTTCGGCACCCTTACCGCCTACGTGCCGGGGGCCTCGGCCCAGGCCTTCAGATTCACCTCGGCCTTGCCGGTGCAGGTGCTCAAGGGCATGGCGCCGATCCTCATGCCCTACCTGCAACCGGGCAGTGGCACCCAATGCCTGGGCAGCGTGGCGCAACGCTGAATCACGACAGGCAGCCCCCTCTCTCTCCGACAAACGGCAGCATTGCCGCAGGCAGAAGTGCTTGCGTCACTCTTAAGATATATCTTAAGTTATGTCTAAATCGAAACGGAGAAAGAGAAAATGAGAGAGCACCACCACCCTCCCCATCGCGAGCACGGGGACAGCCATGAGATCTTCGAACGCCGCCCGGGCCGCGAACGCGGTGGCCGCGGGCCCCGGGTATTCGCCCCCGGCGACCTGAAACTGCTGCTGTTGGCGCTGATCGCCGAGCAGCCCTGCCACGGCTACGACCTGATCCGCCAGATCGAAAGCATGTTCGACGGCGCCTACAGCCCCAGCCCCGGGGTGATCTACCCGACCCTGACCTTTCTCGAAGAAAGCGAAATGATCCAGGGCGATGCCGAAGGCGGCAAAAAGCGCTACAGCGTGACCGACGCCGGACGTCTTTCCCTGCAGGAGCAGGCCATCGCCCTGGACGGCGTGCGCATGCGCATCGAGGTCAGCAAGCGTTCCCTGCGCGGACATGATCGCCCCGCTGAAATCCACGAGGCGGTGCACAACCTGCGCCACGCCCTGCAAATGCACCATGGCCGCTGGAGCCCGGAAGAAATCCTTCGGGTGCGCGACCTGCTGAACAACACCGCCAAGGCCATTGTCGATGGTCCTGTGAGCCACCCCGCCCCGGAGAAAAGCCAATGACTGCCAGCCCAGAACTGTCCATCCATCGGGTCATGCACGAGATCAAGCGCCGCCGCCTGGAGGTGCTGCGCGTAGTCGACCTGACCCCGCGCATGCGCCGCATCACCCTGGGCGGCCCTGAGCTGGCCGGGTTCATCAGCCTGGGCAGCGACGACCATGTGAAGCTGCTGTTCCCGCAGAACGCCGAACAGCAAGCCGCCCTGGAAACCCTGGTACTGGGCCCGGGCAAGGACAGCGGCCCGATGCCCGCCATGCGCGACTACACCCCGCGCCGCTATGACCTGGAGCTGGGCGAACTGGACATCGACTTCGTGCTCCACGGCGACGGCCCCGCCTCCACCTGGGCCGAACAGGCCGCACCGGGCCAGTTCCTGCACATCGGCGGGCCACGGGGCTCGATGGTGGTGCCGGATATCTTCGACAGCTACCTGCTGATCGGCGATGAAACCGCGCTGCCGGCCATTGCCCGGCGCCTGGAAGAACTGCCGGCCGGGCGCCAGGTGCTGGCGGTGATCGAGGTGCAGAACGCCGCCGAACGCCAGGCTCTGGACAGCGCCGCCCAGGTGCAGGTGATCTGGGTTGAACGGGACGCAGGCGGGCAGGACCTGATCAGCACGGTGCGCCAGGTGCAGGTGCCGCAAGGCAAGCTGTATGCCTGGGTAGCCACCGAGAGCAAGGTGTCGCGCCAGGTGCGTCGAGTGCTGCTGGATGAGCACCAGCTCAACGACGAATTCGTCAAGGCCGCCGGTTACTGGCGCCTGGACAGCAGCGAAGAAGAATAATCGCGCATCAGGGTAGGAACTGGCTTGCCAGCGAAGGCGGTCCCAAGGGCCCCCTCACCGGCAAGCCGGCTCCTACGGGACCCGGGACCGGAGTTTACCCAGCCAGCGGTCCAGCCCCAGCAGCAGCAGGGATACCAGGACGAACCCCGCCAATATCCCGAGGGCATTGAGCAGCACCCGGGGGTAGCCCAGCCTGTCCACGGAGATGAAGGGATAGGGGTACAGCCCAAGCAAGTGCCCACGCAGCAACAGGTAGGCGAAATACACAATCGGGTAGAGCGTCCACCACCCGATGTGCCTCATCCGCAGCCCGCCCTTGGGCACGCAACACCACCAATAGACCAGGAACAGCAGCGGCATCACGTCATGCAGCAACTCGTCCGCCAGCCATTGCCAACCCTGGGGATGCCAGAGGTGGCGCAACAGCAGGCTGTAGGCCAGCCCCACCAGCAGAATGCTCGCCGCCACGGCGCCGCTGACCCAGGGCTGGAGCATGAACGCCTGCCCCTTGGAAACCCGCAGGTTGAGGGCGCAGGTCAGCACGCTGGCCACCAGGGTATTGCTGAGCACGGTGAAGAAACTGAAGAAGTTCACCAGCCCGCCCAGCAGGCTGGCGCCACTGTCCCAGCGCAACAGCAGGATCAGGTACAGCTGGACGGTCAGCCCGAACCAGCCAAGGATCGCCGCCACGGCAATCAGGCCACGCCGAGTGCACAGCCCCGGCAGCGAGAAGCCAGCCATAAAGCTCCTTAAAGCGGGCGCTTGGTACGTTGCAACTTCACATAGAGTTTCTCGACCTTCTCCCTCGCCCAGGGCGTCTTGCGCAGGAAGGTCAGGCTCGACTTGATGCTCGGGTCGCTCTTGAAGCAGCGGATATCAATGCGTTCGGCCAGCCCCGACCACTCGTAGTGTTCCACCAGCGCCTTGAGGATCTGTTCCAGGGTCACGCCATGCAGCGGGTCGGTGTGGGTGTCGGTCATGCCAGGCCTTTGCGGGAAGAAAATGAGGAAAGCCGCGCACCTTAGCCGAGGGCTTGGCCCCGCGCCAGCACGCTTGAGTAACTGTAGTCGCAGCCCGTCACCGAGGTGATCGGGCATGAACGGCGAAAAGTTCCTGGCTTTTCGAAATAAAAGAGATGTTATATTGTATCAATCAATAACAACTCACCCGCATTTTGGGCACCCCCGTGTCCCGCCTGCTCACTGACTCAAAGCGCCTAGCGCTCTGTTCGCCAAGGAATGACCGATGTCCCGCTCAACTCCCCGCCCTTCTCGCTCCCTGCTCTGGCGCCTGTCGCCACTGTCCGCCGCGCTGCTGATCGCCTCCCAGGCCCATGCCGTGGAATTGCCCCAGCAGGTCATCACCGCCAACCCCCTGGGCAGCACCGAACTGGCCGCCCCAAGCACTGTGCTGGAAGGCGACCAACTGACCCTGGAACAAAAAGGCAGCCTCGGTGAAACCCTGAACAAACAGCCGGGCGTGTCTTCATCCTACTTCGGGCCGGGGGCCAGCCGGCCGATCATTCGCGGCCTGGATGGCGACCGGATTCGCATTCTGCAGAACGGCGTCGGGGCCCTCGACGCCTCGTCGCTGTCCTACGACCATGCGGTGCCCCTGGACCCGGTTAACGTCGAGCGCATCGAGATCGTCCGCGGCCCGGCGGCCCTGCTGTACGGCGGCAACGCCATTGGCGGGGTGGTCAACAGCTTCGACAATCGGATTCCCACCGAGGCCATCGAGGGCATCCACGGGGCGGGCGAGTTGCGCTACGGCGGCGCCGACACCACCCGCAGCAGCGCCGGCAAGCTGGAAGCCGGCGATGGCACCTTTGCCCTGCACCTGGATGCCAACTCGCGGCAGTTCAATGACCTGAAGATTCCCGGCTACGCCCGCAGCCGTCACGCTGCGGCCAGTGAAGACGGGGATGGCAAGAAAGGCCGCCTGGGCAACAGCGACGGTCGCCAGGACGGCGGTGCCATCGGCGGTTCCTACACCTGGGACGACGGCTATGCCGGCCTGTCCTACAGCAACTACGACTCCAACTACGGCTCCCCCGCCGAAGAAGACGTGCGCATCCGCATGAAGCAGGACCACTACGCCTTCGCTTCGGAACTGCGCAACCTGCAGGGCCCGTTCAGCTCGCTCAAGTTCAACGCCGGCTACACCGACTACGAACACCGCGAGATCGAGGGCGGCGAAACCGGCACCACCTTCAAGAACAAGGGCTACGAGGCCCGTGTCGAGGCCCGGCACCAGCCGCTGGGCCCGCTCGAAGGGGTGATCGGTGCACAGGTCAACCGCAACGAATTCTCCGCCCTGGGCGAAGAAGCCTTCGTGCCACAGACCGATACCAACAGCGGCGCGCTGTTCATCCTCGAAGAACTGCAAGCCACCGAACGCCTGCGGCTCAGCCTCGGCGGGCGCCTGGAACACACCACCGTGGACCCGGACAGCAAGGGCAACGAACGCTTCGCCCAGGCCGACAAGTCCAGCAGCTTCACCGCCGGCAGCCTGTCCTCGGGGGCGGTCTACACCCTGACCCCGGTCTGGTCCCTGGCCGCGACCCTGGGCTACACCGAGCGCGCCCCGACCTTCTACGAGCTGTATGCCAACGGCGCCCACGTCGCCACCGGCACCTATGAAGTGGGCAGCGCCAAGCTATCGAAGGAAAAAGCCGTGTCCAGCGACCTAGCCCTGCGCTTCGACAACGGCATCCACAAAGGCAGCGTCGGCGTGTTCTACAGCCACTTCTCCAACTACATCGGCCTGCTGGGCACGGGGCGCACCCTCAACGATGAAGGCGAAGAAGATGCGACAGGTATCCCGGAATACGCCTACAGCGGAGTGCGGGCACGCTTCAGTGGGATCGAGGCCCAGGATCGCTGGACCCTGGGGGAAAACGCCTACGGCAAGTTCGCCCTGGAACTGTCCGGCGACTACACCCGGGCCAAGAACCTGGATAACGGCCAGGACCTGCCCCGCATCGCTCCATTGCGCCTGAACAGTGGCCTGCTGTGGGAACTGGACCGCTGGCAGGCACGCCTGGATGTACAACATGCCGCCAGCCAGGGCCGGGTGCCGGACAACGAAAGCGGCACCGATGGCTACACCACCTTTGGCGCCAGTGCCGGTTATCGCTTCGATATCGGACATAGCCAGTGGCTGGCCTTCGTCAAGGGCGAGAACCTGACCAACCAGACCGTGCGCTATGCCAGCTCGATCCTGCGGGATATCGCGCCGGCCGCCGGGCGCAGTGTGGAAGTGGGGTTGCGTACTACCTTTTAAGGCCCTGTTCGCCGGCAAGCCGGCTCCTACACGGCCCCGTAGGAGCCGGCTTGCCGGCCAAGGGTTTAGCGGTAACGCCGCGGGTCAGCCTCGATCAGGCTGGCCAGCTGGGTCAGGGCAAAGCGCAACTCGTCCTGGGTGGTGGGCGACATCAATACCACCCGCACACAACGGGAGCTGGCACCGCGTTCCACCTGGAACTGGCTGCCGCTCATCACCAGCACGCCATTGGCTCGGGCCAGGGTGGCGAACTCATCGCCCGTCCAGGGCTCCGGCAAGGTCAGCCACAGGTGATAGCTGTGGGGCTGGGTCCGGATCTCCAGGCCGGCAAACACGTCCCGGGCAATCGCCTGGCGCGCTGCCGCTTCATTGCGCTGGGTCTGTACCAGCTTGCGGTCCAAGCCTTCGACAATCACATTGCTGGCCAATTGCGCGGTCAGCGGCGACGGCATCCACACGCTGCTACGGACCATGGAAC
>ERZ1032432.116-NODE-116-length-18609-cov-13.804301_pt1 | contig 18609 bp, 24 predicted proteins | sample MGYA00518036_ERZ1032432 | MGnify/ENA primary metagenome ERZ1032432 (study PRJEB33718, sample SAMN03160202) | human skin metagenome | collected 2014-02-25 | study: EMG produced TPA metagenomics assembly of the PRJNA266117 data set (Human skin bacterial metagenome...
GATTCCTCTACGTCTCGTGGGCTCGGAGATGTGTATAAGAGACAGGGTTGAGGGTCGGCAGCCAGGGCTGCAAGGGGCAGACAAACTGTGCTGAGCAGCAGGCCTGCGGCGCGGCGGGCTAGAGCATTCATTCGTTTTTAAACCTGTTGGGCTGCCCGCTTGGTCTTAGCCTGTGCGGGCGAGGAGGTGCTAGGATACTGATCCGTTTTACTGGCGGCCACGCCTATCAGGTCTTCGCGGATCAGCATGTACTTGAGCAGGTTGTATGAGTTACCGGCAAGAAGCCCTGATTTACCAGCTAGACTTCGACTTTTCGCCGATTTTGCCGTTCCAGTCCTTTAGTGAAATCGCTCCTTGAAGTGCTTTTGGGCATTTCGACAACATGTTGCGCGTGAACAAGCTGGATGAAACACAGTCTGTTCTGCATCGAATATTTATTTACCGAGGCGCCCAGTGGCGCATCGCTACCTTGAGATAGCCGTCTCCATGTTTGGTTCCAACGACGACAAAAAGACCCCAGCCGCGGCTGGCGAGAAGAAAGGCCTGTTCGGATGGCTGCGCAAAAAGCCGCAGGAACCCGTCGTCGAACAGCCGCAAGTGCCTGCCGAGCCGGCACCGACCCCGGTCATCGAACCTGCCGCCAGCGTAGCCCCGGCCGAGCCGGTGGTGCTGCCAATGGCCGAGCCGGTGCTGCAACCGCACATCGCGCCTGAACCGGCGGCGCCCGACCTGCCGCTGGCGCCAAGCGCCGAGCACAAGCCCTGGTTGACCCTGCCGGTGGCGGAAGAGCCGGTGGCCCTGGTGGAAGACGCCCAGGCCGAGCATGTGGCTCCGCCGATTCCGGCTGTTGCCGTGCACCCTGAGCCGGTGGTCGAAGCCCCGGTGGTTAGCCCGGCCCCCGTGGTCGAGGTGCAAGCCCCGGTTGCCCCGGTATTCGTCGGCGCTGAACCTGTTGCTCCTGCTCCTGCTCCTGCTCCTGTAGCCGAGCCGGTTGTGGCGGCGGCAGAGCCCGAGCCTGTGACCGAGCCCGTCCGTCCCGCCGAAGAGAGCAAGATCGGCTTCTTCGCTCGCCTCAAGCAGGGCCTGTCCAAGACCAGCGCCAGCATTGGCGAAGGCATGGCCAGCCTGTTCCTCGGCAAGAAGGCCATCGATGACGAATTGCTGGAAGACCTGGAAACCCGCCTGCTGACCGCAGACGTCGGGGTCGAGGCGACTTCGGTGATCATCCAGAACCTGACCCAGAAGGTGGCGCGCAAGCAGCTCACCGACTCCGATGCGCTGTATGCCTCGCTGCAGGCCGAACTCACCAGCATGCTCAAGCCGGTGGAGCAACCACTGCAGATCGTCGCCCAGAACAAGCCGTTCGTGATCCTGGTGGTAGGCGTCAACGGCGCCGGCAAGACCACCACCATCGGCAAGCTGGCGAAGAAGCTGCAGTTGGAAGGCAAGAAAGTCATGCTGGCCGCTGGCGACACTTTCCGCGCCGCGGCAGTGGAGCAGCTGCAAGTCTGGGGCGAGCGCAACAAGATCCCGGTCATCGCCCAGCACACTGGTGCCGATTCGGCCTCGGTGATCTTCGATGCGGTGCAAGCGGCCAAGGCCCGTGGCATTGACGTGCTGATCGCCGACACGGCGGGGCGCCTGCACACCAAAGACAACCTGATGGAAGAGCTGAAGAAAGTCCGTCGGGTCATCGGCAAGCTCGATGCCGACGCGCCCCACGAGGTGCTGCTGGTGCTGGACGCCGGTACCGGCCAGAACGCCATCAACCAGGCCAAGCAGTTCAACCAGACGGTGCAGTTGTCCGGCCTGGCCCTGACCAAGCTCGACGGTACCGCCAAGGGTGGAGTGATCTTCGCCCTGGCCAAGCAGTTCGGCCTGCCGATCCGTTATATCGGCGTCGGTGAAGGCATCGACGACTTGCGTACCTTTGAAGCCGAACCCTTTGTCCAGGCACTGTTTGCCGAGCGGGAGCGTTCATGATTCGTTTCGAACAGGTCGGTAAGCGCTACCCCAACGGTCACGTTGGCCTGCATGAGCTGAGCTTTCGCGTGCGTCGCGGCGAATTCCTGTTTGTCACCGGCCATTCCGGCGCCGGTAAGAGCACCTTGCTGCGCCTGCTGCTGGCCATGGAGCGTCCCACCACCGGCAAGCTGCTGCTGGCCGGGCAGGACCTGGGGCAGATCAGCAACGCGCAGATCCCGTTCCTTCGGCGCCAGATCGGCGTGGTGTTCCAGAACCACCAGTTGCTGTTCGACCGCACCGTATTCAACAACGTCGCCCTGCCGCTGCAGATCCTCGGCCTGTCCAAGGCGGAAATCGCCAAGCGGGTGGACTCGGCCCTGGAGCGCGTAGCGCTGTCGGACAAGACCGATCTGTACCCCGGCGACCTGTCCACCGGTCAGCAGCAGCGCGTGGGCATCGCCCGGGCCATTGTCCACCGCCCGGCTCTGCTGCTGGCGGACGAACCCACCGGTAACCTCGACCCGCGTCTTGCGGCGGAAATCATGGGCGTGTTCGAAGACATCAACCGCCTGGGCACCAGCGTACTGATCGCCAGCCACGACCTGGCACTGATCGCCCGCATGCGCCACCGCATGCTGACCTTGCAACGCGGACGCTTGATCGGCGACGGGGAGGCCGGCGTATGAGTGCTACACGTACCCCTAAAGTGGCGGAGCGCGTAGCGCCCAAGGCCTCCGAAGCACCGCCGCCGAAGAAAAAACGCGACGAGGATGACGGTCCGGATTTCGGCACCCTGCTGCACGCCTGGATCGAAAGCCATCGTGCCAGCTTGCTGGACAGCCTGCGGCGCCTGGGCAAACAGCCCATCGGCAGCTTCTTTACCTGCCTGGTGATGGCCGTGGCCTTGAGCCTGCCCATGGGCTTGTCGCTGTTGCTCAATAATGTCGAGCGCCTGGGCGGTTCCTGGCAGCGCGCGGCGCAGATCTCGCTGTACCTGGATCTGGGGGCTTCTGCTACCGAGGGCGAGAAGCTCAGTGAAGAGATCAAGGGCCTGCCCGGTGTGGCGGATGCCGAGTTCATCAGCAAGGAAAAGGCCCTGGAGGAGTTCCAGCAGCAGTCCGGGCTGGGCGAGGCCTTGCGCGAACTGCCCCATAACCCGCTGCCGGGTGTCGTGCTGGTCACGCCGAACGAAGTGGACAAGGCGACCCTGGAAGCCCTGCGCCAGCGGTTGTCGGAAATGCCCAAGGTGCAACTGGCGCAACTGGACCTGGTATGGGTCGAGCGGCTGGCGGCGATCCTCAAGCTGGGGGACCGCTTTGTCTTCGGCCTGACGGTGCTGCTGGTTTCTGCATTACTTTTGGTGATAGGCAATACCATTCGTCTTCATATTGAAAACCGCCGCACCGAGATAGAAGTGATTAAACTCGTCGGCGGCACGGACAGTTATGTTCGTCGGCCCTTCCTCTATATGGGGGCGCTGTATGGTTTCGGCGCGGGGATCCTGTCCTGGGGTGTATTGGCGTTTGGCCTGAACTGGCTGAACGATGCGGTAATCGGTCTGGCTGGCTTGTATGGCAGCGATTTTGCCCTCGCGGGGGTGCCGGTTGCCGATGGTCTGTCGCTCTTGCTAGGGGCGGTGCTGTTGGGTTATATCGGTGCGTGGATTGCGGTGGCCCGTCACCTGAGGGAACTGGCACCGAAGTAATATCTTTTTGCTTGTATTGACCTTTCAGCATTTTTGGGAACTTGTTTCTCGGTTTCCGGTCAATTTTCGCAGTGCTGAACGGCACGAGTTATGTGAGTCGGAGGTTTTTTCGTATGACCACTTCTTTGCAACCTGCTTACGCATTGGTTCCAGGCGCAAACCTGGAGGCTTATGTGCACACGGTGAACAGCATTCCATTGCTGACACCCGAGCAGGAGCGTGAACTGGCCGAGAGTCTCTACTATGAGCAGGATCTTGAGGCGGCTCGGCAGATGGTGCTCGCCCACCTGCGTTTTGTCGTACATATCGCCCGTAGCTATTCCGGCTACGGGTTGGCCCAGGCTGACCTGATCCAGGAAGGCAACGTTGGCCTGATGAAAGCCGTGAAGCGCTTCAACCCTGAAATGGGTGTGCGCCTGGTGTCCTTTGCGGTGCACTGGATCAAGGCGGAAATTCACGAGTTCATCCTGCGTAACTGGCGGATTGTGAAGGTTGCTACCACCAAGGCGCAGCGCAAGCTGTTCTTCAACCTGCGCAGCCAGAAGAAACGTCTGGCCTGGCTGAACAACGAAGAAGTTCACCGCGTGGCGGAAAGCCTGGGCGTGGAACCTCGTGAAGTGCGGGAAATGGAGAGCCGGCTGACCGGCCAGGACATGGCGTTCGATCCGGCTGCGGAAGCGGACGACGACAGCGCCTTCCAGTCGCCAGCCAACTACCTGGAAGACCACCGCTACGACCCGGCGCTGCAACTTGAGGATGCCGACTGGAGCGACAACTCCACCAGCAACCTGCACGAAGCCCTGGAAGTGCTGGACGAACGCAGCCGTGACATCCTCTACCAGCGCTGGCTGGCCGAAGAGAAAGCCACGCTGCACGACCTGGCGCAGAAGTACAACGTTTCGGCCGAGCGGATTCGCCAGCTGGAAAAAAGCGCGATGAACAAGCTGAAACTGTCCATCGCCGCTTAAGCCTGAAGTGTCATGCAAAACGCCCCGATTACCTCGGGGCGTTTTTGTTTGTGCGGTTGGCGTAGGAGCCGGCTTGCCGGCGAATCCCCAGCCCAGCACCCATCTCGAACATGCTCAAGAAGAACCGGCGCAAAGCCAAATCCGGGTTACTCCGCCCAGGGCGCCCTGCGCGACTCGTTTAGCCGATTCAAGTAATCGGCTCCACCCAACTGGCTCATCTGCCGCCGAACCCAGCCCGCCCGCTGCATCACATAAGTGCTGGGACGTGCTGCGCTCCACACCCTTGGATTGGGCAGAACAGCGGCTAGCAGGCTGGCTTGCTGGCGTGACAGATTGGCCGCGCTGACGCCGAAGTGATGGCGCGCCGCGGCTTCTGCCCCGAACACCCCTTCATCCCATTCGACACTGTTGAGGTAGACCTCAAGAATCCGCTGCTTGGGCCAGAACACCTCGATCAGCGCGGTGAACCAGGCTTCCAGTCCCTTGCGCAGGTAGCTGCGGCCGGACCACAGGAACAGGTTTTTCGACACTTGCTGGCTCAGGGTACTGGCGCCACGGATCGAGCCGCCCCTTTCGTTGTGGATCAACGCTGCCTGGATTGCATCGATATCGAAGCCCCAGTGCTCGGGGAATTTCTGGTCCTCGCCGGCAATCACCGCCACCTTGAGGTTGTCGGAGATTTCATCCCAAGGCTTCCAGGTGCGCTGCAGGTCGATGGGGTCGTTGTCGACCCAGGACTCGATCTTGCGCTCTACCATCAGGGCGGTGCCCGGTGGCGGTACGAAACGCAACAGCAGCACCAGCAGGACGCTGCCGACCATGAACCACATCAAGGCTTTTACAAGACGACGAAACAGATAACGCAGCATAGAGATGGCTTGGCCGAACCCGTTGAGCGCGCCATTATACAGACCCTTTGTGCTGAATCTGACTGGAGTTCCTCATGTTGCGTGGCTTCCTGATGCTGGCCGCCTTCTTCGGTTTCACCGGGGTTGCCCTTGGCGCTTTCGCCGCCCACGGTCTTAAAAACCGCCTGAGCACGGACTACCTGGCTATTTTTCATACAGGTGTTACCTATCAACTGGTGCATGCCCTGGCGTTGTTCGGCGTCGCCTTGCTGGCGGCTCATATTCCCGGGCGGCTGGTGACCTGGGCCGGCGCTGCCTTCACCCTGGGCATCCTGCTGTTCTCCGGTAGCCTGTACCTGCTGACCCTGACTGGCACCAGCAAGCTGGGGATCATCACCCCCTTCGGCGGTGTGGCCTTCCTGGTCGGCTGGTTCCTGCTGGGGCTTGCCGCCTGGCGCCTGCAAGTTGCCGGCTGACGCTTGTAGCTGACCTTTAGGTCATGATCGGGCTAGAATGCTGGCCCCTAAAAATGATGGCGGCCTTGGCATGCGCATTCAGTTGAACGGTGAATCCTTTGAACTGCCCGACGGCTCGACCGTTGCGGCCCTGCTGAGCCATCTGGAACTCACCGGACGGCGGATCGCGGTGGAACTCAACCTGGATATCGTTCCGCGCAGCCAGCACGCCGAAACCGCCCTCAACGAAGGTGACCAGGTTGAAGTGGTCCACGCCATCGGCGGCGGCTAGTCACTGGCTTCAATAGCGCTGCTGCTCATCTGCGCAGCGCCCTGGCCCGATTCCGGGCCCTTTCATGGACGACATGCTTTCACCGGCCCCGGATCGAGGGTCACCAGCGCCCCGGGCCTGATAAAGAATTCTGCAAGAACCTCACCCCAACAGAGGATTTCCGATGAGCAACGTTCGTAGTGACAAGCCTTTCGTCCTGGCCGGTCGGACGTACCAGTCGCGTTTGCTGGTAGGCACCGGCAAGTACCGCGACATGGAAGAAACCCGCCTGGCCATCGAGGCCTCGGGTGCCGAGATCGTGACCGTTGCCGTGCGCCGGACCAATATCGGCCAGAACCCGGGCGAACCGAACCTGCTGGATATCCTGCCGCCGGATCGCTACACCATCCTGCCCAACACCGCCGGCTGCTATGACGCGGTCGAGGCCGTGCGCACCTGCCGCCTGGCCCGTGAGCTTCTGGATGGCCACAACCTGGTGAAGCTGGAAGTCCTGGCCGACCAGAAGACCCTGTTCCCCAACGTGCTGGAAACCCTCAAGGCCGCCGAAGTGCTGGTCAAGGAAGGTTTCGACGTGATGGTCTACACCAGCGATGATCCGATCATCGCCCGCCAGCTGGCGGAAATGGGCTGCATCGCGGTCATGCCCCTGGCGGGCCTGATTGGCACCGGGCTGGGGATCTGCAACCCGTACAACCTGCAGATCATCCTTGAAGAAGCCAAGGTTCCGGTACTGGTGGATGCCGGTGTCGGTACCGCTTCCGACGCCACCATCGCCATGGAACTGGGGTGTGAGGCGGTGCTGATGAACTCGGCCATCGCCCACGCGCAGCAGCCGGTGATGATGGCCGAAGCCATGAAACACGCAATTGTCGCGGGCCGCCTGGCGTACCTCGCCGGTCGCATGCCGAAGAAACTCTATGCCAGCGCCTCTTCGCCGCTGGATGGTCTGATCAAGTAAGAGCCATTGATGACTGAATCAAACGACACGCCAATCCAGCCGGAAGCCGGCGACGAGCGCCAACACCGCCGCATCAAGAGTTTCGTGATGCGCGCCGGGCGCATGACCGAGGGCCAGCAGCGCGGCCTGGACCAGGGCGCGCCGCTGTACGTGCTGCCCCTGGCCGACGCCCCGGTGGATTACGACCAGGTGTTCGGCCGTTCGGCACCGCGCTCCCTGGAAATCGGCTTCGGCATGGGCCACTCGCTGCTGGAAATGGCCGCAGCGGCCCCGGAGCAGGATTTCATCGGCGTTGAGGTTCACCGCCCGGGTGTCGGCGCGCTGCTCAATGGCGTGCTGACCCAGGGCCTGACCAACCTGCGGGTCTACGATTGCGATGCCATCGAGGTGCTCAACCGCTGCATCGCCGACAACAGCCTGGACCGGCTGATGCTGTTCTTCCCCGATCCGTGGCACAAGAGCCGGCACCACAAGCGCCGCATCGTCCAGGCTTCCTTCGCCGAGCTGGTGCGCAGCAAGCTCAAGGTTGGCGGCATTCTGCACATGGCCACCGACTGGGAGCCCTATGCCGAATACATGCTGGAGGTGATGAACGTCGCCCCGGGTTATCGCAACCTGGCCGAAGACGGCAAGTGTGTACCGCGCCCGGCCGAACGCCCGATCACCAAGTTCGAGCGTCGCGGCGAGCGCCTGGGCCACGGCGTGTGGGATTTGAAGTTCGAAAAGCTCGCCTGAGCCCCGCGGACACGCTGCTGTAGGAGCTGCCGGGCGGCGTTCCGCTTGCCAGCGAAGAGGCCTTCAAGGTCGCCTTCGCCAACCAGCTGGCTCCTACAGGGCTTTGATGAAGCCGACCGGCACCTGGTCGGTCAGCCACACCCCATTCTCTGCCTGATAGAAGGTGAAACCCTGGGCCTGCATGGCCTGGGCGTCGATCTGCAGGATCACCACCTTGCCATAGCGCTGGCCCACGGCCCGGGCGGTGTCGATTTCCTGGGACAGGTGCACGTGGTGCCGTGAACCCGGGATCAGCCCCTTTTCGTTGATCGAATCCATGAAGCGCGTGGCGGTGCCGTGGAAGAGCACGGCGGGCGGTTGCTTTGCCTCAAGCTGCAATTGCACGGCCTTGTTGGAATGCCCCTGAACGGCACGAATCCGCCGGCTGTCAGCCGAGAGGGCGAAGCGCTTCTTGTCGTTGCCTTCGACCACCAGCTCGATCAGTTCCCGGCTCAGTTGCCGGCCGTTCTTGGCCGCACCGCTGATCAGCGCGTCGATATCGCCCCAGCCTTCGCTGTCCAGTTCCAGGCCGATGGCCTGGGGCTCGTGGCGCAGCACATAGCTGAGGAACTTACTGGTGTCCTCGATGACTTTCTTGCTCATGTTCTTCCTTGATAACGGGGGCAGCCGTTGGATTGCGTTCGCCGGCTTGGTGTAGGAGCCGGCTTGCCGGCGAAGGGGCCCTGCGAATTAACGACGATCAGCGACCACGCCAATCAGCACCAGCACCACCAACAGCACTGGCGCCAGGCTGTAGTTGTTGAACTGGCTCAGGCCGCGGACGATCCACGGTGTGGCGTAGATCAGCGCCAGGCCGCTGCCGACCATGCACAGCAGGGCCATCAGCGGCACCCGCAGGGCGCCGGCGATGCCGCCCAGGCGCTGTTCGACCCAGCCCTTGATGTCCGCGCCGAACAGCACCAGCAGGCAGCCCACCAGTGCCAGGGCGATTTCCGAGAGGTTGCTGCGACTCCAGCGGGACACGGTGGCGAGCAGGTCGAGTACCAGATCCATGTGATTTCCTTAGATCAGAAAGTATTGCAGCAGGTCATTGAGAAAAAGTTGCCCGCGGGCCGTGGCCGCCAGGCGTGACGGTTCGACCTGCAACAAGCCGCTTTGTTCGGCCTGGCGCCGGCCTTCGGCGAGGCTGCCCAGGTCCAGGCCGGTGCGTTGGGCGAACAGCGCAGCGTCCACGCCATCGGTGAGGCGCAGGGCGTTCATCAGGAACTCGAACGGCAGTTCTTCGTTGCCCAGGGCCTTCTCGCCCGCCTTGAACTGCTTGGCCGGGTTCAGGTAGTCCTTGGGCAGGCGGGTCTTCCAGGTGCGCAGGATGCGCCCGTCCGGGTGGCTGAGTTTGCCGTGGGCACCGGCGCCGATCCCGATGAAGTCGCCAAAGCTCCAGTAGTTCAGGTTGTGCCGCGCCGCGCGCCCGGGCTGGGCGTAGGCCGAGACTTCGTACTGGGCATAGCCGTGTTCGGCCAGCAGGGCCTGTCCGGCTTCCTGGATGTCCCACAGGGTGTCGTCTTCCGGCAGTACCGGTGGCTGGTTCCAGAACACCGTGTTGGGCTCCAGGGTCAGCTGGTACCAGGACAGGTGGGTCGGCTTCATCGCAATGGCCTGGCGCAGGTCGCCCAGGGCATCGTCCAGGGACTGGTCCGGCAGGCCGTGCATCAGGTCCAGGTTGAAGTTGTCGAACCCGGCCTGGCGCGCCATGCCAGCGGCGCGAATCGCTTCATCGCCGTTGTGGATGCGGCCCAGGGCCTTGAGCTTCTGTTCCTGGAAACTCTGGATGCCGATGGACAGGCGGTTGATGCCCAGGGCGCGGTAGGCGGTGAATTTTTCCTGCTCGAAGGTCCCGGGGTTGGCTTCCAGGGTGATTTCGATGTCGGGGGCAAACCGGATGCGCTGTTCCACGCCCTTGAGCAGCCGACCCAGGGCTTGGGCGCTGAACAGGCTCGGGGTGCCGCCGCCGAAGAAGATCGAGCTCAGCTCGCGACCGTGCACGGCGTGCAGGTCCTGGTCGAGGTCGGCCAGCAGGGCGTCGACGTACTCCTCTTCCGGTAGCGTCGGGCTGGCCGCGTGGGAGTTGAAGTCGCAGTAGGGGCATTTGCGTACACACCACGGGATGTGGATGTACAGCGCCAGGGGCGGCAACTGGGGCAGCGCCGCCCGGGGCGTATGCGCGCCGCCGAGAATCAGCGGCGACGCGGAGGGCTCGTGGCTCATTTCAGGCCCAGGCGTTGCCGCAGAATGGCCATGGCGCGGGCGCGGTGGCTGAGCTGGTTTTTCTCCTCGGGGCCCAGTTCGGCGCTGGAGCAGTTGCGTTCCGGCACCCAGAACAGCGGGTCGTAGCCGAAGCCGTGCTCGCCGCTGGCGGCGGTAAGGATGCGCCCGTGCCACAGGCCTTCGCAGAGGATCGGCAGCGGATCGTCGGCGTGCCGTACCAGTGCCAGGACGCAGACGAACTGCGCACCGCGCTCGGCTTGCGGGACATCCTTGAGGGCTTCGAGCAGCTTGGCGTTGTTCGCCGCGTCGCCCTGGCCGTCGGCGTAGCGGGCCGAGTAGATGCCCGGGGCGCCACCGAGGAAGTCCACTGCCAGGCCGGAGTCGTCGGCCAGTGCCGGCAAGCCGGAAATGCGTGCGGCATTGCGCGCCTTGAGGATGGCGTTTTCGACGAACGACAGGCCGGTTTCTTCCGGCTCGACGCTGCTGAACTCGCCGATCGAGCGCAATTGCACCGAAGCGCCGAGCATGGCCTGGAGTTCTTTGAGTTTGCCGGCGTTATGGCTGGCCAGTACGAGTTGCGTGAGGTTCATTATTCGCCCGGGAATAGCTCTTGGTTGAAGCTGAAGCTGTTGGTGTCACCGCCAGTCTGCACATTGATGGTGAACGTACGGTTTTCCTGCTGCTCCACCGGGAACTGGGCGATGTAGTAGATCGCGCCCTGCTCGGTGATCTGGCGGAATTTCAGCGGGATGCTCTTGCTGGTCAGGTCCTTGACCGTGCCACTGACCTGGCCGACCAGCGGCTTGCCGTCCTTGATCAGGGAAACGTTGATCACGCCCTGGTTCTTGCTGCGGACCAGCTCCGCCGCCCTGGCGATATCAGGCTGCAGGTAGGTGGAGTTGAAGGTGTTGTAGTGCACGGTGATGTCACCGAACACTTCCTGGCGTTCGCCCTTGATCGGGTCCGCCGCCAGGGCGCTGACGCTCAGGCAGGCAGCCAGTAGAAATGTAACCAGACGTCCCATGATGGTTCTCCTCGATGCAACGTGGTTTATACCGCGACCTTGTGATCTTGCAGGCCGGGACTGCTGACGCGGTAGATGCCGATCTCTCCTAAGAGATTAGGCCATAGCTTACTGGCCCACCCATGGCGGTGTTGTTGATCGACGGCAAGGCGGTTGATCACCCGGGCTTGCCGCTCGCGGCACAGTTCTTCGAAGTCCTCGAAGGTGCAGAAGTGGATGTTCGGCGTGTTGTACCAGGTGTACGGGAGGAACTCCGAAACCGGCATCCGCCCCTTGCTGGCCAGGTACCAGCGGCAGCGCCAGTGACCGAAATTGGGGAAGGTGATGATGCACTGGCGGCCGACCCGGAGCATTTCGTCGAGGATCTTGTCCGGGTAGTGCACGGCTTGCAGGGCCTGGGTCATGACCACGATGTCGAAGCTGTTGCTGGCAAAGTTGCCCAGGCCCTTGTCCAGGTCCTGCTCGATCACGTTGATGCCCTTGGCCACGCACTCGGCGATGTTGTCCGGGTCGTTTTCCAGGCCATAGCCGGTGACCTGCTTGTGCTCCTGCAGCCAGCTCAGCAGCTCGCCGTTACCGCAGCCCAGGTCGAGGACGCGGCTGCCGGCGGGGATCCATTCCTGGATGATTTCCAGATCGGCTCTCATCGTGTCCTCACAAGGTAATGCGGTTCATGTAGTGGCTGAACGCCTGCAGGTAGCGCGGGATCGGGATCAGGAAGGCGTCATGCCCCTGCGGTGCGTCGATCTCCAGGTAGCAGACGTCCTTGCGCGCGGCCATCAATGCATCCACCAGTTCCCGGGAGCGGGCCGGGGAGAAGCGCCAGTCGGTGGTGAAGGACATCACGCAGAACTTGGCGGTGGCATGGGCGAAGGTCTTGGCCAGGTCGTCGTCGCAGTTGGCCGCCGGGTCGAAGTAGTCCAGGGCCTTGGTCATCAGCAGGTAGGTGTTGGCATCGAAACGCCCGGAGAACTCCTCGCCCTGGTAGCGCAGGTAGCTTTCCACCTGGAACTCGACGCTGTGGAAGTCGTAGTTGAGCTTCTCGCTCTTGAGCCCACGGCCGAATTTCTCGCCCATGGAATCGTCGGACAGGTAAGTGATATGGCCCACCATTCGCGCCAGCATCAGCCCGCGCTTGGGGATCACCCCCTGTTCCTGGAACGAGCCGCCGTGGAATTCCGGGTCGGTGAGGATCGCCTGGCGCGCCACTTCGTTGAAGGCGATGTTCTGCGCCGAGAGCTTGGGCGCCGAGGCGATGGCCAGGCAGTGCCGTACACGGTCCGGGTAGGTGATGGTCCATTGCAGGGCCTGCATGCCGCCCAGACTGCCGCCGATCACCGCTGCCCACTGGTCGATGCCCAGGCGGTCTGCCAGGCGCGCCTGGCTGTGTACCCAGTCTTCCACGGTAAGCACCGGGAAGTCGGCGCCGAACGGCTTGCCGGTGTCCGGGTTGAGGCTGCTGGGGCCGGTGGAGCCGTTGCAACCGCCGAGGTTGTTGAGGCTGACCACGAAGAACCTGTTGGTGTCGATCGGCTTGCCCGGGCCGATGCAGCTGTCCCACCAACCGGGCTTGCGGTCGTCGACGCTGTGGTAACCGGCGGCGTGGTGATGGCCGGACAGGGCGTGGCAGATCAGCACCGCGTTGCTGGCGCTGGCGTTGAGCTGACCGTAGGTTTCGTAGATCAGGTCGTAGGCCGGCAGCGCGCGCCCGCAGGCCAGGGCCAGGGGTTCGCTGAAGTGCGCTATTTGTGGCGTGACCAGACCAACAGAATCGGGGGGAAAGGCAGTTGGCATCGACCCTGCTCTCATTTAAATGAGGCGTAAGTCTAAAGACCGCTGCCCCCAGCGGCAAGCAAAGCCCGGGGCTGTGTTTCGTTGCGGGAAATGACGTGGGAGGTTCGCTGGCAAGCCAGCTCCTGCAGTGAACATGGAGCGCAGGAGCCGGCTTGCCGGCGAATCAGGCGGGACGAGCCAGCCCCGGCAGGTCCGGCAGCTTCTTCGGCGCTTGCAGGCGCACCCGCTTCTGCCGGTTCAGCTCGCCGCTGACCAGGCTGACGTTGCTCTTGGGAATGCCAAAGGCCTTGGCCAGGAACGCCATCAGGTGCGCATTGGCCTTGCCTTCCACCGGTGGCGCGGTGAGGCGGATCTTCAACCGCTCGCCGTGCAGGCCAGCGAACTCGTCGCTGCTGGCCTTGGGTTGCAGGTGGCAATCGAGGATCAGATCGTCACCGTCCCAGCGGTAATAACTCATGCAGGCCGCCCGGGTCAGATCAGCAGGCGCAGGATGTCCGGCATCATGGTCATGGCCGCCAGGTTATTGATCACCAGCATGTCCAGCAGCTTGAGCACCATGAATGCCAGGATCGGCGAGATATCCAGGCCGCCCATGCTCGGCAGGATGCGACGGAACGGGGCAAGGGCGGGTTCGCAGATCTGGTTCACCAGTTCGGCGCCGGGGTTGTGGCTGCCAGGGGCGACCCAGGACAGGATCACGCTGATGATCAGGGCGAAGAAGAAGATCTTCAGGAACAGCGCGGTGACGCCGATGATCGACCAGATCAGCAGTTGCAGCGGGTTGCCGGTGGTGCCGTAGGTCAGCAGCAGGGTCAGGGCCATCAGGGCCAGTTGCACCAGGATCGCCAGGAGCAGCGAGGACATGTCCAGGCCGCCGATGCTCGGGATGACCCGGCGCATCGGCTTGAGCAGCGGCTGGGTGGCCCGCACGATGAACTGGCACAGCGGGTTGTAGAAGTTGGCGCGCACCAGTTGCAGGACGAAACGCATCAGCACGATCAGCAGGTACAGGCTGCCCAGGGTTTGCAGCACATACACCGCAGCGGTGTTCAATCCAATCATCATTGGCTCCTTATTGGCCCAGTTGTTCGGCCATTTCGGCCGAGCGGTGCGCAGCGGCACCCAATGCTTTTTCCACCAGGGCTTCAAAGCCACCGGCCTGGAATGACTTGATGGCCGCTTCCGTGGTGCCTGCCGGTGAAGTCACGCGGCGGCGCAGCTCGGCGGCGTCAACGTCACTGGAGACCGCCATGTGGGCGGCGCCCAGGGCGGTCTGCAGAGTCAGCTGGGCGGCGGTTTCCCGGGGCAGGCCGAGCTTCTCGCCGGCGGCGGTCATGGCTTCGATCAGCAGGAAGAAATACGCCGGGCCACTGCCGGAGACGGCAGTCACTGCGTCCAGTTGCTGCTCCTGGTCCAGCCACAGGGCGATACCCACGGCGGACAGCAGTTCCTCGGCCTGCTGGCGTTGCTGGGCGCTGACTTCGGCGGTGGCGTACAGGCCGCTGACACCCTGGCGCAGCAGTGCCGGGGTATTGGGCATGCAGCGCACGATGGGCTGGGCGCCGAGCCAGCTGTTCATGCTCGAACAGGTGATGCCGGCGGCGATGGACACCATCAGCTGTTGCGGCTTCAGGCTCGGGCGCAGGGCTTGGCACACGGCTTTCATGGCCTGGGGCTTGACCGCCAGGACGATCACGTCGACGCCTTCGATGGCCTCGGCGTTATCGGCAAATACCTGGATGCCATGTTCGGCCGCGACTTTCGCTCGGGTCTGCTCGCCCGGGTCGCTGGCGCGGATCTGCGAGGCCTCCAGGCCTTTGGCCCGCAGGCCGCCGATGAGACTGGCCGCCATGTTGCCGGCACCGATAAAAGCGATACGAGTCGTGTTCATGACAGGTCCTTACAAGAGGTCGGGGTCAGTCGCATCAGGACTGACTGTAGTCGCGGGCACCAAACAGCGCGGTACCGATCCGCACCCAGGTGGCGCCTTGGGCAATGGCCGCTTCGAGGTCGTGGCTCATGCCCATGGAAAGGGTATCCAGGGGCAGCTTGAGGCTGTCCCGCAGGTCGTTGTTCAGGCGTTGTACCGCGGCGAAGGCGGCGTCCTGGGCAGCGCGGTCCTCGGTAGGCTCGGGAATCGCCATCAACCCCCGCAGTTGCAGGCGTGGCAAGGCACCGATGGCGCTGGCCAGGGCCGGCAGGTCGGCCGGGGCGCAGCCGGACTTGCTGGCTTCGCCACTGACGTTCACCTGGATGCAGATGTTCAGTGGCGGTAACTCGGCCGGGCGTTGTTCGGACAGGCGTTGGGCGATTTTCAAGCGATCCACGGAGTGCACCCAGTCAAAATGCTCGGCAATGGCACGAGTCTTGTTCGACTGAATGGGGCCGATGAAGTGCCAACTCAAGGGCAGGTCGGCCAGTTCCTGCTGTTTGCCCAGGGCTTCCTGCAGGTAGTTCTCGCCGAAATCCCGCAGGCCGGCGGCATGGGCCTCGCGCAGGGCGGCGGCGGGCTTGGTCTTGCTCACGGCCAGCAGCTGGACGCTGTGCGGGTCGCGCTGTACGGCCTGGCAGGCGTTGCGGATGCGCTCGGCTACCTGGGCAATGTTGTCTGCTATCGTGGACATTCGATTTCGTCTCAAAAGTACCGGCGGCCCTGGCCACCGGCTGCCGCGTGAATCCACCAGACCTCGATTCTCCGCCGGCCCGAGCCACGCTCAAGGGTCGCGTCGGGCATCGTCCGCGGCCTGGCCATTGAATCTGCCAGGCGCGGGCGGGTCTGAAGCTCGCGGCATTCTACTGGAATTGGGGGGCACTATGGACATCACCGAACTCTTGCGCTTGAGCGCTTCCCGGGGCGCTTCGGACCTGCATCTGTCCGCCGGGCTGGCGCCGATGTTGCGCATCGATGGCGATATTCGCCCGCTGCCGGGCCCGGCCCTGGAAGGGCCACAGGTGCAGGCGCTGATCCATGAACTGATGAGCGAAGCTCAGCGCCAGGCATTCGCCGCCTGCAATGACCTGGATTTCGCCCATGAACTGCCGGGTGTGGCGCGGTTTCGGGTCAATGCCTTCCGGCACGCCCGGGGCGTCGGTGCGGTGCTGCGCCTGATTCCCGCGCGGGTACAGAGCCTGGAGGAGCTGGGACTGGGGGAAGTGTTTCGGCAGATTACCGAGGCGCCCCGCGGGCTGGTGCTGGTGACCGGGCCCACCGGCAGCGGCAAGTCCACCACACTGGCGGCGATGATCGACCACCTGAACCAGCACCGCCAGCAGCACATCCTGACCATCGAAGACCCTATCGAATTCGTGCATCCGCAGAAGAACTGCCTGGTGCACCAGCGCGAAGTGCAGCGCGATACCCAGAGCTTCGCCACGGCCTTGCGTGCGGCGCTGCGGGAAGATCCCGACGTGATCCTGCTGGGCGAACTGCGGGACCTGGAAACCATCCGCCTGGCCCTGACCGCCGCGGAAACCGGGCACCTGGTACTGGCCACCCTGCACACCTCGTCGGCGGCCAAGACCATCGACCGGCTGGTGGACGTGTTTCCGGGGGAGGAAAAGGCCCTGGTGCGCTCGATGCTGGCCGAGTCGCTGCAGGCAGTGGTCGCGCAAGTGCTGGTGAAGAAGGTGGGCGGTGGCCGGGTAGCGGCGCACGAGATCATGCTGGGCAGCCCGGCGATCCGTAACCTGATCCGCGAGGACAAGGTGGCGCAGATGTATTCGGCGATCCAGACGGGCGGCGCCCAAGGCATGCGCACCCTGGACATGAGTCTCAAGGCATTGCTCGCTCAAGGGTTGATCAGCCGCGATCAGGCCCGGGAGCAGGCGCGGATGCCGGAGAGCTTTTGACGGGGCTGGAAATGCATTCGCCGGCAAGCCGGCTCCTACAGGTGGGTGCAGGAGCCGGCTTGCCGGCGAAGCGGGGTATCAGCGTTGCACGACCCGCAGGGGCGCGTGCTCCTTGGGCAGGACCCGCTTGGCAACCACGTAGTGGCTCTGCCAGTAGGGCTTCTTCAGGGTATCGATGGTCACTGCCTTGCCGCGCCGCGGGGCGTGGATGAAGCGGTCTTCGCCCAGGTAGATGGCGACGTGGTTGACCTTGCGGCTCTTGATGTTGAAGAACAATAGGTCGCCCGGCTTCAGGTCCTTGCGTTCGACCTTCTGCCCGTGGCCGCTGGCCATGGCGTTGGAGGTGCGTGGCAGGTCCACGGCGGCGACATCGTTGAAGGCGTAGCGCACCAGGCCGCTGCAGTCGAAGCCTTTGCTTGGGCTGCTGCCGCCCCAACGATAGGGTGTACCGAGGACATTGACCGCGCGGCTGAGAACCGTGGTGCTCGGCCGGCCGGCGTTGTTGGCCACCAGCTTGCTGTCGGCCTTGCTCAGGCGGGTGGGGTGCTTGATGGTGCTCTTGTTCTTGGCGGTGACCGTCGAAACGTGAGGTTTCGGGGTGTAGCCATTAACGTTGGGAAGTCGTTGCTCACGGTTGGTGGCGTGGGCGGCCAGTGGCATTAATAGGCAAATGGTTAGCCATGTCTTGAAAAATGGACGCATTAGGCAAGGCTCTTATTGGTTAGCGCGCAACTTTATAACAGCTTTCAGGTCACTTCCGTGGCCGTTTGTCGATTCAACCTTGGGGTCAACTTCGGCAAAGAGGTGGCAACTTGACGCAGAAAACCGTCAGAAGTCAGGCAGTACAAGGCTTTGGCGGAACAGAAGGTAACATTGCCCGCACGTCGAATGCCTGTAAAAAAGTCACAAAGTTTTTAAGAATATTTATCTATCACCTGCAAAGAGGCACTTAATGAACACCTATCGTCAGGATGCATCCACCCATGACACCCACAGCAAGGTGATCGGTTACCTGTTGTGGATTTTCGGTTTTACCGGGGCCCACCGCTTCTATTACGGCAAGCCGGTGACCGGGACTATCTGGTTCTTCACCTTCGGTCTGCTGGGCATTGGCTGGCTGATCGACTTGTTCCTGATCCCGTCCATGGACCGGGAAGCGGACCTTCGCTTTACCGCAGGTCCGGTGGAATACAGCGTGGCCTGGATTCTGCTGACCTTCCTCGGGGTTTTCGGCGTGCACCGCATGTACCAGGGCAAATGGCTGAGCGGGGTGATCTACCTGTTCACCGGCGGCCTGTTCTTCCTGGGGGTGCTGTACGACTTCTGGACCCTGAACGATCAGGTATCGCTGGAGAACGCCAAGCGCCGTTGATCCCGTCATCGGCGCAGGCGGTGATGGCGCAGCCTGTAGCCACTGCCGCAGGGCGCCATCAGGAGCGGCGGCTCCTTCGGCGCCGTTCGCAGCCTGCGGCAGCGGCTACAGGGTGTTTGCCAGGCGATCAGCCCTGATAGCTGATATGCCCGTCCACCAGGGTGTAGCGCACCGCGCCCGGCAGGCTATGGCCGAGGAACGGGCAGTTTTCGCCCTTGGACAGCCAGCGCTCGCCGGCCACGGTGGAACTGGCCGGGTCGAACAGCACCAGGTCCGCCGCACCACCGGCTGCCAGCTTGCCTGCCGGCAGGCGCAAGGCCGCGGCGGGGCCCTGTCTCTTATACACATCTCCGAGCCCACGAGACGTAGAGGAATCTCG
>ERZ1032432.126-NODE-126-length-17905-cov-13.443249_pt1 | contig 17905 bp, 18 predicted proteins | sample MGYA00518036_ERZ1032432 | MGnify/ENA primary metagenome ERZ1032432 (study PRJEB33718, sample SAMN03160202) | human skin metagenome | collected 2014-02-25 | study: EMG produced TPA metagenomics assembly of the PRJNA266117 data set (Human skin bacterial metagenome...
ACACTAGATCGCTCGTCGGCAGCGTCAGATGTGTATAAGAGACAGGGTACAGGCTATGCAGCGGCGGGCTGGCGGGAGCAGTGAGGGCGGCGCACAGCTCGTCGAGCAGGGCTCGGTACTCGGGCTGCAGGGGTGGTTCGGCAGGAAGGGCGATCAAGCCGTCGGCATCGACGCCGAATGCGCTATCGGGTGACATGGGGTGGCCTGTAATGCGGGTTCAGCGGCCACCTTAGCAAAGTCTGCCCGGGCCGTTGGAGCGGCCCGGGCAGGGTTGGGTCCAGCCTCAGTTCTTGAAGGCCGAGTGCTTGCGGCCCTGGTCGAGGAAGGCGAACACCACCACCAGCACCGCGGCGACGGCGAGAATGATCACCACGCCGTCGGTGGAGTGGGTGGCCGAGGCCGTCACCAGGGACAGAGCGCCCAGCGGCGCCAGGCCACCAGCGATGGCGGTGCCGATCTCGCGCCCGGTGCCGAAGCCCGAAGAGCGGGTCGCGGTGGGGAACTGGCGGCTGAGGAAGGAGCCCTGTGGGGCGAACATCATCGGCGCCAGAATGCCGGTGCCGACGCCGATGGCGATGTAGATCATCAGGCTCTCACCGGTGTTCAGCAGGGCCAGGAAGGGGTAGGCGAACAGCACCGAGAACAGCCCGCCGAGGATCAGCACGGTCTTGCTGCTCCACTTGTCGCAGAGCCAGCCGAAGAACGGCACGGCGACGATGGCGATCAGGCTGGCGATGGTCACTGACAGCGAAGTGACGTGCACATCGACGTTCTTGTACTGGGTCAGGTAGGCCAGGGAGAAGGTCTTGAAGATGTAGCTCAGGGCGTTGTAGCCCACCGCCACGAAGAACACCACGGCCAGGCCCTTGAGGTCGTTCTTGAACAGCGCCTTGAGTGGCGAGGCCTTGGCTTTCTGGCTTTCCTTGCTCAGTTCCTTGAACTCCGGGGTTTCCGGAATGCTGTTGCGCACCCACAGGCCGACGGCCACCAGGACGATGCTGCAGACGAACGGAATGCGCCAGCCGCCGGCCAGCAGGAAGTCGTTGCCGTTGATGGTCAGCAGGTAGATGGTCAGCGACGACAGCAGCAGGCCCAGGTTCAGCCCCAGCGCCGGCCAGGCGCCCTGGCTGCCGCGCTTGCCCTCGCTGGCATGCTCATAGGAGGTGACCGCCGCGCCGGACAGTTCGGCGCCGGCGCCCAGGCCCTGGATGATGCGGATTGCCACCAGCAGGATCGGCGCCCAGATGCCGATCGACGCGTAGCTGGGGATCAGGCCGATCAGCGCGGTGCACACGCCCATCAGGCAGAAGGTCAGCACCAGTACCTGCTTGCGGCCGAACTTGTCCCCCAGGTAGCCGAACAGGATGCCGCCGAAGGGGCGGGCGATAAAGCCGATGGCAAAGGTCGAGAAGGCCATGAGGGTGGCGCTTTTCGGGTTGCTGTTATCGAAGAAGATCTTCGAGAAGACGATGGCCGCCATGGTGGCGTAGAGGTAGAAGTCATACCACTCCAGCATCGAGCCGAAGATGGTGGCCGCCGCGACCTTGCGCAGGCGTTTCTTGGTTTGCTGTGGGGTTTCCGCTGCAGTACTGCTGGTTTCAACTGCGGTCATATCCGTACATCCTCATGAATCATTGTAGTTATTGTCGAGTTGACGCGAGCCTTGCGCGACGCGCCCTAAAGGGCGGCCAAGGGGTATTGCGGCGACACGTGGCCCGCTTGGCAGTGCCGGGGGCACTGCGCTGCAAGGTGATGGCGCGGGGTGTTTCAGGCGGCCTGGAAAATCCGGTCGGCAATCATCGAGCCAATGGGAATCGCCGAAGTGGCGGCGGGCGAGGGCGCGTTGCACACATGCAACATGCGCGGGGTTTCGGCGAACAGGAAATCGTGCACCAGGCTGCCGTCGCGCATCACCGCCTGGGCGCGGATCCCCGCCTCATAAGGCAGCAGGTCTTCCACTTGCAGGGAAGGGCAGTACTTGCGGCACTGCTCCAGGTAGCCGGACTTGAACAGCGAGTTCTTCATCTCGGTGGTGCCGGAGCCGAGGTTCTGCCAGATGGTTTTCCAGAAACCGGGGAAGCTGGCGTACTGCGCCACGTCGCGCCAGTTGATGGAGAACTTCCTGTAGTTCTCCCGGCCCAGGCCCAGTACCGCGTTGGGGCCGACGGTAACGCTGCCGTCGATCATGCGGGTCAGGTGCACCCCGAGGAACGGCAGCTCCGGATCGGGGATCGGGTAGATCAAGTGATTGACGATGTTGTTCTTCGACGCCGGCAGACGGAAGTATTCGCCGCGGAAGGGGATGATCTGGTGGTCGATCTTCACCCCGGCCATCACCGCCAGGCGATCCGATTGCAGGCCGGCGCAGGCCACCAGCTTCTTCGCCTGCCAGCTGCCGCCGTGGCTGCTGACGGTGACGCTGTCGGCGCCTTCCTGGATCGCGGTGACGGTCTGGCTCAGGCAGATCTCGCCGCCCTCGCGGCGGATCACCCGGGCCATGGTGTCGCAGACTTCGCGGTAGTCGACGATGCCGGTGGCGTCGAGGAACAGCCCGCCAAGGCCGACGATATTCGGTTCGCGCTGGCGCAGTTGCTCGGCGTCCAGGCGCTCCACCTTCAGGCCGTTCTGTTGCGAGCGCTGGTACAGGGCCTCCATGCGCTGCACTTCCAGGGCGTTGGACGCCACCAGCACCTTGCCGCAGACCTCGAACTTGATCCCGTGCTCGCTGCAGAACTGCTTGGTGGCCTCGGCGCCACGCTTGCACAGGTCGGCCTTGAGGCTGCCCGGGGCGTAGTAGATGCCGGCGTGGATCACCCCGCTGTTGTGCCCGGTCTGGTGCTTGGCCAGGACGTTTTCCTTTTCCAGGATGACCAGCGAAGCGCCGGGCTGGCGCTTGAGGATCTCCATCGCCGTAGCCAGGCCGACGATGCCGCCGCCGATGATGCAAAAGTCATAAATCATTGTTCTTAGGTACCTTGGATCCAATGCGTTTCGGTCTGGTTATCAGGTTGTCAGACTAACTAATCCGACAAAAAACCGCAGGCCGTGGCATGCGGCTCGAAGCGTGAAGCTGGGGTCAATCGATAGTCGGCAGCTCCAGGCCCAGGCGCTTGGCCGAAGCCCGCAAGTGGGCGTCGGCGCAACCGGCGGCGGCCTGGCGGTCGCCAGCGGCAATCGCCTGGTACAGCGCCTGGTGTTCCTGGGTGGCATCGGCGGAACCGCCCACCATGCGCAGCGCCGAGTTCTCCCAGGCGGCCTTGCGGGCGCTGGTCAGCTGGCTGCGCAGAAAATCATGGAAGGCCACGAAATAGTCGTTCTTGCTGGCCTCGGCGATGGCCCGGTGGAACTCCACGTCGGCCAGCCCCGCGGCTTCGAAATCACTGCGCTTGTCGTGCATTTCCTGCAACGCGCCCTGCATCCGTTGCAGGTCGGCGGCATCGCGGCGCTGGGCGGCGATCGACGCGGCCTGGGTTTCGATCCACAAACGCATCTCGAACATCTGCGCCAGGTCCGGCAGGCGGCCATCGCCCTGGGGGAAACGGAACACGGTGCCGGCGGGGGTCTTGGAAATGTACGAACCCAGGCCACGCCGGGCGATCAGTACGCCGTCGGCCTTGAGCTGGGCGATGGCCTCGCGAATCACCGAGCGGCTGACGTTCAACTGCTCGGCCAGTTGCTGCTCGGTCGGCAGGCGCGATTCGGGGGCCAGGCGGCCGGAGTCGATCTCGGTGCGGATCGCATTGACCACGCGCACAACGAGAGAGTCGGGTCGCTGGAGTTCAAGCATGGGTGGGTAAAACCTTGGTAGTCAGGTTGTCAGACAATAGCCGTTGGGAATTTTCGCTGTCAAGAAAAACCCACGCCAGGCAGGCGTAGGCGGGGTCCCACAAAGCCGCACTCAGGCCGTCAGGGGGCAGCTGAAAATCAGGTCGTCGAAGTCTTCGCCACCCCTGCGGAAGGCCCCTTCGTCACGTTGCTGGAAGACGAAACCGCATCGCTCCAGAACCTGGCAGGACGCAGCATTGCCGTCGGTGACCGTGGCCACCAGGCGCTTGATCCCCAGGCTGTGGCGGGCGTACTGCATCAGCGTGCGCAGGGATTCCGTGGCCAGGCCCTTGCCTTGATGACCGGGGGCCAGCAGGTAGCCGACCTCGGCTTCGGCGCTGGGCCGGTCGCTGACTCGCAGACCGGTGAAGCCCAGCTCCTCGCCGCTGTGGCGATCGCGGATCACCAGGCACAGCCAGTGGTCGCAATCCATGTCCCAATGGGGCAGGCGCGAGGTGAAACGCTCCTCGATCTGCATCCGGGAGAGCGGATCGCAGACATAGCGCAGGTTTTCCGGGTCGCTGTGCAGGGCCAGGAACAGCTCCCAGTCATGGGCGTTCAGGGGGCGCAGGTTCAGGCGAGGGGTGTGCAGTTCCAGCATGGGGGGCTCCCGATCCGTGGGCAGGAAAGATTTTGGGCACTTTACAGGAGAAAAGTCTGACCGCTGCGCTGCTTATTTCGCATAAGATCCCGGGCCTGGGTTTTCAGGGATAGGGCAGGTAAGCGTGAACTGGGACGATCTGCGGTTTTTCATTGCCGTCGCCAATGCCAGCAACATCACCGACGCCGGGCAGGCGCTGAAAGTGTCGGCCTCGACGGTCTCGCGCAAGATCCTGGTGCTGGAGCAGGCCTTGAGCAGCGTGCTGTTCCTCAAGACCACCCAGGGCTATTTCCTCACCGAAGCCGGCCAGGCCCTGCTGCCCATGGCCCTGGAGATCGAGGAGCGCTTGCGCCTGATGGAACGTCAGTTGTCCCGGCCAGGCGCGCGCATGGCCGGGGTGGTGCGCATCGAATGCCCGGAGTTGATGGGCAGCCACCTGATCATTCCCGCACTGGCGCAGTTTCGCTTGCAGCACCCGCAGATCAGCTTCGATTTCGTCAATGCGGCGCGCTCGGTCAAGCTCACCCAGAGCCACAGCGACCTGCTGCTGCGCCTGCAACGGCCGGAAGCCGGCAACTTCACCCTGCGCCGGGTCGGCGAGTTGACCCAGGCGCTGTTCTGTTCCCCAGGTTATGCCGCGGCCCATGGCTGCCCCGAGAAGCCTTCGGAGCTGCGCCAGCATTCGCTGATCGGCTGGAACCAGACCCTGGCCCACATGCCCCTGGCCCGCTGGCTGGACCAGCTCAGCGGTGATCAGCCGTTGTGGATGCGCACCGGCAACCTGGAGGCGCAGCTCAAGGCGGTGCAGGCGGGCCTGGGGATTGCCGCCTTGCCGGCCTATATCGCAGAACCCCTGGGCCTGCACCGGGTGTTGCCCCAGGCTCCGGCTCACCGCGCGGATATCTGGCTGCTGCGCAACCTGGCGACCCAGGGCCTGGAGCGGGTCGAGCGGGTGGCGGAATTTCTCTGCGATCTGCTGGCGCGCCAGGGCTTGCAGGGTGAGGGCAAGGCCGGCTGACGCGCTAGGCGCCACGCAGCAATAGCCACCCGGCCACCGCCATCAGCAGCAAGCCGAACAGCGCATTCTGCGCCAGCAGCAGGCGCGGGCGGTCGCGCATCAGCCGCTGCAGGCTTGAGCCCAGGCTGGCCCACAGCAGGTGGCCGAACAGGTTCACCGCGATCAGCGCGGCGCTGAGCGCCAGCACCACGGCAGTGCCCGCATCGGCGCCCGGGCTGAAGGTGGAGAACATGACCAGCAGCATCACCAGACCCTGCACATTGCCCAGTTGCAGCATCACGCCATCACGAAACTGCAGGGCTTCACTCTGCTCGCCAGGCTTGCGCAACGGCCGCAGCAGCAGGCGCAGGCCCAGCCAGAAAATGTACAGGCTGCCCGCTATCCGTAGCCCCCAGAGCAACCCTGGGTACGCCGCCAGGCTGTGATACAGCCCCAGCCCCACCAGTAGCGCCAGGAGCAGGTAGGTCAGGTCCAGCCCGCAGATGAAGCGCAGGGAACGCCGCACGCCGCTGCGGGCGCCGGAGCTGGCCACCATCAGATTGCCGGGGCCGGCGCTCAGGGCCATGGGCAGCATGGTGGACAGCCACAGCGGCCAGTTGATGTCGTGGATCGGGGGCACGGGCGGCTCCTGGAAGGCAGTGCGGATTGCACTGGCGCCAGCTTAAGTCGCCGCCACGCGTGGGGTTAGGGGCAGGAATGGAAAGCGGTTTTGCATCGCTCCAGTCCTTGCCGGGCGGGCGCCTCAAGCTTCGGCCGAACCCTGCAGCGCAGCCTGTAGCCACTGCGAGAAACTGCGGGTCAGCGGGCTGCTTTCACTGTCGCGGTGAATCAGCCAGGCCCAGGTCGGGCCGCGCACGCTCTGTTCGCACAAAGGGCTCAGCAAGCCCTGGCTCCGGGCCTGCTGGCTCAGAAGCTGGCTGACCAGGGCAATGCCGTGGCCGGCGCAGGCGGCGTCCAGCAGCAGGCCCGGGTCGGAAAAGTTCAGGCCGTTGCTGCGTTGACCAATGTCGCTGCCGCCTTCCACCAGCCAGTGGCTCCAGTCCATTTCCCGCTCGCCATGCAAGGTGGTGCGCAGTGCTTCGGGTTGCGCCAGCACGCTGGGGTGGCAGGCAGGGTAGAGGCGGTCGCTGTACAGCTCCAGGTAGCTGCATTCGGCCTGGGCGCTGAGGTCGTCGCGCAAGGTCAGGTCGATGGTCTGGGTGCTCATGTCCGGTGGCTCGAAGCTGGTGAACAGCCACAGGTCCACCTCCGGGTGCAGGCGATGGAATTCCCCCAGCCGCGGCAGCAGCCAGTGGCGGGCAAAGGCCGGGCTGGTATTGACCACCAGCTGGTTGGGCTTGCGGTACTGCTCCAGGCGGCGGATGCCCACCGCCAGTTGTTGCAATAGCGACTGGGTGGTACTGCGCAGGTCGTGCCCTGCGTCGGTGAGGGTCACGCTGCGGCCGCTGCGATGGAACAGCGGCTGTTCGAGGAAGGTTTCCAGGCTGCGGATCTGCTGGCTGATGGCCGATTGGGTGAGGTGCAGTTCCTGCGCCGCCTGGTGAAAACTGCCCAGGCGCGCGGCGGCTTCGAAGCCTCGCAGGGCATTCAGGGGTGGCCAGTGTTTGAGCATGATTGATAAGCCTGGCTGATCAGATGTGCGCTAAATCTATCGTTTGTTGGCGGTTTTTCAAAGCCATAGCATGGGCGCTGTGTTTCAACCTTGTTGGTTGATTGATAACAAAACCTTACTTGAGAGGTGCAGGGCCCATGCAAGGCAATGACAGGCAGGACAGTGGCTGGCGGATGCCCGCCGAGTGGGCGCCCCACGCGGCGACCTGGATGGTCTGGCCCCACAACCGGGGGTTGTGGGAATCGGTATGGGGCGTGACCCTGGCCGAGGTGCAGGCAGACTTCGCCCGGGTGGCCAATGCCATCGCCGGTTTCGAACCGGTGAAACTGGTGGTCGACCCCTCTGCCCTGGACAGTGCCCGACGCCTGTGTGGCGCCAATGTCGAGCTGGTCCCCCAGGCGGTGGACGACAGCTGGTGCCGGGATTCCGGCCCGAGTTTCATCTGCCATCCGCAGCTGGGGCTGGCCGGGGTCAGTTGGCGCTTCAACGCCTGGGGCGGCAAGTCCGAGCACAGCCTGGACCGCAGCCTGGCCCGGCGCCTGCTGGACCAGTTGGGGCTGCCTTGCTTCGGCACGCCCCTGGCCAACGAAGGCGGGGCCATCCATGTGGACGGCGAGGGCACCCTGATCACCACCGAATCGGTGCTGCTCAACCCCAACCGCAATCCGGGCCTGGGCAAGGCCGAGGTCGAGGCGATCTTCCAGCGCCTGCTGGGTGTGCAGAAGATCATCTGGCTGCCGGGGGACCCGGACCACGTGACCGGGGACATGACCGACGGCCATGTCGACGGGGTCTGCGCCTTTGCCCGCCCCGGGGTGCTGCTGGTGGATGCCACCCATGACCGGTGCTCGGTGTACGCCGAAGTGGTGCGCGAGAACCGTCGTGCCCTGGAGCTGGCGCGGGATGCCCGCGGGCGCGCCTTCGAGCTGATCGAGCTGTTCGAGGCCAGCGCCGCGGTGGACCACCGGGCCGAGGTGTTCTGCGCCTCCTACACCAACTTCTACCTGGCCAATGGCGCGGTGATCATGCCGGCCTACGGCATCGCCGCCGACCAGCAAGCGGCCCAGGTGCTGGCCCGGGCCTTCCCTGACCGGCAGGTGGTGCCGGTGCGGATCAACCATCTGGCCCACGGCGGCGGTGGCGTGCATTGCATCACCCAGCAGCAACCCCAATGGCCAACGAGGGCCCAGGCATGAACCCATTGACCGTCGCGACCACCCAGATGCCCTGCACCTGGGACCTGCCGGGCAACCTCGAGCGCGCCGAACAGCTGGTGCGCGAAGCGGCAGCCCGGGGCGCCCAGGTGATCCTCCTGCAAGAGCTGTTCGCCACCCCGTACTTCTGCATCGAACAGCAGCACCGGCACCTGGCCCTGGCCGAGGAGTACCCCGCGAGCCGGGTGCTCCAGCGTTTCGCCGCCCTGGCCCGGGAGCTGGGTGTGGTGCTGCCCCTGAGCTGGTTCGAAAGGGCCGGTACGGCCTATTTCAATTCCCTGAGCGTCGCCGATGCCGACGGCCGCTTGCTGGGGGTGTACCGCAAGACCCACATTCCCAACGCCGTGGGTTATCAGGAGAAGGAGTACTTCAGCCCCGGCGATACCGGTTTCAAGGTCTGGGACAGCGCTTTCGGCCGCCTGGGCATCGGCATCTGCTGGGACCAGTGGTTCCCCGAGACCGCCCGCTGCCTGGCGCTGCAAGGCGCCGAGGTCTTGCTGTTTCCCACCGCCATCGGCAGCGAACCGGGCAGCGCCGGGCTGGATTCCCGGGATCACTGGCAGATGACCATGCGCGGGCACGCGGCGGCCAACCTGCTGCCGGTAGTGGCGGCCAACAGGGTCGGCCGTGAAGTGGCTACCGGTGACCCGGCGTTGCACATGGATTTCTACGGCTCATCGTTCATCTGCGACCACAAGGGCCGGCTGCTGGCCGAGGCCGATCGTGACAGCACAGGGGTCTTGCTGCAGCGCCTGGACCTGGCCGCCATGGCCGAGGAGCGTCGCACCTGGGGCATCTTCCGCGACCGTCGCCCGGAGATGTACGGGCCGCTGCTGAGCCTGGACGGCCACCACCTTCACCCACGCTGGAACCCCCGGGAGGCATGACATGCAGACCACAGGCAAACGCTGGAAACGCCGCTGCGCGGGCATGCTGGCCCTGACCCTGGTAGCGCTCCAGGCCCAGGCCGAACCCGAGGACAAGACCCTGCGCCTGTACAACTGGGCCGACTACTTCGCCGCCGATACCCTGGCGCGCTTCACCGCCGAAACCGGGATCAGGGTGATCTACGACGTGATGGAGGGCAGCGAAGTGCTGGAAGCCAAGCTGATGACCGGCGGCAGCGGCTACGACCTGATCTTTCCCGGTGACACCGTGGCCGAGCGCCTGATGCGCGCCGGCAGCCTGCAGACCCTGGATCCGGCCCGGCTGACCGGCCAGGACGACATCGAGCCCGGCCTGCAGAAGCTGCGCGCCCAGTACCCCGGGGCCCGCCAGGCCACGGTGCCCTACACCTGGGGCACCATCGGCCTGACCTACAACGCCCGGCAGATTGCCGAGCGCCTGCCCGACGCCCCGGTCAACAGCCTGGACCTGCTGTTCAAGCCGGAGCTGGCGGCGCGCTTCGCCGATTGCGGAATTTCCCTGATCGACTCGCCGGATGAGGTGCTGGCGGTGGCGCTCCACTACCTGGGGCGCGACCCGCGCAGCGCCCGGCCCGAGGATCTGCGGGCCGCCGGCGAGCTGCTGGGCAAGCTGCGGCCCTATATCCGCAAGTTCCAGTCGCAGCCGGTGACCGACCTGGTCAATGGCAACCTGTGCCTGTCCCTGGGCTACAGCGGTGACATGACCCAGGCCCAGCGCGCCGCCGACGCCGCAGGCAAAGCGGTCGAGTTCCAGTACCGCATTCCCCGGGAAGGCACCACGGTGTGGATGGACACCATGGCGATCCCCAAGGATGCGCGGCACCCGGAATACGCCTATGCCTTCATCAACTTCGTGACCCGACCAGAGAACATGGCGGCCATCAGTAACTTCACCGGCTACCCCACGGCCAATGCCCGGGCGCGGCCAAGTGTCGACCCGCAGATGGGCAACAACCCGGATATCTACCCGGATGCCGCCACCTTCGAACGCTTGATTCCCGGCCGCGACATTCCCCAGGCCGATATGCGGGCTCGAATGCGCACCTGGACCCAGTTCAAGACGGCCACCGCTGCCCGCCACTGACCGGGCGCCATGCGGTTCGCCGGCAAACCGGCTCCTACACTCCCGGGTAGGAGCCGGCGTGTCGGCGAGGGCCCGCGCCGCACCCCCGAACCTTTTCATGCAATACCTTCGACAAGAGAACCGTCCAATGCCCACCCGACGTCAACTGATCAAACAGGCCTCGTTGCTGGCCGCTGTCGCCGCCATGCCGGCCCTCGGCCTGGGATCGCGCAGTGCCCGGGCCGGGGAGCAGGGCCACTGGTACCTGCCCGATGAAGGCGACCACCAGCAGCGGGCCTTCATGGCCTTTGGTGCCCAGGAGGCCATCTGGGAAGACTTTACCGGCGACGTGCAACAGGCCCAGGGGCGGATCGCCCGGGCAATTGCCGCCTATCAACCCCTGACCCTGTTCTGCCGGGCAGAGGAGCGCGGCCTGGCCGAGCAGCTGTGCGGCTCGCACAACATCACTTTTGTCAGCACCGAACTGGACGACATCTGGATGCGCGACATCGGTGCCAACTTTGTCGTCGATGGGGAAGGCGGATTGGGCGCGGTGGACTTCAACTTCAATGGCTGGGGCAACAAACAGCGCCACGCCAGGGACGCCCGGCTGGCGCGGCAGATGGCCGACGCTGCAGGCGCCCGTTATCTGCGCAGCGAACTGGTGGGCGAGGGCGGCGGCATCGAGGTGGACGGCCACGGCACCGGGATCATGACCCAAAGCAGCTGGATCAACGGCAACCGCAACCCGGGCTGGAGCCAGGCCGAGGTCGAAGAGGAACTCAAGGCTTGCCTCGGCCTGCGCAAGATTATCTGGCTACCGGGGATCAAGGGCCGGGACATCACCGATGCCCATGTCGACTTCTATGCGCGTTTCGTCAGGCCGGGGGTGGTGGTGGCCAACCTCGACAACGATCCCGACTCCTATGACCACTCGGTAACCCTCGAGCACCTGGAGATCCTGCGAGCCGCCAGTGACGCCGATGGTCGCAAGCTGCAGGTGCATACCCTGTCGCCGCCGATGAATCCCCGGCAGAACCGCTTCAGCCGGGGCAACCCGGACTTCGCCGCCGGCTATATCAACTATTTCGTGATCAATGGGGCGGTGATCTCACCGCAGTTCGGTGACCGGCAGGCCGACGCCAAGGCCCACAGCCTGCTCGCCAGCCTGTATCCCGGACGGCAGGTGATCCAGCTGGATATCGACGCTATCGCCGCAGGGGGTGGCGGCATTCACTGCGTGACCCATCAGCAGCCCGGGCTGTGAGGGTTTGGGCAAAGTGGTCTGTTACAGATGGCAGAATTGGCCTGATAAAGTCAGCCACTCACGCACTAACCTGCGCACTCTTCAATAACCGGGGCTGATCCCGGTGTGGATGATCAAGAGGAGCGCGCAATGAGCGATCAACAACCTGCGGTGACGGTACGGGCGATTCAGCCTGGGGATTACCAGCAATGGCTGCCGCTGTGGCTGGCCTATCAGGATTTCTATCAGGTGACGCTGAGCGAAGAGGTCAGTCGCCGCACGTTCGAGCGTTTCCTCGATTCGCGGGAACCGATGTATTCGGCGGTGGCGGTGCAGGACGATGAAGTCATCGGCTTCGTCAACCTGGTGTTGCACCGTTCGACCTGGGCCGTCGGCGACTTCTGCTATCTGGAAGACCTGTACGTGGCCCCGTCGATTCGCGGCAGCGGGGCGGGGAAACTGTTGATCGAGTGGGTGCAGGCCTTTGCCCGGCAACACCAGTGCGCTCGTTTGTACTGGCATACCCAGGAGAGCAACAAGCGGGCGCAACGGTTGTATGACTGGCTGGCGCACAAGCCGGGGGTGATCGAGTATCGGATGGAGTTGTAAGGGCCTGGCTGGATGCCCGTTGCTGCAGCAACGGCTATCCAGCCAGGATCAAGGCCTATGCCCCATGCCGAAATACCAGTGCCTTGAGCCCGCACTGCGGATCCGCATCCGGAAACTCCGGCGGGTTCTCCAGCCGCTGTTCAAAGCGCAACCCCGGCGCCGCTTCGGCCATCCCCTCCAGAAGAAAATCCACGCTAAACGCCGGATCATTCATGCACGCCAGGACGCAACCATCGGCCGTGAGCAACTCCGGCAGACGCCGCAGCACCCGCGCATAGTCCTTGCCGAGGACAAAGCTGCCTTTCTGGAACGACGGCGGGTCGATGATCACCAGGTCATAGGGCCCGCCCTGCTTGACCTTGCTCCAGGACTTGAACAGGTCATGGCCGAGGAAGCTCACCCGGCTGGTGTCGTGGCCGTTGAGCCGGTGGTTGTCGCGGCCGCGGCTCAAGGCCGCCCGGGACATGTCGAGGTTGACCACCCGCTCGGCGCCGCCGGCAATCGCCGCCACCGAGAAGCCGCAGGTATAGGCAAACAGGTTCAGGACATTCTTGCCCCGGGCATTGGCCCGCACCCAGTTGCGCCCGTAGCGCATGTCGAGGAACAGCCCGTTGTTCTGCTTGCTGCCCAGGTCCACCTGGTAGCGCAGGCCTTCCTCGGTAATGGTGCAACTGTCGATGGCCTCGCCCAGCAGCCACTCGCCACGGCTGTCGGGCAGGTAGCGGTGTTGCAGCATCAGGCTGCGGGCGCCGCTGGCCTCCCATTGCGGGGTCGAGCCCAGGTCCGCCAGCAACTGCTGCAGGGCTTCGAGTTGCCCGGCTTCGGGTTCCTTGAACAAGGACACCAGCACTACCCCCTGCAGCCAGTCCACGGTCAGCTGTTCCAGCCCCGGCCAGCAGCGGCCGCGGCCATGGAACAGGCGCCGGGTTTCGCCGGGCGCGGCGGCCAGGGCGGTCAACAGATGCTGGTTGAGGGTGGCGAGGGCGAGAGGGGTCATCAGCGGGGCCGGTCATTTTTTCGGGGCGGCATTTAACCACGGGCAGCAGCCCGCCTGCCAACCAGCAATTGCTGCTGGCTGGCGGCCGCCTGCTGCCGGGCCAGGGGCTTGTCGGCACGTGTTTCAACGCGAATCTCGACAGCGGTGGTGATGGCGGGTAACTGCACGCCAAGGGCGACGAGCTCGAACCGTGCCGCACGTCGAGCAGGCTGCGCCCGTTCGCTCTTGCCCGTTGCCCCCGCTAGAGAATGGCGTTTGCCCATTTCTGGGTGCCGGCCAGGCGGCGCTTGACGCTGTCGATGCGCCATTGGCCGGCAACCCGCTTGACCACGAAGCGATGCTCGTAGCACAGCGCCCGGGACGCCGGGTCGCGCACCAGCACTTCGGCCTGGGCGGGCTTGAGCAACTGGCAGCCCAGTAGCTCGTCGGCCTCGGCGTGGGTCGTGGGGTAACCAAAGGAGGCTCGCGGATAGGCCCGCGGTCGCAGGGTACAAAAACGTTCGAGCAACTGTTGCGGTTCGGCCCAGAAGGCGGCGTCGAGCGCCTCGTGGCCCAGGGCATTGCCGCGCTGTTCCCAGGCGTACAAAGCCAGGGTATAGGCCCGCACCTGGGTGACCGGATCTGCGCTGCTGTCAGTGCCAGGCACCAGCGGCGGCCAGGGCAGGGAAGGGGCCGGTGCAGGCGCTGGCGGTGCCCCGGTACCGGCCTGCTCCAGCTGTTGCATGACCTGGGCATGGCCATTTTCTTCGGCCAGGGACCAGGCGTTGCGTTGCTGGAAATCCACGGGCGAGGGGTTGGCGCCGGCCTCGAGCAGCAAGGCCACCATTGCCTCGTGGCCAGCCTGGGCGGCGTTCATCAGGGCGGTGCGTTGCAGTTCGGGGCTGGCCTGTTCGAGCGCTGCGCCATGGGCGATCAGCAACTCGGCCAGGGCGGTGTCGCCGTGGCTGGCGGCCCAGGCCAGGGGGCTGTAGCCCAGGGCCTTGCACGGCTGCTGGACATTCGCGCCGCGCGCCAGCAGCAGCGCCACGGTCGGCCGGTGCCCGGCGATAGTGGCGGCCAGCAAGGCCGTGCGGCCGGTGCCCTTGTGCTGCCATTCAAGGTCCGCACCCGCATCCAGCAGGCGCTCGAGAGCAGCAAGGTCGCCGCGCGCGGCGGCTTTTTCCAGGAGATGGGACAAGGTCGGAAATCCGTTCGGTCAGGGGGCAGATGCCGCCGCATGGTAGCGCTCTGGGGCCAGGTTCTGCCACGCCCGGGCTACTCCACGCCCCGGTTCCGGCAGGCCGGGCGCGCCGGGCTGTACTGCGATACGCGACGCCGGCGTGGGCAGTGGGCTGTTTCGAGCGTCGCGGGTGGGGAGGGGGGAGGCTCATGGACGCCTTGCAGAGGCTTGCGTAGGATGGCGCGTTCGCGCTCTACGCCGTTGCAGCCAGCGCTGCAGCCTCCCTTGCCAACAGGAGTCCATGATGTTCAAGGCCATTGTGATCGACAAAGACACTGCAGGTTATCGCGCCCATCTGCGCGAGCTGGAGGAGGCGCAACTGCCTGAGGGCGATGTCACGGTGCGGGTGGCCTACAGCACCCTGAACTACAAGGACGGCCTGGCAATCACCGGCAAGAGCCCGGTGGTGCGGCAGTTTCCCATGGTCCCTGGTATCGACTTGGCAGGCACCGTCGAAGCCAGCAGCCATCCGCGCTTTCGCCCGGGTGAACAGGTGCTGCTCAATGGCTGGGGCGTGGGCGAGAGCCACTGGGGCGGGCTGGCGCAGAAGGCCCGGTTGCAGGGCGACTGGCTGATCCACCTTCCTGAAGCCTTCAGCGCGCGCCAGGCCATGGCCATCGGCACCGCCGGCTACACCGCCATGCTCTGCCTGATCGCCCTGGAGCGCAGCGGCCTGACCCCCGAACACGGCGAGGTGCTGGTCACCGGTGCCAGCGGCGGGGTCGGCAGTTTTGCCATCAGCCTGCTGTCGCGCCTGGGCTACTCGGTGATCGCCGCCACCGGGCGTCCGGAGGAGGCCGACTACCTCAAGGCGCTGGGCGCCAGCCGCATCATCGAGCGCGCCGAGCTGTCCCAGCCGGGGCGTCCGCTGGCCAAGGAACGCTGGGCGGCGGCCATCGACTCGGTGGGCAGCCACACGCTGGCCAACGTCTGTGCCGGCACCGCCGCCGATGGCCTGGTGGCCGCCTGCGGGTTGGCCCAGGGCATGGATTTCCCGGCCTCGGTGGCGCCCTTCATCCTGCGTGGGGTGAGCCTCTTGGGGATCAACAGCGTGACCCGTCCCTATCACGAGCGGGTGCATGCCTGGGAACGCCTGGCCGCCGAGGTGGACCAGCAGCACCTGCAGCGGATCACCCGCGAAGTGGGCCTGGAAGAGGCCCTGACCGTCGCCCACGAGTTGCTTGAAGGCAAGGTTCGCGGGCGGGTGGTGGTCGACGTCAACCACTGATATAAACCCCGGGCCGCGCTGTCGGAACGCCGTGCGCGGCCTGGGTTGTTACATGTTTCAGGTCCGACGCGAGCCCCGTGCCACGGGGCTTCTTCGCGGCCCTTCGTCCTCTTGATCCGAGGTTGCCTGTTTTCATGTCCATTTCCCCTCAGCGCCCCCTCTGGCAGGTGTACCTGGTCTTCCTGCTGCCCATGGTGCTGTCGAATTTCCTGCAGTCGTTTTCCGGCACCCTCAACGGTATCTACATTGGCCAGTTGCTGGGCACCCAGGCGTTGGCGGCGGTGTCGGGGATGTTCCCCATCGTGTTCTTCTTCATTGCCCTGGTGATCGGCCTGGGGGCCGGTGCCTCGGTGCTGATCGGCCAGGCCTGGGGTGCCCGGGAGCTGGATGCGGTGAAGTCGGTGGCCGGCAGTACCCTGATGCTGGGGGCCTTGATCGGCCTGCTGGGGGCGGTGCTGGGCATGCTGTTCGCCCGCCCGGCCCTGCAGGGCCTGGGCACACCGGCGGATGTACTGGACGACGCAGTGGGCTATGCCCGGGTGATGATGCTGATCATGCCGCTGCTGCTGGTGTTCGTGCTCTACACCCAGTTGCTGCGGGGTGTCAGCGATACCCTGTCGCCCCTGCTGGCCTTGATGGTCTCGACCCTGGCGGGGCTGCTGCTGACCCCGGCGTTGATCCGTGGCTGGCTGGGCCTGCCGCCCATGGGTATCCAGAGTGCGGCCTTCGCCGGGCTGGCGGGAAATATCCTGGCCATGGGGTTTCTGGTCTGGCGCCTGAGTGGCCGCGACCACCCCCTGGCCCCGGACCGGGCGCTGTTAGCGGCGCTGCGGCTGAACCGGGCGATTCTCGGCAAGGTGCTGCGCATCGGCCTGCCCACCGGGGTGCAGATGGTGGTCATCTCGCTTTCCGAACTGGTGATCCTGGCCCTGGTCAACCGCCACGGTTCCCAGGCCACGGCGGCCTATGGCGCGGTGACCCAGATCGTCAACTACGTGCAGTTCCCGGCGCTGTCGATCGCTATCACCGCCTCGATCCTCGGCGCCCAGGCCATCGGCGCCGGGCGCCTGGAGCGCATCACCCCGATCCTGCGTACCGGGCTTGCGATCAACCTGTGCCTCACCGGCGCCCTGGTGCTGCTCGGCTACCTGATTTCCCACTGGCTGCTGGGCCTGTTCATCATCGACCCGGCAGCCCTGGTGCAGGCCCAGCACCTGCTGCACATCATGCTCTGGAGCATCCTGGTGTTCGGTTTCCAGGCGGTGGTCGGCGGCATCATGCGCGCCAGCGGCACGGTGCTGGTGCCGGTGGCGATCTCGATCTTCTGCATCCTCGGGGTGCAGGTGCCGGCGGCCTATGTGCTGGACGCGCATTTCGGCCTGCAAGGGGTGTGGATGGCGTTCCCGGTGGCCTACCTGACCATGCTGGTGCTGCAGGTCTGCTACTTCAAGCTGGTGTGGCGCCACAAGGAGATCCAGCGCCTGATCTGAGGCCCGCGCTCAAGCGCCGCCGGCCAGTGGCTGCCGGGGCGGGCGCAGGTCGCGAACCACCAGGTACAGCAAGGGCCCGATGGAGACGAAGACCGCCGTCAGCAGCAGATAGGGCAGCACCGAACGCCAGGAGCGCCCACGGGCGCGGGCGTCTCCCAGCATCCACGCAGCCGCCAGCAGCGCCATCAGGTACAGGTCGATCACCACTTGTGCGGTGTCCGGGCGCGACAGCAGTTGCAGGCCGAATTGCAGCAGCGACTGTTCGGCCTGGAACAGGCAGTACAGGGTGTAGGTGCTGAAGCCCAGTAGAGCCAGCAGGGCGGGGTAAGGGTGGCGCATGGCGCAGTCCTCGATCAGGGATGGGCAGGGTGTACGGCGCGGCGGTTGCGGGTGGCCAGGCCCAGCAGCAGATACAGCAGGCCGGCTGCGCCACAGCCAAAGATCAGGCTTTGCGACAGCAGGGAGTCGAACAGGTACAGCGGGTCGTCGCGCAGGCGTTGATGCAACCCGGCATGCACCAGGGCGAGCGCCGCCAGCCACTGGCGGGCAAGCTCGCGCACGCGACGGCGCCGATGGCCGCACAGCTGGACCAGCCCGGCACACAGGGGGACGTGCAGGGCAATGAACAGGTGCTGCCCGAGCATGGGGTCGAGGTCGCGCAGGCCATACAGCAGGCGCCATTCACGCTGCGCCACGGCATCCAGCTCATGGCCGGCGAACAGCCCGATGCAGAGTCGCCAGAGTGTGTTTTTCACGGTGAAAATCCTTGAACAAGCGGGAGCGAACAGGCTAAGTGGCAAGCCTGTTGTCTGTCTCTTATACACATCTCCGAGCCCACGAGACGTAGAGGAATCTCG
>ERZ1032432.138-NODE-138-length-16826-cov-18.702999_pt1 | contig 16826 bp, 8 predicted proteins | sample MGYA00518036_ERZ1032432 | MGnify/ENA primary metagenome ERZ1032432 (study PRJEB33718, sample SAMN03160202) | human skin metagenome | collected 2014-02-25 | study: EMG produced TPA metagenomics assembly of the PRJNA266117 data set (Human skin bacterial metagenome...
GCTCGGAATATCTTTTGGGAAATTATCCCGAGTCCGGATGGGAAACTCTTATTAGAGGAGGCTTGGGAGCTCAATTCCTTTTGTGGAACTCCGAAACCACCGAGATTTTTGCTTGCTGATCTCGGTAGGGATAGACTCAGCCTAGTGCCACTGAATAAACGACTTACTGCAAACGCCATGCAAATTGCAAAAAAAGTAGCGTTATCAGAAGGATGGCAAAATTTGATTAAAGCTACAGTGCTTGATCAAATTTTTGTACAAGGTAACAGGGCGAATCATGTTCTGCTGGGGATTGTGCGCCCATTACGGGTGATTGCGACCTGTGCTGGTGATGCTGAACCTTGGGAGCTAACATCTGACCACATCACCCTCGCTCGTGAAGTGGCAGCCGAAGTGCAAGCCTCGGGGAAGATGGCCATGCTAGTTGATCAGGTTACACGTAATATTATTGACCTTCATCACCTTGCAGACAGATGTCCGCTTCAGCCAGCATCAATAAGAAGAGTAAAATCTAGAGACGAACTGAGTGAGAAAAAGCCTTATCTGCGCCAGCATCTTACACAACGAAAGCAGGTCGAAAAGCTACCAGGAGCTCGTGCATTTTGGGAGCTAGTCCGTATTGTCTTCACTATTCAGCCGAAGAGTTTTCTAGATGAGCTCCGTTTTACTCAGGTAAAGATCCTCATACTGTGTGGACTACGTATTAGTGAAATCTGCATGATTCCCATGGACTGGCAACGTCGACGTAAATACGTTGATGCTTTTGGCCAGGCCGCTGGAGAATCGGGAGGTATCTCAGAATCACTTATGCTCCGTTATTTTGCTGAAAAGCGTTCGTTAGTAGATCACAATGGCACGCTGCTCTATCCTGAAGTTCAGCATATTCCCGCTCTTTTTGAAGTATCTCTTCAGGAAACACTGGAGCGTGTTGCGCGCCTGACCGCACCTCTTCGCAAAAGATTGAAAGCTCAGTGTGCTACTGGCCGCCTACTCCCAGAATTTGAGCCAGAACAGTTGATATCGGCAGTTGCGTTTTATCCTTATTTATCGGGCAATCCATTCATCTATCAAGATCCTCTTGAGGCAGAGCTTACCGCCAAATACAAGAAGTCTTTCGATATCGAAGTTCTACGAGAGATTCAGGAGCGACAGATTGAGTTGGGTCGACAAAGAGCAGAGATACGTAATGAAGTTCGGGCTTACTTTGGGAGACTTCGGCGGGGGCATGAACAGGATTTACCTTTCCGTACGAAGAACGGTCATCCCCTCCCCCGTGGTGACTACACAGATGGCTACTTTCGAACTAATGAGCTGGAGGCGCTCATACGAAAAGTGATGCCTACTAAGCTCTCGGACACTGAAAGTTTCCGCTCCACCGAGGGTAATATTCAAAGCCATGAACTACTATTGTTGATGCCTAAACGCTCACTCAGAGAAGAGCGCAACGGTGGGGTCTGTGATATTCTACGTTACTGTTTTGTTGGCCGAGTTACTGCAGCGGATTTAATAGTCAATTTGGGTGAGCGTTCAGGAGTTGAGAAATCCATCTTTGTCAGGTATGGCGAAACGGTGGAGGATCGACAGTTATTCGTAGATACACATGCGTTTCGTCACCTCCAAAACACTGAGCTTTTCCGTTTGGGAATTGCTGACTCTATTATTACCAAGCGATTCGGCCGCAAGAGTGTCGCACAAAGCTATGAGTACGATCATCGTAGCCTTGCCGAGGAACTCGCAGCTATTAAATTGCCGAAAGTTGCGGAAATTGCTCTTGGCGCCAAAGCCCAACAGGTTTTTCGTTTGATCACCGCTGGTAAGGTGAAAGGGCCGTTGGTAGAGCAGTTCTTACGAATTCAGCGTGAGCAAGGTGATGATACTGCGTTTGCCTTTCTGGCCGCAGAGGCAGATGGCTTTCACACGACGCCCTATGGATTCTGTGTGAATAGCTTCACCGTCGACCCATGCCCCAAGCATCTAGAGTGCTACAACGGTTGTCGGCACCTGTCGACCACGGAACTTCCCGCACATCGCATTAATCTCGAACGACTGCAGGAGCAGCTGAAAACCGCGATAGTAACTATTGAGGCCCGCCCAAGCCAAAGCATAGGTCGTTCGAATCAACTGATGCATGCGAAGACACGTTTGGATAACTTGCAGAAGGCGCTTGATTCCATACCGGGTACACGACCTTTCGAGAGTGGAGCGGATCTGTCGCAACCAATCAGTCCGATACAACGGAGCCTATTCGATGACTAAGCCAACCAGGCCTCCACGGCGGGACGAGCAAGCAGCATTGCTTGATGAATGCATTGCCCAAGCCTTGGAATCCATGCTGGAGCAGGACACAGATATTACTCATCGTGCGGTCGTACGCGCCATTGAAGGACTAAGTGCCCCCTCGTCGATTACACGCGATAACTATAGGCGAGGTCTCGTTGAGTTTTATCAAGCCACACAGGCTGAGCGCCGGCAGTGGGTGAAGCGCGTCCAGAAGGTTTCCCAAGCGAATGTGATTGCTCAGTTAGCTGCCAAAGATCTGCGGATTCAAGAGCTTGAACGCCAGGTAACGACCCTCACAGCCTCCCATAAAGCGATAATCTTAGCAGTTGGAGAGATGGGAGGCATGAAGGCATGGAGCCGCTTCTTCGAAAAATACGAACACGTTTCAAAGGAGCTCCAAATGCTTCTCCATCAGTCAGACTTTAGTAACTAGGGCAAAGCTAAGAACGCTGCTCCCTCCCTGTGAGACGAGTGAAAATGGCAGGCTTGGCCAAGCTCTATATGGCTAGGACGTGTCTTTTTCGTCTCGCTCACGGTTGCGCGCAATCTTAAAATGCCAGTAGTCTACATTAATTTTGGGCTTTCGAGCTCCTCGTGGGCAATTATGCCCGTGCTAAAAGCAGCCATGGACGAGTATTACCTTGCGGCGCACAAGGAATGCAAGGTCAGGCTTACCAGGAAGGTCCAGCTTATGCATTCTAAAGCGATAACCGAGAGCGTACACAATGCGCCTCACCACCAGCTCGGGGGTCGTGTCGTCCGACATGACCGCTCTCATGAACTCAGAACGCTCCACACCCCTTCCTGGTGTGGGCCGAATACCATATATGAAAATTTAAAGAAGCAAGTCACAGTAACTAAGGCATCTCTTTCTATTTTATTCGAATTGAGATCCGCTGTGATCTTTAGTGGCAATTTTTAAATGAGTGAAGACCTTAGGTTTTTCGAATTCTTCGCGGGCGGGGGGATGGCCCGAGCTGGACTAGGCAATCAATGGCAATGTTTGTTCGCCAATGACATGGATCGCATTAAAGCCTCAACGTATATTCAGAACTGGGGTAAGGATCATTTTGATAGTCGTGACATTCGAGAAGTAAATTCAGAAGACCTTGAGCGCAATGGCGATTTAGCGTGGGCGTCGTTTCCATGCCAAGACTTGTCTGTGGCCGGGAATGGTTTAGGAATAGGTAGCTCCAGCGCTAAGGACTTTACAAGGTCAGGAGCGCTTTGGCCTTTTCTTGATCTAATAGACACGTTGCGCCAAGAGGAGCGGCAACCACCGCTGTTAGTTCTGGAAAATGTGGTCGGACTGCTCACTCTAGAGGGCGGCCGTGATTTTGCTGCGATTTGCGAGAGACTAGGTGAAATTGGGTATCGTTATGGGGCAGTCATTATAGACGCCAAACACTTCCTTCCCCAGTCCCGGCCGCGTGTATTCATCATAGCGGTTCAACGCAATATCGATATCCCATGCAAGTTATCCCGCGGCATGGCGACAGCTAATTGGCACACTCCAACTTTGCTGCGTGCGTACAAATCACTTACCCCGGTTTTACATGCGGATTGGGTTTGGTGGGACCTAGGGGATGCTCCGATATTACAAGAGAATGCCCTTGAAAGCTTTATTCAGCGCGAAGGGGTACTCTGGAATACGCCTGAAGAAACCAAACGAATTATCAGTATGATGGCTCCTGCCCATCTCGCTCGGCTTGAGAATGCCAAGTGCGCAGGGGGGGTCGCCGTTGGCAGCCTTTATCTGCGCATGCGTCGAGAGGGAGGCATCAACAAGCAACGTGCAGAGATAACTTTTTCGCCTCTCTTAGGCTGTCTAAGAACGCCGCGTGGGGGCGCATCCCGCCCTAGAATCATTGTCGTAGAGAGCGGCCACGTCAGAACTCGCTTGCTTACAATATGTGAAGCCGCGAGATTAATGGGTCTAGCAAACACTTACATCCTACCTGAAATCTATCATCATGCGTTTAAGGTAATAGGGGATGGTGTTGCGGTTCCCGCCGTGCGTTTCCTTGCTGAGCGTCTACTCGAGCCACTTGCAATCGCTGCTCGGGGACAAATTGCTATTCCCCATGAAAAGGCGTTCATGGCATGACCTGGAGTCCGCCAAGAACTTTTGAAGAATGGGAACAAAGGCTGGTTCAGCATTTTCTGACTGTAGGTCAGGATGGTGACGCCAGCGATATACGCTCGTTTGAGGTGACAGCGACTACGCTTGCCCAAGCATGCGGGGCAGAAAGTGATCAAGAGTCAATAGTCGAGGATACCTTCCGAGACATTATGAGTCGGATACCAAACCTGCCACATCGCCTGAATATTGGCATGCAAAGATCGTCGACCCGCGAATGGCCAAATTTTTTCATTTACTTGGTCATGACCCTGCTTATCGACAGCCAGCTGGAGGGGCATGAAGACGGTAATGAATTTCGCAGCAAGCTGCGCAAATGGCTTAACACAGGCCATAGCCTCCAGCAGTTACCTGGTATCAATCTGATGTGGGAGGAACTGGCGCACTGGCTTGAACGGCGCATCAATGAAGGCCGTCCATTTCGACGACTGATCCTGCCGACAATCCCTAAAAACTGGCGTCATATCGGCTATACCCGGCGCTTAACCTTTCCGAATAAGACTGACCTGCGCTTGATGGAAGGCTTTCTCGCCGACTGTCCCCAGGCCCAAACTGATCCGAATCTGGTGATCAGGAAATTCCCGGTCGTGTTGCTCAATGACCGAGCCTCCGATGCACTTAAATTGGCGTTCAGAGAGTTCCGCGAAGCCTACCTGCTGGGTCGACGTACCCTGGCCGATCTGCCTTTCTGGCGCCTGCTCCGCCGCGCCCTCGCCCACTCGGGGAAGTCTGCACGGCGTAGTGTAGTGGTAGACATGATGTTCGACGCTGACGGCAGCCGCAGCTATTTTTCCTGCCCAGAGCAGGCACTCCAGGCTGAATTTCACCCTACCCTCTTCATGGCACTGAGCGGCGTTTCAGCGCAAGTAAGCCTGAATTTGGGGGCCGCGATCCAATCCGGCTTCTTGTTCTTTCGGCAAGTCGGTGTGGGTCGCTGGCGCGCGGAAGCCCGACCTTGCAATGCGCCACAAGGCCTGCATGTTGCGCTCGCGCGACGGCATGCACAGCGCCTAGGCAATCGACTGGGCAGTTTGGTGAGCGAAAGCGAATGGCTTCTAACGAGTGCTGCACACAGCTACCACGCCGTTTACGAAACCCTTGGGCCCATGGGATTGATTTCTCAACCCTCCGAGCAGATTGTACGGCCACTCCTGTCGAGCGGTGTGCGTGTGCCTCACGGATGGCTAGGGCGACCAGGCTTTTTGCCGTTTATCGAATCGGATGCGGTCGACTACCTCATTAGACCAGCCGACGCCAGCGAGGAGGAAGCGCCCATCACGATGGAAGGTGGACAGTTGGTGGCTCTCTCCCCGGTCGAGGGCTCCTTTGTTATAGAACCGGTGCGAGAACTCGGAGAAAAATCCGCGCCCTGGAGGCTTCGGGTGCAGCTCTTTCAGGACGCGTTGCCCCACCCGGACCTGGGCTCGAGTGCACGATATCGACTTGAGCTGCTTTCTGATTGGTCGCGTGTGTCTCCTGCCCTGGTAATTTTCGACGAGCAAGACGTTTTGGAATGGGAAACAGGTCCCGTCGATTGCGAGCATCTGCTCGAAGTGATCTACGCCAGCGGGGTAAGCGGATGGGAGGAAGCGGAACTTGTCACGCTTCTACATCGCCTCAATGCTAGTTCATGGACCCTGCTTCGCTGCTTCCAGGACGCCGGCATCATCGAGCCGCGCCAGCGCAGCGGCTGGAAAGGACGCGCCTGGACGCTGGCTGAACCCCGGTTAGTCCGCATCGCCCGGCCAGGACATGAGGATCTTGTCGTGATCGAAGGGGCGGTGTGTGCCCGACTTGTTGAGGACTTTCAGACGGCGGTCATAGGGCTAGGTGGCAAGTGTTTCAGGCGACTCGGCGTGAGCCCCTGGTCTCCTCCTGTGATTGGGGCGAGCGTCGCATCGCTCGAGGCTCTGGCAAAAATAATGGGTTGGCCGCTCGTACTTAACCCGCTGATGCCTGACGCGGTGCCATTGGCATTTGCCGGGACCGAGCGTATGCCTGACCTGCACGAAGTCGCTTCGACGTGGGACTGGAGCACCGGATGTTTCAAGGATATTGCGACTCGCGAGGAAACAGTCACGTTGACACGTCGCGTTCACCCCGGAGGGCGTGACCATGACCTGTATTGTCTGACCAGTCGCAGGGGCACAACGAATTGGTTGTCACGCACTGCGGCTATTACCGCTGCGCACGCCCTGACGCGCACCTCTCTGTTCGAGCAACGTGACGGCCAGCTGCTGGTGCGCCTCGCTCGCGACGGAGGCCTTCCCGACGCACTGGCCGCCGGGCTCAGACGTCGACTGCTCCGAACAGGCGGGCCTATGGGGGCTGAATACGTCTATCCGGTCACCCCGGATATCCTAAAGTGGTTGGGTTCACTGCTACCTGGATGCCTGGCCGAGCTGGCCTTGCCTGACGAACAATCCCCTGGCCGTCTCGTCGCTGAGGCGCGCAGATCTAGGGGGCAACAACGATTGCATTGGTGCAATGGACAACTGACTCTACCGCGTCACACCTAAGGAGCTTTTCGGGAATGGCAGCAATCACCCCTTGGTACGCCGGAACGTGCGAGAGACGGAACGATATGATCGTCCACCTCAAGGTAGTGACGGTCAAGACAGAGTCGGGCTGGACCCTGGTGGATAATCCGCACAAGTTGTTCCGCAAATCGGGCGAAGTCGAGATGCGCGGCGTGGATGCCGCATCGCTTCGATTTGGGGAATGGGTCAAGTTTCAGGTGGGGCCTAGCGAACGCAAGGATCAATGGAGGGCCACGCGACATCATCGCCTATACGCGTATTACGACCTGTCTCAAGCGAAGTCCATTGAGGAAGCGCGGCGCATTCTGACTCTCGAGGGATTAGCCGCACACAGGCCGGCAGGTACTTGGATGGTTCGTATCCATGACGCCCAGGTCATCCAAGTCGAACTTGCCCGCTCTGGCGATGACACCCTACTAGGCGCCCACATCACTACACTGCCAGCGTACGACTATGATCCGGACTCGGTTTTATCAATGCCGACCGGAACATCCGATCATGTGTTTTATGACCTGAGCGCCGATGTTAAGCCTTGCCACATCTATGACTGGACACCTGAGAAGGGTTACATCGAGCGTGTCGTCCGCCGTCTCATCGGTGCGCAAGCGCCGCAAATGACGCAGATTGTTTCCTGGCTTCAGCAGCATACCGATGAGCACACAGGCCGCGTTACGGCCAACCCTGGCGACGCACTGGCTGCCCACGAGGCTCTGCGCTCTGGCGAGTTGGCCAGACGCCTCGCTGCCGAACAGACGCTGCTTCGCGCCTTCGCGGACGGGCTGGTAAGCGATGCCCGAATAGCAAACCTCCTCGAGCGCGAGCGCAAAGCGCTCATTGAGGAAGAGCGCGGCACCATCCGCCAGCAGATCCAGACACAATTGGCCCAGGAAACGGAGCTGCAGCGCAGACTTCGCGCTTCAGAACTCGACGCGAAGCTAAAGGAGTATGAAGCCAGCCACCGTGCCGAGCTGATGAAGCACTTGGAGCACGAGCGACAGGAAACGGAAAATGCTCTGATCACGTACCAGGCAGCACAGAAAGCCGAGATCGACAAAGTCCTCGGTGCGCAACGGGCTGTGGTGGCGCAAGAAAAGGCAGAGCTTGAGGAGGTCTGTGCCGATCTATCGCAGCATCGAGACGGCCTTGTCTCAGCACTGCAGACACTGGAGGCGCAAGCCCAGAATCTAAATGCATCGGTCGCAGACTTGAAAGCTGATGTTGCGATCTTGGAGGAGCGAAAAGAGCAGGAGACAGCTGAGCTAGAACGCCTGAAGGCAACTACGACAGTGGTTTTTGACAAGCGATCGCCCGCGTCGACGGCCGTCATACCTTTTCACCGCCCGAACACTGCCCAGGTATGGTTTTGCTCTGAAGCTGGCCAGATCATTAAGGATTGTGCGTTGCTTACCGGCGCGGGCAAAAAGCTGATGGAGCAGTTTATGGCGCTAGTTCTAGCAGGCGAGACGCCATTGCTTGTCGGTTCCGATGTAGAAGATTTTTTGTTGATCGCAGAGTCCCTAATGGCGTCTGGGCGGTCAGCTCGGTTGGAGGCGGACCCGACGATCCTGACCTTTGAGGACTTGTGGGTTCGAGCGGGAACGGGGCTACCTACTCCGCTCGCCCAAGGGTTAGCACTGGCGAGCAGCGAGAATCCCTGCTCCGTTCTGGCAATCATTGAGCGAGTTGAACGGTCTGGAGCGCGATTCTGGCTGCCAGCGCTGACGGATCGGGCCCGTCGTGGTGACCTGCCCCGGCGTTTTTTGCTTTGTGCGACCGTTGACGACGCTGACTGTGGAGAAGCAGAGGCGCTGCGGGTACGGCAGATTTGGCTGCAAGTCGACGGGGCCGTAGCCAGAGATACCGCAACAGTTGCCCCGCTGTGGTTATCCTCTGGCTACCGCCGTGAACTGGACCCGGGCGATCACCCGCCTGAGGACATCGAGAGTGGACTGGGCGTCGCCCACAAATTGGCCAATCGCCTAGGGCTAGTCAATACCCTGCGGGCAGTGCGAGCGGCGGCGGAAGTAGCGGCCTTCCATAGGGGCAAGGACGCCATAGATGCCATGGTGCGAATGAATACACTGTTTCTTAATTCCGTAGGCTCGGAACTACCTGCGGTGGCGTCTGACTAAGGAGGTCAATGGTGCTGGATCCTATCGGTGGCTTTCACCGCATTCAAGATTTCTTCATCTCGTACGTCGAGACTAGCTTTCGTATCTCCAACCCCACCGCTGCCGAGGCGCGGCGAGCTCTGCTGAAGACCTGCGGCATCCTGGCTACGGAACCCTTTATCGAGCCCGTGCTGCGCTACGAATCTTCGGATAAAAACCTTGAGGATCTTATCGAGGAGGAGGACGGTACGCTCCAGCCTCTTTCGCTCGAGGGCCGAAAGGCGTTCGTTGAACTGGCCCTGTCCGGTCTGTTCGATGGCGAGCCGAGCAAGGGGCTTTTGCGCCGAAAATCTGCCTACGCACCCTACCGTCACCAGATATCGATGCTGGAGCGGGGTGTGCGCGCTGGCTGTCCCGGCATCGTCACCTCAGGTACTGGTTCCGGCAAAACCGAGAGTTTCATGCTGCCGGTGCTTGCCGCCCTTGCGAACGAAGCTGTCGACTGGCCAAAGCCGGGCGTCAACTACTTGCAGGAGCACTGGTGGCAGACGCCCAAGTCTAGGTGGTCTCCTCGCCGAGCTGGAGAAAAACGGCCGGCTGCTGTTAGAGCTCTAGTGCTCTACCCTATGAACGCACTGGTTGAGGATCAGATGGTGCGCTTGCGCAAGACCCTCGACGCGGAGGAAGCGCACGCAGTAATGGATGAGCGCTTCACCGGAAACCGTCTCTTCTTCGGCCAGTATACGAGCGCGACACCTGTAACCGGTTACGAACAGCATCCGCGCCTCGCAGGTGACAAGCAGGAAGTAAAACGCCGCGCTCGCCGTATTGCCCGACTGCGTAAAGCGATGCAGAATTTCCAGCGTGACCAGGATGCAGCGCGTAGGTTCGATGCTGACGTGCAGTCAGATGGCAAAGCCAGCGTCGAAAAGACACGCTACATATTCCCGTCGGTCGACGGAGGCGAAATGGTATCGCGATGGGACATGCATGCCGCACCGCCGGATATCCTGGTTACCAACGCCTCTATGCTAGGCGCCATGTTGTCGCGCGAGATCGAAGATGCGATTTTCGAGAAGACGCGTGAGTGGCTGATGTCGGATGAAGATGCGTACTTCTATCTCATCTTCGACGAGCTTCACTTAATCCGCGGCTCGGCAGGTACCGAGATCGCATTGCTAATTAAATCGCTGATCCAACGCCTCGGGCTGGACCAGCCCGAACACTGCTACAAGCTGCGTCTGCTTGCATCCTCCGCATCCCTGCCCATGGAAGGAGTCGAAGGAGTGCAGTCACGGACTTATCTGCGTGACCTCTTTGCTCCGTTCGGCACAAGCAGCAGGCCGAACGACTTGGGCTCTATTGACCCAAGCTTCTGGAGCAAATGCATAATCCAGGGCGTTGTACATATCCCGCCCGTGCAACAGTGCGGTATCCCCGCCGAGCCTTTCGTTCAACTGATGAAGGCGGCACTTGAGGGGAAAGACAATTTTGTCGGTCAACTCGACAGGACTCCTGCGCTGGACGCTGCGATTGCCCAAGCAGCTAAGGTATTAGGCATAACAGAGACGGAACAAACCACACTGGTGAAGCAGCTCGCCGAAACGGCAGCCAGTCTGCTGACGCACGCCTGCAAAAACGACGGGACCATCCGAGCCACTACGCCCAGGTCGATCGCCGCCCGGATCTTTGCACCAGCGACCGGCGACACTGAGCTAGCTCTTCGTGGGCTGCTGCTGGCTCGATCGCTTCCGGAGTCCAACCAGTCAGCGGTGAAAGTAGCCGTCGCAACGCCCGCTTTTCGAGTGCACACGTTCATCCGAAACATTGAAGGCCTGTTCGCCTCCGTCGCCCCAGGAGAGCCAAATGTGGCTTTCGACAACTTCTCAGTGGAGCGCGGCACCTCCCACTCCGCCCCCGTGGAAGGACAAAGGCGTGGCCACCGGCTCTTCGAGCTTCTGTACTGTGAGGCATGCGGTGATCTTTTCGTTGGTGGCCAGCGAGGTCAAAGCAGCGGCTCGATGAATGCAACAGAATTGCTCCCATCCGCAGCGAATCTAGAGCATCTACCGGAACGTCCCGGAGCTGAATATTACGATGACATGACGTTGGACGAGTTCGCGGTTTTCTGGCCGCGGCGCGGTGATTGGATCGGGTCGGATAAGGGATACGATCAATGGGAACCGGCGCATCTGAGTCCCGATACGGGTATCGTAGAGATCGGCGAGATCGCGAAGGAAGGCAATATCGCGGGGTATCTCTACTACCAGACAAAGGCGGCCGTTAGTAAAGATAAAGAGAGGTCCACTCAGCAGCCCTCTGCGCAGCCTTTCTGCTGTCCCAAGTGCGGCACCGATTACTCAAACCGACCGGACACTAATCGTTCACGCTCGCCGATCCGCGCATTTCGCACCGGCGTGACGAAGTCTTCGCAATTGGTGGCGACAGAACTCTTCGAACTGCTGCACGCTATCGGTGCTGAACCTAAGGGCATCGTCTTCTCGGACAGTCGCCAGGATGCGGCCGCGCAGGCCATGGAGATCGAACGGTTACATCTGCGTGATCTACGTCGCGAAGTGCTCGTTACGGCAGCACGTTCCTATGTGAAGGATGCTTCGATAGAAGTCCTGACGTCAAAAGAGATTATTGAGCGGTTAATAAAAGCCGAGACCGCAGGAGATAAAGACGAAGTCATTAGACTATCTGAGCTCCTAAAGAAACAAACGGTTGCTTGTGGGCCTAAAACTCGTAAGGTCAAGCTCGATAAACTCCTGGAGTTCGGCCATGATGGCTCCATCGGTCGAATAACGGCGGAGTTGGTGCGCCTAGGTATTTCCCCTTACAAACATTCCTCCTCCAATGATGCCAAGGAGCTGCCCTGGTATAGGGAGTTCGAGAAAAATGGCGACCTCATTGCCTATGACCATACGCTGTCGTATACACAAACAGTCGGACTCAACAAGGATATTGTCGAAGGCCAATACGAACTGATTGATGACGTCATTTTCGCCAACACCTTTTTTGCCTTAGAAGAAACCGGTCTCGCCTACCCTTGCTTGCCGATGGATGAGGATGACCAAGCACTGGATGCTTGGCTGCGTGTTTTTGCAAGCGCCTATAGGGTGAAGGACAACAGATACTTCGACAAGAACAAGGTCAAACTATGGCAGAAGGGGCCTGACGTTACCAACGGACGAATCAAGAAAGTCGCCCGAGCACTGTATGGGGAAACCCGGTACGGCGATGAGTTGACCAGAGTTTTAGGAGAATTCGAGCGTTTGGGGCATCGAGGTGGTCTGTTCAACATTGGCAAACTTGCCCTCAAAGTTACCGAGCCGGGTGATGATTTCTGGCGCTGCAGTAACTGCGAACGCGTCCATCTGCATCGGGGACTTGGGGTCTGTACTCGCTGCGTAGCCCCATTACATGAACCCAGCGGCAAGGTTGAGGCACTCTGGGAGACCAACTTCCTCGGCAGACGCATTGTCCGTGGCGAGCGAGATGGTGTTGGACGCTTCCGCTTGCGCGTGGAGGAATTGACAGGTCAGACGGATGACTTCTCCGACCGACTGCGCAAGTTCAAGGGCATATTTGTCGATGACGTGAGTGAACTAGAGAAGCTTGCGTCAGAGATCGACATGCTGTCTGTGACGACAACCATGGAGGTAGGCATCGATATCGGTGCACTGCAGACCGTCTACCAAGCGAACATGCCGCCACAGCGTTTCAATTATCAACAGCGTGTGGGCCGCGCGGGTCGCCGTGGGCAAGCATTTTCCTTCGTCGTAACTTTCTGCCGCGGCCGTAGCCACGACGCATACTACTTTGCACATCCGCAAGCCATTACCGGCGACCCTCCTCCACCGCCTTTCCTTGCGACCGGGCACGACGCCATTCCCATGCGCCTACTTCGCAAGACTTGGCTGCGGGCTGCCTTCAAGCAGCTTCGCGAACAGTGCGCCAAATTGGGTGAATCATTCCCCGGCGATCTGCTCATTCCACCGGACGTGCATGGTGAGTACGTCACAACAAAGGACTATTACCATAGTCAAGAGATCGACTGGCCAATCCGTTTAAGTGAAGCACTGAAGCAGACGCAATCAGTGCGTGACCGGTTCATCGAAACAGCAACATTCGACCAAGAGCAGCGTCAACGTTTATACGCTAAGTCGAGCATTGATCTATTGTTGAAGGAAATCAACGATCAGCGTCCCCATGCACCTGACGACGAAGTAGGGCTCGCGCGGTTCCTCGCTGAACGGGGGCTGCTGCCGATGTACGGTATGCCCACACGTGTTCGTAATCTCTATGTGGGGCTTCGTGAAAGTAAAACGCAAAGCGATCACTCCGAATACGAATGGTCGATGATGGACCGCGACCTTGACCTAGCAGTGTTTGAGTACGCACCTGGTGCAGTCCTGGTCAAGGATAAGAAGAAACATCGGGTAATTGGCTTCACTGGGAATCTTACTGATCCGCAAACGCAGGGACGGAGTATTGAAGGAATACGCTCGGTCACCGACTGGTCTGAATCGCAAACCTATGTAGCAATTTGTCCAGCGTGTGGGTCGGCCAGTCAAAGTAAGCAAGCTCCTGAAGGGCCCTTAGCCTGCAACGACTGCCAAGCGCCGATTCCGAAGGAATCCTTCCTTCACTACGTAACACCCGCTGCCTTTCGCACCGACTTCTTGCCAAAGGATGAACTCGACGAGTTTGAACGGATGTCCTTACGCACAGTGGCGACGGTGTTGCGTGAGGGTGATTGTTTTAACTATGGGGCACTGACAGTCCGCAGCGGCGCCGGCGTGACCATCCTACAACTCAACGACGGCCCGACCGATGGCAAGAATGATGGGCAGCGATTCACTGTTGATCTTGTGCAGGATCAGAGGGTGCCAGTGCCTTTCTCGACTCAGAGGCCGGCGATTGATGGCATTCAGGCCATCGAGTCAAGTTGGCGGCGATCGCATATCAGCCCGCGCTGGAGCCAGCCACTGAGTGAACAACGGTTTGGATTGATCTCACAAAAAGAAACTGACTCTATTCATCTGGAACTAACACGCTTCGATAAACGCCTCACCCTCGACATGGTGTCCCGAAAAGGAGACTTCATGCATTTGCCGACGCGCGCAGCAGCCATCAGCGCCACTCAGATTCTGGTAAACAAAGCTGCACTAGCGCTGGACGTCTCCCCCGATGAGTTTGAAGCGCTGGAGCCACGTCTCCGTTCGGGACACCCGATGCTGCAAATAGCTGATGCGCTCATCAACGGCTCGGGTCTTTCCCGACGACTGGGCGAGCCGGCCTCCGATGGGCCCACGCCGCTGCTCGTTGATTTGCTGCATGAGATTCTGGAAAAACCAAATGTTTGGCCGCTCCAAGACTTTCTCAGAACCGGTGCTGAAGGCCCACACGCGGCTCAGTGCCAGACTTCCTGCTACCGTTGCATTCAGCGCTATGGCAATCGGAGATATCACGGTCTGCTGGACTGGCGACTTGGGTTGGCCTACCTACGCACCCTAGTCACGCCAGCGTATACCTGTGGGCTCACGCCTGGCGATGATAAATATCCGGAGATTCAGGGATGGAGGGAACGGGCCAGCCAGCTGGCGGATGATGTTGAGGCTATGCGTAAAGGTACAATTCGCACCGAACGCTTACCGCATTCTGACCTGCCCTGCCTCATTGAGCAGAAGGATGGTGTCGAGCTATGGCGCGCCGTTGTCATTCACCCCTTGTGGCGACATTCTGAGCCCGGCGTAATGCGTGACCTCCTGGGAGCGGACTGGTCACCTTCTTTACGCTACCTAGATACGTTCGAACTGGAGCGACGCCCGTTGCGACGCTTAGCAGCTCTCAAGCAAGAGGGTTCATAAAGACTTCCCCCCTCGGCCAAGCCGGGGGGGGGGGCTTGAAATAGTACGGATATGGAGCAAAACAGCCCATTAATGAGGGTCAGCATGACAAGTCAGAGCAGGTTCAGATACCTCGCTGATTTAGTATTGACGGCGCTGCAGCACAGAAGTACATCTATAAGTCGCATGCAGAGAGGGATCCTCCGAAGCCTGAAAGGAGGCTACCGTGTCGCTAAATTCAGATTCGAACGATGAGCTTACAGACATCCTTCACCGTAAGGCTGAAGCCAAAGCTAAAAGACATCAGCTTTGGAAACAGCTAAGTGAGGCTGAACGAGAGTCTATCGGGAGAAAAACTCTCGAAGATTTCATAAAAGCCTGTGGCCGCCCCACACCACTCAAGCGAAAACGGCTACCCCCTCCCGCGTTTCTCAAAGAGAGCAAGCTCTAAGAGGTCAGCATCGGTTTAACGCGCCATCGAAACGCCATGACTCGTCTATCGCCGACAGTCGTTACGCAACAATAGGCCCTTGCGGGCAAGCGGTCGCTTTGTGTTCATAGGCTTTTTTTGTTGCGTCGCCGAAAAACGACTCCTGCAACAAGATACCTTCTTTTGTGTTGGCAACACCGTCTCTACGTGCTGACAAGCTAACAGCCGTTACTCTAGGTATCTCTATAGCGCAACAGCTTCCGAGCTTGCACTCTTTCACCAGATACGATGTACTCATGTGGGTCACGTTACCCAAGAATTACCCAGGCTCAACTGCAACGCTGCCTACCCTCAGAAACAGCTTCTGAAGCCAGGCTTCGATCACTTTGCTGTTGCTCGCGTCTGGGCCTTCGCAATGACATCCTGGACAAACGAATCCTGATTCCTTTGCTCCTTGTAGCCAACCCAGGACTTCACCGGCCCTGGGCCGAAAAACTTCCAGTTGCATGACACCCACGAATTCCGACCGCGGATGAACACGTGGTGTGTGTCTTTCGAAATTCGGAATGCCTGTCAAAGTTCGAGCGGGAGAATTTCAAACTCAGGTGGTTGCTGACTGTGGCCCACCTGCATATCAAACTATTGAAGGTGGGCTTTGGGTAATTGCCGAGACGGCCAAGAAATCTACCGACAGAGCTCTCTGTATCGATTCACGTTGGAAACTGCAGAGTCTAGCGTTGTTGTTTTGTATTTGTAGTAGTGGATTATATTCGCCTGGGCCGGCCCGACATTGCCGAAGTATTCTTCCCAGGCATTACTCTTGGTGAGCAAGTCAGAGAGCATGGTTCTCAAGTCGTTTTCCGTCCAGGCTGTCTTGTAGCCTTTAATCTCACCAGGGGCCGGGCTGTTATGTTTTACATAATTAACCAGCAGGTACTTTCCTTCGTAGGCCATAAATACCGTATACACGGTCCCTTGAGGGGCTGACTGCCTGTACCAAGGGATCACGACAAAATGATGAACCACTGGTCCCGTACTAAAGTGCCAAACAGCTGTCTCCGAGTGCAGGCCGCGAAATAAAAGAGCCTGATCGATTTGGTACTTCATGCTTCCGTTATTTGTAATGACATCGTTTCCAACATCATTTTGCACCTTCCCGTAGACAGCGCAGCTCATTTGAATGGGCACGGAAGGACAATCCTTCAGTTCCATGAGTGTTGCGTTGTTTTCTATTGCCCTGACCAGATCTTCCCCTGTCATGTTTCTTGGCTCCTGCCTAGTTGTTCAATATGCAGTTTAAATAATCGATATTGCTGCCCCTGGTGAGGATAGCTTCGATCTGCCCTTTATCAAATACACCTCGCCGCGGGTCTTGCCGAGTGCTGCCGGGTGTCGAGATATGGCTCGCGGGATGAGCTACCCCTGTCTCTTATACACATCTCCGAGCCCACGAGACGTAGAGGAATCTCG
>ERZ1032432.157-NODE-157-length-15180-cov-12.709950_pt1 | contig 15180 bp, 17 predicted proteins | sample MGYA00518036_ERZ1032432 | MGnify/ENA primary metagenome ERZ1032432 (study PRJEB33718, sample SAMN03160202) | human skin metagenome | collected 2014-02-25 | study: EMG produced TPA metagenomics assembly of the PRJNA266117 data set (Human skin bacterial metagenome...
CTAGATCGCTCGTCGGCAGCGTCAGGATGTGTATAAGAGACAGGCTTCTACTTCAGCCTGCAAGCGGCCGTGGCCGGGCTGGGTCTGGCCATTGCCCCCTGGCAACTGGTGCGTGACGACCTGGAGGGCGGGCTGCTGTGTGCGCCCTTCGGTTTTGTCGCCGATGGCAGCGCTTATTACCTGCTTTCCCCCCAGGCCATAGACCCGGATTCGGCCAGCGGAAAACTGCTGCACTGGCTGCGCCGGCAAGCCCTGGCGTAGGCACTCAGGCAGGCGGGGCCACGGCCCCCAGCGCCGGGTCCTCGCCGCTGAGCAATTGCACCAGGGCCAGGGCCCCCTTCTGCAAAGGCTGGTTCTTCAACCACACCGCGTGCACCGGCAACACCAGGCCGTTGTCGATGTTCTTGAAATGCAACCGTTGCAAGCGCCCCGCCGCCAGCAACGGCTGGATCACCGACAGCGGGAAATTGCCCCAGCCGATCCCCGCCTCCACCATGTGCAGGGCCATGGCCAGGCTGTCGGTGCGCCACAGCGACTCGCCCACCAGGGGCCGGGTATCACTCAGGGGCAGGTCGCGGCTGGCCACCACCACCTGACGGACCTTGATCAGCTCTTCCAGATACAGCGAACCGTCACTGGCCTGGAACACAGGGTGCCCGGCGCAAATGCAGGCAATCATCCGCTCGCAGCCCAGGTACTGGAAATACTCCAGGGCATTCACGCTCAACCCGGCAAAGGCCACGCCGACGCTGACCCGGCCACTGTGCAAAAGGTGCAGCACGTCATCCTGGGGAGCACTGAGCAGCTCGACTTCCAGCAGCGGATAACGCTCGGCAATCAGCTTGATGGCGGCCAGTACCCGTTGCTTGTCGATGTCATCCACCACCGCGATCGACAGCTTGCTCTCCAGGCCCAGGGACAGCTCGACGGCATGCACCTGCAATTGCTTGAGCTGGTCGGCAATCAGCCGCGCATGGGGCGCCAGGGACAAGGCCAGCGGCGTGGGCAGCGGCTCGCGGTGGCTGCGATCGAACAGCGCATACCCCAACTCCGCCTCGAGGTTGGCGATGCCCATGCTCACGGCCGAAGGCACCTTGCCCAACGAACGCGCCGCCGCAGAAAAGGAGCCGCGATCGAGCACGGCGAGAAACAACTGGATGCTGTCGCTGGAGAAGTTCATGAGAAACAACCTATCAGGAAAACTGAAAGCTTCCGACTTTTTCTGTCACCTTGATTGAAGCTATCTTCCGCGCCCTGCGCCACCCTCAGGCTGGCCATTCCCATTCAAAATCGAGGAACCCGCATGCAAGGCGTGAAACGCAAACTGGTCTATGTCTCTTTATTCGAAGTGTTCGGCATGACCTTCTCGGCCCTGGGCCTGGCCCTGCTGTCCGGCACCTCGCCCAGCAGCACCGGGCCGCTGGCGGTGGTCATCACCAGCATCGCGGTGACCTGGAACTTCATCTACACCACCCTGTTCGAGCGCTGGGAAAGCCGCCAGCCATCGCGCACCCGTACAGTCAAGCGGCGCATTGCCCATGCCGTGGGTTTCCAGTTGACCCTGATCGTGTTCCTGATCCCGCTGATCGCCTGGTGGATGGCGATCAGCCTGGTGCAGGCCTTTCTCCTGGACCTGGCGCTGATCCTGTTCATCCCCTGCTACACCTTTGCCTTCAACTGGCTGTTCGACCGGGTTTTCGGCTTGCCGGCCTCGGCCCTCCCCGATCCGGCCTGAGATACCCGTATCGGCAAATTGATCGTCGCCGAGACGACGCCACGCTGTTAGATTCCCATGGCCATCCAGTACCACGAACAAGGAAGCGTCATGGGAACCCGCTGCAGAATTCTCGGTAAAGCCTCGTCCATCAATGTCAGGAAAGTCTTGTGGACCTGTGAGGAGCTTGGACTTTCCTACCAGCAGGAAGACTGGGGTAGTGGCTTTCAGTCCACCCATACCCCCGAGTTTCTCGCCCTCAACCCCAATGCCCAGGTACCGGTGCTGATCGACGACGCCGGGGTCCTGTGGGAATCCAACAGCATCTGCCGCTACCTGGCCAACCTGCACCCCGGCAGCGGCCTGCTGCCCACGGCCCCGCGCGCCCGGGCCCTGGTTGAACAGTGGATGGACTGGCAGGCCACCGAGCTGAACCCGTCCTGGAGCTATGCCTTCATGGGCCTGGTGCGCCAGCATGCGGATTACCAGGACAGCCAGCGCATCGGCGCCAGCCTGCTGGCCTGGAATGCCAAGATGCAAATCCTCGAACGCCAGCTCGAGCGCTCGGGCGCCTATGTTCTGGGCGAGGATTTCAGCCTTGCGGATATCGTTCTTGGCCTCTCGGTGAATCGCTGGAAGATGACCCCCATGGAGCACCCGGCCTACCCCGCCGTGGCCGCCTACTACGAACGCCTCAGCCTGCACCCGGGCTTCATGCTGCACGGGCGCAATGGCATCGCCTGAGCTGGCCATCCCTCCTCTGGCCCATCGGAGATTCGAAATGAACGGACTTAACGTACTACTGACCGGCGCTTGCGGCAGGATCGGCAAGGTGTTTTTTCAGGGCTCCCAAGAGCGCCACCGCTTCACCCTCACCGACCGGGTGGAGCCGGACTTCGAAATCCCCGCGCCACACCGCTTCGTGCGCCTGGACCTCGACGACCCGCAAGCCATCGGCCGCCTGCTCCCGGGGATCGACGTCATCGTGCACCTGGCCGGCATTCCCCATGCCAGCGCCAGCTTCGACGAGTTGCTGCCGAACAACATCCTCGCCACCACCTACCTGTTCGAGGCCGCGGTACAGGCCGGTTGCCGGCGCCTGGTATTTGCCAGCAGCGCCCAGACCATCGAGGGCTACCCGGTGGACCGGCAGATCACCCCGGGCATGCCGGTGATGCCAGCCAACCTGTATGGCGTGAGCAAGTGCTACGGCGAGGCGCTATGCGCCTTCTATGCCGCCAAGCGCGGGCTGTCCTGCATTGCCCTGCGCATTGGTGCGTTCGAAGACCCGAAACACCACGAACTGACCACCACCCGCGACCTGAGCGCCTGGCTCAGCCCACGGGATGCAGTGCAGTTGTTGCAACGGGCAGTGGAAACCCCGGGGGTGCAACTGCTGATCGGCCACGGCATTTCCAACAATCGCTTCAAGCGCCTGGACCTCAGCGAAACCACCCGGGTGCTGGGCTACGAACCGGTGGACGATGCCTTCCAGGAAGATTTCGGCATTCCCATCACCTACTGAGCCACCACCGGGCACCCGCCGTCACGCGCGGGTGCCCGGCGTTGCGCTATAAATCCGGCAGATGTAACGAAATACGACAATAAATCAGCGCATCCTCCGGTTTACGCACGTGGATTCACAATCCTTGGTTTCCGTTAGCAGGCTAAGATTTCCGCTCTGTGTCCTGTGGAATTCCCTGCATGCCCGCCTCTGCCCCGCTCACCAGCGACCTCGACCCTCAACGCGCCGCCGGCATCAGCGCGCGCATCGACCGCCTGCCTGCCGTGGCCACGATCTGGCGCCTGGTGGCGCTGCTGTCCATTGGCGGTTTTTTCGAGCTGTACGACCTGTTCCAGACCGCCTACATCAGCCCGGGGCTGATCCGCGACGGGATCTTCGCCAGCGGCAACCAGGGGGTGTTCGGTTTTTCCGACCAGGCGGCCTTCGCCTCGGCGACCTTTCTCGGCCTGTTCCTCGGCGCCAGCCTGCTGAGCCCGATAGCCGACCGCTTCGGACGCCGGGCGATCTTCACCTTCGCCCTGATCTGGTACACCCTGGCCACGGTGCTGATGGGGCTGCAGAGCACGGCGTTGGGGATCATCTGCATGCGATTCCTGGTGGGCATCGGCCTGGGTATCGAACTGGTGACCATCGACGCCTACCTCAGCGAACTGGTGCCCAAGCGCATGCGCAGCTCGGCCTTCGCCTTTGCCTTTTTCGTGCAGTTCCTGTCGGTGCCGGCAGTGGCGCTGATGTCCTGGTGGCTGGTGCCCCAGGCGCCCTGGGGGATCTCCGGCTGGCGCTGGGTGGTGCTGGCCAGTGCGGTGTTCGCCCTGTTCATCTGGTGGTTGCGCTCACGCTTGCCGGAGTCACCACGCTGGCTCGCCCAGCACGGGCGCTTCGACGAAGCCGACCGGATCCTGCAAGGCCTCGAGACCCGCTGCGCCCGGGACTACGCCAAGCCGCTGGATGAGCCCGAACCCCAGGCCGTGGATATCCAGGGCCGTGGGCGCTTCGCCGATATCTGGCAACCGCCCTACCGCCGCCGGGCCCTGATGCTGATCGTGTTTCACGTGTTCCAGGCCATCGGCTTCTTCGGTTTCGGCAACTGGCTGCCGGCGCTGCTGTCGGGCCAGGGCGTGAGCGTCACCCACAGCCTGCTGTACGCCTTCATCATCACCCTGGCCTACCCCCTGGGGCCGCTGCTGTTCGTGCGTTTCGCCAACCGCTTCGAGAACAAGTGGCAGATCGTCGGCTCGGCCCTGGGCGCCATGACCTTCGGCACCTTGTTCGCCCTGCAGAGCAGCGCCCTGGGGCTGATTGTCTGCGGGGTGATGATCACCTTCTGCAATGCCTGGCTGAGCTTCAGCTACCACTCCTACCAGAGCGAATTGTTCCCCACCAACATTCGCGCCCGGGCGGTGGGCTTCTGTTACTCGTTCAGCCGCTTGTCGACGGTGTTCAGCAGTTTGCTGGTGGGCTTTTTCCTCGAGCATTTCGGCACGCCCGGGGTCCTGGCCTTTATCGTCAGCAGCATGCTGATCGTGATCCTGACCATCGGCCGCTTCGGGCCGCGCACCCGCAACCTGGCCCTGGAAGACATTGCCCACGCATGAAGACGGCGCCGGCAGCGGTTGCCTGAAAGCGGCAAGACTTGTCCGCTTGCTGGCAGCCACGACCGGCGTCTTGAGCCAAGCCCTTGATATACAAGGGCGTATCAATCGGCATGGAACTTGCTAAAACCTCAGCCTAGTTCTCTTACACAGGTTCCCGATCATGTTGGTCAACGCCCAGAAATCCGTTTCGGTGCAGCCCACCTCGCGCACCGATATGGACCCGACTACCGCAGCCGCCAGCGCGCTGTACAGCGGTATGCTGCAACAGGCCCAGAACTCCGTGACCTACCCGGCGTCCCAGTCCTCCAGCCAGCAGGCCAACAGCGTGGACGACAACGTCAACGCCGCCTTCGCCAAGACCCGCGTGCTGCTCCAGGCCACGCCACCGACCGCCAGTGCCGCGCAGGCTACCAGCGCGACGGAAACCGGCGCGCTGAGCGAGTTCAAGGACTACATGAGCAAGACCCCGGAACAGCGCCTGCGCGACAGCATCCTCAAGGACATGGGGCTGACCGAGGAAGACCTGAAGAACCTGCCGCCAGAGCGCCAACTGGCGATCAACCAGGAAATTGCCCAGCGCCTGCAGGACAAGATGCAACTGGCCAAGGAAGAGAAAGACGCCAAGGACAGCGCCAAACCGGTGGACGAGAAGTTCCTCGCGGCGCTGTAACCCCGCTGGACGCAAAAGGGTTCCCCATGGGAACCCTTTTTTGTGCCCGGCGAAAACCGGTTACTGCAACTGCAGGGTCGAGTTGAACTGGCTGATGGCATCCACCACGTGCCGCGAGCCCTGCTGGATCTCCAGGATCACCTCTCCCGCCTCATTCGCCAGTTCGACCCCGAGCCCGGTGCGGCTCAGGCTCGACTGCATGCTGGTCACCGCGCTCGTCGACAGGTCGTGGTTCTTGCGCACCACCTCGACGATTTCCACCGTCGCCTGGCTGGTGCGCGCCGCCAGGCTGCGCACCTCGTCCGCGACCACGGCGAAACCGCGCCCGTGCTCACCGGCACGGGCGGCCTCGATGGCCGCGTTGAGGGCCAGCAGGTTGGTCTGGTCGGCGATCCCGCGGATGGTCTGGACGATGCTGCCGATGATGTCCGACTGCTTGCTCACCGCATCGATGCTGTGGGCCGCTTCATTGAGGTCATGGGAAATCTGCTGAATGATTTCCACGGTCTGCTGCACCACCTCCGAGCCCTTCTGCGCACAGGCGTCGTTCTGCACCGAGGTGCTGTGGGCGGACTCGGCGGCGGAGCGCAAGGTGGTCATCTGATCGGTGATGTCGCTGGCGATCTTCACCACCTTGTACAGACGGCCCTTGGTATCGAACAGCGGGTTGTAGGAGGCTTCGAGAAACACCGTCTGCCCATACTTGTTTTCCCGCTCGAAACGATGGGAGTGAAACTCGCCACGGTTCAACGAAGCCCAGAATTGCTTGTACTCCGGGGATTCAGCCTCGGAACGGTGGCAGAACATGCTGTGATGCTGGCCAACGATTTCATTCAGGGTGTACTGCATGGTCTTCAGGAAATTGTCGTTGGCGGTGATGATCCTGCCGTCCGGGCTGAACTCGATGATGGCCATGGAACGGCCGATAGCGTTCAGCAGGCTCTGGTTCTCATGTTCGACATGGATGCGTTCGGAGATGTCCGACGCCACCTTGATCACACTGCGCACCTGACGATCGGCATCGAACACCGGCATGTAGCTGGCTTCGAGCCAGATCTCCCGGCCACGCTTGTCCAGGCGCAAAAAAGTCCCGCTGACCGGTTCGCCACGCCCCAGGTCGCGCCACAGCTTGGTGTACTCCTCGCTGCGATAGAAGTCTTCCTCACAGAAAATCCGGTGATGCTTGCCACGTATGTCTTCTGCGGAGTAGCCCATGACCTGGCAGAAGTTTTCATTGGCATCCAGCACGATGCCATCGGGCGAGAACTCGATCATCGCCATGGAACGACTGATCGCCGCCAACTTGGCGTTGGCCTCGCTCAGCGCACAGTTGAATCGTTCGATTTCCAGCAGGTCAGCCTTGTGATGTAGGTTAAACATGGTTGTATCACCTTCAACGCTGTCTTTTGATTGACGGAAGTTTCTAGTCTTTCAACTGATCCACCACAACGATCTATAAAACAGGGCAAGCGCCTCCCTCCATATGAGAGAGGAAGTGTCAGGTGATAAATGATGTTTAATCGGAGAGTCCATGTTGCAACGCTCTTATCAAGCCATCCTTTACTTGATGCCCCATTTCCGGGCCTGACCTAACAAAGTTAAGAAACTCCATCTAAATCGACACTCCTGATACTGCGGTGCCTCTAACTGCGCACTCTCGCCTTTATTCATGGATTCAATACTGCGCCCTGGATGAAGGTCGCACGCATACCGGTTACAACGGCGCAGGCCGCGCGGGACGGATACTCATAGGCCAACAGATACGAATTTTCACAATTGAGCATAGACAGCCGCAGTCTCTATGCAAGGCCACTAGTCAGTCTGTTTTCACAACTTTCGAGGTATTGAAGTGCATTCGCGACAAGTAACAAACAAGACATAAACAGAGCCTGTGGCAAAGCCCGGGAAGCTCCCGCACTAAAACTCTTCGAGGGTCGACAGAAACGCCTGGACCAGCACACTCGACTCCCGCCCCGGCGCCGCTACCAGGGCGAACTCCCGCTCCACTCCTGTGCTCAGCTCCAGCACCCGCAACCCTTCGCGCTGCACCGGTAACGTACTCTGCGGCACCAGAGTCACTCCCAGCCGCTCGCGCACCAGGCTGAAGGCACTGTTCCATTCCCGCACCTCCACCCGGACGTCGGCCAGGGGGATCCCGGCCTCGGCGGCCAGGCTGCGGGCATTCACCGAACAGCCCCCGGTGGCCAGGACAAAGGGCTGCGCCAGCAAGGTTTCAAGGTCGATGGTCGAGGCCTGCCAGGGGTGATCTTCAGGTAGCACCGCGACCCACGAATCACGCCCCAGCAACCAAGAGCGGCGCTCGGGGGCCGGGTTGAGCACGACCCCAAGGTCCACCAGTTGCGCCTCTAGCAGCGTTTCGACCTCATCATCACTGACCTCCAGCTGCACCACCTCGATGCCCGGATACAGCTGCTTGAAACGCCGCAGCAACGGCGGCAGGAAAGTCGCCAGGACCATGGGAAAGCCCGCCAGTCGCACACTGCCTTGAGGAATGCCCCGCGCCGCGTCCACCTGCCGGCGGACCTCGGCCAGGGCCTCGAGCATCACCCGCGCCTGGGCCAGCACCTGCAAACCGATCGCCGTGGGCAGCGCCTGGCGGCTCTCGCGGACAAACAGCTGCACCCCGAGCATGTCCTCCATCTGGGCCAGGGCCTGGCTGGCCCCGGACTGGGTCATGCCCACCTGCTCGGCGGCCCGGGTGATGGTGGCGCACTCGGCAATCGCCACCAGCAGGCGCCAGTGCATCAGGTTCATCATGGCAGTAGCTGTCCTTATGGCAGTGTTCTGAAAGATTAATTTTACCCATGTTGCCGCCTTACACGACACTGGCTCGCACGTTCACCAGAGACCTGCCGATGAAACTCTACTACGCCCCACAAGCCTGCTCCCTGGCCTCCCATATCGTGCTGCGCGAGCTGCAATTGCCGTTCGAGGCCATCCGCGTCGACAACCGCAGCAAGCGCACCGCCGACGGCCGGGACTTCCTCGCCATCAACCCCAAGGGCTACGTAGCCGCGCTGCAACTGGACGATGGCCAGGTCCTCACTGAAGGCCCGGCCATCCTGCAATACCTCGCCGACCTCAAGCCCGAGTCCGGCCTGGCCGCGGCCAATCGCAGCTGGGAGCGGGTGCGCCTGCAGGAAACCCTGAACTTCATCACCAGCGAAGTGCACGGGATCATGGGCTGGCTGTTCAATCCGGGGTTCGATGATGGGGTGAAAGAGGTGTTCAAGCAGAAGTTGTTCAAGCGCCTGGCCTTGCTCGAGCAGACGCTGGAACACCAGGACTACCTGCAAGGCGCGCAGTTCGGGATCGCCGATGCCTACCTGTTCACCGTCCTGCGCTGGACGGCATTGTTCGCCATCAACCTGGCGAACTGGCCGGCGCTGTCGCGGTTCCAGGCTCGGGTCGAACAGCGACCGGCGGTACGCGATGCCCTGGCGCTGGAACTGGCCTGAGGGGAGAGAGCACGAAGCCCGCGGGGCGGGCTTCGTCAAAGTGATCAGTGGCCGAAGATATTCACTTCGGTCTTCTTGGCCTTTTTCTCGGCGCGTTTCTCGTCTGCGCTCTTTGCCGGCTTTTTCTTGGCATTTTTCTTGGCGTTCATACCTTTGGACATGACGTTCACTCCACTGATGCGGGAAAGGCTTCAGGTATAGCACCTATAGTCGGCCAGGGTTCTTTTATAATCCGCCGGCCCCTGTTGCCAAATCCGGAAACCTCATGCCCGACCTCCAGATCAACCTGCTTGCCGAGGTTGAACGGCCCTTGCTGAACAAGTTCTATCGCCAGCACCGGTCATCCATGCGCGCCGCTTTCGAGGGCCAGCTCTGGGTTGCCAGAAGCAGTGAAATCATCGCTGGCATGAGCCTGAGCCCGACAGCTGAAGGCTATTGGCTGACGGGCCTGTTCGTCGCCCCGACCAGTCGCGGCCAGGGGCTGGCCAGCCAGCTGGTGGGGCAGGCCGTGCAAAGCGTCGAAGGCCCGGTCTGGCTGTTCTGCCATCCGGACCTGCAGGCCCTGTACCGGTCGATGGGCTTCTGCAGCACGACCTGCCTGCCACACACCTTGAACGAACGGCTGGCCCGCTACCAGCGCAGCAAACCGTTGCTGGCCATGGCCATCGACCGGCCTGGGTCGAGGCCCTGACACCGGGCGGGCCGGGGCTTATTCGTCGGCGTTGGGGTCGAGGTCGGGAAACAGCACTTCGGTGAAGCCGAACTTGCTGAAATCGCTGATCCGCGAGGGATACAGCCGGCCGATCAGGTGATCGCACTCATGCTGCACCACCCGGGCGTGGAAACCCGAGGCCACGCGCACAATGGGCTCGCCCCTGGGGTCGAAGCCTTCGTAGCGGATGTGCTGGTAGCGCTGCACCGCGCCGCGCAGGCCGGGAACCGAGAGACAACCTTCCCAGCCCTCTTCCAGCACCGGGCTCAAGGGCGTGATCAGCGGATTGATGAGGATGGTTTGCGGCACAGCTTCGGCTTCCGGATAACGTTCGCTGTGCTCGAAGCCGAAGATCACCAGTTGCAGGTCGACACCGATCTGCGGCGCCGCCAGGCCGACGCCACCCACGCTTTCCATGGTCTGGAACATATCGTCGATCAGTTCCCAGAGCTCGGGGCTGTCGAACATTTCCGGCGGTACCGGCGGGGCGATGCGCAGCAGGCGCTCATCGCCCATCTTGAGGATTTCACGGATCATGATCAGGCTTCGTCAGTGGTCGGCTTGAGCGAGTGGTCCCGGCCCAGTCCCGAAACGTGTTGTTTTTCGTCGTGCTGGTCAAAGTCCTTTTCGCCAGGGTCCTTGCCTTCGGCCGACATGTGTTCGATCACCGCGTTCATCTCCGCTCCCAGCAACAGCACTGCGGCGGAGATATAGAAGTACAGCAACAGCACGATGATCGCACCGATACTGCCATACATGGCGTTGTAGTTAGCGAACGTCTTCACGTAGTAGGCAAAACCCAGGGAAGCGACGATCCATACCACCACCGCCAGCACCGAGCCCGGGGTGATGAAGCGGAATTTCTGCTGCACATCGGGCATCACGTAGTACATCAGGGCCACGGCCACCATCATCAGCAGCACGATCACCGGCCAGCGCAGGATGGTCCACAGGGTGACGATGAAGTCCTCCAGGCCCACCTGCCCCGCCAGCCAGGCCATCACCTGCGGCCCCAGCACCATCAGCGCCGCGGCGGCCAGAAGCATGCCGGCAATGCCCACGGTGTAGAACACCGACAGCGGGAAGCGCTTCCAGATCGGCCGCCCCTCGACCACATCGTAGGCGGCGTTCATCGCGCTCATCATCAGGCGTACACCCGCCGAAGCGGTCCACAGGGCGATGACGATACCGATGGACAGCAGGCCACCCTTGGACTGCTGCAATTGATCGATGACCGGGTTGACCTGCTCCAGGGCCTCGTGGGGCAGCACCAGCTCCGACTGCAGGCGCAGCCAGGTGAAGAAGTCCGGCAGATGGAGGAAACCGATCAGGGCGATCAGGAACAGAATGAAGGGGAACAGCGAGAACAGCATCTGGTAGGCCAGTGCCGAGGCGTAGGTGGACATCTCGTCCGCGATGAACTCATTCACCGTGCGGATCAGTACCCGGTGCAGGGGCAAACCTTTGAGGTCCGGAAAAATCATAGCGTCTCCTTTCGCCGCAAAAAGGTTGAAGTCGATAGCGACTCAGGGGGCGTTTTCTACAACAAATTAGCCTAGTTGGCGAACCGCAACCATTTCCAGTGGCCGATTCCCCTCTCTCACCCATCCCTCACATGAAAACGGCCATCCGTGGATGGCCGCTGCAGTGGGTCATCGAACAGGCCGTTTTCAGGCCTTGTCGATGGTCTTTTTCACTGCATCCTTGGCTTTGCCCACCGCTTGCTGGGCTTCGCCTTTCTTCTCCTGCAGCTTGCCTTCAGCCTGCAGCTTGGTGTTGTCGGTGGCTTTGCCGACACCTTGCTTGACGTTACCGATGGCTTCGTTAGCCAGACCTTTTGCCTTATCCGCTGTGCTGCCCATGGTATTTCTCCGTAGAACATTCATTGATCGAACAAAGGGGATTGCGTCGTTACCCAAGGTTGACCCGCGGCTTTCGCGCAGAGTTTCAATTATTTTTTCCGGGCATTTCATCGCGCCGCCCAGGTAGCGCTTTATGTTTGCCGGGCAACCCGGGAGAATGCTCCCCCTGTTCAGGCCAAGCACTGAAGATCCAATCCCCGTAGGAACGTTATGAAACTCGATAAAAAGCAGGCTATCGCCCGCAGGAACCAGGAACTGGGCGGTGCGGTGCTGGGCGTCAACAACTGCCACTTCGCGGAGCTGAACCGCAACCGCAATATCTGGTGGTTCGATATCCTGGTCACCCGCCTGGCCATCGGTCAGTACGAATGGGTGCACCTGCTGCTGCACACCCCGGACACCGATCAACTGCTGCACCTGAAAGTGCCTACGGTGTTCCTGCGGGAAAAACTCGAAGGCCTGGTGATCCGCAACGAAGGCAAGCGCAAGGCCGCCCTGAGCCTGGAGTTGAGCGCCGACAAGGACTCCTTCCTCAAGGACGTGCGCCCGGCCGGCACCGGCGTGAGCTTCGCCCAGTTCCAGCAGTAAGGCGGGCGCCGCCCAATAAAAAAGCCCCGCACTGGCGGGGCTTTTTTGTGGGCGCTGCGGCTTACTTCTTCACGCCGAGCTTCTTCAGCTCTTCGTCACGCAGCTCGCGGCGCAGGATCTTGCCGACGTTGGTGGTTGGCAACGCATCGCGGAACTCAACAGCCTTGGGCACCTTGTAGCCGGTGACATTGGCACGCATGTGCGCCATCACCTGCTCCTTGGTCAGGGTCACGCCCGGCTTGACCACGATGAAGATCTTGATGGTCTCACCGGATTTCTCGTCCGGCACGCCGATCGCCGCGCACTGCAGCACGCCCGGCAGCGAGGCCAGTACGTCTTCCAGCTCATTGGGATAGACGTTGAAACCGGAGACCAGAATCATGTCCTTCTTGCGGTCGACGATGCGGATGTAGCCATTGGGCTGGATCAGCGCGATATCACCGGTCTTCAGCCAGCCTTCGCTGTTGAGGACTTCATCGGTGGCATCCTGGCGCTGCCAGTAGCCCTTCATCACCTGCGGGCCCTTCACGCACAGTTCGCCGACTTCGCCCAGGGGCAGCTCTTCCCCGGCGTCGTCCACCACCCGGCACAGGGTCGAAGGCACCGGAATGCCGATGGTGCCGATCTGGATGTTCTGGATCGGGTTGACCGTGGCCACCGGGCTGGTCTCGGTCATGCCGTAGCCTTCGCAGATCGGGCAGTTGGTCACTTCCTTCCAACGCTCGGCCGCCGCCAGTTGCAGGGCCATGCCACCGGACAAGGTGACTTTCAGCGCCGAGAAATCCAGCTTGCGGAACGCTTCACTGTTGCACAGGGCGACAAACAGGGTGTTGAGGCCGACAAAGCCGCTGAACTTCCACTTCGACAGCTCCTTGACCATCGCCGGCAAGTCCCGCGGGTTGCTGATCAGGATGTTGTGGTTGCCCATGAGCATGATGGCCATGCAATGGAAGGTGAACGCATAGATGTGGTACAGCGGCAGCGGGGTGATGAGGATCTCGCAGCCTTCATTGAGGTTGGAGCCCATCAGCGCCTTGCACTGCAGCATGTTGGCCACCAGGTTGCGGTGGGTCAGCATGGCGCCCTTGGCGACCCCGGTGGTGCCACCGGTGTATTGCAGCACTGCCACGTCGCTGCTGGCAGGGTTGGCTTCCTGCACTGGCTGGCCATGGCCCTTGCGCAGAACGTCATTGAACTTGACGGCCTGGGGCAGGTGATAGGCCGGCACCATCTTCTTCACGTACTTGACCACGCTGTTGATCAGCAGGCGCTTGAGCGGCGGCAGCAGGTCCGCCACTTCGGTGACGATCACGTGCCTGACCCCGGTCTTGGGTACCACGGCCTCTGCCAGGTGGGCCATGTTGGCCAGGCAGACCAGGGCCTTGGCGCCGGAGTCGTTGAATTGGTGTTCCATTTCCCGCGCGGTGTACAACGGGTTGGTATTGACCACGATCAGGCCGGCGCGGATCGCACCGAATACCGCGATCGGGTATTGCAGCAGGTTGGGCAGTTGCAAGGCGATTCGATCGCCGGGCTGCAAATCGGTATGCTGCTGCAGGTACGCGGCAAAGGCCCCGGACAGTTCGTACAGTTCACCGTAGGTGATTGTCTTGCCGAGGTTGCTAAAGGCCGGTTTGTTAGCGAAACGTTGGCAGGACTGCTTCAACACCGCCTGAATATTCGGATACTCGTCTGGATTGATATCGGCAGCAATCCCAGCTGGGTACTTATCCTTCCAAAAGTCTTCGATCATGGAAGCCCACTCCTCAGCAACGCGAATTCATCACCGCATTTGATGCGATTATTATTTGTCTGTGTTTTTTATTGGTGTCTATTGTTGGTGAGTCTGGCTTTTACTTAGGCCGAGAAGTCACAAAGCGCGCCGAGAGTAGCAGCTTTGGAAAAGGCCGACTAGAGCCAAAGAAGGCCTGAATAGTCACAAAAATGACTCAAGACACTTAAATAGTCACTTTTAGAGTAAAAATTCTACCCACCTGAATTCCGCTCTGGCCCGGGGCTTTGCGCCCCTCGGAATGCAGAGCGGGCAAGCCGGTTGCGCCAACCGGCTTGCCCGCCAGGTAAAAGCCCTGGGCTCAAGCGATATCGCGCAACTCGCGGCGCAGGATCTTGCCCACCGGGGTCATCGGCAAGGAGTCACGCAGCACAATGTGCTTGGGCACCTTGTAGCCGGTGAAATTCTCTTTGCAGTAGGCCTTGAGCTCTTCAAGGCTGACCCCCGCCTCACGCGGCACCACAAACAGCTTCACCGCCTCGCCGGAACGCTCGTCCGGTATGCCGATGACTGCACAGTTGGCGACTTTCGGGTGAGCCATGACCACATCCTCGATCTCGTTCGGGTACACGTTGAAACCCGAGACGATGATCATGTCCTTCTTGCGATCGACGATGCGCACGAAACCGTCCGGATCGATCACCGCGATATCACCGGACTTGAACCAGCCCTCGGCATCCAGCACTTCGGCGGTGGCCTCGGGTTTGTTCCAGTAGCCCTTCATGATCTGCGGGCCCTTGATGCACAGCTCGCCCCGCTCGCCCAACGGCAGCTCGACGCCCTGGTCATCGATGATCTTCAAGGTGGTGCCCGGTACCGGCAGGCCGACGGTGCCCAGCCGCGAACGCTCGCCATAGGGGTTGGTACAGGCCACCGGCGAGGTTTCGGTCAGCCCGTAGCCTTCGGTGATCCGGCAGCCGGTCAGCTTCTGCCAGCGCTCGGCGGTAGCCTTGACCAGGGCCGTGCCGCCAGAGTTGGTGAGCTTCAGATTGGAAAAATCCAGGTTCTTGAAATCCGGGTGATCCATCAGTGCCACAAACAGCGTGTTGAGCCCCAGTAGCGCAGAAAAACGCCACTTCTTCAGCTCCTTGATGAAGCCGCCGATGTCCCGCGGGTTGGTGATCAGCACGTTGTGGTTGCCGGTCACCATCATGCACATGCAGTTCGCGGTGAAGGCATAGATGTGGTACAGCGGCTGTCTCTTATACACATCTCCGAGCCCACGAGACGTAGAGGAATCTCG
>ERZ1032432.181-NODE-181-length-13665-cov-15.067157_pt1 | contig 13665 bp, 9 predicted proteins | sample MGYA00518036_ERZ1032432 | MGnify/ENA primary metagenome ERZ1032432 (study PRJEB33718, sample SAMN03160202) | human skin metagenome | collected 2014-02-25 | study: EMG produced TPA metagenomics assembly of the PRJNA266117 data set (Human skin bacterial metagenome...
GAGATTCCTCTACGTCTCGTGGGCTCGGAGATGTGTATAAGAGACAGGCCAGTGGATCGCTGCCGGCGCCGGGGGCGGCGGCCGGCCGAGGAACTGGCTCAGCGCCTGGACCTGGTAGCTCTGCTGGATCTTCTGCACCTGCTCCAGGTCTTTTTCATGGAACAATTGGGTGCGGTACAGGGCGTAGACGATGTTGCTTTCACTGTGCAGCACCTTGTCGATACCGGCTGGCGTGGGGCCTTGCCAGTCAGGCCCGGCGATCAGGTAGTGGCCGCCCTGGTTGCCGGTGCTGCGGGTGCCCAGGTAGTCGAAGTTCTGGGTGTAGAGGTCGATCAACTGCACCGAGTAGTAACGCTGGGCATCGATGGCCGGCAGGCTCAGTACCTGGGGTTCGGCCCGCAGGTCGAGCCAGGCGAAGGAGTAGGGGGTGTCCGAGTTGGGGGTGACGAAGGCCGTGTCCTTGGGACTGAAGACCTGGGCGGTACCGCCGATGCGGTTGAACGGTGCCTTGAAGTTGGGCCCCCCCTGATCCACGGCCTGGGTGTAGAGGGTCTTGTACATCTCCACCACCGGAAAGCCGTAGAGGTACGCCTGCTTGGCGATACCCCGGGCCTGCTCCGCGGTCGCGCTGAAGGCGCCCAGGGACGGGCCGCTGAGGGCCAGCGTCAAGACCCCGAGCAAGCCGGGCATCACAGCCTTGATGATCATCGTTCGAATCCTTGCGCCAAAGTCAGGGGGGCAGGCGTTACTGCACCAGGGTGATGTCATCGAGTTTCCAGCGCTTGTCGAAGTAGGCCTCGGTGGGGGCGTAGAGCCGGAAGTAGCTGAACCAGTGCTTGCCCGGCAGGGTCTGCACCCAGTTGCTTTCTAGGCCCTTGGGGGCGCTGGGGCCGAAATACAGGTCCAGGGAGCCGTCGGGGTTTTTCTTCAGGTCCTGGCGCGATGACAGATCGGCCTTGCGCTGCGGGTTGTCGATCAGGCAGCGGCTGGCACTGTCGTAGACGGTCAGCGACCAGAACTGCCTGGCCGGCGGGTTGCTGCCCAGGTGCAGGCGATAGTGCTTGCCGCCGTCCAGCCACTGGCCGTTGTGGTCGGTGTAGGCGCCGAGGTAGGTCTGGCCCAGGCCCGGGGTCTTGGACACCATGCCCTTGGTGTTGGTGACCGCTTCGTAGAACCAGGCGCTGCGTTCCCACAACTGGTCGTAATAGGCCACGCGCTGGGACGGGTCGGCGATGTTCAGCACCTTGTCCCATTGCCGGTCTGGCCAGTACTGGGCATCGGCGAAGCGCTTGGCGAAGGTATTGGCCTGGGCGATCAGCTCACCCATGCGCGCGCCCTGTTCCAGGGCCTGGCGCTGGTGCTCGTTGGGGTTGAAGGGCTTGTCCTTCTCGATGCCGAGGCTGGCGAGCATGGCCATGTAGAAGCGGTCGCGCTCGTTGACCGGCTCCTGCTGGATGATCTGGTGCAGGCGCTCCCAGTAGGCCATGCCCCGCGGCTGGGTGCCGGACCAGGGCTTGCCGCCGGGGGACAGCAGGCGGGTCGCCGGCGGCGTCGCGCGCTGGGCGTAGGGGTACATCTTGAATTGCTGCACCAGCGCCTTGCCCTTGGCCGGGTCCGGGTCGAGCACGCGAAAGCCCACCAGCACGTTCATGGTTTGCGACTTGGCCAGGTAGTACTGGTCGGCGTCGGAAGGTTCCGGATGGCCCGGCGGCAGCACCAGGTACTTGCCGCCCTTGCCCTGGTCCGGGCCGGTCTGGCCCATGTCGGTGATCGCCCGTTGCCAGAAGTCGCCGACTCCACCGGCGGTGGGGCCGGGGGGCAGCTCGACGACCATCGGCCCGGTCTGGTTGAGGTCGACAAAACCCAGGATGTAGGGCGTGGTGGCGTTGGCGGTGATCACCCCGAGCTTGTCTTCGTAGCTTTCCAGGACCATCAGGTCGCCATTGCCGGCGTGCAGCTTGTCGCGAAATTCCCCCTGCCACTGGGCGTAGGACACCAGCGGCAAGGCCCACAGGTAGCTTTGCGTGGCCTGCTGGAAGTCCAGCTCGGCAAACAGCCCGGCAATGGCGGCCCGGGCCGGCAGTTCGCCATCCATCTTGATTGCCGTCAGGCGGCTGTTCTGCGGCTCGGGCTGGGCGCCGACCCCGCAACTGGCGGCCAGGAGCAACAGGCTGAAACCGGCAGTGCGCAGTAGTGGCTGCATGGCGCGTCCTTATTTTCCGAAAGTGACATTGATCCCGGCGAACAGGGTGAACTGGGGCATGCCGTCGCCTTTGCGCTCCACGGTCCACTGCGGCTCGACGAAGGCGTTGAGAATGTTGTCACCGGCTTTCCAGGCCTTGCCCACCCCCAGGCCGATGGGGATGTAGTGGGTGTTGTTCTTCAGGTCGAAGGTCCAGGTGCCGGTGGAGCGCAGGTACCAGCCCCGGGGCAGGTTGTGGATGATGAAGGGCTGCAGGGTGGCGCTTTCGACATGGGCGCGGTCATGGTCGCCGGCGAATGAACTCTGGTACTGCACCAGGGCCCCCAGCAGGCCCCGGGGCGAGGCATCGATGGCCACTGCAGCCAGCCCGGCCTGCCATTTGCCGGTGCCCAGTTCGTCCTGTTCGGCGGTGGGTGCGGTGATCTGCGGGCCGATGCCCAGCTGCACGCCGTCGGTCTTGAGCAGGAAGATATCGAACAGGTTGAGGTCGCCGATGCCGGTGCTGTAGCCGTGGTGCGGATCGGGGCGGGTACTGACCGGCAGGGTGGCACGCAGCAGCTGGGGGACGCCGATGAAATCCGAGGGGGCGATGGGCAGGGTGCCCCGCAGCAGGGTGTCGTTGGTGTGGGCATTGCTGTCGTACAGGCGCGGGGTGTAGTAATCCTGCAGGTTGAGGCCGGGTGCAAGGTTCAGCGGGTTGTTGCTTTTGTTGGCGGTTTCCGCGTTGTCGGCCAGGGCCGGCAGCGATGAGCTCAGGGCGACTACGGCCCAGACGGCGGGCGCAAAAAATGCTCTGGACATGCAGGTTCAATCCTTTTGCGAACGGTCACCGAGCGGCACTTCTTGAGCCGTGGGTCAACTGATAGTGTTTCTCTCTAATACCCGTAGGAATTGTCTGATGACGCTAGCAGCTAACCTTCGCTTAGCCAGTCGAAAGGGTTAATTCGTTGGTTTTTGTGCACAGGATCACTGCCGGGCTGTGGACAGGCAGTGCGTGGCCGGCGGCCCTTTGAAGGTGAGCGTCGGCGAATCTCTCTTAAAGTGTTTTGTGATTATTTCAATGTAATTTGTATGGTTATAGTGATTAATTTGTTATGTGTATAAAAACCATTAAAAACAATGAGTTATTTGTTTTTAGTGAAGTGGTTTGTAGGTTTGTGTGGGTGCCTCCTCAACAAAATCAGCAAGGATGAACCAGAATGCCCGTGGTCGAACGCACGACTTTCCTGGCCGGATACAGCCCGCAGCAGGTGCTGGATTTCTGCCTCGAAGGCGCCAACTTTCCGAAGATTTTCCCCGAGCGTGTCACGCCCTTGGGGGGCCTCGATATCAATGACCTGCGCATCAGTGTCGGGCGTCAGTTCAGCTTCCTGCACTGGATGTTCGGTGTCATACCGGCGAAATGGACGGTGGTTATACGTGAGGTCGGCGATCGGCATTTTGTCGACGAGATGCTCGAGGGGCCGCTGCGGGCCTTTCGTCATGAGCACCGGGTCGAGGCCGCCGAAGGGGGCACCCTGTACACCGATCGGGTGACCTACAGGGCCATCGGTGGTGCACCTTTGGAGTGGTTGATGGTCAACGCCTACATGGCGCGGATTTTCGATGCCCGGCACCGCAACATGCTGCGGTTGCTCAGTTGATTGCCGTGCCTTGCCCTGTTTTCCAATGCCAAGGAGCATGCCCATGAGCAAGAAGATACTGGTGGTCCTGACCAGCGTGGCCAAATACCCCAACCTGGCCCGCGCCACTGGCCTGTGGCTGGGTGAGGCGGTGCATTTCGTGAAGAAGGTCGAGGCGGCGGGCTTCGAGGTGGATTACGTCAGCCCCAAGGGGGGCTACGTACCCATCGACCCCCATAGCCTGGCCATGGCCGACGACACCGACTGGCAGTGGTACCAGGACAGCGCCTTCATGAGCCGCCTGGGCTCGACCCTCAAGCCTTCCCAGGTCAGGGCCGGGGACTATGTGGCGATCTATTACGCCGGTGGCCACGGCGTGGTCTGGGATTTTCCCGATAACCCGGAACTGCAGGCCCTGAGCCGGGAGATCTATGAGCAGGGGGGCTATGTCAGCTCGGTGTGCCATGGCGCGGTGGGCTTGCTCAACATCAAGCTGGGCGACGGTAGGCTGCTGATCGCCGGCAAGCAGGTCACCGGTTTCTCCAATGAAGAGGAGAAACTCGCCGAACTGGATCAGTACGTGCCCTACCTGACGGAAACCGAACTGGTCAAGCGCGGTGCCCTTTACCAGAAGGCCGCTGCACCCTGGGCGCCGTTCGCGGTGGAGGATCAGCGGGTGATCACCGGGCAGAACCCGGCGTCCGGCGGCCCGGTGGCCGATCTGCTCCTGGCGCACCTCAACAAATAACCGTAGGAGCCGGCTTGCCGGCGAAGAGGCCGTTAAGGCTTGTGCACGGCTAGAAATCGCTTTCGCTGGCAAGCCAGCTCCTACACCGAAACACCCAGATTCACCCCTGTAGGAGCCGGCTTGCCGGCGAAGGCGGCCTTGAGGCTTGCTCAAGTCTCGAAATCGCTTTCGCTGGCAAGCCAGCTCCTACACCGAAATACCCAGATTCGCCCCTGTAGGAGCCGGCTTGCCGGCGAAGGGGCCCTTGAGGCTTGCGCAAGGTTTGAAAGCGCCTTCGCTGGCAAGCCAGCTCCTACAACCGGTAATGCCGGTGTCGGGGTGGGTTGTTGGACAATTTGCCCGTGGGGCATAGGTGCCCGGGCCGTTTCATGCTTAACTTCGGCCTCTCAGGAATTTCTCATTGCTGTTCCATCATCACTGTTCAATAAGGACTCCGTTCATGGCTCAAGTCACTCTCAAAGGCAACCCGGTGCAGGTTAATGGCCAACTGCCGCAAGTCGGTTCCAAAGCCCCAGCGTTCACCCTGGTGGGCGCAGGCCTGGCCGATGTTTCCCTGAGCAGCCTCGCCGGCAAGCGCAAGGTGCTGAACATCTTCCCAAGCGTCGACACCCCGACCTGCGCCACCTCGGTGCGCAAGTTCAACGCCCAGGCCAACGAGCTGGCCAACACCGTGGTGCTGTGCATCTCTGCCGACCTGCCATTCGCCCAGGCACGCTTCTGCGGCGCCGAAGGCCTGGAAAACGTGCAGAACCTGTCGACCCTGCGTGGCCGCGAGTTCATCGAGAACTACGGCGTGGCCATCGCCGACGGCCCGCTGGCCGGCCTGACTGCCCGCGCCGTGGTGGTGCTGGATGAAAACGACAAGGTGCTGCACAGCGAGCTGGTCAAGGAAATCGCCGAAGAGCCGAACTACGACGCGGCCCTGGCCGTGCTCAAGTAACAGGTTTTACAATTATTCACGGCCTGGCTCTGTCCAGGCCGTTTTTATTTGTGCTTCAGTGGCTTAGCACCGCTCCTTGAAACGTCAGTCAAAGGTAAATTGCCGGTAAAGGCGCTTTGCTAAAACGGTTCCAGTGCTTATCTTTCAGCCTTCTCAAAGAAGCCTCCCACGCGCCCAATGGTTGATCACTCCATGCAATCCTCTGTCTCCCGCAACTCCCGTCGCTGGCTGTTCGGCCTGTTCGTCCTGCTGCTGGTCGTTGGCCTGTGCTGGAAATTCTGGCCGGCCAGTACCCACCAGGAGGCCGCCGGGCAGAAAGCCGCGGCCGGGCATACCGGGCGCAGCGGTAGCATGCGCCCCGGTTTCGGCGGCGCCAGCGGGCCGATCCCGGTGCGGGTGTCACCGGTGACCCAGGGGGATTTCGCGGTGTACTACAAGGCCCTGGGCACGGTGACGGCACTGAACACCATCAACGTGCGCAGCCGGGTGGCGGGGGAACTGGTCAAGGTCAACTTCGAGGAAGGGCAGATGGTCAAGGCCGGCGACCTGCTGGCACAGATCGATCCGCGTCCGTACCAGAACGCCTTGCTCCAGGCCGAAGGCACCTTGCTGCAGAACCAGGCCCAGTTGAAGAACGCCCAGGTCGACCTTGAGCGTTACCGCGGCCTGTACGCCCAGGACAGCATCGCCAAACAGACCCTGGACACCGCCGCGGCGCTGGTGGGGCAGTACCAGGGTACGGTCAAGACCAACCAGGCGGCGGTCAACGACGCCAAGCTCAACCTGGAATTCACCAACATCCGCGCGCCGATCGCCGGCCGCCTGGGCCTGCGCCAGCTGGACGTGGGCAACCTGGTGGCGGCCAACGACACCACCGCGCTGGTGATCATCACCCAGACCCAGCCCATCAGCGTGGCCTTCACCCTGCCGGAAAACAGCCTGGAAACCGTGCTCGCCCGCTACCACAGCGGCGCCAGGCTGGCGGTGGAAGCCTGGGACCGCGGTGACGTGAAGCTGCAGGCCACAGGCGTGCTGCAGAGCCTGGACAACCAGATCGACACCACCACCGGCACCCTGAAGTTCAAGGCGCGCTTCGATAACCGCGACCAGGGCCTGTTCCCCAACCAGTTCGTCAATGTGCGGCTGCTGGCCGATACCCTGAAGAACGTGGTGCTGGCGCCCTCGGCGGCGATCCAGTTCGGCACCAACGGCACCTTCGTCTACGCCCTGGATGGCGACAACAAGGTGAAGATCCGCCAGCTCAAGGTGGGCGCCAGCAACGGCGACTCGACGGTGATCCAGGACGGCCTCAAGGCCGGTGACCGGGTGGTGATGGAAGGCACCGACCGCCTCAAGGACGGCAGCGAAGTGGAAGTGGTCAACGACAGCATCGACGTGCCCACCACCCCCACCGAACACCTGCAAGGGCAGCCCGCCGGGGCACCGGCCGCAGACGGCAAGCCGGTTGATGGCAAGGCGAAAAAGGTCGGCGCATGAATTTCTCGCGGCTGTTCATCCTCCGTCCGGTAGCCACCACCCTGAGCATGCTGGCCATTGTCCTGGCCGGCCTGATCGCCTATCGCCTGCTGCCGGTGTCGGCCTTGCCCCAGGTGGACTACCCGACCATCCGGGTCATGACCCTGTACCCCGGGGCCAGCCCGGACGTGATGACCAGCGCGGTCACCGCGCCCCTGGAGCGCCAGTTCGGGCAGATGCCCGGCCTGACCCAGATGGCCTCCACCAGTTCCGGCGGGGCCTCGGTGCTGACCCTGCGCTTCAGCCTCGACATCAATATGGACGTGGCCGAGCAGCAGGTGCAGGCGGCGATCAACGCTGCCACCAACCTGTTGCCCAAGGACCTGCCGGCGCCGCCGGTGTACAACAAGGTCAACCCGGCGGATACCCCGGTGCTGACCCTGGCCATTACCTCCAAGACCATGCTGCTGCCCAAGCTCAATGACCTGGTGGATACGCGCATGGCGCAGAAGATCGCCCAGATCAGCGGCGTGGGCATGGTCAGCATTGCCGGCGGCCAGCGCCAGGCGGTGCGGATCAAGGTCAACCCCGAGGCCCTGGCGGCCAACGGGCTGAACCTGGCGGACGTGCGCGCCCTGATTGGCGCCTCCAACGTCAACCAGCCCAAGGGCAACTTCGACGGCCCGACCCGGGTCTCGATGCTTGACGCCAACGACCAGCTGACCTCGCCCAAGGATTACGCCGAGCTGATCCTGGCCTACAACAATGGCGCACCACTGCGCCTGAAGGATGTGGCCGAGATCGTCGACGGCGCCGAGAACGAGCGCCTGGCGGCCTGGGCCAACGAGAACCAGGCGGTGCTGCTCAATATCCAGCGCCAGCCCGGGGCCAACGTGATCGAGGTGGTGGACCGGATCAAGGCGCTGCTGCCGAGCATCACCGACAACCTGCCGGCAGGCCTGGACGTCACCGTGCTCACCGACCGTACCCAGACCATCCGCGCTTCGGTCAAGGATGTGCAGCACGAGCTGTTGATCGCCATCGCGCTGGTGGTGATGGTGACCTTCCTGTTCCTGCGCCGCGCCAGCGCCACCATCATTCCTTCGATTGCCGTGCCGCTGTCGCTGATCGGCACCTTCGGCGTGATGTACCTGGCCGGCTTCTCGGTGAACAACCTGACCCTGATGGCCTTGACCATCGCCACCGGCTTCGTGGTGGACGATGCCATCGTCATGCTGGAGAACATCTCGCGCTTCATCGAGGAGGGCGACAGCCCGATGCAGGCAGCGCTCAAGGGCGCCAGGCAGATCGGCTTCACCCTGATCTCCCTGACCCTGTCGCTGATCGCGGTGCTGATCCCGCTGCTGTTCATGGCGGATGTGGTGGGGCGGCTGTTCCGCGAGTTCGCCATCACCCTGGCGGTGGCGATCCTGATTTCCCTGGTGGTGTCCCTGACCCTGACCCCGATGATGTGCGCGCGGCTGCTCAAGCGTGAGCCCAAGCCTGAAGAGCAGGGGCGCTTCTACCGCGCCAGCGGGGCCTGGATCGACTGGCTGATCGAAAGCTACGGGCGCAAGTTGCAGTGGGTACTCAAGCACCAGTTCCTGACCCTGATGGTGGCCATCGGCACCCTGGGCCTGACCGTGTTCCTTTATATGGTGGTGCCCAAGGGCTTCTTCCCGGTGCAGGACACCGGGGTCATCCAGGGCATTTCCGAGGCGCCGCAGTCGGTGTCCTTCGCCGCCATGAGCCAGCGTCAGCAGGACCTGGCCAAGATCATCCTGCAGGACCCGGCGGTGCAAAGCCTGTCGTCCTACATCGGGGTGGACGGCGACAACGCCACCCTCAACAGCGGCCGCCTGCTGATCAACCTCAAGCCCCACAGCGAGCGCGACCTGAGCGCAGCCCAGGTGATCGCGCGGATCCAGCCCGAGGTGGACAAGCTGCTGGGCATCCGCCTGTTCATGCAGCCGGTACAGGACCTGACCATCGAGGACCGGGTCAGCCGCACCCAGTACCAGTTCAGCCTGTCGTCGCCGGATGCCGAGCTGCTGAGCCTGTGGAGCAATCGCCTGGTGCAGGCCCTGGCCCAGCGTCCGGAGCTCACCGACGTGGCCAGCGACCTGCAGGACAAGGGCCTGCAGGTGTTCATGGTGATCGACCGTGACGCCGCGTCCCGGGTCGGGGTTTCGGTGGCGAACATCACCGACGCCCTGTACGACGCCTTCGGCCAGCGCCAGATCTCCACCATCTATACCCAGGCCAGCCAGTACCGGGTGGTGCTCCAGGCCCAGGCCGGCGAGCGCATCGGACCCCAGGCCCTGGAGCAGATCCACGTCAAGACCACCGACGGCGGGCAAGTGCGGCTGTCGAGCCTGGCCCATGTCGAGGAGCGCCAGGCGCAACTGGCCATTGCCCATATCGGCCAGTTCCCGGCGGTGATGATGTCCTTCAATCTGGCGCCCGGTGTGGCCCTGGGGGAGGCGGTGAACGTCATCGAGCAGGTGCAGCAGGAGATCGGCATGCCGGTGGGCGTGCAGACCCGCTTCCAGGGCGCGGCGGAAGCCTTCCAGGCCTCGCTGTCGAGCACCTTGCTGCTGATCCTGGCGGCGGTGGTGACCATGTACATCGTGCTCGGCGTGCTCTATGAGAGCTACATCCACCCGATCACCATCCTCTCCACCTTGCCCTCGGCGGCGGTGGGGGCCTTGCTGGCGCTGATCCTCAGCGGCAACGACCTGGGCATGATCGCCATCATCGGCATCATCCTGCTGATCGGCATCGTCAAGAAGAACGCGATCATGATGATCGACTTCGCCCTCGACGCCGAACGCCACCAGGGCATGGCCCCGGAACAGGCTATCTACCAGGCGGCGCTGCTGCGTTTCCGGCCGATCCTGATGACCACCCTGGCGGCGCTGTTCGGCGCCGTGCCACTGATGCTGGCCACCGGTTCCGGCGCCGAGCTGCGCCAGCCCCTGGGCCTGGTGATGGTCGGTGGCCTGCTGGTGAGCCAGGTGCTGACCCTGTTTACCACGCCGGTGATCTACCTGTACTTCGACCGCCTGGGCCGGCGCTTCGGCAAGCGTGAAGACGCCCAAGAGGTGGAGGCATGAAGGGCCGCAGCCTGCCTCAAGCCTGGAGCGTGTCGGCATGAACCTCTCCGGCCCCTTCATCAAGCGCCCGGTGGCGACCATGCTGTTGTCGCTGGCGATCATGCTGCTGGGCGGCGTCAGCTTCGGCCTGCTGCCGGTGGCGCCACTGCCGCAGATGGACTTCCCGGTGATCGTGGTCCAGGCCAGCCTGCCCGGGGCCAGCCCCGAGGTCATGGCCTCCACCGTGGCCACGCCCCTGGAGCGTTCCTTCGGCGCCATCGCCGGGGTCAACACCATGAGCAGCCGTTCCAGCCAGGGCTCGACCCGGGTGATCCTGCAGTTCGACCTGGACCGCGACATCAACGGCGCGGCACGGGAGGTGCAGGCAGCCATCAACGCCTCGCGCAACCTGCTGCCCAGCGGCATGCGCAGCATGCCTACCTACAAGAAGGTCAACCCGTCCCAGGCGCCGATCATGGTGCTGTCGCTGACTTCCGATGTGCTGGAGAAAGGCCAGCTCTACGACCTGGCCTCGACCATCCTGTCCCAGAGCCTGTCCCAGGTGCAGGGCGTGGGCGAAGTGCAGGTCGGTGGCAGCTCCTTGCCGGCGGTGCGCATCGAACTGGAACCGCAGTTGCTCAACCAGTACGGCGTGGCCCTGGACGACGTGCGCAATGCCATCGCCAATGCCAACCAGCGCCGGCCCAAGGGCTCGGTGGAGGATGACCAGCGGCTGTGGCAGATCCAGGCCAACGACCAGTTGGAAAAGGCCCGTGACTACGAGCCGCTGATCATCCACTACAACAACGGCGCGGCCCTGCGCCTGAAGGACGTGGCCAAGGTCAGCGACGGCGTCGAGGACCGCTACAACAGCGGCTTCTTCAACGACGACGCGGCGGTGCTGCTGGTGATCAACCGCCAGGCCGGGGCCAACATCATCGAGACGGTGAACGAGATCAAGGCTCAGTTGCCGGCGTTGCAGGCGGTGCTGCCGGCCAGCGTCAAGCTCAACCTGGCCATGGACCGCTCACCGGTGATCAAGGCCACCCTGCACGAGGCCGAGATGACCCTGCTGATCGCCGTGGCCCTGGTGATCCTGGTGGTGTACCTGTTCCTCGGCAATTTCCGCGCCTCGCTGATCCCGACCCTGGCGGTACCGGTATCCCTGGTGGGCACTTTTGCCATCATGTACCTCTACGGTTTTTCCCTGAACAACCTGTCGCTGATGGCGCTGATCCTTGCCACCGGGCTGGTGGTGGACGATGCCATCGTGGTGCTGGAGAACATCTCCCGGCACATCGACGAAGGCATCGCGCCGATGAAAGCGGCGTACCTGGGGGCCAAGGAGGTGGGCTTCACCTTGCTGTCGATGAACGTGTCGCTGGTGGCGGTGTTTCTCTCGATCCTGTTCATGGGCGGGATCATCGAGAGCCTGTTCCGCGAGTTCTCCATCACCCTGGCCGCGGCCATCGTGGTATCGCTGGTGGTGTCCCTGACCCTGACCCCGATGCTCTGCGCGCGCTGGCTCAAGCCCCACACCCCGGGCCAGGAGAACCGCCTGCAACGCTGGAGCCGGCGCAGCAACGACTGGATGATGGGCAAGTACGCCACCAGCCTGGACTGGGTGCTGCGGCACAGGCGCCTGACCCTGCTCAGCCTGCTGCTGACCATCGGCGTCAACGTGGCCCTGTACGTGGTGGTGCCCAAGACCTTCATGCCCCAGCAGGACACCGGCCAGTTGATCGGCTTTGTCCGCGGCGACGACGGCCTGTCCTTCAGCGTGATGCAGCCGAAGATGGAAATATTCCGCCGCGCCGTGCTCAAGGATGCGGCAGTGGAGAGCGTGGCCGGCTTCATCGGTGGCAACAACGGCACCAACAACGCCTTCATGCTGGTACGCCTGAAGCCGATCAAGGAACGCAATATCTCGGCGCAGAAGGTCATCGAGCGCCTGCGCAAGGAAATGCCCAAGGTGCCCGGCGCGCAACTGATGCTGATGGCCGACCAGGACCTGCAGTTCGGCGGCGGCCGCGAGCAGACCACCTCACAGTATTCCTACATCCTGCAAAGCGGTGACCTGGGCGAGTTGCGCCAGTGGTACCCGAAAGTGGTGACGGCGCTGCGCGCCTTGCCTGAGCTCACCGCCATCGACGCCCGGGAAGGCCACGGTGCCCAGCAAGTGACCCTGATGGTGGACCGCGACCAGGCCAAGCGCCTGGGGGTGGACATGGACATGGTCACCGCGGTGCTCAACAACGCCTACAGCCAGCGGCAGATCTCCACCATCTACGACAGCCTCAACCAGTATCAGGTGGTGATGGAGGTCAACCCGAAATACGCCCAGGACCCGATTACCCTGAATCAAGTGCAGGTGATCACCGCCGACGGCGCGCGGATTCCGCTGTCGGCCATCGCCCACTATGAGAACAGCCTGGAAGACGACCGGGTCAGCCATGAAGGGCAGTTCGCCTCGGAAAGCATTTCCTTCGACATGGCCGAGGGAGTGACGGTGGAGCAGGGCACCGCCGCCATCGAGCGGGCGATCGCCAAGCTGGGCATGCCCGAAGACGTGATCGTCAAGATGGCCGGCACCGCCGATGCCTTCGCCGCCACCCAGAAGAGCCAGCCGTTCATGATCCTCGGCGCGCTGCTGGCGGTGTACCTGGTGCTCGGGGTGCTCTATGAAAGCTACATTCACCCGCTGACCATCCTCTCCACCTTGCCCTCGGCCGGGGTCGGCGCCTTGCTTTCGATCTACGTGCTGGGCGGCGAGTTCAGCCTGATCTCGTTGCTGGGGCTGTTCCTGCTGATCGGGGTGGTGAAGAAGAACGCGATCCTGATGATCGACCTGGCGCTGCAACTGGAGCGCCACCACGGGATGGACCCGCTGCAATCGATCCGCAGTGCCTGCCTGCAACGCCTGCGGCCGATCCTGATGACCACCCTGGCGGCGATCCTCGGCGCCTTGCCGTTGCTGCTGGGCGGGGCCGAAGGCTCGGAAATGCGCCAGCCCCTGGGCCTGACCATCATTGGCGGCCTGGTCTTCAGCCAGGTCCTGACCCTCTACACCACCCCGGTGGTCTACCTCTATCTCGATCGCCTGCGCCACAAGTTCAACCACTGGCGTGGGGTCCGTACCGATGCTGCTCTGGAAACGCCGCTATGACCGACCAATCGTCCCGTCCCGTTACTCTGCTGTCCGCCCAGCGCCTGGCCATGGCCCGGGGCTCGCGGGCCTTGAGCCTGGGCCTGTGCGTGCTGCTGCTCAGCGCCTGCGCCATCGGTCCCGACTACCAGCGGCCCCAGGTGGCCGAGCCGGTGCACTACAAGGAAGCCGAAGGCTGGCGCCAGGCCAACCCCAGCGACGCCCTGGCCCGTGGCGCCTGGTGGGAGCTGTACGGCGATGCCCAGCTCAATGGCCTGATCGACAAGCTCAACAGTTCCAACCAGAGCGTGGCCCAGGCCGAGGCGCAGTTCCGTCAGGCCCGGGCCCTGGTGCGCAGCTCCCGGGGTTCGTTCTTTCCCAGTGTCGACCTGAGCGCCGGCAAGACCCGCGCCAGCCAGGGCACCGGCAGCAGCAG
>ERZ1032432.196-NODE-196-length-12894-cov-12.745151_pt1 | contig 12894 bp, 10 predicted proteins | sample MGYA00518036_ERZ1032432 | MGnify/ENA primary metagenome ERZ1032432 (study PRJEB33718, sample SAMN03160202) | human skin metagenome | collected 2014-02-25 | study: EMG produced TPA metagenomics assembly of the PRJNA266117 data set (Human skin bacterial metagenome...
CTAGATCGCTCGTCGGCAGCGTCAGATGTGTATAAGAGACAGGGCCTGGGAGGCACAGCCGGCCCTGGTGGAGCTGATTCGCGCCCGCCTCAGCGGCTTCGCTCCCCTGACCCTGGCGCAGATCGCCGCGCCCCTGGGCCTGCCCGCTTCCAGCATCCACCAGGCGCTGATCCAGCTGGAGAGCGAAGGTTATGTGCTGCGGGGGCGCTTCAGCCCTGGCGGCGATGAAGAACAATGGTGCGAACGTCACCTGCTGGCGCGGATCCACCGCTACACGGTGAAGCGCCTGCGCCGGGAAATCGAACCGGTGGCCTTGCAGGATTTCATGCGCTTTCTGTTCGACTGGCAACACCTGTCGCCGGGTACCCAGGGCCAGGGCAGCGCCATGCTGGCCGAGGTGGTCGCGCAGTTCGAAGGCTACCCCGCAGCGGCCTCGGCCTGGGACAGCGACCTGCTGCCGGCGCGCCTGAAGGATTACTCCGCCAGTTGGCTGGATGACCTGTGCCGCAGCGGCAAGGTGGTCTGGAGCCGGATCAACAGCAGCGGCAAGATCGCCGCCAGCGCCCTGCGCAGCACCCCCATCGTGTTGCTGCCCCGGGCCCGCGTGGCGCTCTGGAACGCCCTGACCTGCCCCATCGACAGCAGTGACCTGTCACCCAAGGCCCAGAAGGTTCACGCCGTACTGAGCCAGCTGGGCGCACTGTTTTTCGATGAACTGCTGCAAGAAGCCCACCTGCTGCGCAGCGAACTGGAAACCGTGCTGCAGGAACTGGTAGGCGCCGGATGGGTGAACGCCGACAGCTTCGCCGGGCTGCGGGCCCTGATCACCCCGGCCAGCAAGCGCCAGAACCGCAGCAGCCGACGGGGTCGCGGCGCCTTCGTCGGAGGAATGGACGACGCGGGGCGCTGGGCCTTGTTGCGCCGCGCCGCCAGCGAGGATAGCGCCGCCACCCTGGAGCACGTGGCCATGACCCTGCTACGCCGCTATGGCGTGGTGTTCTGGCGCCTGCTGGAGCGCGAGGCCGACTGGCTGCCCAACTGGCGCGATTTGCTGCGTACCTTCCATCGCCTGGAAGCCCGCGGAGAAATTCGCGGCGGGCGCTTCGTCAGCGGCCTGGCCGGCGAGCAGTTCGCCCTGCCGGAAGCCATCCCGCTACTGCGCGAAGTGCGCCGCCGGCCCCATGACGGCAGCCTGATCGCGGTGTGCGGCGTCGACCCGCTGAACCTTGCCGGGACCCTGCTGCCCGGGCCCAAGGTCCCGGCCCTGAGCGGCAACCGCCTGGTGTTCCGCGACGGCCTGCCGGCGGCCGCCGACATCGGCGGCACCCAGCACCTGTGGCTGGAGCTGAAACCCCAGGCCGCCCAGGCCCTGCGCAACAAGCTCATCCGGCACTGACCTCCCCCCGTAGGAGCCGGCTGCCGGCGAAAGGGCCCGTGAGCCCTGCGCCACATCTAGCGGCCTCTTCGCTGGCAAGCCAGCTCCTACCCAGGCAGCAGGCGCCCTTCCAGACAATCCACGCCCACCCTCGTAGGAGCCGGCTTGCCGGCGAAAGGGTCCGTGAGCCCTGCGCCAGATCCAGCTGCCCTTACGCTGGCCGTCGTTGCGCAATCATTGCGGGCGGGGGGATTCGGGGAGCAGCAGCGCCGAGTCGTCCTGTTCCGGTTCGTCTTCATGCACCCGCCGCGCCGGTAACACCACCGGCTGTGGATAAGTCTGGGCGAAATGCACCCAGGGGCAGTTATCCACAAGCTTTTTCAGACGCTGGTTGAAGGCCCGGCTCACCGCGTACTGGCCGCCGGACACCGTGCGGAACTGGGCCGTCAGCACCACGCCGTTGAGGTCCATCTTGTCCACCCCGAACACGTCCAGGCCGCCTTGCAGGTTGTAGCGCAGGAAGCTGTCCTCGCTGATGGAACGCCCGGCTTCGCGGATCAGTTCGATGGCCTTGTCGACGTCGGTGTCGTAGGTGAACTGCACCGAGAAGAAGGCATAGGCGAACTGCCGCGACTGGTTGGTGACCGCCTTGATCTGGCCGAACGGCACCGAATGCACGAAACCCTTGCCGTCGCGCAGGCGCAGGGTGCGGATGGTCAGGCCCTCGACGGTGCCGGCATGGCCGGAGTCGAGCACCACCCAGTCACCAATGGACAGGGTGTCTTCGATGATGATGAACAGGCCGGTGATCACGTCCTGCACCAGTTGCTGGGAACCGAAGCCGATGGCCAGGCCTACCACCCCGGCACCGGCCAGCAGCGGCGCGACGTTGATCCCCAGGTTGGCCATGGTGGTGATCGCGCAGATCACCACCAGGATGATTTTGATCGCATTGCGCAGCAGCGGCAGGATGGTCTTGACCCGGGTACTGGGCTGACGCGCCGAACGCTTGTTGGCCGGTGGCTTGAGGGCCTCCTGGATCGCTGTGTCGAGCACCACCCACAGCAGCCAGGTCACCAGGAAGATCAGGCCGATGCTGCTCAGGGAGTCGCTGATGGCCCGGCCCACGGTATTGCGCTGGGCGAACTCGAACAGCGAGATCCCCCAGATGCGCCCGAGGATCTCGATGAAGGCGATGGCCATGACGATCCGCAGCAGGGCGTGCAACAGGCTCAGGAAACGCTCCTTGTAGGCGCTGCTGCGCTGAATCGTCTGGGCGCTACGGGACTTGAACAGGTGCTGCAGCACGGTGCTGAGGAACACCGTGGCGATCAGCAGCACGGTGGTCAGCAAGGCGCAGCGCAGGGCCTGCTGGCTGTCCTCGCCGGCACCGATCAGGCTCACCGCCGAGACCAGCACCATCAGCAGGATCGGCCAGTACCAGAGCCCGGAAAAGATCCGCAGCGACTCCTGCAACGCCGGCTGTTTCAGACGCTGGGCCAGAGAGCGGTTGCGGATCAGGTGCGCCACCGGCCGGCGCAGGCGGATCACCAGCACCGCGAAGATCAGCGAGGCCAGCAGGCCGGTGAACACCGCCACGCTGCTGGTGATATTGCCCCCCAGCTGGCGGGCGATCTGCGGGCTGGTCAGGGCATCGCTGAGAGCCGCAAGGAAACCGATCAGAAACAGCGGTTTCGGGCAGTAGCCACGGATGATCCGCACCGCGGGCCGCTTGTGCCCGACGTTGAACATCACGATCAGGCACAACAGCACCGAGGTCGAGACGATGCCGCTGCTGGTGGCATAGGCCAGGCACAGGGCCAGCGCCCGCCCCACCGAACCGTTCAGGGAATGGCTGACGTAAAGCGTCAGCGGCAGGCAGACCAAGGCCGGCAAGGTGTAAGGCAGCAGGTATTCCAACAGGCCCTGGCCTCGGGGCCGGGCTTGCAGCCAGGGCCGCTGGCTCAGCCGCCGTACCAGCAGCCCGGCCAGCACCGTGAGCAGGGCGAAGCTGCCCAGCCAGGTGCCGGACAAGGTGAGGAAATCCCCGGCCACGCTCCAGCCCGAACGGTCCGAGGGTTGGTTCACCAGGCGCCCCACTTCGTCCGCCGCGCGGTCGGCCCGCAGGCGCCAGGCGTCGATCAGGTTTTCATTGAGGTCGAGCTTGTCCTGGACATCGTCGATGCTCGAACTGATGGCGCCCAGCAGGCCCCCTTCCACCAGCAGTTCCGGCTTGGCCGGGGCCGCCGCCGGGGCTGTTGCGGCAGTGGCGGCGCAGAGCTCGCTGCTGCCCAGAACGAGCAGCATCCCGAGCAAGATCGCGGTCTTGAAATTCAACACAACGCAGGGCTCCTTCAGCAGGGTCTGTAAGGAACTGATCAGCAAACGCCCGGCAAGTTCGCTTCAGTTGCCCCCGGGGCCGGCGCGCCGGTGAACGACGGGCTCCGGGATCCTTGACCCACAGGCAAATATCTTGTGCCGATAGGGCTATTTTTCCGCACGAGTCAAACCCGGACACTGCGCGCCAATCCCACTTTCACCGGAGTTGCAGTGATGCCCATTGCCCTGCTCGCGCTGACCCTCAGCGCATTCGCCATCGGCACGACGGAGTTCGTTATCGTTGGCCTGCTACCCACCATAGGTACCGACCTCGGGGTCAGCCTGCCGTCCGCCGGCCTGCTGGTCAGCCTCTACGCTCTGGGCGTGGCGATTGGCGCCCCGGTGCTCACCGCCCTCAGCGGCAAGGTGCCGCGCAAGCTGTTGCTGCTGTCGCTGATGGTGCTGTTCACCCTTGGCAACCTGCTGGCCTGGAAGGCACCCGGGTATGAATCCCTGGTGCTGGCACGGATTGTCACGGGCCTGGCCCACGGGGTGTTCTTCTCCATCGGCTCGACCATCGCCACCAGCCTGGTGCCCAAGGAAAAAGCCGCCAGCGCGATCGCCATCATGTTCACCGGGCTCACCGTGGCCCTGGTCACCGGCGTACCCCTGGGCACCTTTATCGGCCAGCATCTGGGCTGGCGCGAAACCTTCCTCGCAGTGTCCGCCCTGGGGGTGATCGCCTTTATCGGCAGCCTGCTGTTCGTGCCGAAGAACATTACCCACCGCCCGCCGGCGTCGCTGCTGCAACAACTGCAGGTGCTCAAGCAACCGCGCCTGCTGCTGGTGTACGCCATGACCGCGGTGGGCTACGGCGGCTCGTTCATCGCCTTCACCTTCCTGGCGCCGATCCTCCAGGACATTTCCGGCTTCAGCGCCGGCACCGTGAGCCTGGTGCTGCTGGTGTACGGCGTGTCGGTGGCGGTGGGCAATATCTGGGGCGGCAAGCTGGCGGACCGGCGCGGACCGATCGGCGCCCTGAAGATCATCTTCGCCCTGCTCGCCGCGGTGCTGCTGATGCTCAGCCTCACCGCCGGCAACCCATGGCTGGCGCTGCTGACCGTGCTGCTGTGGGGCGCGGTGGCGTTTGGCAACGTACCGGGGCTGCAGGTCTATGTGATACGTCAGGCCGAGCACTACACACCCCAGGCGGTGGACGTGGCGTCCGGCCTGAACATTGCCGCCTTCAACCTGGGGATTGCCGGTGGAGCCTGGCTGGGGGGCTTGATCGTCGCTCACCTGGGGCTGATCCACACCGCCTGGATCGGCGCGCTGGTGGTGCTGGTGGCCCTGGCCCTGACCGTGTTGAGCGGCCACCTGGATCGCCGCAACCCGCTAGCGTTCGCGCCGGCCGGCGGCAGCGTCCGGGCAGTGGCCGGCCACTGAACAGGCCGCAGCCGGGTTACGGTACCCGGCTTGCAGCCGTTGAGGTGGCACCGAAGCGATTGCGATATTCACTGGGCGCCAGCCCGGTGATTTTCCGGAACAGGCTGCGAAAGGTGGCAGGGTCCTGATAACCCACGGTCCAGGCGATGTGATCGATGCTGCCGTTGGTGAACTCCAGCAGTTCCCGGGCCTTGCCCACCCGCAGGTGCTGACAGTACTGGGTCGGCTTGAGGCCGGTGGCCGCCCGGAAGCGCCGCAGCAAGGTGCGCGGCTCAAGCCCCGCCTGCTGCGCCATCACCGGCAGCGAAACATCCACCGCGCCATTGGCCTGCAACCAGTGCTGGAGCTTGAGAATCGCCCCGTCGCCGTGGCTGAGGATCGGTGCGAAATTGCTGCCGCACTGGCTCGCGCTGGCACTGTGTTCCATCACCAGAAAGCGCGCCGTGGCACTGGCGATGCTCGGCCCCAGCAAGCGGTTCACCAGGCGCAGACCAAGCTCGGCCCAGGCCATCAGCCCGGCGCTGGTGATCAGGTCGCCGTCATCGACAATGGGTTTGTCCGCTTCCAGGCGCACCTGTGGGTAACGCTCGGCGAAGGCCTGGGCCGAGGTCCAGTGGGTGGTGGCGCTGCGGCCATCGAGCAGGCCGCTTTCGGCCAGCAGGATCGAGCCCACACAGACCCCGCCCAGGGTGGCTCCGGCGGCGTGTTGCTGGCGCAGCCAGTCCATCAGGGCGGCAGATGACTGATGGCTTGAGAAGCCCGCCAGCGAAGGCGGGATCAATACCGCCAACAAGGCCCCGGGGGCTTCGGCCAGGCTGTCGTGGACCCGCACCGGAGGCAGTTCGCCGCTGGCCTGCCAGTGGCTGACGCGCAACCGCGGCAACTGCGCCTGCGGCTGTTCGCCGGCAATCCGGTTGGCCACCTCGAACAAGTCGCTCAGGCCATGTACCGCCGCCATCTGCACACCGGGATAGAGCAGTACCCCCAATTCGGCGTGCGTGCCTTGAATACCCACTGTCAGTTTTCCCCCGGTTAATGTCGGTGCGGCCAATCCTCGAAGGAACGACCGATGGCGATACTGGCTCCCACGTCAATCACTCACCCGCAGGTATTACCCATGGCCAGACAGGCACTCATCGTAATCGATATCCAGAACGACTACTTCGCCGACGGCAAGTGGCCCCTGATCGGCGTCGACGCTGCAGCGGACAACGCCGCCCGGCTGATCCAGGCATTTCGCCAGAACGCTGAACCTGTGGTGCACATCCGCCACGAATTCACCTCCGACGACGCTCCCTTCTTCACTCCCGGCTCCCCAGGTGCGCAGTTGCACCCCAAGGTCCAGAACCACGCCGATGAGCCGGTGGTGCTCAAGCATTTCGTCAACGCATTCCGCGACACCGAGCTGCAATCGCTGCTCACGCGGGAGGGCATCGAGGAACTGGTGATCGTCGGCAACATGAGCCACATGTGTGTGGAAGGCACTGCCCGGGCCGCTGCCGACCTGGGCTACCCGGTCAAGGTGATCCATGACGCCTGTGCCACTCTCGACCTGGAGTTCGCTGGCCAGCGCGTGCCCGCCGCCCAGGTACAAAGTGCGGTGATGGCGGCCCTGGCGTTCGCCTATGCCAGCGTGCTGTCCACCGAGCAGTTTCTGGCGGCCGGGCAGGCCCCTGCGGCTTGATCACCCGCAAGCGGTGAGCCGTGGCTCACCGCAACTTCATGGCACCAGGCATTTCCCGGATTAAGTTCGCCGCTGTTTACCAAGAGGTTAATAGCGGCAAATGCCAATAGTTGCAGGACCTACAAGTTAACCATAATGCGCACGAATGATTCCTATTAACAAAAAACACTCCCCGACAACCCGCTCGGACAGCTCTATGGAACAACTAAATAACACCCCATTAATAAGCAAGCCATTAAATAGCTGACTAATAGTAATCAAGGGTTAATCCGTTATTTCAAAACCTGATTTGAAACATTTGTAAAAATCCATCAAGAGCTGCCCTCGCACATGGCTTAGTGCGCTTTCATGAAACGATTTTTTCTATATATCCAATTTTCATAATCTTTATAGCAAAGTAAAAAACAGCCCCACCGCCTATACCATCCCCAGCATTCATTGAGCAAGAACAGGCTCCACCGGACTTCTTGCAAGACGTTCAGCGGAGCCGCCCCGGACTAAACACGCACTTTCCCCTGAAGCCATAAAAGTGCCTTGCAGGCCACTTCATTCAACTTACTTGCAAAACCCTCGGCCTTGACTAAGTTGATAGCTACTCGCCACTGAAGTGTTCTTCAGCCGCCAGAAGATCAATAAAAACCGTCGAGGAATTCAATAACCAGACGCCCTCCTGCCCTACCCAGCTGACACTGACACGGAATCCAGTCATATCAATCAAGAGGGACGCTTGATGAAGCGCAGCTCGTTGTCTCGTGCCTTTTCACTCAAGGGTGCGGCCGAAAATTACTGGCTCTCGTTATTACTATTCTCGATCCTGGTTATCGCCAGTTTCCTGTTGTTTGAACAGCAGATCCAACAGCTGCTGAGTCACCTGGGTACCTTCCTTCCCACCGATCCCGTACAGCGCCTGAGCCTGGCCCTGTTGCTGGTAACCCTGTTGGCCCTGGACGTGCTGCTGCCCGTGCCCTCCAGCCTGGTGGCACTGCTGGCCGTGGCGGCCCTGGGCGCCATTGGCGGCTACCTGGTGATCTTCATCGGCCTGTGCCTGGGGGCCAGCCTTGGCTACTGGCTGGGGGCCGGCTACTTCCGCCTGCTGTCCAATTGGCTGGGGCTCAGGACCTGGCAACCCGGGCAACTGGCCTATCGCCTCAGCACCCTGTCGCTGGTGTGCCTGCGTGGCGTGCCGGTGCTGGCAGAAACCTCGGTGCTGGCCGCCGGCATGCAACGTTATCCGCTGCGCCAGTTTCTCCTGGTCACCACCCTGGCCAACGCCGGGCTGGCCCTGGCCTATGCCGCCATCGGCAGCCTGCTGGTGGAACAGAACGCCCTGCTGGCAACCATTCTCGCCAGCATGGTGCTGCCCGGGCTGTTCCTCGGCACCCGCAGCCTGTTCAAGAGCCGCCTGGCCCAGCCCCGGTACGATCAGGCGCAGTCTCTGGAGGGCCGCTTCCAGGTGAGCTACCACTACCCGGTGCTGTTCACCGATCACATCTTCCAGGCCGAAAACCCCTGCCTGCACCAACAACTGACCCGGCAGAACCCGGGGCGCACCACGGTGCTGGTATTTGTCGATGAACAACTGCTGCTGTGCTCGCCCCAGTTGCCGCTGCAGATCGACCACTACTTCAGCGCCCACGCCGCCGACCTGCATCTGCAGGCCGCACCGATCGCGGTGCCGGCCGGCGAATTGAGCAAGACCCCGGACGTGCTCCAGCAGCTGTACGCGCAGATGCTGGAACACGGCCTGGATCGCCACTGCTATGTGCTGGCCCTGGGCGGCGGCGCAGTGCTGGACGCAGTGGGCTATGCCTGCGCCACCTTCCACCGGGGCATGCGCCTGATCCGCATCCCGTCCACCGTGCTGGCGCAGAACGATGCCGGCATCGGGGTGAAGAATGGCATCAACGCCTTCGCCCAGAAAAACCTGCTGGGGGCCTTCTACCCGGCCACAGCGGTGATCAACGACTTCCAGCTGCTGCTCAGCCTTTCCCACCGGGACCAGATTGCCGGCCTGGCCGAAGCGGTCAAGGTCGCGGTGATCAAGGATGCCGCGTTCTTCCAGTGGATGGAGCAGCAGGCCGAAGCCCTGGCCGGTTTCGAGCACAACGCCAGCCGCTACGCCATTCGCCGCTGCGCCGAACTGCACCTGGGCCATATCACCGGTGCCGGCGATCCGTTCGAACGGGGCAATGGCCGCCCCCTGGACTACGGGCACTGGGCCGCCCACAAGCTGGAGAACCTCAGCCAGCATCGCTTGCGCCACGGTGAAGCGGTGGCCGTGGGCATGGCCCTGGATGCGCTGTATGCCAACGCCAGCGGCCTGCTGTCCGACGCCGACTGCCAGCGCCTGCTGCGACTGCTGGACAGGCTCGGCTTCAACCTCTGCCCGCCGGAACTGAGCCTGCGGGACAACCAGGGGCGTTCGCCGATCCTGGTGGGCCTGGAAGAGTTCCGCCAGCACCTGGGGGGCCAGCTGTCGATCCCGATGCTCAACCGCCTGGGCCAGTCGGTGGATGTGCACCAGATCGACATGCCGCTGATGGAACAGGCCCTGCTGCGCCTGGCGGGTTTCGGCGGGCCGGATTTCGCCTGGGGCCCGGGGTGCGCGCAATGATCCAATCGTCGCTGACCACCTGGCTGACCCTGGGCCGGGTCTCCAACCTGCCAACGGTATGGACCAATGCCCTGGCCGCCGCGCTGCTGGCCAGCAGCGCTACCACCCTGGCGCCGCCCTCGCCGCTGGTCTGGACCCTGCTGCTGGTGGCGCTCTCGGCGCTGTACCTGGCGGGCATGCTGCTCAACGACCTGATGGACGCCGACTGGGACCAGCAGCACCACAACCCGCGGCCGATCGTTCTCGGCCTGGTCAGCCGCGCCCAGGTCCGCCTGGCCACTGCCGCGCTGCTGCTGCTGGCGGCGCTGGCGGTCCTCGGCCTGAGCCGGATGATTGCCCAGCCCCACTGGCTGCTGGCCAGCGCCGGATTGCTGCTGCTGTTTATCCTTGGCTACAACCTTCTGCACAAGAAATATCCCCACAGCGTCTGGCTGATGGGCGGCTGCCGCTCAGCGCTGTACCTGACCGCCGCCGCCAGCCTGGCCATGCCGCCCCAGCCATTGTGGCTGTGCGCCGCGCTGCTGGGCACCTACATCGCCGGCTTGACCTACCTGGCCCGCCTGGAGCATCGCAACCAGTTGCTCAGCCGCCTGCCGCTGCTGCTCATGCTCAGCCCTCTGCTCCTGGCCGCCTATGCCGGCAACAGCGTGTTCTGGCTGGTCCTGCTGCTGTGGCTGGGCTGGTTGGGCTGGCACTACCAGCGCCACCTGGCCAACCCGCAACAACGGCAGGTCCGCGCCTTCATCGGTGCCGGGCTGGCCGCCCTGCCGCTGTTCGACGCCCTGGTGCTGGCGGTGGCCAACCAGCCCTTGGGCAGCCTGCTGTGTGTGCTGGTGTTCTTTCTGCTTCCCCACCTTCAACGCTGGATCAAGCCGACATGAACATGGACCCCATCGCCCCTGCACCGCCGGCGCTTGCCATTCGCCATGGTGCCTTCGCCGAGCGCCAGCAATTGCTGGAACGGCATCTGGACGACGACAGCCGAAGCTGGTGGCAGCAAGCCCGGGAACAACTGGCCCGGCAGCCCTCGGCCAACACCCTGATGCTGCTCAGCAGTCAGTGTCGGCGCCGCTTGGCCAGCGCACCGCTGGCCCCCAGCCCGGACTGCAACCGCACTCAACTGGCCCGGGCGCTGCTGCTGGCCCAGTTGCTGGAGCAGCAGGCCGGCGCCGGGCAACTGGCCCTGTTGCGCCAGCTGTTTCTCTGGGGCGACGACCAGGAAAAGGCTGCCCTGCTCAAGGCCCTGGATGACCTCGACAGCCAGGGGGCCAGCCTCGACCTGGCGCTCCAGGCCGGGCGCACCAACAACCGCGAGGTGTTCGCCGCCATCGCCCTGGACAACCCCTTTGCCGCGCGCCACTACCCGGAACGGGCCTTCCACCAGCTGGTGCTCAAGACCCTGGGCATGGGCCTGGACAGCCGCCACATCCACGGCCTGGCAGAACGGCGCAGCGTCGACCTCAACCAGTTGGCCCTGGACCTGATGGAAGAACAGCTGGCCGCCGAACGCGAGGTCGCCGACGGCCTGCCCCAGGCCATTGCCTTCGAGCTGTTGAGCCAGGCCCAGTTGCAGCGCCTGCGAGGCCTGTACCAGCAGGGACGATTGCCTGCGCACTGGCGCGACCACTTCCCGGCAGGCGGTTGACCCCCGGCAGCTGAGCCCACGATTTTTCCCGCACTCAAGCAAGGAGCCACCATGGCGAAGTACTTCGACCCGCACATTCATATGGTCAGCCGCACCACCGACGACTACCAGAACATGGCCGCCGCCGGCATCACCGGGGTCATCGAGCCTGCGTTCTGGCAAGGCCAGGCGCGCACCAGCGTCGGCAGCTTCATCGACTACTTCGACACCCTGCTGGGCTGGGAGCGCTTTCGCGCCAGCATGTTCGGCATCCACCATTTCTGCACCATCGGCCTCAACCCCAAGGAAGCCAACGACCTGTCGGTGGCTAACGAAGTGCTGGAGATCCTGCCGCGCTACCTGGTCAAGGACGGCGTGGTAGCGGTAGGGGAAATCGGCTACGACGACATCACCCCGGAAGAAGATCGCTTTCTCGCCGCGCAACTGGAACTGGCCAGACAGTTCAACCTGCCGGTGCTGGTGCACACCCCGCACCGCGACAAGATCGGCGGCACCAAGCGCACCCTGGCGGTGATCCGCGAGGTGGGCATCGCCGAAAACCTGGTGATCATCGACCACCTCAACGAACTGACCCTGCCCCTGGTGCTGGACAGCGACTGCTGGCGCGGGCACTCGATCTACCCCAACACCAAGATGTCGGAACAGCGCATGGTGGCCCTGCTGCAGGAATACGGCAGCGAAAAAATGGTGGTCAACAGCGCTGCCGACTGGGGCATCAGCGACCCGCTCAAAGTGCCCAAGACCGGCCAGGCCATGCTCGCCGCCGGCTTCAGCGAAGCCCAGGTGGAGCAGGTGCTGTTCCACAACCCGGTGGATTTCTTCGCCCAGAGCGGGCAGTTGGACAAGCAACTGGTGAGCACCCCGCTGCCGATCGACCAGCGCCGCCAGTGGCAGGACAACTCGGCCCTGAGGGGCCAGGAACCGGTGGTCAAATGAGTGCCCGGGCCGGCTGGAACGCCGCGCAGATCGGCTACTGCAGCAACGTGCACCCGGCCCATGACGTGGCCGGCCTACGGGCGTCGATCCAGGAACATTTCCAGGGTGTGCGGCGTCAGCGTGGGCTGGCGGTGCAGGACAGCGGCCTGTGGATCAGCGCCCAGGCCGCCGCCGAACTACAGGTGCCAGAGGTGCGCGAGGCCTTCATCGAACTGCTGCACGATTGTGGCCTGCGCCTGACCTCGCTCAACGGTTTCCCCTATGGCCAGTTCCATGAAGGCGCAGTTAAGGCCGAGGTCTACCGGCCCACCTGGGCCGAACCCCAGCGCCTGGAATACAGCCTGCAACTGGCGCATCTGCTGGCCGCCGCTCTGCCCCTGGATTGCCAGCAGGGGGTGATTTCCAGCGTGCCCTTCGGTTATGCCGCCACCTGGGACGAGGCCCAGCAGCAACAGGCCGAAACCCACCTGCGGCAACTGACCGCCGAGCTGGCCAGCCTGCATCGCAGCAGCGGCAGGAAGATCCTGGTGTGCCTGGAGATGGAGGCGGATTGCGTGCTGGAAAACACCGATCAGGCCCTGGCCTTTTTCAAGCACTGGCAGGCCACCGATCCCCATCATGGCTACCTGGCGCTGTGCTTCGACGTCTGCCATCAGGCGGTGGTCTTCGAAGACTGCTATCAATCCCTGCAACGGCTGCTGGATGCGCGGGTTCCGGTGGGCAAGATCCAGCTGTCCAACGCCCTGATCTGCCAGTTGCCGTTTGCCGATCGCCCACGCCGCCAGCAGGTACTGCAGGCCTTGGGCAACTTCGCCGAAGCCACCTACCCTGTCTCTTATACACATCTCCGAGCCCACGAGACGTAGAGGAATCTC
>ERZ1032432.204-NODE-204-length-12547-cov-15.987032_pt1 | contig 12547 bp, 10 predicted proteins | sample MGYA00518036_ERZ1032432 | MGnify/ENA primary metagenome ERZ1032432 (study PRJEB33718, sample SAMN03160202) | human skin metagenome | collected 2014-02-25 | study: EMG produced TPA metagenomics assembly of the PRJNA266117 data set (Human skin bacterial metagenome...
ATGGCCAAGACGCAATCTTTGCCGGACTACGCTGATGCGCTGCGAAGCCTGGCCCGTGGCGAGCGCTATGCCATGCTCAGCGATGGCCGGGCAAGCATGGAAAAGCCACTCTACGACGCCTAGCCGAACAGGCCGCGTCGCCCTCGATTCAAGATTTTCTTTGGAAAACTTCAAGACGTTTCTTGTTATGGCGAGGCGGCCGGCGCTCTAGAGTACCCGGCACTGGTGACCTGAAAGACTGTCGCAAGGCCGTGACGGTCGGTGGGCCAGGACCACTCGGACTAGAGGCTTGAGAGGATGGAATATCCAGTTCTGAAGACCACCATCGAACGTTCTGGAGGCGCTATGTCACTTGTCGTTAACAAGCCCTTGCGCATCGCAGTGCTGGACGATCACGCATTGATTCGCATGGCAATGCAGCTACAGCTGCAGAGCGTGGCGGATTTCCAGCTGGTGGGTTTGTATGCCAGCAGCGGCGAGCTGATCTCGGCTCTGCGTGATACCGAACTGGACCTGCTGGTGCTCGATTACCAGCTGCAGGAATGCGACCTGGATGGCCTGCGCCTGATCCGCCTGTTGCGCAACAAATACCCGCATTTGCTGATCCTGGTGTCCTCGGCCACCGAGACGCCGTTTTTCGTCAAGCAGATCATCGATATCGGAGCCAATGGCTTTCTCGGCAAATCACAATCCCTGGACGACCTGATTCCGGCCATCCGCACGGTAGCTAGCAAGCGGCTCTATCTGTCGCCGTTGCTGGCTTTCGCCGTGCAGCACCCGCCAATCGGCCCCGCCGCCGAGCCGGGCAGCCCGCCATTGACCAGCCTTGAGACCCTGTCCCCCAAGGAGAACGAAGTCTTGCGCTGCTTTCTGGATGGCCTGCGGATCTCGCAGATCGCCAGCAAGTTTTCCCGCAGCATCAAGACCATCAGCGGGCAGAAGCAGGCCGCGTTCAGAAAGCTGGGGATCCGCACCGACGCCGAGCTGTTCAAGGTGCAGCGCAAGCTGGACCTGCATATTGCTTCCCGCGAGCCGGCAGACGAGCGTGCCCAGGACGACGCGACCCAACTGCCCCCTTAATTGGCCCGGAGCACTGTCCAGATCGCCGATGAACGCTCTGGACGCTGACGCAAGTTTCCTGGCTTCTCAGCCATTAACAGCCTCGTACCCCATGCTTAAGCTGAACCTCTCGTCCAGTGCCCCCGGGCAATTGGGTCATTGAACCCCGAAGGGAAAGTTCAAGCATGAAAAAATTGGAAAAGAAAGTTGCCCTGGTGACAGGGGCTTCCAAGGGTATTGGCGCGGACATCGCCAAGCAGTTGGCTCGCAACGGCGCGACGGTGATCGTCAACTACGCTCGCAGCAAGGCCGACGCCGACGCTGTGGTGGCGCAGATCTTGGAGCAGGGCGGTAGGGCCTATGCGATCCAGGCCGATGTGGCCAGGAGCCTTGAGGTCAAGACCCTGTTCAAGACCATAGAGCATCTGTACGGCCGCCTCGATATCCTGGTCAATAACGCCGGGGTCTATTCCACCGGCTCACTGGCGCAGGTCACTGAAGATGAGTTCCACCGGCATTTCGACCTGAACGTATTGGGTCTGATTCTGTGTTGCCAGGCGGCGTTGGACTGCTTCAACCCACAAGGGGCGAGCATCATCAATGTCAGTTCCAGCGTCACCTCCTTCACCCCTGCCAATTCGGCGATCTACACCGCTTCCAAGGGCGCGGTGGATGCGATAACTCGCACCCTGGCCAATGAGCTGGGCCCCAGGAACATCCGGGTCAATTCGGTCAACCCGGGGCTTGTGATGACTGAGGGGGTGCTCTCCAGCGGCTTCTTCGCAGATGAGTTCCGCACCAAGATCGAGACACTCACGCCCCTGGGGCGCATTGGCGTACCTCGGGACATTTCGCCGGCGGTGGCCTTCCTGGCCTCGGACGATGCCAGTTGGATCACTGGCGAAACCCTGGTCATCGGCGGTGGTTTGCGCTGAGCGCTACAGGCTCTGCTGGCCGCGCTGATAATGGCGCGGGGCTTCGCTCATCACGCGCTTGAAGGCGGTACTGAAGGCGCTTTCGGACTCATAACCCAGGGAGAAGGCGATGCTGGAGATGCTGTCGTCGGAATTGCGCAAGCGGTCGCTGGCCAGCAGCATTCGCCAGCGGGTCAGGTATTCCATGGGAGCAACCCCGACTACGGTCTTGAACCGCTGGGCAAAGGCCGAGCGCGACATGTTGGCCAGGCGTGCCAGTTCTTCCACGCTCCAGCGCCGCGCTGGCTCACCATGCAGTGCACTGATGGCGGCACTCAGGTGTCGGTCGGCCAGGCCGGCGAACCAGCCGGTGCCATCGCTGCCCAGGGTTCCCAGGTGAGCACGCAGCACCTCCACCAGCATGATGTGGGCCAGGTGTTCGGTCATCAATGAACGTCCCGGCTTGTGCTGGTGCAGTTCCGAAGTAAAGCGCTCCAGGGCCCAGCGCAGAATCGAGGCCTGGGCCGAGACACCGGTCAGGTGCACCAGGGACGGTAGGGTGCTGAGCAGGACTTGGGCCGGGACCCCGGTGAACTCGAAGCGTCCACCCACCAATTGGGTATCGGCGCCGCAGTAGTCAAGGGTGATTTCGTCTTCAGCGATCCGTTGGAAGTAGGAGGCGGAATCCATCGGGACCTGGTTCATATCGCTGTAAAGGGCAAAGGGCACGCCCCGGGTCATGAGGAAACAGTCACCTTGTTGCAAGCGTTGCGGTTGTTGTTCGCCTGCAACTAATAGCCAGCAGCCACCTTGAACTACGGTAGTGAACTTGATTCCGGCATTCTCGGGAAAACTGAACGCCCAATCACCCGCCATTCTTAATGTTGCGGAGTGATAGTTGCGAATTCGCAATAAAGAAAGAACGCCTGAAAGCGGATCCATTGGTTGCCCTTTGGGGATTTTGAAAATGGGAGATGAATGTTAACACCGTGATTATCCTGATGGATATATAAAGTCGCGCATCGACTTGCCCGAAATCGTTATGAAAGTTGTAACTTGAAAAGGAATAGACATGAATATCCAATTAGACGAAGTCTATGGTCCGTTGATTAACGGTGTATTTGAGAGTCGTGACAAACAGCCATTGCCCGCCCTGGATCCGGCCACCGGAAAGTGCCTGGCGACTATTCATTACTGTGACGCTCAAGATGTCGATCGAGCGGTGAATGCGGCGCAGGCGGCCTTTGCCGGATGGAATGCTTTGGGTCAGCAGGAACGGGGTCGATTGCTCAATGCCCTGGCCGACGCGGTGGAGGCGGACAGTGAACGCTTGGCGTGGATCGATGCCCATGACGTGGGGCGTTGCATCAGCGAGGTACGCAAGGATTACCTGACTGCGGTACGTCACTACCGCTACTTTGCCTCGGTGATCATGGCCCATGAAGACCATGGCCGAGAGATCCCCGGTGGCTACGCCCTGGGCAAGCGCGAGCCCCTGGGGGTGTGCGGGCAGATCATCCCCTGGAATGCGCCGGCGATCATGGCATCGTTCAAGCTGGCGCCAGCCCTGGCGGCTGGCAACACCGTGGTGCTCAAGCCGGATGAAAATGCTTCGCTGTCGACCCTGGAACTGGGCAAGCACATCACGCGGATTTTCCCGGCTGGGGTGGTCAATATCGTCACCGGCCTGGGGGAAGTCGTAGGTGCAGCCCTGAGCCAGCACCCCAAGGTGCGCAAGCTGTCCTTTACCGGCAGCACCGAAGTGGGGCGCATCGTTGCGCGAGTAGCGGCCGACCGGCTGGTGCCGGCGACCCTGGAACTGGGTGGCAAGAGCGCCAACATCGTGTTCCCGGATATCGATGACCTGGATGCCGTGGTAGACAACGCCACCTTCGCAGCGATCCACAATAACGGGCAGTCATGCCTGGCTGGCACTCGGCTGTTCGTCCATGACGCTATCTTCGAGACGTTCAAGCAAAAGCTGATCGAGTCATTCCAGCGGGTCAGCGTGGGTTCGCCGCTGGATGAAAATGCGCGGGTCAGTTGCCTGGTATCGGCCAGGCAGGGTGAAAAAGTCCTGGAGTACATTGCCCTCGGAGTGCAGGAGGGGGCTGAGCTGCTGGTGGGCGGAGCCCGGGTCGAGGTGCCGGATTGCCCGGCGGGCTACTTTATCCAGCCCACGGTTTTCGAGGTCCGCAATGACATGCGCATCTGCCGGGAAGAGATCTTCGGCCCCGTACTGTCACTGATCCGCTGGAGCGATTACGAGCAGATGATCGCCCAGGCCAATGACTCCGAATACGGTCTGGCCGCCGGTATCTACACCAGCAACCTGAAGCACGCCATGGATACCGCCAATCGCCTGGAGGCCGGTTCAGTGTGGATCAATCGCTACTCCAACATCAGCGACGGCACGGCGTTCGGTGGCTACAAGAACAGCGGTATTGGCCGCGAGTTCAGCCGCGAAACCCTGAATGCCTACACCCAGATCAAGACCATCACGGTCCAGGCTGAGGTGCCGGCGCCCTGGTTTGCACCGCGCTGAATCGCGAGTGTCATTAAACCGCCTGTTCCCTCCGGGAGCAGGCGGTTTTTCTTTTGTAATCAATTAAACAAGCTATAGGTTTGTAGGATTAGTCCTACATATTTAGATGATTTATCTTTAGATGTAGGGCGATTCCTACGATTGTTGCACTTTCTGTCCTGGGTAAGAATTTGCTCGCTTCCTTTAAGGAACAATTAAAGCCATCAACTTACACAGACCAAGGAAATGACAGTGTTCAATCCCATGAGAGCTATTCTGGCAATTACTGCCTCTGGCCTTGTTGCCAGTTCCGCAATGGCGGCTGACGGGACAATCAACTTCACGGGTGAAATCAGCAGCGTATCGTGCAGCATTACAGCCGGCGGAGGCACAGTCGGAGGTGGTGCTCAAACTATTACCGTGCCTTTGGGGAAAGTCAGTATTGATTCAATAAAAACCCCCGTAGAGGGTACTATCGCCTCAACTGTCCGAATCAATCTAAATCTGGACTGCGGCTCAACCGGATCGGGTCTTAGCACAGTTGATATGAAGTTTGACCCTGCTGCCGGTTCTGGCATTGATCTCAAGGACCCCAGACTCTTGAAAACTCAGGGGGCGGGCAAAGGTGTAGGTATCGCGATCTATAATGAAAATAATCAAATAGTAAATATGTCCGCGAACGAAATCATCAGTGGAACATTGACTCAGTCACCTCCAAGTACTGGCACTTATAAGAGTAGCATCAGCTTGCGTGCCGGTTATGTTGCCAATACTGAAGATTTTGTCGCAGGCCAGGCTAATGGCACCCTGCCGTTTAGCTTGACTTACAGGTAATAGTAAAAAAGAGAGGCTGAACATGCCTCTCTTGCTCACGAGTGGTGCCTATTCAATGAACGCAATTTCCAGATACTTGCTGCTGGGCTTCGCCTTGCTCGGCAGTAGCCTTGCCTGTGCCGGAATTACCCTCGATGGAACTCGAGTGATATACCCGGAAAAAAGCAAGGAAGTTTCAATCCTGATCAGGAACACTGGTTCGCAGGACATCATGATTCAATCCTGGCTGGAATCCAATGAACTGCATAATGAACAGAATATTCCCTTTGCTCTGACCCCTTCCTTGAGTCGCCTTGCCGGGAATAACCAACAGATGTTGAGGATCTTTTATTACGGCAAGGGTTTACCAACTGATAAAGAGTCGATCTTCTGGTTGAACGTGCAGGAAATCCCGCAAAAGTCAGCGGAACAAAATACCCTGCAAATTGCCGTGCGTCAGCGCATCAAGGTGTTCTATCGCCCGAAAAACCTGACGGAAAACTCCCAGGAGGCAGTCGGCAACTTGAAGTGGAAAATGCTTCGCGAGAATGGGAAGAGCTATTTGCAAGTTTCTAATGGTTCGCCTTATCACATCTCCTTTAGTTCGGGAGTGTTAAGTGTGGGCGAAAAGAAATACCCCGTTGAGTTGGATATGGTGACGCCCGGAAGTGTCAGCAAGTTTGCTGTGACGGGAGAGCCTACGGCTCAGCCAAGCCAGCGGGCGCTCGTTGAGTTTCATAGCATTAACGACTACGGCACTCCAATCAAGGGTACAGCGACTGTCACTTATTGAAAGTGGCTGCCTCGCTGGTTTATTCGATACTTGCTTTGTAGAGAGCAGGCTGATGTTCAATCACTGGTATAAGGGATTGCGCCTGTGCACGTTTTCAGGAAAAAGCTCAATCTGAAGAATACAGGTTGTTCCTTTTTATTTTTCATGAGCATGGCCACGCCTGTGGCCGCGTTGTCAGTAGAGTTCAATGAGGTTTTCCTGAACAAGGGTGGAGCCCCGGTAGAGTTGAAGTACTTCGAATCGGGTAGTGGTATTTCCCCCGGAAACTACAATCTCGATATCTATCTCAATCAAGCGATGGTAGTTCGGCAGAGTGTCACCTTCATTGCAACAGGCAACTCGCCTGAAGTACGCCCGCAGATCAGTCTGGGCACTCTAAAAGCAATGGGCATCAATACTTCGCGGCTTGCTCAAGAGCGGCTCATCGCTACCGACAGCAGCGATGAATCGATCATCGACGTTGCCAGGCTGGTCAGTGGTGCCAGCGTCGAGTTTGATGTCAGCGCTCTGGCCCTGAAGATCAGCGTGCCCCAGGCCTACATCCAGCGCGGTGCCGGTCATTCGGTGGATCGCTCCCTGTGGGACGATGGTGTTACCGCGCTCTTCACCGACTATCAGTTGAACTTCAACCGCAATATCAGCCAGGGCTACCACAACGACTACCGCTTCCTGGGGTTGCGCAACGGTTTCAACCTGGGTACCTGGCGGTTACGCAACGAGTCTTCAGTGTCGGGTTACACCGGTGTGCGCGACACCTTCAGCAGCAACCGCAGCTACATCGAGCGGGATGTTGCCTCTCTGAACGGCCGGTTTGCAGCGGGAGAGTTGTACACCCAGGGCGAGGTCTTCGACAGCGTGCGTTTTCGCGGGGTGCAGCTCAGTTCCGAGCTGAGCATGTTGTCGGATGAGGAAATCGGTTACGCACCGGTGGTGCGTGGCATTGCCGAGACCAACGCCACGGTGGAGGTGATCCAGAACAACTACGTCATCTACTCCACCAGCGTCTCGCCGGGCGCCTTCGAGATCCAGGACATCTATCCCAGTGGCTCCAACGGTGACCTGGTGGTGAAGATCATCGAGGCTGACGGTCGCGAACGGCAGTATTCACAGGCCTATTCCTATCTGCCGGTCATGATCCGCAACGGCAGTGCTCGCTACAGTGTTGCCGCTGGCCAATACAAGAACCATGACCAGGCTGCGCCAGGATTCGGCCAAGGCACCCTGGTATATGGCATGAGCGACAACTTCACCGGTTACGGCGGCCTGCTGGCGGCCACGGGGTACAAGGCCCTGAACCTGGGGCTGGGCATCAACTCGCCCTGGGGCGGGGTGTCGTTCGACGTGACCCAATCCAGTTCCGAGAGCCTGCGGGGCCAGGTGAGCCGGGGGCAGAGTGCCCGCGCTCTGTACTCCAAGACCCTGGGCACCACCGATACCAGCTTCACCATGATTGGCTATCGCTACTCCACCGAGAACTACCGGACCTTCAGCCAGCATGTGGAGGAGTCCGGCGACGTCGGTGGGAGCCATTACGGACGGCAGAAAAGCCGCTTTGACCTGAACGTCAACCAACCCCTGGGGCAATCGGGTTCGCTGTTCGCCAGTATGGGGGAAACCAGCTACTGGAATCGTCAGGGCAGTACCCGGCGCTGGCAGTTCGGCTACAACGGTAACTATCTGGACGTCAGCTACAACCTGGCCCTGTCGCGTACAGAAGGCCAGGGCATGGAGCAGGGCGCCGATAACCAGCTCAGCGCATCGCTGAGCGTGCCATTCGGTGGCTCGGGCCGGCACCAGCGGGCCTATAGCAGTGTGACGTCGTCGTCCCAGGGGGATTCGTCGGTCCAGACTGGAGTCTCGGGCAATTTGGATCAGCGAAATGCCTGGAACTACTCGGTCCAGGGCAGCCAGAGCCGGCAGGGTGGACGTTCCGCCAACCTCGACCTGAGCTGGGATGGGCCCGCAGCGAAGGTCAGCGGCAATTACGGCCAAGGCTCCGCCAGCAAGCACATGAGCCTCGGCGCTGCGGGTTCGCTGGTGGCCCACGCAAATGGCATCACCTTGGGCCCCTCGGTGGGGGAAACCTTTGCCCTGGTCGAGGTATCCGGGGTCAAGGGGGTAGGGGTCGATAGCAGCGCTGTCACACGTACCGATGACAAGGGTTATGCCATCGTTCCCTATGTACAACCCTATCGCTACAACTGGATCAGCCTCGACAGCGACACCCTGGGCAGTGATGTAGAAATACAAGAAAGTTCGCGCATGGTGGTGCCCACCCGGGGTGCGGTAGTCAAGAGTCGCTTCGAGTCCACGTCCGGGCGCCGCCTGCAGTTCGACCTGCGCACAGTAGATGGCCAGCAAATCCCATTTGGCGCTCAGGCCTATGACTCCCAGGGAAACTTGCTGGGTGTCGTCGACAACTTGTCCAGGCTGTTGCTGTTTGGTATCGGGGATAAAGGTGAGCTGGATGTTCGCTGGGGTACAAAGCACTGCAAGGTGAATTATGAGTTGCCCGCGGCGAACAAAGAGATGATTTACGAAAAGTTTGAGTTTTCCTGCAGTACTCCGAAGGCCTTGATGGCGAGCACTGAAGTAATTAGTTCAAGTAGCCAATGATGGCTTCGAGGTAAGTGGATGAAGCTGGTTTGTGTTTTTTTTGCAAGAATATGGCTGTGCATGGTTCTGGGGGGTGTCCCGTACGCCATTGCCGGATGTTCTCAGGTGCTCGGCCAGACGCTCCAACCGGCGATACCGGAAGTCTCGCAAGGAGCGACAGGAATGCTCTCCAGTTATTGGGCATCAGCAACGGTCTTGGTGTCCTGTAGCGGTCTGGTGGCATATGGGAAGTACTTTAACAACATCTATGCAACCGCGGGCGACTCGGGGAAGACCCTCTATTTCGAGGGCGCCAACTACAAGCTTTACAAGACTAGTTCCGCTGATGTGATGTTCATCGCCAAGGCTGCTGGTCCGGATAATATAGCTCGCCCTTTGGGCGACCTGAACCGCACGCCCGTATCTGTTAGCAGCACAGGAACTGCCGGCTTCGGGATGATCATTTATGTGCGGTATTATTCCCCGTCGCAGAAGCTGTTTCCGGGCTTGTACAGCATCACCGGGCAAGATCTGTTTGCCGGGCTGCTCAGTTACAACAATGGTGATCCTTCGGTTAATTTCGGTTATTGGGGAACCAAGGCGCTGGACTTTTCATTTCTGGTCATGGCGAGAACTTGCCAGCTTTATAATAATGCTCCAGTGAAACTGAAAAAAATCAGTTTGTCGGCACTGCCAGTTCGAGGCTCAACGGTGGACGCGGGAACAGTCCGCCTGGATATAGGCTGCGAGAGCAGCATGAGCAGCAATAGAATCAGCGTCAATATGATTGATATGGCCACCCCCTGGAATAACTCGTCGAACCTGACATTTACTACTCACGCCACCCAACCTTCGGGAGTCACCTTGCAACTGATGAATGCCGGGAAGCTCCTTAATCTAGGCGTCTCGTCCAGTAATGTTATTGGCTATACGCCGGCCGGCACCACAGACATCAGTAAAGTGCTTGACGTTCGTTATATCCGCACCGAAGACAAGGTAATCCCAGGAGCAGGCAATGCGGCAGTTTCAGTTACCGTCACTAGTGACTAGCCTGTTTTGCATAATCTTTTTCAAGCCATGCATTCACTATTATTCTCAAGTCGCCTACGGCATCATCCACCGAGTCAAGAAATCAGGAACAACCAAATCATGGGCAACATAGTCATAGTCGACGATCATCCACTGATGCGCATGGCCGTGCGTGTCATGCTCGAAAGTGAAGGGCATACCATCATGGCGGAAATCGACAACGGCGTGGATGCCCTGGAAATCATCCGCAAGTTGCTGCCTGACCTGATCGTGCTTGACCTGAGCATCCCCAAGATGGACGGTCTTTCGGTGATTGCGCACCTGACCTCCATCGGTATCTCCACCAAGGTGCTGATCCTCACCTCGGGCGACGCCCGCAACTTTGCCATGCGCTCGCTGCAGGCGGGAGCCGCAGGTTTCGTGTGCAAGGACGACAGCCTCGATGAACTGGCCGGGGCGGTGAAGGCGGTACTGGCCGGATACAGCTATTTTCCGGCGAACACGATTCACATGCTGCGGGACAACTCCCAGGCTGCGTCTCAGGAAAGCCTCAAGCTGGCACAGCTGTCCGATCGCGAGATTACCGTGCTCAAGCTGCTGGCCCGTGGCATGGGTAACCAGGATATAGCCCAGCAGTTGATGATCAGCCACAAGACGGTCAGTACGTACAAGGTGCGCCTGCAGAGGAAACTCAGCGTGGAAAACCTGATCGCCATGGTGGAACTGGCCAAGCGCAACGGCCTGGTGTGACCCCCGGCAGGGCCGGCGCAGGAGAACCTGCGCCGGCCTTTTTTGGCCTGGGCTTCAGTGCGGCAGGGCGAAAGCCTTTTCGATCCGCAGCAGCTCGGCTTCCAGCTCCGCGGTTCTGCCGGGCAAGGTGTCCGGATTGTGTTCCGTGCAAGCCTGCTCCAGGTCCTTGCACAGTTGCGTCAGCCGGGCATTGCGCATGATGGCTGCACTGCCACGGATACGATGCGACAGGCGCACCAGGGCGTTGACATTCATCTCTTCGCACAACCACCGCAGCTCCTCGAGGTCCCGGCGATTGCTCTTGAGCAGTTCAAGGCGGAACTGTTCCTGAAGTGTCGGGTTGCTGCTCAGTTTGTTGAGGGATTGGCTGGCATCGCCATGGGCCTGGAGGATGTCGGCGGGCGGCGGGGATTCCTGGTAGGCCAGTGTCTGGGCCTGGTCCTGGGGCAGCAAGGTCGACAAGCGCTCCTCCAGGGTCGCGAGGCTCACCGGCTTGATCAGGCAGTCGCGCATGCCGGCATTGATGCAGCGCTCTATTTCCTCCTGCTGGGCATCGGCGGTCAGCCCGATAATCAGGGTGCGCGGGCGTTGCTGCTCATGCTCCTCGCGGCGAATGGCCAGGGCCAGTTCAACGCCATTCATCTGTGGCATGTGATAGTCGGTGATCAGCAGGTCGAACGCCTTCTGCTGCCATAGCTGCAAGGCCTGCACGCCGTTTTCGGCTTCCACCGCCTGGCAGCCGAGGAACTCCAACTGGGCCCGCAGCATCTGCCGGTTGGGGGTGTTGTCGTCAGCCACCAGAACCCGGGTCGCCCGCTGTGCTGCGAACCGCAGCTTGTTGATTGTCGGCGCGGGGGCCTCGGGCACCGGCTCCAGCACTTTCAGGCGCAGGGTGACCGTCACTGTGGTTCCCTTGCCTGGGGTGCTGAGCATCTCCAGGGCGCCGCCCATCATTTCGCACAGCGAGCGCGATACCACCAGGCCCAGGCCGCTGCCGCCCTGGCCACCGAGGGAGGGTTGGGCCACTTGGGCAAAAGGCCGGAAGAGCAACTGGCGGTCCTCCACCGAGATGCCTCGGCCGGTGTCCTGTACTTGCAACTTGATGTCGAGCATCTGCTCGCCGTCGAGTGCGCTTTCAAGGCGGATGCTCACCCGGCCCTGATCGGTGAACTTGATCGCATTGCTCACCAGGTTCGTCAGCACCTGCTTGAAACGCATGGGGTCGATCAGCACATCGAGATTGCTGCCCGCGTCCATTTCCAACAGCAGTTCCAGGCTCTTCTGTTGCGCCAGGCCTTCGAAGACCCGGGCCACGGGCTCCAGCAGTTCCTTGAGACGGGTACGCCGGGGAAAGAAGCTCAGGCGCCCGGATTCGATACGCACGATGTCCAGGGTATTGCCCAGCAGTTCTAGCAGGTTCTTCGCCGCGCTGTGGGCGACATCGATGTGGTAGCGGTCGAGCACCCCTTGATCGGCCCGTTTCAGGACCAGCTCCAGTGTGCCGATCACCGCGCTCATGGGGGTGCGTATTTCATGGCTGATGGTGGCCAGGAACTGGGTTTTCGCCTGGTTCGCTTCATCGGCCTGGCCCTTGGCCTGTTGCAGGTCGTGGACCAGGCGCTGGTGTTCGGAAATGTCCTGCCAGCCACAGATCACTCCCTTGATAGTGCCCGAGGAGTCACGAAATGGCTGGATCCAGTGCTCGATGCACAGGCTGTTGCCGGCAATGACGATCTGATACTGGCGTTCGATGGTGATGCCGCTGTCCATGGCTTGCAGGTAGCTGTTGTGCAGGGCCAGGGCCACCTCGAAGTGCTCGATGGGCATCTCCAGGGCGGTCTTGCCCAGTACCTGGTCCTGACGCAGGTTCATCACCTGCATATAGCTGCGGCTGCAGGACAGCAGGCGGCCCTTGCGGTCGCGCACGTAGATGGGAATGGGCATGGAGTCGTCCAGGGTGCGCTGGAACTGCAACTGGTCGCTCAGGGCTTTCTCTGCCAGCAGGCGCCGGCGGATCTGCCGGCGCAGCTGGAAGATGCGGATCATGAACACCGTCATCACCAGTAGAGC
>ERZ1032432.209-NODE-209-length-12211-cov-7.057832_pt1 | contig 12211 bp, 9 predicted proteins | sample MGYA00518036_ERZ1032432 | MGnify/ENA primary metagenome ERZ1032432 (study PRJEB33718, sample SAMN03160202) | human skin metagenome | collected 2014-02-25 | study: EMG produced TPA metagenomics assembly of the PRJNA266117 data set (Human skin bacterial metagenome...
CGACGGGTGGATACGAGCGGCATGACGCTGATGCCCAGCCTGGCCGATTGCCACGTGCACCTGGTCTACACCGGCGGCGCCGATCCACAGACGCAGATGGCCAAGCAAGGACCCGCCCAAATCACGCTGACCGCGCTGGAAAACGCACAGGCGGCGCTGCGCGGCGGCTGCACGGCGCTACGGGATTGCGGCGGCAAGGACTACCTGGAATTCGCCGTGCGCGACGCCATTGCGCGCGGTGTCTTTCCCGGCCCGACCATCAAGGCCTCGGGCCGCATCATCTGCATGACGGGCGGCCACGGCAACCGCATCGGCCGCGTGGCCGACGGCTGCGAGGAAGTGGTCAAGGCGGTGCGCGAGCAGGTCCATGCTGGCTGCGACCTCGTCAAGATCATGGCCACCGGCGGCGTCATGACGCCGGGCGTCAGCCCCATGGATGCGCACTACAGCTTCGACGAAATGAAGGCGGGGGTGCACGAAGCCAAGCGCTTTCGCAAAAGCACGGCCAGCCACGCGCAGGGCACCCAGGGCATCCTGAACGCCGTGCGCGCAGGCATCGACTCGATCGAGCACGGCATCTTCATGGACGAAGACTGCCTGCGTGAAATGCTGGAGGCCCAGACCTACCTGGTCCCGACCATCGCCGCCGTGCGCAACATCGTGGCCAACGCCGACAACGGCATTCCCGCCTACGCGGTGGAAAAGGCCCGCGCGGTGGAACAGCGTCACCGCGAATCCATCCAGATGTACTACAAGGCCGGCGGCCGCATCGCGCTGGGCACCGACGCCGGCACGCCCTTCAACCTGCATGGCGACAACGCGATGGAGCTGGCCTACATGGTCGAGTTCGGCATGACGCCGATAGACGCGCTGATCGCCGGCACATCTCGCGGCCACGACCTGATGGGCATGGACCGGCACGGCGCCGTGCGGGAAGGCAACGTGGCCGACCTGCTGCTGGTGCAGGGCGACCCCACCGAAGACATCATGAAGGCCGCCGACAAGCGCTCGCACGTGGCGGTACTGCGTAACGGCGACGTGGCGGCGGGGGCCTTGCCGGCTTGAGATCCCGCGGACGCGGACCCTGGCGCGGGTCCGCGGCGTCTCAGCGATAGCGTGGCATCAGCGGCCGGGTCATGAATGCATCGACCGTCATGCGTTCGCCGTTGATATCCACCTGGCCACCCTCGAAGTTCAGATTGGTGACCAGCTTGTCGCCGTCCTGACGCCCCCATTGACTCTGCAGGAACCGGTCGCGGATGGCATCGGCCTGCTGACGCGCCGCGTCGCGCGCGACCTCGGCAGGCTGCCCCTCTGCCAGGCCACGCACCGAGATCAGGTCCACCAGACTCTCGGCGGGCACGCTCAGGCGCAAGTCCAGCTTCTTCACGGTTTCCTTGATGATCGCGGCCGGCGCGCGATTCCACAGCGTAGGCGCATCCAGTGCCACCTCCAGCCGCAGCGTCGCCGGGCCGCTGGGCGTGTCCACCTGCAAGGTGTCCACCGAGAAGGCCGGCTTGGCCAGCAGGAACTTCATCAGATGCGCCATGCCCTCCATTTTCTCGCCCATCGATGCGCCGCCCTCAGCCTGCGCCATCGTGCCGCGAAAGGCCTCGAACGAGGCCAGGTCCATGTTGGCTGCGCGGGCCGCCATGCGTACGCTGGCCACCTGCGTGCCGCGCACATCGATCCCTGCGACCTGCGCCTTGAACGTGCTGTTCATGGCGCTGCGCGTACCGCTGGCGTCGGCCGTCACGACCAGGTCGCGCAACGTGACCGGCTGATCGTCGATCTCTATCGCCCAATGCTTGATCGTCGCCCGGCTGGCGCTGGCCACCGCGCCATCGGCGGCCTGGGTCGATTCGTGCGAAAAGTCCAGCCCGCGCAATGACAGCCGGCGCGTACGCGTGACGCCCTTTTCGTCGAACGGCTCGGTGGAATCCATCTTCTCGGCCGCAACGGCAAACGTCGTGTGCCTGCCATCCGGCGCCACGCTGGCCCGGGCCTGCAGGCCCGAGAAGCTGACCGTGGTGCCGTCCTGCGCATAATCCACCGGCGCCAGCGTCAACGTGCCCGACACCACCCGGCCATAGCTGGCCACGGCCTCGGCCATTGCCGGCGCCGCGCCCTTGGCTCCGCTGAACCATGCGGCGGTAGAGGGCGTCTCGGCCAACTGCACGCGGGCGGCAGCCATGGCCGGCATGAAATGGCCTTCGGCAAGCCGGAACAGGGGAAACGGGCCATGATCGATGCGCGCCACGAACTGGACGTCCTGCTTGTCGGCAACGCGGTCCTGCTCGGACGGCGCGGCCAGAACGCGGTAACGCGCGTGCGATGTGAACACGCCCCGCTCGAACGACACCTGTTCGAACGACACGGACTGGCCCATCACCGTCAAGCCGATCTGCCGCGCCTGCGCTTTGACCGTCTCGGCCAACGGCCCCAGCCCCGCCTCCAGCTGCTTGCCCGTGTACCAGGCGGTGCCGGTCCAGATCGCACCCAGCGCCACCACCGCGCAGCCTGTCGATACCCACTTTCTCATGATGCCCCTTTTGGTGTTGTGATCGTGACATGAAAAACGGGCTGCCGCGCCCGAAGGCGCCGCAGCCCGCAATGGGCGCCGGCATCACGCCAGCGCATCCGATCAGTGCCCTGAATGGCTTAGCGCATGCCACCCATCGCGCCGCTCATGACCATCATCATGAACTGCTGCAGCGGCATCTTCTTGCCGTTGAAGTCGACCTGGCCGTCGGCATAGTTCAGGTAGGAAACGATGTTGTCGTTTTCAACCTTGGCCACGCCCATGGCGGTGGCCATGGTGCCGATCATTTCGGCCTGGCCCTTGGCGGTCTGCGTGGCACGGTCGGCCGGCACGCCTTGCAGCTGCGGCTGGATCGACATCAGGTCGGCCATGTTGCCCTTGGACAGCACCAGCTTTGCGTCCAGCTTGCGGATCGCCTGCATGGCCACTTCCGACGCGGGGCGGTCCACCGATGCAGGCTTGGTCAGGCTGACGTCCAGGTTGAACGTCGACGTGCCGTTGGCGGTGCGCAGTTGCAGCGGCGACACCGACAGGCTGGGGTTGCCCGCCAGCAGCAGTTCGGCATTGGTCTTGAGCAATTGCTGCTCTTCCGGCGTGAAGTCCGGCGACTTCTGCACGTCGCCGCTTTGCATCATGCGGCGCGAGGCGCCTTCATACACGTCGTTCAGGGCCTTGAGCGCCTTCGGGTCCAGATTGGTCAGGCCCAGGGCCAGCTGCATGCCCGCCATGTCCTTTTTCTCGACATTGATCATGCCGAAATCCAGCATCAACTTGCCGCTGATGCCCGCGTCGGCTTCCGCCAGGTCCACGGCCACGGTGGTGTCCTTGAACTGCACGGGCGGACGGGTCTTGGACGAAATCGTCCAGTCCTTGAAGGTCAGCTTCTGGCTGCCCATGAGCATGTCGCTCTTGCCCGGGGTCAAGTCGCTGTTGAACGTGATGCCCTTGATGGCCATGCCCACGATGTCGCTTTCGTCGGCCGGACCCGACAGCGCCACGCTGTCGCTCTTCATGGCGAAGATGCCGTGCTTGGTGCCGGTTTCGTAGGTGACGTCACCCGTCATGCCCGCGAAGGTCAGCGTGGTGGCGTTGCTGGTGGCTTCGGCCGGGGCCAGGTTGAACGTGCCCGAGATGGTCTTGCCATAGCTGACGCTGTAGGCGCCAGACAGCGGGGTCACGCCCTTGGTGGCGGTGAACCAGCCCTTGACGGCGGGGGTTTCCTCGATCTTGAAGCGGCTGGCGACCATAGCCGGCGCCAGCTTGCCCGACGTCAGGTTCGACAGCGGGAAGGGGCCGTGATCCAGTTGCTCGGTGAACTGGACTTCGTGCTCTTCGGCCGGCTTGCCATCCTTGGCAGGCAACGTGAACTTCACGCGATAACGCTCGGACGAGGAAAACACGCCGCGCTCGAACGACATCAGTTCGATGACGGCGTTCACGCCCCATTTGTCGGCGACCTTCTTGAGTTCGACGTTGCCGTCGTCAATCGATTGCTTGACGAACGCTTCGGCCTTTTGACCGGTGTACCAGGCCGTGCCCGTCCAGATTGCGCCCAGCGCAACGACCAAACCCGCTACTGCCGCCTTTTTCATAGCAACCCTTTATTTCTTTATGTGGGAGATAAGCGCTCGGATTATAGGGAGCATCGCCCTAGGGATTACACCTAAATCGTAATAGCCGCTGCCAAATGTTACTTAGTTATACATCCATCGGGAATCGCACGGGTGTTGCGGCGCGGCATCAGCTACAATCGCCGAGTGTGCTTTGCCAATCTGCACACGTCCGCTAGGCACTTCGCCGCCAAGCTTCGCCCAATCAGGGCGCTTCCCTTTTCTCCTTATTCGTCCGCCTGGATTGGAGTCTCTCAACTTGAGCGACGGGCTGCCGCTGGAGTTGTTTTGACTACCTCTTCCTCTTTCGCCGACCTCGGGCTGGCTGATTCCCTGTTGCGCGCCATTGCCGACACCGGCTATACCGCACCCACCCCCATCCAGGCCCAGGCGATTCCGCAGGTCCTGAAAGGCGGCGACCTGCTCGCCGCCGCCCAGACCGGCACCGGCAAGACCGCTGGCTTCACGCTCCCCATCCTGCATCTGCTGATGCAGAAAAAGCTCGAGGCCCGCAAGCCCGGCCGCCCCCGTTGCCTGATCCTGACCCCGACGCGTGAACTGACCGCGCAGGTGGCCGAATCGGTGCAGACCTACGGCAAGCACACTTCGCTGACGTCCATGGTGATGTTCGGCGGCGTCAACATCAACCCCCAGATCTCCGCGCTGCGCAAGCCGCTGGACATCCTGGTGGCCACGCCCGGCCGCCTGCTGGATCACTGCGGCCAGAAGACGGTCGACCTGTCCGGCGTCGAGATCCTGGTGCTGGACGAAGCCGACCGCATGCTGGACATGGGCTTCATCCGCGACATCCGCAAGATCCTGGCCCTGCTGCCCAAGCAGCGCCAGAACCTGCTGTTCTCGGCCACGTTCTCGGACGAAATCCGTTCGCTGGCCCGCGGCGTGCTGAATGATCCGGGCGAAGTCTCGGTCACCCCGCGCAACACCGCCACCGAACTGGTCACCCAGACGGTGCACCTGGTCGAACAGCACCACAAGCGCGACCTGATCAGCCACATCATCCGCGAAAGCGGCTGGCACCAGGTGCTGGTGTTCACGCGCACCAAGCACGGCGCCAACCGCCTGGCCGAAAAGCTCGTGAAAGACGGCCTGACCGCCGCCGCCATCCACGGCAACAAGAGCCAATCGGCCCGCACCCGTGCGCTGGCCGGCTTCAAGGACGGCACCGTCACGGTGCTGGTGGCCACCGACATCGCCGCCCGCGGCCTGGACATCGACCAGTTGCCCCAAGTGGTCAACTTCGAGCTGCCCAACGTGCCGGAAGACTACGTGCACCGCATCGGCCGCACGGGCCGCGCCGGCGCCACCGGCGCCGCGGTCTCGCTGGTGGACAACAGCGAAATCAAGCTGCTCAAGGACATCGAGCGCCTGATCAAAAAGACCATCGAGCGCAAGCCGGTGCTGGACTGGACGCCGCCCGCCACCAGCGCGGCGGCCTTTGACCGCCAGGAACGCGACGAAGACGCTCGCTCCTCGCGCGGCGGCAACCGCAACGGCGGCCGCGGTGGCAACGGCAACGGCGGCGACCGCCGCTCGCGCCCGGCCAATGCCGCGCCTCGCAGCGCCGGTGGCGGCCGTGCGCCGGCGCCGGCCCGCGCCGGCGGCGAAAGCCGTGGCGGCCAGGCCTCGCGCGATGGCAAGCCCGCCGAGCGTCCGGCCCACGCCGGCCGCAACGAGGCCCGCCCGCAGCAGAACCACCGCCGCCCCGAAGGCTCGGCACGTCCCGCCGGCAACGGCGGCTCGGGCCGTCCGGCAGGGTCCCCCCGCGCCGCGCTGCTGTCCAAGTAATATTCCAGGCAATCCTTCCACAGCGATCCACGGACCCGCGCCATCATGCCCCTCCCAACCTGGTTGACGTTCTTCCTGGCCTCCTGGGCCATTTCGTTCTCTCCCGGCGCAGGGGCCATTTCGGCCATGTCTTCCGGCCTGAAATACGGGTTCGCGCGCGGCTACTGGAACACGGCCGGCCTCATCATGGGCATCCTGTTCCAGTTCGTCGTGGTCGCTGTCGGCCTGGGCGCAGTGCTGGCCACGTCCGAGATGGCATTCAACGTGGTCAAGTACCTGGGCGTGGCCTACCTGATCTACCTGGGCGTGCGCCAGATCCGCACCGATGCCGCGCCCGTCGCGGTGGACGCGGGCGATCCCAAGCAGGCCTCGATCCGCGAGCTGGTCATGCGCGGCTTCCTGATCAACACCATGAACCCCAAGGGCACGGTGTTCCTCTTGGCCGTGGTGCCGCAGTTCGTCGATACCGCCTTGCCGCTGACGCCGCAATACGCGGCGCTGGCGGGCACGCTGGCCTTCACCGACCTGGTCGCGATGGGTGTCTACACCCTGCTGGCCGCCCGCGTGCTGCGCCTGCTGCGCGACGCCAAGCACATCCGCTGGATGAACCGCACCTTCGGTTCGCTGTTCATCCTGGCCGGCGTGTTCCTGGCGTCGTTCCGTCGCCATTCCTGAATTTTTTCGCGCGGGGCACGCGCCGGCAGCGGCGCGTGCCCCGCTTGTTTTGATGCACGATACCGGACCGCGCCGGACTGAAATGCGGCGTTGAGTAGAATCCTCCGATCATGAACATCCCTCAAGAAGTCGCGCGGCGCCGCACGTTCGCCATCATTTCCCACCCTGACGCGGGCAAGACCACGCTGACCGAAAAGCTGCTGCTGTTCGCAGGCGCGATCCAGATCGCCGGCAGCGTCAAGGCGCGCAAGGCGTCGCGCCACGCCTCGTCCGACTGGATGGAAATCGAAAAGCAGCGCGGCATTTCCGTGGCGTCCTCGGTGATGCAGATGGAATACCGCGACTGCGTCATCAACCTGCTCGACACCCCGGGCCACCAGGACTTCTCCGAAGACACCTACCGGGTGCTGACGGCCGTTGACGCCGCGCTGATGGTGATCGACGCCGCCAACGGCGTCGAGCCGCAGACGATCCGCCTGCTGCAGGTCTGCCGGGCCCGCAACACGCCCATCATCACGTTCATCAACAAGATGGACCGCGAAGTGCGCGAGCCGCTCGAACTGCTGTCCGAGATCGAAGGCCACCTGGGCATGGACGCCGTGCCGTTCTCGTGGCCCGTGGGCATGGGCAAGGCCTTCGGCGGCGTGTTCGACATCCGCCGCGACCGCATGCGCATGTTCCGCCCCGGCCAGGAGCGCCGCTCGGACAACGACGACTTCATCGAAGGCCTGGCCAACCCCGAGATCGGCCGCCGCTTCGGCTCGGCCTTCGATCAGGCCAGCGGCGAGATCGAACTGATCAACGAAGCCGCCCCCGCGTTCGACCGCGCCCAGTTCCTGGCCGGCAAGCAGACCCCGGTGTTCTTCGGTTCGGCCATCAACAACTTCGGCGTGCAGGAAGTGCTGGACGCCTTGGTCGAGCAGGCCCCGCCGCCCGGCCCGCGCATGGCCCTGCAACGCGAAGTGCAGCCCGAAGAACCCAAGTTCACGGGCGTCGTCTTCAAGGTGCAGGCCAACATGGACCCGGCCCACCGCGACCGCGTCGCCTTCGTGCGCGTCAGCTCCGGCCGCTTCGAACGCGGCATGCGCCTGAAGGTCGCGCGCACCAACAAGGAAATGCGCCCCAACAACGTGGTGTCGTTCCTGTCGCAACGCCGCGAGCTGCTCGACGAAGCCTATGCCGGCGACGTCATCGGCATTCCCAACCACGGCGTGCTGCAATTGGGCGACGTGCTGACCGAAGGCGAAACCCTGCAGTTCACCGGCCTGCCGTTCTTCGCGCCAGAACTGTTCCAGGCGGTCGAAGTGAAGGACCCCCTGCGCACCAAGCAATTGCGCACCGGCCTGACCCAATTGGGCGAAGAGGGCGCCATACAGGTGTTCCGCCCCGAGGCCGCCGGCGGCTCGCTGCTGCTCGGCGCGGTCGGCCAGCTGCAGTTCGAAGTGGTCGCCCACCGCCTGAAAACCGAGTACGGCGTAGACGCCCGGATGCTGCCTTCGCGCTACACAATGGCACGTTGGATTACGTCTGAAAACCCCAAGGCGCTGCGCAAGTTCATGGATGCCAATGCGGCTCATATCGCCTATGATGTGGTCGATGCGGCGGCGTTTTTGATCAGTTCTCCTGCGCAGTTGCGCGTAGCCGAAGAACTGTATCCGGATGTGAAATTCCACGCCATGCGAGAGCACGGCGGCAAGGTCTTCGGAGACAAGGCGTAGACCCGTTCGGGTACCGCACGGCACATGAGGGTAGCAATGTCTTGGCGTTTATTATTCGCAACGCTTCTGCTGGCGCTCGGCGCGTCGGCCTGGGGCGGTATTCAATTGGGTGACTGGCTGGTGGCACATGCGCCGCCCGCCGCGCCTGCGCCCGGCCAGGATGCGGCCGCGTCGCAGCAGCCCGTGCTCGACGCCAATGGGCGTCCCTACGTGGCCCAGCCGCCGCAGCCGCGCATCGACGGCACGCTCGGCGTGCCCGACAAACCCGCCGACCGCGAATGGGCCATCAACACGGTGTCCCTGTTCGACACCGTCAGCGACCCGGCCGTGAAGCTCTCGCGCGAACGCATCACCCAGGAACAGGCCCGCGAAATCGCTGCCGCTTCCGAAGTGCCGCTGCCGCAGGGCTCGTCCGACGTCAGCACGCTCGACCTGCAAGCCCCTGGCACCGGCACCGCCGTCAATGGCGGCCAAACCCAGCAGGCGCCCGCCCAGGTTCAGGCCGGCGGCTACGGCAACCCGCAACTGGTGCAACCGCCCCCGCCCAACTCGTCGCCCGCACCGGGCGCACCCGGTTGGCAAGATGCGCTCAAGCGCGAACTGGCGCAGTGCGCATCCCAAGGCTTCTTCGAGCGCCCCTCGTGTTCCTGGGCGGCGCGCAACAAGTACTGTGCGCCCAACCGCGCCTGGGGCACGATGGCCGAATGCCCGGCTCGTCCGCAGTAAGCCGATCCCCCTTGCCGCGCATGGCGCGCAGGTAAAAAAAATGGCGCCCCCAGGGGCGCCATTTTCATGCCTCGATGACAATCACTCGGGCACGGACATCTGGCTTTGCAGGTAGTTCTGCAGGCCGACCTTGTCGATCAGGTCGATCTGGGTTTCCAGATAGTCGATGTGCTCTTCCGTGTCGTCCAGGATGTCCTGGAACAGATCGCGCGACACGTAGTCACGCGCGGATTCGCAGTGTGCAATGGCTTCACGCACAGTGGCGTGGGCGGCTTGTTCCAGCTTCAGGTCACAGGCCAGCAGCTCGGGCACGTCTTCGCCGATCAGCAGCTTATGCAGGTCTTGCAGGTTGGGCAGGCCGTCGAGCATGAAAATGCGCGCGATCAGGCGATCGGCATGTTTCATTTCGCCGATGGACTCTTCGTATTCGTGCTTGCCCAGCTTGTCGAAGCCCCAGTGGTTCAGCATGCGGGCATGCAGGAAATACTGGTTGATGGCCGTCAGTTCGTTGGTCAGTTGCTTGTTCAGGAACTGGATGACGGTTTTATCGCCTTTCATAATGGACTCCTTGCAGTCAGGCGCGACGCGCATCGCATCGCGACAAGAAGCGCACGATGCCGCGAGTACGCAACCCCGGCAGACTACCATCCGCCACAGGGCCGCGACTAGCCTTGGCGTGCATTTGGTAAACCGCTTTACGAGCGCTACAAGAAAGCGACAAACAAATGAGAATGAGTATGTGTGCTTGATGACTTGCAGGTGCAACGCAGGTTATCCGCGGCTTGCAAGCCTGCGCATGGCGCGAATCCGCCCACATTCACGGCGGTATCACGCGATACTCACAACATCACTCGGCGGTTTTGTGCATCGATGTCCGCCGACGCGCCACGTTGTGCCTGAACAACCCGCGGCAACGCCTTGCATATCAAGGCGCGCGCCGCGTGGCCAGCCAGATGCCGAACGCGATCGGCACGATACCCAGCAGGTCCAGCCACGACACCGATTCGCGCAGCACCAGCCAGCCGAACAGCAGGCCCAGAGGCGGCATCAGGAAATGCAGCGCACTGGCCGCCGTGGCACTGGCGCGGCCCAGGATCATGAACCACAGGTAGTAGCCGCCGATGGACACCGCCACGATCATGTAGGCCATGCTCCAGAACAAGCTGGCCGTGAAACGCGCCTCGGCCAGGTTGTCGTGCAGCAGGGCAATGGGCAGCATTGCGACGGCGCCCGCCAATGATTGAATGCCGGTGGCGGTCCACAGGCCTGTCGTGGGCTTCAGGCGCTTGTAGAGCAAGGTGCCTGCCACCAGCGCCAGCAGGCCACCCGTGACCAGCAGCGTGCCATGCAGGTCCTCCTGCATGCCCGACAGGCGCGATCGCAGCACCAGCGCCACGCCGGCCAGGCCCAGGCACAGACCCAGCAACTTGCGCCAGCCCAGCCGCTCGCCCAGCACAGGTCCGGCCAACACGCCGATCAACAGCGGATTGGTGCTGATCAGCACGGCGGTGAAGGCGGACGACACCGTGGTCATGCCGCTCCAGCTCAAGCCCAGGTACAGCGCGTTGTTCAGCACGCCCAGCAGCACCAGCGACGCGACGTCACGGCCACTGGGACGCGCCCAGCGGCCGCTCGCCACCGCCACCCCCAGCATCAATATCCCCGCGATCAGGAAGCGCACCGTCAGCAGCGTCAGCGGAGGACAGTCGCGCACCGCGATCTTGGCCGCGGCGAATGCAGAACTCCACAAAAAGCAGAAAGCCGCGATGGGCGCCCAGGCCACGCCCATGGGCGTGCCATCGGGTGAGGCCGCGGGGAGCGAAGCGGGAAGGGCAGAGGAGGCCTTCATGGGCAGGTCCAAGGTAGACAGGCAGGAATGAGGAGCCCATTCTGGGCGCGGCCCTATCCATTGACAAACGCTTTATTTGGATCAAAAGTATTTGAAAAACCAATGGGAAGGCGATTGCCATGCTGGATCTCGATCTCTTGCACAGTTTTGTATCGGTGGTGGACGCAGGCGGCTTCACGCGCGCCGGCGAACGCGTGCACCGCAGCCAATCCACCGTCAGCCAACAGATCCGCAAACTGGAGGAAACGCTGGAATGCGCGCTCTTCGTGCGCGATGGCCGCCAGGTACACCTGACCGAAGACGGCGAACGTCTGCTCGGCTATGCGCGGCGCATGCTGGCGTTGTCCACCGAGGTGCGCGAGGCCGTCAGCGGGCGCAAGCGGGTCGAAGTGATCCGGCTGGGCATCCCGGACGATTTCGCGGCCGATACGCTGACGGCCGTCGTGGCGCAATTTGCCCGCGCCCGGCCGGCCGTGAGGCTGTCGGTCCGTTGCGACCTGACCGTCGCCCTGACGCGCGGCCTGGAGCGCGGCGACCTGGACATCGCGCTGCTCAAGCGCGAACCGGGCGCGGGTGCGGCGCTGGCGGCGTGGCCCGAGCATCTGCACTGGATCACCGGCCCCGGCGAACTCCCGACCGCCGGTGAACCCGTGCCGCTGGTGGCCTTTCCGCAGGGGTGCATCTACCGCAACCGCGCCATTCACGCGCTGGAGCAGGCCGGACGCCGGTGGCGCATCGCCTACGAAAGCCCCAACCTGACGGGGTTGCAGGCTGCGCTGTCTGGAGGCTTGGGGGTGGCCTTGCTTGAGCGCCGCTGCATGGCGGCCGGCCATCGGCAGGTGGATGAGGCGTTTCCCGCCGTACCGTCGTCCGAGCTGGCGCTATGCGTGGTGCAACCGGCGCGTGAACCGGTGCGCCACTTGGCGGAGACGATCAGGGAGTTTTGTGAAGCAGAAATGCGACGGCTCGCGGGGCAAAGCCTGCGAGCCGTGGAGGGCGGCGCCGTTCAGGCGACGGCGACCTGGATGACCGGATAGCTGCTGTTCGCCGCGGCCGCACCCGGTTCGGCCATGGCGGCCGGCGGGTTGACCGGAACGGCGATCGAGCGCACATCGCACACGCTGGAGCAGCGGCCGCCCGGCAGGTATTCGGCGGCGGTGGCCGCACAGCAGCCGCAGCACGTGGCTACGCCCAACTCGAACTGCAGGTCGGAAAGCGACGTCGCGCCCGCGTCCACGCTGGCGCGGACTTGGCGTTCGGTGATGGCATTACATACGCAAATGTA
>ERZ1032432.212-NODE-212-length-12110-cov-15.107839_pt1 | contig 12110 bp, 8 predicted proteins | sample MGYA00518036_ERZ1032432 | MGnify/ENA primary metagenome ERZ1032432 (study PRJEB33718, sample SAMN03160202) | human skin metagenome | collected 2014-02-25 | study: EMG produced TPA metagenomics assembly of the PRJNA266117 data set (Human skin bacterial metagenome...
GATTCCTCTACGTCTCGTGGGCTCGGAGATGTGTATAAGAGACAGGTCTTGAGCGCCTGGGCTTCTTCAAGGAAGTCAACGTCGAGACCCCGGCCGTGCCGGGTGTGGATGACCAGGTAGACGTGAACTACGCGGTTGAAGAACAAGCATCCGGTTCGATCACCGCCAGCGTCGGTTTTGCCCAGAGCGCGGGCCTGATCCTCGGTGGTTCGATCACCCAGAACAACTTCCTGGGTACCGGTAACAAGGTCAGCATCGGCCTGACCCGCAGCGAATACCAGAGCCGCTACAACTTCGGCTACGTAGACCCCTACTGGACCGCCGATGGCGTGAGCCTGGGCTACAACGCCTTCTATCGCACCACTGACTACAAAGACCTCGACGTCGACGTGGCCAGCTATGCGGTGGACAGCCTGGGTGCCGGCGTCAGCGTGGGCTACCCGATCAGCGAGACTTCGCGTCTGACCTTCGGTCTGACCGCGCAGCAGGACAAGATCAAGACCGGCCTGTACACCGTCGACGAAATCTTCGACTTCGTGAACAAGCAGGGCGACAGCTACCTGAACTTCAAGGCCTCGGCCGGCTGGTCCGAGTCGACCCTGAACAAAGGCGTATTGGCGACCCGCGGTCACTCGCAAAGCCTGGTGCTGGAAACCACTACCCCGGGCAGCGACCTGTCGTTCTTCAAGCTCGACTACCGTGGCCAGTTGTTCACGCCGTTGAGTGAGAACTACACCATGCGCTTCCATACCGAGCTGGGTTATGGCGACGGCTTTGGTGATACCAAGGGCTTGCCGTTCTACGAGAACTACTATGCTGGTGGCTTCAACTCGGTACGTGGCTTCAAGGACAGCACTCTGGGCCCACGCAGTACTCCTAGTCGTGGTGTTGGTGTAACCGGTAACGTCGGTACGGCTGCCGACCCGGACCAGGATCCACTGCCATTCGGCGGTAACGTATTGATCCAGGGTGGTGCCGAGTTGCTGTTCCCGTTGCCTTTCGTCAAGGATCAGCGCTCGCTGCGTACTTCCTTGTTCTGGGATGTGGGTAACGTCTTCAACTCTCGCTGTGAAAGCACGTCCAACACCATTGCGGCGTCGAACGTGAAAACGCAGTGCAACGATATCAGCCTGAGCAATCTGGCCAGTTCGGTTGGTGTCGGTGTGACTTGGGTCACCGCTCTGGGGCCATTGAGCTTCGCCCTGGCGATGCCGATCAAGAAACCGGATGACGCTGAAACTCAGGTGTTCCAATTCTCTCTCGGTCAGACTTTCTAAGAGCCTGATCCAAGATAACGACAATGGATTTTGTAGGAGTGCATCGTGCGTAAGTTGACTCAATTGGTTCTCCTGGCCACCGTTCTGGTCGCGAGCCCGGCATTTGCCGAAATGAAAATCGCCGTCCTGAACTATCAGATGGCCCTGCTGGAATCTGACGCAGCCAAGAAGTACGCCGTGGATGCCGAGAAAAAGTTCGGCCCTCAGTTGACCAAGCTGAAGACTCTGGAAAGCAGCGCCAAAGGCATCCAGGACCGTCTGGTGGCCGGTGGCGACAAGATGCAGCAGGGCGAGCGTGAACGCCTGGAGCTCGAGTTCAAGCAAAAGGCCCGTGACTTCCAGTTCCAGTCCAAGGAGCTGAACGAAGCCAAAGCCGTTGCCGACCGCGAAATGCTCAAGCAGCTGAAGCCGAAGCTGGACAGCGCTGTGGAAGAAGTCATCAAGAAAGGCGGTTTCGACCTGGTCTTCGAGCGTGGCGCAGTGATTGATGTCAAACCTCAGTACGACATCACTCGCCAGGTTATCGAGCGTATGAATCAGCTGAAGTAAGCCATGACCGCGACCATAAAGCTCGGCCAGTTGGCCGAGTTCCTCGGCGCCACCTTGAGTGGCGACGGGGAGAAGGAAATCACTGGGCTAGCCACCTTGCAGGAGGCTGGCCCAGCTCAGTTGAGCTTTTTGGCAAATCCCCAGTACCGCAAGTACCTGGTGGATTGCCAGGCCGGCGCGGTGCTGTTGAAGGCCGCGGATGCCGAAGCCTATGCCGGTGACGCACTGATAGTGGCCGATCCCTACCTGGCTTATGCGCGCATTTCCCATTTGTTCGATCCCAAGCCAAAGGCACAGGCAGGTGTTCATCCTTCTGCGGTGATTGCCGCTGATGCGCAGGTAGATCCTGCGGCCAGCATTGGCCCCTTTGCCGTGATCGAGAGCGGTGCGCGGATTGCTGCAGGTGTGACCATCGGCGCTCACTGCTTTATCGGCGCCCGTTGCGAAATCGGCGAAGGTGGCTGGCTGGCACCACGGGTGACCCTGTACCACGACGTGCGTATCGGCAAGCGTGTGGTCATTCAGTCAGGTGCTGTGCTGGGGGGTGAAGGCTTTGGTTTTGCCAATGAAAAAGGCGTCTGGCAGAAAATCGCCCAGATTGGCGGCGTGACCATCGGTGACGATGTGGAAATCGGCGTCAACACGGCGATCGACCGCGGTGCCCTGGCCGATACCGTCATTGGCAATGGCGTGAAGCTGGACAACCAGATCCAGATCGCCCACAACGTCCAGGTCGGTGATCACACCGCCATGGCTGCTTGTGTGGGGATCTCCGGCAGTACCAAGATCGGCAAGCACTGTATGCTCGCCGGTGGCGTGGGCCTGGTTGGGCATATCGATATTTGCGACAACGTATTCCTCACCGGGATGACCATGGTGACCCACTCGATTACCGAGCCGGGCGCCTACTCTTCCGGTACGGCCATGCAGCCTGCTGCCGAGTGGCGCAAAAGCGCGGCACGCATCCGCCAGCTGGATGACCTTGCACGGCGCTTGCGTCAGTTGGAAAAGCGCGTTGGGGACGTGACCCCCGGCGGCAATGCTTCATCTGATGGCTGATACCATTTCCATATCAAGTGTGCACAGCCGCTAGACTGCCTCCTTGATTTGCTAGAGGAGCGTGCGTTAGTCGCGCGCTCCCACTCTTTACTACAGGCTTCCCCCCGAAATGATGGACATCAACGAGATTCGCGAATACTTGCCTCACCGTTACCCTTTCCTGTTGGTGGATCGGGTAGTGGACCTGGATGTTGAAGGCAAGTGCATTCGTGCCTACAAGAATGTCAGCATCAATGAACCGTTCTTCAATGGTCACTTCCCTGCGCACCCGATCATGCCGGGCGTGCTGATCATCGAGGCCATGGCTCAGGCTGCGGGCATTCTCGGTTTCAAGATGCTCGACGTGAAGCCCGCCGACGGCACCCTCTATTACTTCGTCGGTTCCGACAAGCTGCGCTTCCGCCAGCCGGTGCTGCCGGGCGACCAGCTGATCCTTGAAGCCAAGTTCATCAGCTGCAAGCGCCAGATCTGGAAGTTCGAATGCCAGGCTTCGGTCGACGGCAAGCCGGTGTGCTCTGCCGAGATCATCTGTGCGGAACGCAAACTATGAGTTTGATTGACCCTCGCGCAATCATCGATCCGACGGCCGTCCTGGCCGACGACGTTGAGGTTGGCCCGTGGTCGATCGTCGGCGCTGGTGTGGAAATCGGCGAGGGTACAGTGATCGGGCCCCATGTGATTCTCAAGGGCCCTACCCGGATCGGTAAGCACAACCGCATCTACCAGTTTTCGTCGGTAGGTGAGGACACGCCTGATCTGAAATACAAGGGCGAGGAAACCCGCCTGGTGATCGGTGACCACAACGTGATCCGCGAAGGCGTGACCATTCACCGTGGCACCGTCCAGGATCGTTCCGAAACCACTCTGGGTGATCACAACCTGGTCATGGCCTATGCCCACATCGGCCATGACAGTGTTATCGGCAACCACTGCATCCTGGTCAACAACACCGCCTTGGCCGGCCATGTGCATGTGGATGACTGGGCGATTCTCTCCGGTTTCACCCTGGTGCATCAGTATTGCCATATCGGCGCCCACAGCTTTTCCGGCATGGGCACCGCCATCGGCAAGGACGTGCCGGCATTCGTCACCGTATTCGGCAACCCCGCCGAAGCCCGCAGCATGAACTTCGAAGGCATGCGCCGTCGCGGCTTCAGCGAAGATGCGATCCACGCGCTGCGTCGTGCCTACAAGACGGTCTATCGCCAGGGGCTGACGGTTGATCAGGCCTTGGCCGAGCTGGCCGAGCCGGCTGCACAGTTCCCTGAAGTCGCGGTCTTTCGTGACTCGATCCAGTCCTCGACTCGCGGCATCACCCGTTAATCATGAGCACTCTGCGTATTGCGCTGGTGGCTGGCGAAGCCTCCGGCGACATTCTCGGCGCCGGTTTGATGCGAGCTCTCAAGGCTCAGCACCCGGCCGTCGAATTCATAGGGGTCGGTGGTCCGCTGATGGAGGCCGAAGGCCTTGTTTCCTACTTCCCCATGGAGCGCCTGGCGGTCATGGGGCTGGTAGAGGTGCTTGGGCGCCTGCGTGAGCTGCTGGCTCGACGCAAGAAGCTGATCCAGACCCTGATTGCTGAAAAGCCGGATGTGTTTATCGGTATCGATGCCCCGGATTTCACCCTGAATATCGAACTCAAGCTGCGTCAGGCCGGGATCAAGACCGTGCACTACGTCAGTCCTTCGGTCTGGGCCTGGCGGCAGAAGCGGGTGCTGAAGATCCGCGAAGGCTGCGACCTGATGCTGACCCTGTTCCCCTTCGAAGCCCGCTTCTATGAAGAGAAGGGGGTACCGGTGAAGTTCGTCGGTCACTCTCTGGCCGATGCCATTCCGCTGGAGGCCGACCGAGCCGCTGCACGCGCGGAGCTGGGGTTGCCAGAAGGGCCGTTGGTGGCCTTGATGCCCGGTAGTCGCGGTGGCGAAGTAGGGCGCCTGGGCGCCTTGTTCCTCGATGCCGCTCAGCGCCTGCGGGCCATGCGCCCCGGCGTGCGTTTCATCATGCCTTGCGCCAGCCCGGAGCGGCGGGTCCAGCTGGAGCAGTTGCTGGCCAATCGTGATCTGCCACTGACGTTGCTCGATGGCCAGTCCCACAAGGCGCTGGCTGCTTGCGATGCGGTGTTGATCGCCTCCGGTACCGCGACCCTGGAGGCCTTGCTCTACAAGCGCCCGATGGTCGTGGCTTATCGCCTGGCGCCGCTGACCTTCTGGATTCTCAAGCGCATGGTCAAGAGCCCGTACATTTCCCTGCCGAACCTGCTGGCCCAGCGCCTCCTGGTGCCTGAGCTGCTGCAGGACGATGCCACGGCCGATGCTCTGGCCCAGACCTTGTCGCCGCTGATCGAAGGTGGTGAGGAGCAGACTCGCGGCTTTGACGAGATCCACCGAACCTTGCGTCGCGACGCATCCAACCAGGCCGCGCAAGCCGTGCTTGGGCTGATCGGCAAATGACTGTGAGTAACCCGAAAATGCAAATGGGCCTGGATTTCACCCTGGTGGCGGACGCCGAGGACCTGGTGGCCGGGGTCGATGAGGTCGGCCGCGGCCCTTTGTGTGGTGCAGTGGTCACCGCGGCAGTGATTCTCGACCCGACGCGGCCGATTCTCGGCCTCAACGATTCGAAGAAGCTCACCGAAGCCCGGCGCGAGAAGCTGTTCGACGAAATCTGCGAGAAAGCCCTGAGCTGGTGCATCGCCCGGGCTGAGGTCGAGGAAATCGACGAGCTGAATATCCTCCATGCCACCATGTTGGCCATGCAGCGCGCAGTGGAGGGGCTGAGTGTGACCCCGAAGCTGGCGATGATCGATGGCAACCGTTGTCCGAAGCTGGCGATGCCGGCTGAAGCGGTGGTCAAGGGCGATAGCAAGGTTCCGGCGATTGCCGCGGCATCGATCCTGGCCAAGGTCAGCCGTGACCGAGAAATGGCCGCTTTCGAGCTGATCTATCCGGGATATGGCATCGGTGGCCACAAGGGCTACCCGACCCCGGTGCATCTGGAAGCCCTGGCCCGCCTGGGGCCGACCCCGATTCACCGGCGCTCTTTCGCTCCGGTGCGGCAAGCCTACGAAGCCCGCGAGGCGCTGGGCGAGATTCAGTCCTGAGGCTGATGTTTTAGTCGAGGCCCGGTACAATCCGGGCCTTGTTGTTTTCGCGCTTATTACAGGATCACTATGCCGGCTTCATTCGTTCACCTGCGCCTGCACACTGAATATTCCCTGGTCGACGGTCTGGTGCGGATCAAGCCGCTGGTCAAGGCGCTGGCCGGCATGGGCATGCCGGCGGTGGCGGTCACCGACCAGAACAACATGTGTTCCCTGGTCAAGTTCTATAAAACCAGCATGGGTGCGGGGATCAAGCCGATCTGCGGCGCCGACCTGTGGCTGTCGAACAAGGACCCGGATAACCCCCTGAGCCGCATCAGCCTGCTGGTGATGAACGCCGTGGGTTATCGCAACCTGACCGAGCTGATTTCCCGCGGCTTCATCGATGGCCAGCGCAACGGCCAGATCATCATCGAGCGTGAGTGGGTGGCGGAGGCCGCGGAAGGCCTGATCATGCTCTCGGCGGCCAAGGAGGGCGAGATCGGCATGGCCCTGATCGCCGGCGATCTCGAGGTTGCCGAGACCCTGGCCCGGGAGTGGATGGCCGTATTCCCCGAGCGCTTCTACCTGGAAGTGCAGCGTACCAACCGCCCCAACGACGAAGAGCAATTGCACGCCGCGGTGGCCCTGGCCGACAAGATCGGCGCGCCGCTGGTGGCTACCAACGACGTGCGTTTCATCAAGCAGGAAGACTTCGAAGCCCACGAAACCCGGGTTTGCATCGGTGAAGGCCGGGCCCTGGACGATCCGCGCCGCTCAAAGAACTACAGCGACCAGCAGTACCTGAAAAGCGCCGAAGAAATGGCCGAGCTGTTCAGTGACCTGCCCGAGGCGCTGGAAAACACTGTCGAGATCGCCAAACGCTGCAACATCGAGGTCAAGCTGGGCAAGCACTTCTTGCCTGACTACCCGATTCCCGATGGCATGACCATCGATGAGTATTTTCGCAAGGTTTCCTTCGACGGCCTGGAAGAGCGCCTCAGCGTGCTGCTGCCCAAGGACACCACCGAGGACTACGAGGCCAAGCGTCAGGTCTACGTCGACCGGCTGAATTTCGAACTGGATATCATCATCCAGATGGGCTTCCCCGGTTACTTCCTGATCGTTATGGACTTTATCCAGTGGGCCAAGAGCAACGGCGTACCGGTAGGTCCGGGCCGGGGGTCGGGTGCCGGTTCCCTGGTGGCCTATGTGCAGAAGATCACTGACCTCGATCCGCTGGAATACGACCTGCTGTTCGAACGTTTCCTTAACCCGGAACGGGTCTCCATGCCCGACTTCGACGTCGACTTCTGCATGGACGGTCGCGACCGGGTGATCGACTACGTGGCCGAGAAATACGGCCGCAACGCGGTGAGCCAGATCATCACCTTCGGTTCCATGGCGGCCAAGGCGGTGGTGCGTGACGTGGCGCGGGTGCAGGGCAAGTCCTACGGCTTGGCCGACCGTCTGTCGAAGATGATCCCCTTCGAAGTCGGCATGACCCTGGAAAAAGCCTACGAGCAAGAGGAAATCCTGCGGGACTTCATCAAGGTCGATGAAGAGGCGGCGGAAATCTGGGAGATGGCGCGCAAGCTCGAGGGCGTGGTGCGCAACGTCGGCAAGCACGCCGGGGGCGTGGTAATTGCTCCGACCAAGCTCACCGACTTCTCGCCGATCTACTGCGACGAAGAGGGCGGCGGCCTGGTGACCCAGTTCGACAAGGATGACGTCGAGGCTGCTGGCCTGGTGAAGTTCGACTTCCTCGGTCTGCGGACCCTGACCATCATCGACTGGGCACTGAAAACCATTAACCGCGACCGCGCCAAGGTCGGCGAGGAGCCGCTGGATATCGCCTTTATCCCGCTGGACGACAAGCCGACCTACAGCCTGTTGCAGAAAGCTGAAACCACCGCAGTATTCCAGCTTGAATCCCGGGGCATGAAGGAGCTGATCAAGAAGCTCAAGCCCGACTGCCTGGAAGACCTGATCGCACTGGTGGCCCTGTTCCGTCCGGGGCCGCTGCAATCGGGCATGGTGGATGACTTCATCAACCGCAAGCACGGCCGCGCCGAGCTGGCCTACCCGCACCCGGACTATCAATACGACGGCCTGCAGCCGGTACTGGCGCCGACCTACGGCATTATCCTGTACCAGGAACAGGTGATGCAGATCGCCCAGGTCATGGCCGGCTACACCCTGGGCGGTGCGGACATGCTGCGTCGAGCCATGGGTAAGAAAAAGCCCGAGGAGATGGCCAAGCAGCGTGGCGGCTTCATTGAGGGTTGCGCCAGCAACAACATCGATGCGGACCTGGCGGGCAACATCTTCGACCTGGTGGAAAAGTTCGCCGGCTACGGCTTCAACAAATCCCACTCCGCCGCCTACGGCCTGGTGTCGTACCAGACCGCCTGGCTCAAGGCGCACTACCCGGCGCCGTTCATGGCGGCGGTACTCTCCGCGGATATGCACAACACCGACAAGGTCGTGACCTTGATCGAGGAAGTGCGGATCATGAAGTTGCGCCTCGACGCGCCGGACGTGAACACCTCCGAGTTCAAGTTCACGGTGAACGACGAAGGTCGCATCGTCTACGGCCTGGGGGCGATCAAGGGCGTCGGCGAGGGGCCGGTGGAAGCCATCACCGAAGCCCGCGAGGCAGGGCCTTTCAAGGATCTGTTCGATTTCTGCGCCAGGGTCGACCTCAAGCGCATCAACAAGCGGACCCTGGACGGCTTGATTCGAAGCGGCGCCCTGGACCGCCTGGGGCCGCACTTCTTCGATGAGCCCAAGGCCTACCAGGCCAATATCGACCAGAACCGCGCCGTGCTGCTGGCGGCCATGGAAGAAGCGATCAAGGCCGCGGAGCAGACCGCCCGTACCCACGACAGTGGCCACGCCGACCTGTTCGGCGGGGTCTTCGTCGATGAGGATGCGGATGTCTACGCCAACCATCGCAAGGCCAAGGAACTGACCCTCAAGGAACGCCTGAAAGGCGAGAAAGATACCCTGGGGCTGTACCTGACCGGGCACCCGATCGACGAATACGAAGGCGAGATCCGTCGTTTCGCCCGCCAGCGCATCATCGACCTGAAGCCGGCCCGGGATACCCAGACCGTGGCCGGCATGATCATCGCCCTGCGGGTGATGAAGAACAAAAAGGGCGACAAGATGGGCTTCATCACCCTCGACGACCGCTCGGGGCGGATCGAGGCCTCGCTGTTTGCCGATGCGTTCCACTCGGCGCAGTCGCTGCTGCAGACCGACGCCATGGTGGTGGTGGAGGGCGAGGTCAGCAACGACGACTTCTCCGGCGGCCTGCGCCTGCGGGTCAAGCGGGTGATGAGCATGGAGGATGCGCGGACCAACCTGGCGGAAAGCCTGCGCCTGAAGATCCACAGCGATGCCCTGAAGGGCGATCAGCTACGCTGGCTGGGTGATCTGTTCAAGCGCCACCGCGGCGCATGCCCGATCACCATGGAGTACACCCGGGATGACGCCAAGGCCCTGCTGCAGTTTGGCGAGAACTGGCGGATCGATCCGGCGGACAGCTTGATTCAAGCCCTGCGTGACCAGTTCGGGCGAGACAACGTCTTCCTCCAATACCGTTGACGGTGAGGTGCCATCATTGCGCCTCATCGTCACTTGAATTTTTAATCTCGACCTCAACGCGTCCGTCCCTTAAGGTAGGGCGCGAATAGACAACCGGCCGGCCCAAGCTCCCTTGGACGTCGAGCCCAGACGGACGCCTATGAACCCGAATTTTCTTGATTTCGAACAGCCGATCGCCGACCTGCAAGCCAAGATCGAAGAGTTGCGCTTGGTCGGTAATGACAATTCGCTGAATATCGGCGATGAGATTTCCCGCCTGCAGGACAAGAGCAACACCCTGACCGAGGACATCTTCGGCAAGCTCACCAGCTGGCAGATCGCACGTCTGGCGCGGCACCCGCGTCGCCCGTACACCCTGGACTACATCCAGCACATCTTCACCGAGTTCGACGAGCTGCATGGCGATCGCCACTTCTCTGACGACGCCGCCATCGTAGGCGGCGTTGCTCGCCTGGACGAGCAGCCGGTGATGATCATCGGGCACCAGAAAGGCCGTGAAGTACGCGAGAAGGTCCGCCGCAACTTCGGCATGCCGCGTCCGGAAGGCTACCGCAAGGCCTGCCGCCTGATGGAGATGGCCGAGCGCTTCAAGATGCCGATCCTGACCTTCATCGACACACCCGGCGCCTATCCGGGCATCGATGCTGAAGAGCGCAACCAGAGCGAGGCCATTGCCTGGAACCTGCGGGTCATGGCGCGTCTGAAGACCCCGATCATCGCTACCGTGATTGGTGAGGGTGGTTCCGGCGGTGCCTTGGCCATCGGTGTCTGTGACCAGTTGAACATGCTGCAGTACTCCACCTACGCGGTGATCTCGCCGGAAGGCTGCGCCTCGATCCTGTGGAAAACCTCGGAAAAGGCTGCCGATGCCGCCGAAGCCATGGGCATTACCGCCGAGCGCCTCAAAGGCCTGGGTATTGTCGACAAGGTCATCGGCGAGCCATTGGGCGGTGCCCATCGGGATCCGGCTGCCGCGGCGGCCTCGATCCGTGCCGAACTCAGCACGCAGTTGGCCATGCTCAAGGAAATGGACAACGACACCTTGCTGGCCCGTCGCTATGACCGCCTGATGAGCTACGGTCTCTGATCGAGCACTGCCTCCCCTTGTAGGGGCACGCTCGTTCGCGACCCAGGCGCCGCCATCGATTCGATGGCGGCGTTGTTGCTTATGCGGGCAAGCAGTACGCCACTCGGCCGCTCCTACAGGTCTTGAACACGTCATGAACGCTCTCTCCGCCAAACTACTGCAAAGCCTCGCGCCCTGGCGCGACTCCAGGAGTTGGCGCGTGGCTTTCTCCGGTGGCCTGGATTCCACCGTCCTGTTGCATTTGCTCGCCGATCTGGCGCAGCACCATCGCCTTCCTCCACTTTCGGCTGTGCATATCCATCATGGACTTCAGGCTGCGGCCGACGCCTGGCCGGAGCATTGTCAGGCCTTCTGTGATGCGCTGGGGGTGCCGCTGCAGGTGCTTCGCGTCCAGGTGCCAGCCGGTGCCAGCCTGGAGCGCGCCGCCCGCGAGGCACGCTATGGCGCTTTCGCACGGCTCACAGCGAGCGGTGAAGTGCTGCTGACGGCGCAGCATCGTGACGACCAGGCGGAAACGCTGCTGTTCCGCCTGCTGCGCGGTGCCGGAGTCAGGGGCTTGTCGGCAATGCCGTCAGAGCGGCCGTTGGGCGACGGGCAGCTGCTGCGACCCTTGCTTGATGTGTCACGTGCCGAACTGCAGTGCTACGCCGCGGAGCATCAGTTGAGCTGGGTCGAAGACCCATCCAACGCCGATCATCAGTATTCGCGCAATTACCTGCGCCACCAGGTCATGCCGGCGATCACCGCGCGCTGGCCCCAGGCGGCACTCAGCATGAGCCGCAGCGCCGCGCACTTGAATGAAGCCCAGGGCCTGCTCGATGAGCTGGCGATCATGGATCTGGATGCAGCCCGCGGTGCTAGCGTCTGGCCCTGGCTGGATCTGCCCTCACTGGCCCTGGCACCTTTGCAGTCTTTGTCGGGCGCGCGCCAACGCAATGCCTTGAGCCATTGGTTGAGCCGGTTTGGCCGTCTGCCGGATACCGATCACTGGCGCGGCTGGGACAGCCTGCGAGATGCGGGTGCCGAAGGGCGACCGGTGTGGCGTTTGGCCGATGGCGATTTGCATCGTGCGGCAGGGCGAGTCTGGTGGCTGTCCGGCAGCTGGCTGCAACCGGTCGACGGACGGTTGCAGTGGCTCGATCCGCAAAAGCCCTTGCATCTGCCGGGCAACGGTCAGGTGTCGTTCCCTGGGCCAGTGCCGACCGGGTCGCTGCATATCCGCTATCGCCAGGGGGGCGAGATCATGCACCTGGCCGGCCGCGGCCATCGGGACTTGAAGCGTTTGCTCAATGAAAGCGGGCTGCCGGGTTTCGTCCGTGGCAGATTGCCGCTGCTGTATCAGGACGACCGCTTGCTCGCGGTGGCGAACCTGCCGGCACTTGCGACAAACCCCCAGGGTGGCTGGCCATTGCAATGGCTGCCACCAACCAGCGATCAAGGTTTGAGC
>ERZ1032432.222-NODE-222-length-11385-cov-16.814563_pt1 | contig 11385 bp, 10 predicted proteins | sample MGYA00518036_ERZ1032432 | MGnify/ENA primary metagenome ERZ1032432 (study PRJEB33718, sample SAMN03160202) | human skin metagenome | collected 2014-02-25 | study: EMG produced TPA metagenomics assembly of the PRJNA266117 data set (Human skin bacterial metagenome...
CGAGATTCCTCTACGTCTCGTGGGCTCGGAGATGTGTATAAGAGACAGCTTTCAGCCCCAGGCCTTCCAGCGCGGCGCGCAGGTGCGCGGCGTAGTCGGCAATGCCGTTCTGCTCGGGAGGCATGGGTGCCAGCAGGGCAATGTGCATCAGTGGGGGCTCCTGATCCGCGCCAGGAAGTTCAGCACGTTCTCCGGGATGCCGAAGCGCCGGCGGTTGATGATGATGCCGTCGACCCGCTTGAAGGCGGTGGTGAGAATCGACAGGGCGTTTTGCAGCACGGGCACCGTGGTGGTTTCGGCTTCGACGATCAGGGCGATCAGGTCGGCCTCGCGCAGGCTGACGAAGGCTTCCTGGTTGGAGAAGAAGCCCGAGGCTTCCAGCAGGACGATTTCGCCGGGCACCGCGTTGGGTGCGCCATTGACCCGCACCACGTGCCCGCGCTCCTGGAGCAGGTCGCGCAGGTGCGCGGTGACGAAGCTCACGCCTTCGCCGCGGCGTGCCGAGGTCAGGCCGATCACCAGCCCCTGCAGCGCCACCTGCTTGAGGGGCAGGATGCCGTACAGGCGGTAGAGGCTGGCGGTGAAGGCGCTGTTGCGTTGCGGCAGGTGGCTGTCGAGGTCCTGCAGGCTGGTCCAGACCTTGACCCCGAAGCGCTCCTCGATCTGGTCGCCGTCATGGATGCGCTGGTCCAGCAGATAGAAGAAGTACAGCGCCAGCAGGCCCACCGCCAGGCTCAGGGGGATGGCGGCGAGCAGCATGCTCAGGCTCTTGGGAAAGACCCGGCTGGGTTTGAAGGTGGCTTCTTCGATCACCGCGATGTTGCTGATCTGGCTCTGGTCCAGCTCGCGGTCGATGCGGGCTTTCTCGGTGCTGTCGCTGTACAGCGCGAAGCTTTTCTCCGCCGCGCTCAGTTCCCGTTGCAGGCGTGCCAGTTCAGGTTCCACGGCCAGCGCCTGGCGCCGTTCCTGTTCGAGCTTGAGCAACTGGGTTTCCTGCTGGGCGGCCTGGGTCTGCAGGCGGCTGAGGCTGGCCTGCTGGTCGGCGAAGCTGTTCTGCAGGCGGGTATAGACCGGGTTCGGGGCCAGGTTTTCGCTGCGTTGCACAGTGCCGCTTTCCGATTTCAGCAAGGCTTGCAGGTTGGCGATTGCCGCATCCATGGCGCGGACCGGAGGGGCACCTTCCTTGAAGGTGCGGAGCATTTCCTGACGCTCGATCTGCTTGGCGTTGATTCGCTGCTGCAGGTCCTGGCGGTCCGGGTTGAGGCTCATCTGGCGGCCGATGCTGATTTCTTTCTTCATGCTGTTGAGCTGCTTCTGGATGGTCTCCAGGCCGCTGCGAGTGGACGCCACTGCTCGGGTGGTATTGAGGTGTTCGCCCTTGAGGTTGTTGAGGTTGCGCGAGATATCGTTCAGGCGCTCCTCGATGCTCACCGCCCCCAGTTGGTTCAGGTAGTCGGCGATCTGCTTCTTGTAGCCGAGGATGCGCTGGTTGGTGGCGCCACTTTCGGTTTCATAGAAGGCGTACAGGCTTTTGCGCCCGAGGGTTTGCGCGCGTTCCTGCTGGTACTGCTCGATCCAGCTCTTGACCACTGTCTGGGCCACTTTGGGGTCGTTCCAGGTAAAGCTCACTTCCATCACCGAGGAGCCTGCGGCGTGGGTCACGCTGAAGCTTTTCAACATGCGTTCGGTCAGGCGTTCCACCGGGGTCTGCTTCTCCACCAGGCCCACCAGTTGCAGGGCCCCGCGCAGCAGGTCGACGATGCCTTCCACCGCGCCCTTCACGGCGTTCTTGAGGGTGGCCAGGGCACCACTTGGCTGGGGCTGGCGGGACAGGTCGTCGAGGTACTTTTCCGCCACTTTGCGGGCGATGGGCTCGCCGCCGAGGATGCGCTCCTCATCGATGATCGGATCACGCTGGGCGCTGGGAATCACCACAGCCTGGCGATCGGCGATCTCGATCGGCAGGGTGCTGGTGTCGCGCCCCGGCTTGACCAGCAGCAGGGCGGTGGACTCGAAGCGATTGGGCAGCAGGAAGGCGCCCAGCAGGATGATGACGAAGGTCACCAGGACGGTGATCTTGACCTCGCGCTTGAAGATGAAGAACAACCGCAGCAGATCGCGAAAGGAACGGATATTGATCATGAGTGCTGTCCTTGGCGATCAATTGGTGGATTGACGGTTGATTTCGTAACTCGCCCCGATGCCGATCGACTTGGTGAACGGAATCAACTGGTTGAGGTACACATCCACCCATTCAATGCCGTTGCCGACGCTGGACTTGGGCACGAACACCACGTCGCCGCGTTGCAGCAGCACCGGGGCGGCGCCGGCGTTGCCGGCGATCATGAATTTGCGGTAGTCGAAGAAATAGGTCTTGTAGCGGCCGTCCTCGCCCTCGCGCAGCAGGGCGATATTGCGGCTGTCGCCCACGTTCAAGAGGCCCCCGGCGCCGACTATGGCCTGCTCCAGGGTGGTGGTCACGGTCACCGGCAGGGACGCCGGGTTGCGTACCGAGCCGCCGACGAACACGGTGTTGCCCGGTGCCTGGTTGATGTTCACGGTCAGTGCCGAGTCCTGGTAGATGTTCTTCAGCTTGTTTTCCAGGACCTGGGTCAGTTGCTGCAGAGTCAGCCCCGCGGCCTTGACCTGCCCGGCATAGGGGTAGGCGAAGGTGCCATCGTTGAGCACGGTGAACAGCGTCAGTTCGTAGATCGAGTTGGCGGTGAAGGCCGAGATCGATGGCGCCTCACCAGTGTTGCGGACGATGCGCAGGGTGTCCCCCGGGCGAATCCGCTGGGGCGGCAACGGTTGGCCGGCCAGGGCATCACCGGCCCGATGGGCAGCCTCCAGGTCCTGGCTGGGCGGCAGCTCCACCTTTGCCGGAATGGAGCAGGCGCAGAGCATGAGAACACTGGAAATCAGCAGGAGTCTTTTCATCGAGCGGTCTTCCTGGCGTGCATAGTCACAACTCCCTGTCGGGCCAGATTGCTGCTTGGAGCGTCAGTTCAGGTCTTGGCGGCTTCGGCGGGAGCCCGCCCGTAAATGTCGTTGAAGCGCACAATGTCGTCTTCGCCGAGGTACTCCCCACTCTGTACTTCGATCATCACCAGGTCGATCACCCCGGGATTGACCAGGCGGTGAGTGCGGCCGGGCTTGATGAAGGTGGACTCGTTGGTATTGAGCAGGAATTCGTCCTCGCCATTGGTGACCCGGGCCATGCCGCTGACCACGATCCAGTGTTCGCTGCGGTGGTGGTGCATCTGCAGCGACAGCGAGGCATTGGGCTTGACCATGATGCGTTTGATCTTGAAGCGCGGCCCTTCCTCGAGCACGGTATAGGTGCCCCAGGGACGGGTCACGGTGCGGTGCAGCTTGTAGGCGTCGTGGCCCAGGCGCTTGAGTTCCTGGGCGATCAGCTTGACGTCCTGGCTGCGGTTGCCGTCGGCTACCAGCAGGGCGTCCGGAGTGTCGATGATGATCAGGTTGTTGAGCCCGACCCCGCCCACCAGGCGCTTGCGCGAGTCGATATAGCAGTTGCTGACATCGTGCAGCACGGTCTCGCCGTTGCACTGGTTGCCATGTTCGTCCGCCGGGGTCAGCTCGCGCACTGCCTGCCAGGAGCCGATGTCGCTCCAGCCCAGCTGGCAGGGCACCACGGCGACTTTCTTCGAGCGCTCCATCACCGCGTAGTCGATGGAGATGTCCGGGGCCTGGGCAAAGCTGTCGCCGTCCAGCTCCACTTGCAGTTCGTGCTTGCCCTCCTTGCGGTGGCTCTGCTCCAGGCAGTGTTCGACGGCGCTGACCACCTCGGGCACGAACTCGCGCAGTTCCTGCAGGATCACGTCGGCACGCATGCAGAACATCCCGCCGTTCCACAGGTGCAGGCCGCCATCGACATAACGCTGGGCGGTGGCGGCGTCGGGTTTCTCGACGAAGCGGCTGACCTGGAAGCTGTCCTTGTTCAGGCCCTGGCCTTTCTCGATATAGCCAAAGCCGGTCTCGGCATGGGTGGGCACCAGGCCGAAGGTCACCAGCCAGCCTTGCTCGGCCAATTGCCGGGCGCTGTCCACGGCGTTGGCGAAAGCCTGCACATCCTTGATCAGGTGGTCGGCGGGCAGCACCAGCAGCTGTGCATCATCGCCATACAGGCGGCTCACGTGCAGGGCGGCGGCAGCGATGGCCGGTGCGGTGTTGCGTCCGAACGGCTCAAGGATGAAGTCCAGCTCCACCCTGGCCTTGTTCAGCAGGCGATAGTCGTCGAGGGTGCGAAAGAACACCTCGCGGTTGGTCACCGTCAACAGGCGGCCGACGTCCTTGAGCGCGGTGGCGCGCACGAAGGTTTTCTGCAGCAGGCTTTCGCCGTCTGGCAGGCGCATGAAGGGCTTGGGCATCGCCTCGCGGGATACCGGCCACAGGCGGGTGCCGGCGCCGCCAGCAATGATGCAGGGAATGAGTGTGCTCATTCAGAAGGCCTCGCGGGTCATGATCACGGACGGAACAGTGCGGAAGAGGATGTACAGGTCGAACCAGACCGACCAGTTTTCAATGTATTCCAGGTCGAACTCGACACGTTTCTCGATTTTTTCCAGGGTATCGGTTTCGCCCCGATAGCCGTTGATCTGCGCCAGGCCGGTGATCCCCGGCTTGACCCGGTGGCGCGAGGTGTACTCCTTGACCGCCTCTTCGAAGAGAATGCCGGCGGCCTTGGTCGCGGTGGCATGGGGGCGCGGCCCGACCATGGACATGCTGCCGCCGAACACATTGAACAGCTGGGGTAGTTCATCGAGGCTGGTCTTGCGAATGAAGCGCCCGACCCGGGTGATGCGCGGGTCGCCCCGGGTGGTCTGCTTTTCGGCATGGGCGTCGGCCATGTGCTGGTGCATCGAGCGGAACTTGTAGACCTCGATCAGCCGGTTGTTGTAGCCGTAGCGCTTCTGCTTGAACAGCACCGGGCCGCTGGAGTCCAGCTTGATCGCCAGTGCCACCAGCAGCATCACCGGCGACAGCAGCACCAGGGCGATGCTCGACAGCACCATGTCTTCCAGGCGCTTGAAGAACGGCGACCAGCCCCGCAACGGCACTTCGGAGGCGTTGAACATCGGCAGGTTGGCGACTTCGGTGATGCGGTTGTGGGCGTGCCGGAAGGCCACCATGTCGGGCACCAGCAGCACGTTCACCGGCAGCCTTCGCAGCTCGCGGATGACATAGGCCATGCGGTTTTCCGCCGACCAGGGCAGCGCCACCAGGACCTGGGTAACCTTTTCCTCGCGGATCAGCCGTTCCAGGTCGCTGGAGTTGCCCAGCAGCGGCAGGTTGCACAGGGTCTTGGGCAGGCGGCCGATGCGGTCGTCGATGAAACCGGTCACTCCGGAGCGGATGTCCTGATGCTGGGCCAGGTATTCGGCCAGGCGCTGGCCGTTTTCCGTGGCGCCGAGAATCACCGCGTTCTGCAGGAACACGCCGCGCTGCATCAACTGCTGGAACAGGGTCAGCAGCACCAGGCGCTCGATGCCGAACAGCACGAAGCTGCCGGCAAACCAGCCGAACAGCTCGGGGTTGCCGATGGTGTTGAACATCTGCATCGAGTGATGCATGAACAGCAGCACGCAAAAGGACGAGGCCCAGGCGAAGAGGGTCAGCTGGAAGCGCAGCTGGTTGCTGAAGATGGATTCGGCGTACACCCCCAGGGCCTGGAAGATCAGCACGCTGATGAGGGCGAAGAACACCAGCAGGGTCAGGTCGCTTTTCAAGGCTTCCTGGCTGTTGTTGGACAGCAGGATCAGCAGCAGCCCGGGAAGGATTGCAGTCAGCCCATGAACCACACGGATGCCGAACAGGAAGTACTCGACCATGCTGGGGCGAGTCAGTAACAGGCTGTCTACAGGTTGCAACCGCATAAGATCAATTCCCTCGACCTAAGGCACACCGGTTGACTGGAGAGATCGCGAGGAAGTTCGCAATGTTTGCGACTTCCCGTCGTCTGGTCCCGGCACCGAAAAAAGCCACGTCCCTTCATCCCCAGGCGTGGTCGGCATTCAAGTGGGAAAACCGTGCCCTCTGCGTATTCAGGTGGGGCCCCCGGCGCCGGTCAAGGTGATGACCTGCACTTCCTCATCTAAACGACAGGGGTCAGTAAAGCTCATGAAACAACGACCCGCTAATTGAAAGCCGGACCGTGCCGGACGAATCCCTGCCTCCCTGCGGCTAAGCTGCCGGATTGCCGGGGGGCCATGGTCAGACTGCTTCCGGCAAAAAAATAAATTCCGACGACAGACTTTTTCGGCGGGCGGCAGGGTCAACATCCTTCATGGAATCCATAACCGGAGTCAGGGCTGATGAGTGAGCGCAAGGCATTGTTGATACTGCACGGCAAACAGGCCCTCAACGAGGAGGTGCGCGCGGCCGTCGAGGCCCGGCGCGCCGCCGGCTGGGACTTGCAGGTGCGCCTGACCTGGGAGGCGGGGGATGCCCAGCGCCTGGTGCAGGAGGCGTTGGCTGCCGGCCATACCCGGCTGATTGCCGGCGGTGGCGACGGTACCCTGCGGGACATCGCCGAAGCCCTGGCCAATGCCGACGCCCCGGCCAGCCTGGTGCTGTTGCCGCTGGGCACGGCCAACGACTTTGCCCGGGCTGCCGGCGTGCCGCTGACCCCGGCCGCGGCCCTGGACCTGCTGGATGTGCCGGCGCGGGCGATCGACCTGGGGGAGGTCGGCGGGCAGATGTTCCTCAACATGGCCACGGGCGGCTTTGGCAGCCAGGTCACCGCCAACACCTCGGAGGATTTGAAGAAGGTCCTGGGGGGCGCGGCCTACCTGTTCACCGGTCTGTCACGTTTTGCCGAGCTGAGCGCGGCCTATGGCGAGTTGCAGGGGCCGGGTTTCCACTGGCATGGCGAACTTCTGGCCCTGGGCATCGGCAACGGCCGTCAAGCGGGCGGCGGGCACGAGTTGTGCCCGGGGGCCCTGGCCGATGACGGCTTGCTGGATATCAGCATCCTGCCGGCGCCCCAGGAACTGGTCGGCACGCTGAAGAACCTGCTGGCGGGCGGGTTGGGGATCGACAATCTGTTTGTCCGGGCACGCCTGCCCTGGGTCGAGATCAAGGCGTCCCGAGGCCTGGACATCAACCTCGACGGCGAGCCGCTGCAGGGCGATACCTTGCGTTTCACCGCCCGTCCTGGCGCGTTGCGGGTGCATCTGCCCGAGGATTCGCCGCTGCTGGGAGGCGCCCGCTGAGTCAGTCGTCGAGGCTGATGATGCGTTCGCGCACGGCGAACAGCACCAGCCCGGCAACGTCGAAGATCTGCAGGCGCTTCATGATCTGCGAGCGGTGGGTTTCCACGGTCTTGATGCTCAGGCCCAGGCCCAGGGCGATCTCCCGGGTGGATTTGCCGCGCACGATCAGCCGCAGGATTTCCAGCTGGCGGGCCGTCAGGTTGTGGTTCTGCTCCGGTGGCGGAGGTTGCTTCTGAGCCCGGGTCAGGGCCTGGTTGATCACCGTGTGGGCGATGGCCGGGCTCAGGTAGCGTTCATTGTTGCGCAGGGCCTGGAGGGCATGCTCGAGTTCTGTGGCGGTGGTGTCCTTGAGCAGGTAGCCGTGGGCGCCGCATTCCAGGGCCTGCATGATCAGGGCCGGGTCGGTGTGCATCGACAGGATCAGCACCTTGCTCTGCGGGTGGAGCGCCTTGAGCCGGCGCAGGGCGTCGAGGCCGCCGGTGTGTTTCATCGACAGGTCCAGCAGGATGATGTCCGGATGCAGCCTTTCGACCATTTCCAGCAGGAACGAGCCGTCATCCGCTTCACCGATCACCGCGTATCCGGGAATGTCCATGACCAGGGCACGCACGCCAGCCCTGATGAGCGAGTGGTCATCCACCAAGAGTAAATTACAGGTCAATGTAAAACCTTATTCGTGCTGGCCCGCTCCAGAGTGCGAGGGGCCCAGGGAAAGAGTGCTTCGATCTGTGTGCCTTGGTCGGCCTCGCTGGTGACCTTCAACAGGCCGCCCAACTGACTGATTCGTTCCTGCATTCCGGCCATGCCCCGCTGGCCCTGCGCGCCCGGGTCGCTGGCCGGTGCGAAACCCTGGCCATCATCGCTGATGAACAGCGACAGGCCTTCGGGCAGTCGTTGCAGGCGTACCAGCAGGTTTTTCGCCTGGGCGTGGCGCAGGATGTTGGTTACTGCTTCCTGGGTGATGCGAAACGCTGCGACGGCCATTTCCTCGGGAATGCCCGCCAGGCGCTGGTGGCACTCCAGGCTCCAGTGCACCGAGGTGTTTTCCAGGGTCTTGAGCAGGTGGGCGCGCAGGCTGGCTTCCAGCCCGAGGCTGGCCAGTTGCCGCGGGTTGAGGATGGCGGAGACGTCCCGCACCTTGGCCAGGGTCTCTTCCAGGGTGGTGCCCAGCACCGCGCAATGTTCTTGCAGTTCGTCCGGCAGGCGGCGCTTGAGCCAGTCGGTCTGCAGCTTGGCGGCGGTCAGCAGTTGGCCGATGTCGTCATGCAGTTCACGGCTCAGACGGTGCCGTTCGTTTTCCTTGACCTCCAGCAGGCGTTCGGCGAGTTCCTGGGGCTGGAAGCGGATGGATTTGCGCGAATAACCGTATTGCATCCAGATGCAGGCCAGCGCCGCCACGTTGATGACCAGCAACCCCAGAGGCAGAGGCCGGCCCAGCCAGTAGACCAGCACACTGGCCAGGGTCGAGCAGGAGCACAGCAACAGGCTGAGCCAGCGCAGGTGATCACGGGAGGGGGGCCAAGAGAAGAATGACTTGAGGCTGGCGTACATAGCGGATGGAGCCAATGGATGTTCGCTGCGAAGAGCCCGGTCAAGTATGGATGACGAGGCTTGTTTGGGAAACGGTGCTCTTTGAATACCCGGTTTCAATCAACGCTGTCTGTTCGTGTTGTACAGGCTGAGTAGTAACTGCCGCCATTGGAATCAATGTGCCATTAACTGTGTCCGTTTATGCGCCGCATAATACCACCGAAGATACCGTCGGTCGCGTTTATACGCTCAGTCATATAGGACTTCAGAGTCAGGAACTGGAGGGTAGCGGTACGTCGGTACCATTGGCGCCACGTGCGCCCGAACATCGCGCAAAGTGTGCTGGGGAGCGGGTTTGCCCGCATGCACAGCGCGTTGAACAGCAAGTCCCGGTGACCTTGCTAGTTGGCTTTATGGAGTGATTGATGTCGCTCTTGGGTATGAATTAATCAATAACGACCGGGTGCTTGGCAGTTGGCCCGATATTTTGTCGATGTTGTGCAGTAGGGCGGTGATTGGCGAGAGTTTTATCCGCTGCCCCGCCGGATAAATACAACTTCAGTGGCTGCAAGATGGATATGTGCAGTTACAGTTTTGTCCCACTTGCTCTGTCAGTTCTTCGATCAGCATGACTTGTTCGCTGTCGTCCAGATTGAGCTGGCCGTTGCGTGGGTCGATCAGTTCCAGTTGCCAGGCCATCAGCGTCAGGCAGCTCTTCAAGGCGTCGAGGATCGGATCGTTGAGGTCCAGGGGATGGGGGGTGCGCTTGAGCACGCCATGAATATGCAGGGAGAATTCGGCCAGCGGGCTGACTGCGTGGCGGGCCGCGGCCTGGGCCAGGCTCAGCAGGCTGGCGAGCAGGCAGTTGATGGCTTCTTCATCGTTTCTGATCAGGTGCAGGTGGCTCAGGCAGTCTTCCGATCTGGCCAGCAGGGCCTGGGCTTCAAGCAGGAACTCGGGCAGCGGTGTGGCGCACTCGTGGCCGTCCTTTAGCATGCTTATCTCCATGACTGCGTGTCCGATGGCTTGATAGGGCGTTGGCTGAACGGTTTGCAAGTTGGACGCGATAGGTGCAGCTGGATTGACGTTATAGCTGAATGCTTGCCTGCGGTCGCAGCCTGCCGAGCGAGTCGAGTGGCCTCGAACCCGGTCCGTGCGCGCATGCCGGCCACAGCAAGGCGGCGCAAGCGCGCTGGGGCAGGATGAGCGAGGGTAGTGGGGCTTGAAAGGGGGCCAAGCCACCTTTCTGCGATCAAAAACAAAAGCCTGACTCCGTTCATGCAATGAGAATGGCGTCACATTAATGGCTATTGGATATCGCGAATATCAGGCTGGTCCTGATTGTTGATAGGGGATTCCCCTAGGCACGGGAACCTTGCGCCGAAATAGAGGTCTGGCCGGCGCAGAGGGTGGTGCTGAATTGACCGCGCCAGTAAAGCATGATGTTAATGTGACATCAACGGCTTTGTGTGGCAATTTGCATGCGGGTCAAGATACGGCAGACCCGGCCGATATCTGTCTTTAGTGAATTCATCAGAACAAGCCCAGGAGTCATTAATGGCCGGCATTCTCGACACGGTAGATCAACGCACGCAACTGGTGGGTGAGAATCGCCTGGAAATCCTCATGTTCCGCCTGGCCGGCCGGCAACTGTTCGCGATCAACGTGTTCAAGGTCCAGGAAGTGCTGCAACTGCCGAAGCTGACGCTGATGCCTCAGCGCCATCCCTTTGTCTGTGGGGTGGTCAATCTGCGCGGGCAGACCCTGCCGGTCATCGATCTGTCCCAGGCCATTGGCATGCGCCCGCTGGTCCCGGGCCCCAACAGCACCATCATCGTTACCGAGTACAACCGCTCGGTGCAGGCGTTCCTGGTCGGTGGCGTGGACCGCATCGTCAACATGAACTGGGAAGCCATCATGCCGCCGCCCACCAGCGCCGGGCGCCAGCATTACCTGACCGCTATCAGCAAGGTCGATGACCAGTTGGTGGAAATCATCGACGTGGAAAAGGTCCTGGCGGAAATCGTGCCCTACAACGCCAAGGTTTCCCGGGACAAGCTGGAAGATCCGGTGCTGGAGCGTGCCCGTGGCCGCGAAGTGCTGCTGGTGGACGACTCCAACGTGGCCCTCTCGCAATTGCGCGACACCCTCGGCCAGCTCGGGGTCAAGATGCACATCGCCAGTGATGGCCTCAAGGCCCTGAACATGCTCAAGGCCTGGGCCGACACTGACGTGGTGATGACCGATAAGCTGCTGATGGTGTTCACCGATGCGGAAATGCCGGAAATGGACGGCTACCGCCTGACCACCGAGATCCGCAACGATCCGCGTTTGCGCGGGCTTTATGTGGTGCTGCACACGTCCTTGTCCGGCAGCTTCAACGAATCGATGGTGAAGAAGGTCGGTTGCGACAACTTCCTGTCCAAGTTCCAGCCGGACAAGCTGGTGGACGTGGTCCGCCAACGGCTGATGCTGGACGAAGCCGACGCCTGACACGGGCCTTGCGCCGGCGCTCCTTTGTTTCGGCTAAATGCTGGTATAGGGTGAGCGCTTTTGCCCATACAGGGAGCTGGACCTGTCTCTTATACACATCTCCGAGCCCACGAGACGTAGAGGAATC
>ERZ1032432.223-NODE-223-length-11364-cov-14.835706_pt1 | contig 11364 bp, 8 predicted proteins | sample MGYA00518036_ERZ1032432 | MGnify/ENA primary metagenome ERZ1032432 (study PRJEB33718, sample SAMN03160202) | human skin metagenome | collected 2014-02-25 | study: EMG produced TPA metagenomics assembly of the PRJNA266117 data set (Human skin bacterial metagenome...
TCTACACTAGATCGCTCGTCGGCAGCGTCAGATGTGTATAAGAGACAGGGTATAGATCAGTTGAGCGTCGCGCTCCATGGCGCGCAGGCGGCGGCGCAGGGCTTCCAGCTGGTCTTCCGTGGTCAGACCGAACTCTTCGACCAACTGCTCGCGACTAGCAGGCGAACCCCGGTCAGCAAGGTGCTGAAGGATGAGTTCGCGGCTAGGAATAGGGTTTTCGTATTTTTCCGCTTCACGAGCGGCCTCGGGATCGAGGGACTGCCAATCGGCCATTAGATAAATTTCACCTTGTCTATATGCGGGTTAGTTTGGCATACGCGTATTGAAACGGGAAATTTCAGGCTCAGACAACCTGGGAATAATCCTCGCCATCGCCTCAGAAACATCGTCACGCATACCGCCGGAGACTTTTTTCAAACTTTTTTGAAATCTGGGGTTTACAGCTCAAAAGAGCCTCCGTATAGTGCGCGCCATCGACGACGGAGACGTCAGCGATACTGCCCAGATGGTGAAATTGGTAGACACGCCAGCTTCAGGTGCTGGTGGCCGCAAGGCCGTGGAAGTTCGAGTCTTCTTCTGGGCACCAATTCAAGAGCTTGAGATTAGATCAGTTTCAAGGCTCGAACAAAAACCCGCGAAAGCGGGTTTTTGCATTCTAAGTGTTTGATTTAATAAAACCAAAACAGGGGTTTACAGATCAAAACGCTGTCCGTATAGTGCGCTCCATCGACACGGCGACGACGTCGATACTGCCCAGATGGTGAAATTGGTAGACACGCCAGCTTCAGGTGCTGGTGACCGCAAGGTCGTGGAAGTTCGAGTCTTCTTCTGGGCACCAATTCAAAACTTGAGAGCATCGCTTTCAAGTCTCACAAAAACCCGCGAAAGCGGGTTTTTGCGTTTCTGCCCCCTGATATTTCCCCGCGCCATCGCCTTCCTCCGCATCCGCAAAGCGCACATGAGAAACGATATCGTTTATGATTGTTACAAGTTTTTGCGGCACTACAGTGAGGAAACCTGCGAATGATGTTCAGAAATACCCTCCTTCCAACATCCCTTCTGCGTGGCTTGACCATCACTTTGCTGGGGCTGACCCTGGCATCCCCCTTCACCCAGGCAGCCGATCCGGTTTCCCTGACCCTGTACAACGGTCAGCACAAGGAAGTCGGCGACGCGGTAGCCAAGGCTTTCGAAGCCAAGACCGGCATCCATGTGAATGTCCGCAAGGGCAGCAGCAATCAACTGGCCAGCCAGGTTGTCGAAGAAGGCGACCGCTCCCCCGCTGATGTGATCTACACCGAAGAATCCCCTCCCCTGAACAAACTCGGCGAGCAGGGCCTGCTGGCCCAGACCGACACCACGACCCTGGCCGTACTGCCCAAGGAATATGTTGCGGGCAACGGCACCTGGATCGGTGTCACCGCGCGCGTACGAGTCGTCGCCTTCAACCCGAAACTGATCGACGAAAAAGACCTGCCCAAGTCGGTGATGGAATTTTCCCAGCCGCAGTGGCAAGGCAAGGTTGGCTTCGTGCCCACCAGTGGCGCCTTCCAGGAACAGGCCGTGGCCATCATCAAGATGCACGGCAGGGATGCTGCCGAAGAATGGCTGACCGGCCTGCGGGCTTTCGGCAAGGTCTACAGCAACAACATGGTGGCCCTCAAAGCCGTGGAAAACGGCGAAGTGGCCACGGTCCTGGTGAACAACTACTACTGGTTTGCCCTGCAACGGGAAAAAGGCCAGCTCGACTCGAAACTGCACTACTTCATGGGCGGCGACGTCGGCGGCCTGATCACCGTGTCCAGCGCAGCCGTACTCAAGTCCAGCAAGCATCCGAAAGAGGCCCAGCAGCTTCTGGCCTACATGGCCAGCGAAGAAGGCCAGCGGGTGATTACCCAGACCACGGCCGAGTACCCGCTGCATAAAGGCATGCAGTCCGATCGTGGACTCAAGCCCTTCAATGAACTGGAAGCCCCGAAGGTGACCCCAGCCGATCTCGGCAATGCCGAGGAAGCCCTGGACCTGGAACGTGACGTCGGCCTGAACTGATGAATCCATCGCCATCCGCTTCCGCCTTGCGCACCACCTTCGTGCCGAGGCGCAAGCGGCCTTCGATCTGGCTACTGCTGCCAGTCCTGCTACTGGTCTGCCTGAGCCTGTTGCCACTGTTATATGTCGGCCTCAAGGCCTGGCAGGCCGGCTGGACTGAAGCCCTGCACCTGCTGTGGCGCCCCTATGTGTTGCGCCTGCTGAGCAATACCCTGCTGCTGATGCTCGGCGTGACCCTTGCCTGCGCCGTGCTCGGCCTGTCCCTGGCCTGGCTGCTGGAACGCAGCGATTTGCCGGGAAGGCGGATCTGGGGCGTGGTGCTGTGCTTGCCCTTCGCCGTACCGGCCTTTGTCAGCAGCTTCACTTGGGTATCCCTGAGCGCCGGGTTCGAAGGACTGGGCGGCGCGATCCTGGTGATGACCCTGTCCAAATACCCGCTGGTGTTCCTGCCGGTGGCGGCCACCCTGCGTAATCTCGACCCCTCCCTGGAGGAATCGGCGCGGACCCTGGGGCAAAATCGCTGGGGCGTGTTCTTCAAGATAACCCTGCCCTTGCTCTGGCCTTCATTGCTGGCCGGCTCGCTGCTGATTGCCCTGCATATGCTGGTGGAGTTCGGCGCCCTGTCGATCATCGGCCTGCAGACCTTCACCACCGCCATCTACCAGCAATTCGAGCTGGAGTTCAGCAATGCCAACGCCGCCATGCTGTCGGCCGTGTTGTTGGCGCTGTGCCTGCTGCTGCTGGGGCTGGAACTGCGCGTCCGTGGCAAGGGCCGCCATGTACGCACTGGCCAGGGCGCAGCCAGGCACGCCGAACAGGTACGCCTGGGGGGCTGGAGCATCAGCGGACAACTTTACTGCCTGATGCTGGCGCTGATCGGCAGCGGTGTCCCCCTGGGCATGCTTGCCTATTGGCTGGCCGTCGGTTCATCGGCAGCCTTCCCCGTCGCGGCAATCAGCGAAGCATTGCTGTCTTCACTGGCCCTGTCCCTGGGCGGCGCCGGCCTGTGCCTGGTGCTGGCAGTGCCGGTGGGCCTGCTGGTGGTGCGCTACAAGGGGCGCCTGGCCATCTGGGCAGAGCGCCTGCCCTATCTGCTGCATGCCCTGCCAGGGCTGGTGATCGCCCTGACCCTGGTGTATTTCGCGCTGCACTATGTGCCGGTGCTGTACCAGACCTCGGCGCTGCTGCTGATTGCCTATGCCCTGCTGTTCCTGCCCCTGGCCCAGGCGCCGATCCGCACCGCGCTGAACAAGGCCGCGCCACAGCTGGAAGAAGCAGCAAGAACCCTCGGCGCATCGTCGTTCAGCGCCTTTTGCCGAGTGACCCTGCCGATCATCTTCCCGGCGCTGGGCGCGGCTTTCGCCCTGGTCTTTCTGGATGCGATGAAGGAACTGACAGCGACCCTGCTGCTCAGCCCAACCGGGCTCAACACCCTGGCCACAGAAGTGTGGGCGCATACGGCGAATGTGGAGTTTGCAGCGGCGGCACCTTATGCGGCGCTGTTGATACTGGTGTCAGGGCTACCGGTCTATCTGCTGACAACGCGGATGTATTTGAGTCGCTGAGAGGTGGCAAGCCGGCTCCTGCAGTAAGGTGGCAGGAGCCAGCTTGCCGGCCAGGCATCAGGCGCGGAACTGACCGAGGCTGGCCTTGAGCTGCGCCGCCAGGCTGTCCAGTACCTTGCCGCTGGCGGTGGTTTCTACCACGGCCTGAGCCGCTCGCTCGGCCTGGGCATGGATGGTTTCCACCCGCCCACGCACCGCCTGCGCGCCCTGCGCCTGATGGGCCGCAGCCTGGGTGGCCAGGCCAATCGCGGCGTGCACCTGCTCTACCGAAGACTGCACCGATTGTTGCAGGCGAGCACTGTCGCGCAGCACCAGCAAGCCCTCGCTGGCCTGACGCCCGGCCTGACCGATAGCCGCTACGGCCTCCCGCGCCCCCTGCTGCAGGGCACCGATATGAGCCTGGATATCGCCAGTGGAGCTTTGCGTCTTGCTGGCCAGGGCCCGTACCTCATCCGCCACCACGGCAAATCCGCGCCCGGTCTCGCCGGCGCGCGCGGCCTCGATCGCAGCGTTCAATGCCAGCAGGTTGGTTTGCTCGGCAATGCCATGGATCACCGTCAGCACCACCTCGATCTGCTCGCTCTGCTGGGCCAGGCGCTCGATCACCTTGGCCCCAGTATCCACTTGCCCCGCCAGCGCCTCGATCAGGCTGCCGACCTGCTCGGAGGTGCGGGTAGTCTCGTCCGTCGCCTGACGAATCTCCACCACCTGCTGCAGTGCGGCCTGCATCGCCTGGCTTTCCGCCTGGGCTTCATCGGCCATCTGCGACAACGCCCGCAGGCTCTCTGCCACCTCATCACGCTGCGCTTCGGCTGCGGCATCAGCCCCGGCATTACGCTGGCTCATGGCGCCGATCTCGACGCCTGTGCGCTGGGCCACATCCCCCGCTTCCCGCACGATGGGCTGCAACTTATCCACAAAGCGATTCACCGCCGAGGCCATGTCGCCAATCTCATCATTGCTGTTGAGCGGCACACGCTTGGTCAGGTCACCTTCGCCCGCTGCCAGGTCATTGAGCGCAGCGATCAGCAAATGCAGCTTGCTCACCACGCGACGCCCCAGCACCACTGCCAGCAACAGCAGCAGGGCCAGGCCAACCAGCGCCAGGCCGACGCCGATCTGCCAGCGCAAGGTGGCCGCCGCCTCCTGCACCGTGCTCGCGGTATTGGCCTGCATCTGTGCCGCCGTACCCTGGGCCGACTGCAAGCGCGAGCGCATGGCCGCCGAGCTGTCGGCAGAAGCTCCCTTGAGGCTGTCGCCAACCAACTGATCGCTGCTGGCAATCAAGGCACTGAAACGCTGATCCAGGGCGGCGATATCGGCCTCCACCGACGCGGTGGAGACTCCCATCAGCACCTTGCCGATTTCCACGCCATTGGGATTGATCGAGGCTTCAAGGTAGTACACCGAAGGATCGTTCTTCGCTGCATCCAGGACTTTGTCCAGCGCCCGGTCGCCCTTGCCCTTTTCCAGCAGCGCCTTGTTGATCGGGTTTTCACGATTCAGGTAGCGGGTCAGGTGCTCTCCCGCCGCATCGTCATAAACCACGAACAACACATTGGGGTTGCGCTGAGCCCGTCGGGCGAACTCGGACAAGGTCGGCACATCACTGTCCCACATGGCGCGAGGCGCCACGGAGGCCAGCAACTGAGCCATGTCATTGGCAGAGTCCTTCAGGTCCTTCTCCAGCGCTGCACGCAGCTGTACCTGTTCTTCCTTGAGACGCGAAGACAGGCCGGCCGTGAGGCGTTGGCGGGTACTGCTGGAAAGACTCTCCAGACTGGAGGTGACTTCTTTGCCCGCCTGCTCGAGCTCGCCAGCCAATTTCTGGCTGTCGCCGCCCAGGCGCGAAGCCAGATCCGCCTCGAGGGCAGTCACTGTGCTCCGAGTCAGGGCAACCGCTACCAGCACTTGCACCAAAAGGGCGATACCGAGAGTAACGAACACAGGCCGTAGTAAACGGCTTTGTAACAGTGAGAGAACGGCCGACACAGGAAATCCCTCTACTTTTGACGCCATTATTCTGATGGCACTCTAGAAGTGGATTTCACAGCAAGGGTCGTGCCGCGTGGCAGGCAGAAACGACAAAGGGCCCGATTATGGGCCCTTTGTTTTTTACATCAACGACTTATCAAGCGAACGGATGACGCAGAACGATGGTCTCGTTGCGGTCCGGGCCTGTCGAAATAATGTCGATCGGCGCGCCGACCAACTCTTCGATGCGCTTGATGTAGGCCTGGGCGGCGGCAGGCAGCTCTTCCAGGGTCTTGGCACCCAGGGTCGACTCGCTCCAGCCCGGCATCTGCTCGTACACCGGCTCCAGGCCGATGTAGCTGTCGGCGTCGGTTGGCGCGTCGATGACTGCACCATCCTGGTTCTTGTAGCCGACACAGATATTGATGGTTTCCAGGCCGTCCAGAACGTCCAGCTTGGTCAGGCACAGGCCCGAGATGCTGTTGACGTCAATGGCGCGACGCAGGATCACGGCATCGAACCAGCCGCAGCGACGAGCGCGGCCGGTGGTGGCGCCGAACTCATGACCACGCTTGGCCAGGAAAGCGCCGATGTCGTCGAACAGCTCGGTCGGGAACGGGCCCGAGCCCACGCGAGTGGTATAGGCCTTGGTGATGCCCAGGATGTAGTCCAGGTACATCGGACCCACGCCCGAACCGGTGGCGATACCACCAGCAGTGGTGTTGGAGCTGGTGACATACGGGTAGGTGCCGTGGTCGATGTCCAGCAACGAACCCTGGGCGCCTTCGAACATGATGTCCTTGCCGGCGCGGCGCAGCTGGTGCAGCTCGGCAGTCACGTCGAGCATCATCGGCTTGAGCAGTTCGGCGTATTCCATGCACTCGTCCAGGGTCTTCTGGAAGTCGATGGCCGGCTCTTTGTAGTAATTCACCAGAACGAAGTTGTGGTAGTCCAGCAGCTCGCCCAGCTTGGCGGCAAAACGCTCGCGGTGGAACAGATCGCCGATGCGCAGGCCACGACGTGCAACCTTGTCTTCGTAAGCCGGGCCGATGCCGCGGCCGGTGGTACCGATCTTCTGCTCGCCACGGGCTTTCTCGCGGGCCTGGTCCAAGGCCACGTGATAGGACAGGATCAGCGGGCAGGACGGGCTGATACGCAGGCGCTCGCGCACCGGCACACCCTTCTCTTCCAGCTTGACGATTTCACGCATCAAGGCATCCGGAGCTACCACCACACCGTTACCGATCAGGCACTGCACGCCTTCGCGCAGCACACCGGACGGAATCAGGTGCAGGACGGTCTTCTCACCGTCGATCACCAGGGTGTGGCCAGCGTTGTGGCCACCCTGGTAGCGCACTACGGCGGCGGCATGTTCGGTCAGCAGATCAACGATCTTGCCTTTGCCCTCATCACCCCATTGGGTGCCCAGGACTACGACATTCTTACCCATAACACTTGTCCTCATTCGCGCAAACTTGGTGCCGGCAGCCGCCGGCAGGAAAACTCAAGAAGCCAGCGGCAATACTTGCCAAAGCCCATTCTGCTGAATCAATTGCCGGTCGCAGTCCGCTTCACGGGCGGCGGCCAAAGGCTGCCCAGGCAAGGCCTGAACCACACGCTGACCCTCACTGCGCAAGCGGCAGACGGTCTGCCAGAGTGCCGCGTCAGTGTTGTCTGGCATCCAGATACCGCCAGACGGTAGCTCGACTTCAGCACGCCCCAGGGTCACCAGGGTTTTCAAATCGGTGGAGAAACCAGTCGCGGGACGGGCACGCCCGAAATCCGCGCCGATGTCATCGTAGCGCCCGCCCTGGGCGATAGATTGGCCCACGCCTGGAACAAATACCGCGAACACCACACCGGTGTGGTAGTGATAGCCGCGCAACTCGCCAAGGTCGAAATACAGCGGCAAGTCCGGGAACCGCACGGACAGGCGCTCGGCAATGGTCAGCAATTCATCCAGCGCCAGCAGCACAGACGTCGGCGCACCGGCCAGGCGACGGCGGGCATCGCCCAGCACTTCGCGGCTGCCGCACAGGTCCACCAGGGAGCGCAGCATGTCCGCCAGGTCGGCCGGCAGGCCTTCCGTCAGGCTGATGACCTCGTCGATCGCCTTGCGTTGCAGGGCATCGAACAGTTGCTGTTCAACAGCACCGGACAAGCCGGCGGCCTGTGCCAGGCCACGGTAGATGCCAACATGTCCCAGATCCATGTGCACATCGGGCACGTCGGCCAGTTGCAGCATGGCCAGCATCAGGCTGATGACTTCAACGTCGCTGCTCGGGCTGGCATCACCATACAACTCGGCCCCCAGCTGGATCGGGCTGCGCGAGGACGACAAGGCCCGCGGCTGCGCATGCAGCACACTGCCGGCGTAGCACAGGCGGCTCGGCCCTTCGCGGCGCAGGGTGTGGGCATCAATACGCGCCACCTGCGGCGTGATGTCGGCCCGAAACCCCATCTGCCGGCCCGACTGCGGGTCGATGACCTTGAAGGTACGCAGATCCAGATCCTGGCCTGCACCTGTCAACAGGGATTCCAGGTATTCGATATGGGGAGTGACGACGAACTCGTAACCCCAACTCTGAAACAGATCCAACACCTGACGACGCGCCACTTCGATGCGCGCCGCTTCCGGCGGCAATACTTCTTCGATGCCATCTGGCAGCAGCCAGCGGTCTACCGTTGCCATTACGCCATTCCCCTATGGTCCGGGCGGCAAGCCTGGGGCCAGCCTTAGAGTGAAGCAGAAAACAGTCGCATCCGACGCGAGCTCAGCCGGACAGGCAGCCAGGAATCAGCTGTACAGACCATTTTCCTCGAAAAATCTTGCCGGACTCTTGAACGAGCCACGGCCAATCAAAGATGCAGACGCAAAAAAGCCGGGAATTTCCCGGCTGCCGCATCATACACCCGTTTTCCCAAAGGATCACCCCGCGAGGCGTTTTAGCCGCCCGGCGGGGTGCTCCAGGGTCAGGGCCTGATCAAGGCTTGGACTTTTCCAGGTAGTGGAAGAAGTCGCTGCTTGGGTCCAGAACCATGACGTCGGATTTGTTCGCGAAGCTTTCACGGTAGGCACGCAGGCTACGGTAGAACGCGTAGAACTCCTGGTCCTGGCCGTAGGCCTTGGCATAGATCGCCGCTGCCTGGGCATCACCGTCACCGCGAGCCTCTTCAGACTCCCGATAGGCTTCAGCCAACAGCACGCGACGCTGACGATCGGCATCGGCACGGATGCCCTCCGCCAGTTCGTTACCCTTGGCCCGGTGCTCGCGAGCCTCACGCTCACGCTCGGTGCTCATGCGCTCGAACACGCTGCGGTTCACTTCCTTGGGCAGGTCGATGGCCTTGACCCGGACATCGACCACTTCGATACCCAGCTCCTTTTCCGCCATCTTGTTCAGCGACGCCGTGATATCCGCCATCAGCGCGTCACGCTCACCGGAAACCACTTCGTGCAGGGTGCGCTTACCGAACTGGTCACGCAGGCCCGACTCCAGGCGACGGGAAAGACGCTCGTCGGCAATCTGCTTGAGGCCGGAAGTCGCGGTGTAGAAACGCTCGGCATCCTTCACCCGCCACTTGGCGTAGGCATCCACCATCACGGCTTTCTTTTCCAGGGTCAGGAAGCGCTGCGTCGGTGCATCCAGGGTCATCAGGCGTGCGTCGAACTTACGCACCTGGTTCACGTAGGGCACTTTCACATGCAGGCCAGGCTGGACATCCGCCTGAACCACACGACCGAACTGCAGCAACACCGCACGCTCGGTCTGAGCGACGATGTAGAAGCTGTTCCAGGCAACCACCGCCACGACAACGCCCACGATCAGGGCGATCAGCGATTTATTGCTCATCAGCGAGTCTCCCTAGAGCGCGTCTGCTGCTGTTGCTGCATATGGTCAGCCGCCGCGCGCGCATTCGCTTCATTGCTGGCCGCCGACGCTGCGCCCGTTACCGGAGCACTGCCGCTACGACCACTGTCGATCATCTTGTCCAGCGGCAGATAGAGCAGATTGTTCTGCCCGCCCTTGCTGCCAGTCACCAACACCTTGCTGGTGTTGCTGAAGACTTCCTGCATGGTGTCCAGGTACAGGCGCTGACGGGTGACCTCAGGAGCCTTGCGGTACTCGGCAACCAGTTTGGTGAAGCGATCTGCCTCACCCTTGGCCCGGGATACCACTTCGTCACGGTAACCGTTGGCATCCTCGAGGATGCGCTGGGCCTGACCACGGGCTTCCGGCACAACGCCGTTGGCATAGGTTTCAGCCTGGTTGCGCGAACGCTGTTCATCTTCACGGGCACGGATCACGTCATCGAAGGCTTCCTGTACTTCACGCGGTGCCGCTGCGCTCTGTACGTTCACCTGGGTCACGGTGATACCGGTGCGATAGTTGTCCAGGAAGCGTTGCAGACGCTCCTTGATCTCACTGGCCATCAATTCACGACCTTCGGTCAGCACCTGGTCCATGGCGGTGGAACCCACCACGTGGCGCAGGGCGCTGTCGGTCGCATGCTGCAGGCTGATTTCCGGCTGATCGACGTTCAGCACGAAATCCTGCAGGTTGCTGATCTTGTACTGCACGGTCAGCGGTACTTCGACGATGTTCTCGTCCTCGGTGAGCATCTGGCCCTGCTTGGTGTAGGCACGCTCGCGCGTGACGTTTTCCATGTACTTGCGATCGATCGGCGGGAAGTAGATGTTCAGACCCGGGCCGACGGTTTCGTAGTATTTGCCGAAGCGCAGCACTACGGCCTGCTCCTGCTCGTCTACTACATACACCGCGCTGTACAGCCACACGGCAGCCAGCACGACAAGACCGATACCCAGCAGGCCGAAACCACCGCCCTTGCCGGAACTACCGCCGTCATCACCACGTTTCTTACCACCACCGAACAACCCATTCAGGCTTTCCTGCAGCTTACGGAAGGCCTCGTCGAGATCTGGTGGCCCCTTGCGATCGCCATTATTGCGGCGCTTACCACCCCAAGGGTCCTGATTATTCGAGTTGCCACCCGGCTCATTCCAAGCCATAGCGCTCTCCATCTGATAAAGCAAAGACGCACCCACGGCGCGCCGACCAATGCTACAGAATGCCTGCTACAGCGGCACAACCGCTTGCCCAGGCTTTTATTGCAAAGTGTGTTGCTCGATGAATTCCGACGGCTGCATGCCTTCGCGACTGACCAGCCGGTTCAACTCGGCCCGTGGCAGGCGAACAGCAAGCAAGCTGACACCTTCGTCGTCGTGATCTTCTTTCTGCACAGCGTTCAACTGGAAAAACTGTGCTCGCAGTCGAGCAAAACGCTGAGGCAAGCGCAAGGTGCCTACAAACAAATCTTCACCCAGCAGCTCGGCGATGGCCTGCTTGAGCAGGTCCAGCCCCTGGCCATCACGGGCCGACAGCCAGACCCGCTGCGGCTTGCCGTCGGGGTCGCGCTGGATCTGCGGCTCCACACCCTCGAGCAAATCGAGTTTGTTATAGACCTCAAGGATCGGCAAGTCTTGAGCCCCGATCTCCCCCAGCACCACCATCACCTGCTCGATCTGCGCCATGCGCTCGGGCTCATGGGCATCGATCACATGCAGCAGCAAATCGGAGTTGCTCGATTCTTCGAGGGTAGCCCGAAACGCCTCGACCAACTTGTGCGGCAGGTGGCGGATGAACCCCACGGTATCGGCCAGCACAATCGGCCCCAGGTCATCCAGCTCAAGCCGGCGCAGGGTGGGGTCGAGGGTGGCGAACAATTGGTCGGCAGCGAAAACATCAGACGCAGT
>ERZ1032432.233-NODE-233-length-10766-cov-5.864999_pt1 | contig 10766 bp, 10 predicted proteins | sample MGYA00518036_ERZ1032432 | MGnify/ENA primary metagenome ERZ1032432 (study PRJEB33718, sample SAMN03160202) | human skin metagenome | collected 2014-02-25 | study: EMG produced TPA metagenomics assembly of the PRJNA266117 data set (Human skin bacterial metagenome...
AGATTCCTCTACGTCTCGTGGGCTCGGAGATGTGTATAAGAGACAGGTCCAGGAACAAGCGCGCTTTCAGGCGGTTGACCTGATCGATATCGCGCGCGGCCTCGGCCGCCTTCAACGGCGCCATCAGCGCTTGCAGCGCGGGCGGCAGCGCCGCTTCGGGCGCGCCGGCCACGGTCGGCGATATCAGCACCAGGCCGCGCACCGAGGCCGGATGCAGCAGCGCCGCGTCCAGAGCGATGCGTGCGCCCTGCGAGCACCCCACCAGGATCACCGGCTTGCCCCCGGCGGCTGCATCGATGACGGCCATCAGGTCAGCTACGGCCGAATGTTCCTCGGCCTGTCCGTGCGTGTCGCCGAAGCCGCGACGATCGTAGGCGATGGCCTGGCAGCTTGCCGCGATGCCTGCCATCTGGGGCCGCCACATGCGGCGATCGCAGATGGACGCATGCAGAAACACGACGGGATCACCACGACCAACGGTTTCGCCAGCCAGCACGGCATGGCCGTTGGCGACGTCAAAACGAGAATGCATGGCCTAACCTCGCAGGCGCCGGAATGAGCGGCAATCTTACCCCCGGCCGGATGACGCCAGGCTGTCCAGGTAGGCACACAGCATGTCGCCCAGCGCATCGGCATAGGCGTCGATTTCCTGGGCGGTGCGCGGGCTTTCCGAGAACTGCTTGCCGACCGAGCTGAAGGTGGTGGTGATCAGGTCGCCGGCCAGCGAGCGGGTGGCCTCGGATGCCTGCGGCAGCGCTTCACGCAGAAAGGCCTGGACGATGCGGGCGCCCTCTTCCTTGGTGGCCTTGGCTTCGGGCGCATCGCGGTACAGCGGCGCCGCGTCGTTGAGCGCCACGCGCATCACGGCTTCTTCGCACTCGGAATGCAGGAACGTGCGCACCACCGTGCGCAGGCGCTCGGGCGGCGGCAGGCTGGCGTCTTCCAGAATGCCGCGCAGCAGGCCGGACGTTTGCGCCCATTCTTCCATCTGCAAGCGGTACAGGATGGCGGCCTTGTTGGGAAAGTACTGGTAGAGCGACCCGATGCTGACGCCGGCCTTTTCCGCGACGCGCGCCGTGGTGAAGCGCTGTGCGCCTTCCTTGGCCAAAACCTGAGCCCCGGCTTGCAGAATGGCGGCGACCAGTTCTGCCGAACGGGTCTGCTGGGGCTGTTTTCGCTCTGAAAGCCTGGCGTTGCGGCGGGTGGGCATGGGGTATCCGGAAATGCGAATAGAGAAATGCGACGAATTCGTCGTATTCTAAACCGGCACTGGCAGCGCTTCAACGGACCGATCCGACAGGCCCTTTGATGCTGCCGCAACCGCTCACTTGATATCGGAACGTTCGCATGACCAACACCCTGACTTCCTCCCCCGTGGCCCCGCTCCTGGACCTGCTGTTCACGCAGGCCGACGCGTCGTGGTCCGCCGCCGACCCGGCCCTGGCCACGATGTCGGATGCCGAACAGACCCGGCTGATGCGCAGCAAGACTGACTACCTCGATTTCTACGGCCGCATGAAAGACCTGCCGCTGGCCGTCTCGCCCGAGACGGGCACGCTGCTCTACATGCTGGCGCGCAGCGCCAACGCGCGCCACATCGTGGAATTCGGCACCTCGTTCGGCATCTCGACGCTGCACCTGGCGGCTGCGCTGCGCGACAACGGCGGCGGTCGCCTGATCACCAGCGAATTCGAGCCGTCCAAGGTGGTGCGCGCCCGCGAGAACCTGGCTGCGGGCGGCCTGGCCGACCTGGTGGAATTCCGCCAGGGCGACGCGTTGCAAACGCTGGCCGCCGACCTGCCGGCGTCGATCGACCTGGTGCTATTGGACGGCGCCAAGGCCCTGTATTCCGACATCCTGGCGCTACTGGAAAGCCGCCTGCGCCCGGGTGCGATGATCGTGGCCGACAACGCCGACTACTGCCCCGAATACCTGGCCCGCGTGCGCTCGCCGGCATCGGGTTATCTGTCCACGCCGTTCAGCGGCGATGTGGAAGTGTCGATGCGGCTGGGCTGACGCGCGGCGGGCTTCGGTTCCGTTCGCCCCAGGCAAAGGAACACGATCAGCGCGGTCAGCACGGTCACGGCCGCAAGCCCCCACAGCAGGCTGGCGAATGCCTGCCCCGACGCCTGCACCAATGCCGCGCGCCCGGCCGTGGGCAGCCACTGCGCGGCGGCGGCGAAATCGCCCGCCACCAGCCGCTGGGCGGCCTCGGCGGCGTGCGCCGCCCCGCCCGGAACCGCCGCGCCGATGTGCCGCGCCGTCAGCCCGGCCAGCACGCCGCTGACGATGGCCAGGGCCACGCCCTCGCCCGCCACCCGCGTGGTGCTGAAAATGCCCGTCGCCATGCCCGCGCGTTCCTTGGGCACGACACTGACCGCCAGGCCGTCCATCAGCCCCCACGGCAGGCTGATGCCCACGCCGATCATCAGCATCGGGCCGATGAAGGCCTGGGGTTCACCGGCCGCCATTGCCACGGCCAGCCACGCCAGGCCGCCCGCGGACACCAGCAGGCCAGCGCCGCAGATGACGGCGGGCGCCAGCCAGCGCGTCATCAGGCCGGCCGCCACGGGCAGCAGCAGCAACGGCGCCGACAGCGCGATCATCAGTCGGCCCGCGGCGATTTCGCCCAGGCCGTCCACGGCGATGAAACGCACCGGCAGCAGGATCAGCAGCACCACGAAGGCATAGGCCGGCGCGGCCGCCAGCCACTGCACGCCGACAAAGCGCGGGTAGCGAAACAGCGTCAGGTCCAGCATCGGCCGCGCCGTGCGCAGTTCGATCCGCGTGAACGCCACGAACAGCAGCAACGCGCCCGCCAGCATCGAAAGCGTCAGCGGATCGCCCCAACCTTCTTGGGGCACCCGCATGATGCCCCACGTCAGCAGCGCCAGCGCCGCGGTGAAGGCGGCCGCACCGGGCCAGTCCAGCCGGCCCGCATCAGGGTCGCGCGATTCGCGCAGGCTGCGCGCACCCAGCACGAACGCCACCACCGCCAGGCCGGTCACCAGCAAGAAAATGCTGCGCCAGCCGTAGTGTTCGATCAGCCATGCCGACGAAATCGGCCCGAACGACAGGCCCGCGCCGAAGCTCGCCCCCAGCAGGCTGAACGCCCGCATGCGCGGCAGGCCATCGAATTCCTGCGCCAGGGCGGCGGCCCCGCCCGAGAAAATCGCCGCGCCGCCCAGGCCTTGCGCGGCGCGCAGCCAATCGAAGCTGACGATGCCGGGCGCGTAGACCAGGCCGATCGAGGCTGCGATGAACAAGGCAGTGCCGGCCAGAAACACCCGGCGACGGCCATAGCGGTCGGCCAGGGCGCCAGCCACCAGCAGCGCGCTGCCAAACGCCAGCATGAAAGCATTGGTGACCCAGTTCAGCGCCACCGGTTCGCCGCCCAGCGCCCGGGCGATCGACGGCAGCGCGACGGCCGGCCCGGTAAAGCTGAGCGGCATGGCCGCGCAAGCCAGGCACACGGCGATCAGGATCAAGGTCTTGCGGGCCGCGGCAAGCGGCGCAACAGCGGATGAGGACATGAGGAAACCAGAAGTGGACGCGACGGCATTGAAGATACTTGCGCACGACTTCGGAATAAATAGGGTAAAAATCCACACACAAGAGAATTAATTTCCGCAATGGAGCCCCCATGGACCGCTTGAGCGGCTTGATGCCGTTTGTCCGCAGCGCCGAACTCGGCGGCTTTGCCGCCGCCGCCCGCGACCTGGACCTGTCACCGTCCGCCGTCGGCAAGGCCGTGGCCAAGCTGGAAAAAGACCTGCACGTGCGCCTGTTCCAGCGCAGCACGCGCCGCATGCAGCTCACTGAAGAAGGCCAGCTGTTCTACGAGCGCTGCAAACGCATTCTGGAAGACCTGGACGATGCCCACGCCATGCTGTCGCAGACGCTGGAAGTGCCGCGCGGGCGGCTGCACGTCAGCGCGCCGCTGGTCAGCTACCACTTCCTGCTGCCCGTGCTGCCGGCCTTCGCGGCGCACTATCCGGGCATCGAACTGGACATGGATTTCAACGACCGTATCGTCGACCTGATCGGCGAACGGGTCGACGTGGCCATCCGCAGCGGTGACCTGCCCGACTCGCGCCTGGCGGCCCGCACGTTGGGCAAGTACCGGTTGCAGCTATGCGCGGCGCCGGCCTACCTGGCGCAGCATGGCGTGCCTGCGCGGCCACGCGACCTGGAACGGCACCGCGCCGTGCGCTTTCGCTATCCCAACGCGGGCACGCTGCAGGAATGGCCGCTGATCTTGCCCGCGGGCGACGCGCCGCCGCGCCTGGCCACGGCGTTCACCTGCAACAACATGGAAGCGCTGCTGGGCGCCACCGTCAGCGGCTTCGGCATCGGCTGCATGCCCGACTTTCTGGTGCACGACGCGGTGGCGAGCGGCGCCTTGCAGGTCGTGCTGGCTGACCATGTGCAAGGCGAAGGCCGCTTTCAGGCGCTGTGGCCGTCCAACCGCAACCTGTCGCCCAAGGTGCGCGTGTTCGTGGATTTCATCAGCGAGCGGCTGTTCAAGCACGGCCACTGAAGCCTGCCGCGGGCACACGGGCCGCGTGCCTGCCACTGCCCGGCCTTCAGGCCTGCTACGAACGGGCGCCGCCCGACGCACGCGCCAGGAAATCCAGCACCGCCAGGTAAGACCCTTCGTTGCCCGCCGCATTCGCGGCCGGCGTGCCGCCCGCGTCCAGCAGCAGGCCGGACATGGCGTGCGGCTTGCTGATCAGCGTGGCCGGCAGGTAGGGATAGTGCACGTGGTGCCCCGCCCCCATGCAGACATGGTGGAACGTGGGCAGGCCATGCGCCTGGCGCTGGCGCATCACGATTTCGGAATACGCCGTGCTGGGCCAGAAGCCGTCGTCGGACGCGCTGACCAGCATGACCGGCCCCGGATAGCGCTCGACCGGAATGCGGGCCCGTTCGAACGCCGCAGCGTCGCGGCTGGCGCTGAGAAAGGCGTGGGTCTGCCGATACGGCGGGTCGGACGCATAGGCCGCGTCCCAGTCGGCGCTGGCGTTGTCCTGCCACAGGTGCGGCAGCGGCTCGCCGGCCTTGCGCCAGACCTGCGCATTGCGCCCGGTTCCCGGTTCACCCGCGCTGACCACGCCGTGCGTCACGGGCGACGGCACGTAGGCCACCACCGCGCTGACCAGCTCGGGATAATGCGCCGCCACCAGCAACGAGGTCTCTCCGCCCCGGCTGATGCCCGACAGCGCCACGAAGCCGTCCCGCGGCTGCAACGTATCGCGGGCCCAGCGCAGCGCCTGCTCGAAGTATTCCAGCGGCATGTCGTTCAGGTACTTGGGCCGGCCCTCGTAATTGAAGATGCCCAGCGCCAGGCATTGGTAGCCACGGGCGGCAAACAGCGCGGCGCGCGGCGCATTGACGCCGCCGGACGAGCCGTTCATGTAGATCACCAGCGGATGCGGGCCGGGGCCAGCGGGCGTGTAGAGTTCGCCCGATACGGTCATGCCGCCCACTTGTTCGCGCACCGGCCGGTGCGTCACGCCATCGGCCAGGAAGTCCTGCACCAGCTGCGCAGTGGCGCTGCGCTGGCCGTCGGTGGCATGCAGCTCGACGATCAGCGGCTCGGTGCGGTCGGGCGGAAACACCACCCGTTCCATTTCGGTGCACACCATCGCCCAGACGATGCCCATGGCCGACGGCTCGGCGTAGCTGCCAGACACCGGGCAGTCGCGCCCCAGGTCCAGGCTGCCGTCGTGGCCGGCCATGAACACGGCCTGTGACTGCCATGGCGCGCCGCACATGCGCATGCGGGCCGTGACGGTCACGAAGGCATAGGGCGCGAAGCCGTCGATGCGGATCTCGCGGGCAACGTCGATCAGCGCGAATTCCGGGCTGACGGTGATGCGGGGCTGTTCGGTCATGGCGGGTTCTCAGCCTTTCAGGTCGGTCTTGGGCACGTTGTTGGCGCGGATCACGCCGGCCCACAGCGCGGATTCTTCGGCAATGACGCGGTCCAGGTCGGCCGACGAGGTGAATTCCACCGTCACGCCCTGCGCGGCAAACTGCTGCACCAGGCCGGGGTCGCGCGTGCCTTCGCGTACCGCGTTTTCCAGGATGCGGACCACGCTGCCCGGCATCGCGGCCGGGCCCGAGATCATCATGCGGGTGTACAGCTCCATGCCGTCGACGCCCGCCTCTTTCATGGTCGGCACGTCGGGCAGGCTGGACAGCCGCTTGTCGGCCGTCACCGCCAGCACCTGCAACTTGCCCGACTGGATGTTGGGCAGCGCCGAGGTCGGAAAATCAAACGTGCTTTGCACCGTGCCGGCCATCAGGTCCAGCAGCGCGGGGCCGCTACCCTTGTAGGGCACGTCCTGGAACTGCGTGCCGGTCTTGGACTGGAAGTGCAGCAGCGCCAGGTGGTTGATGACGCCGCGCCCGGCGTGCGCGCACGTCAGGTCGCCGGGCTTTTTCTTGGCCAGCGCGATGAATTCCTGCACGTTCTTCACGCCCAGCGCCGGGTGCACGATCAGCAGCATGGGCGACTTGCCCATCGATCCCAGTTGCTTGAAGTCCGACACCTGGTACGGCAGGTTGTTGTACAGCAACGGGTTCAGGATCATGCCGTTGGTGCCGGCAAACCCCAGCGTGTAGCCGTCGGGTTCGGCCCGCGCCACCGCCACGGTGGCGATGATGGCCTGGCCGCCCGGGCGGTTTTCCACCACCACGTTGCCCTTCAATATCTTGGCCATGCGCTCGGCCAGCGCGCGCGCGGCAATGTCGGTCAGGCCGCCCGGCGCAAAGCCGACCAGCAGCCGCACGGGGCGGGCAGGAAAGTCAGCCTGCGCCCAGGCGGGGCGAGGCATCAGCGGCAGCGCGGCAAGCGCGCGCAGGGCATGGCGGCGGGTGAACGGCATAAGGCTCTCCGGACAGGCGTGCACGGCAGGCGCGCGGCATCCGGCCGCGGCGAGCCATGCGATCAACGACAAGGGGGAAAGGAGGCACAGGCCGCCCGCCGAACGGCGGGGGTCTCAATGACGGTATCTTGTATGCAATATGACGCCGGGGCTATCTAGGGATATCCCGGTGGGCATCAGGCCTTGGTCATCAGGCGCTTCCAGCCTTCAAGACCCAGGCGGTTCATCGTCTCGATGTTCTTTTCGTAGATCTCGGCGGCATCCGGGAAGGATTCCACCGCGCGGTCGATGCTGTCTTCGCGCAGCAGGTGCAGGATCGGGTACGGCGAACGGTTGGTGTAGTTCTCGATGTCGTCCGGCTGCGTATCGGCAAACTGGAACTGCGGATGGAACGTCGCAACCTGCAATTCACCCACCAGGCGCATGCGCTTGAGCAGGCGGTCGGACAATTCTTCGAAGTCGTTGAAATCCAGGAAGTCGTCCAGCGCGTCGGGGATGATCAGCAGCGTCGTGTCGATCTTTTCCGGATCGGTCTCGGCCAACAGGGCCAGTTCGTCCTGCAGGTCGGTCAACACGCCTTCGGCGTCGGTCGCGTCGCTGACGGCAAAGCGGATCTGGTCCTTGACCTGAACCGCCTTGGCGAACGGACAGAGATTCAGGCCAATCACGGCCTGGGTCAGCCAGTGGCGGGTTTCTGCGACCACGTTGGCGTAGGCGTCGGAGGTGGAAATCATCTGGGCAATCCTGGAAAAAGAAAAGCGCGGGCCTGATGCAGCCCGCGCCCGATATTGCGTATGCGTCCGTCAGGCCGTCGGCATGGCCGCCATGGTCTGGGCGACCGCGGCGGTGAGCTTCTTGCCGTAGGGCACGTGCAGGAATTCGTTCGGGCCGTGGGCATTGGACTTCGGGCCCAGTACGCCGCAGACCATGAACTGCGCCTTGGGGAAGCCCTTCTGCAGGATGCTCATCAGCGGAATCGTGCCGCCCTGGCCGATGTAGCCGCAGGGCGAGCCGTAATACTGCTGCGAGGCGGCGTCCAGCGCGCTGGTCAGCCACGGCACGGATGCGGGCGCGTTCCAGCCGGTAGCGGCGCCTTCGTTGGCCTTGAAGATGACCTTGGCGTTGTAGGGCGCGTCGGCTTCGAGCAATTCCTTGATTTCCTGCGAGGCGGCCACGGCGTCGACCAGCGGCGGCAGGCGCAGCGACAGCTTGAAGGCCGTGCGCGGACGCAGCACGTTGCCGGCGCTGGACAGCGGCGGCAGGCCTTCGGCGCCGGTCACCGACAGCGTCGGACGCCAGGTCCGGTTCAGCAGGGCCTGTTCGGGTTCGGTGGTCATCGGCAGCACGAAACCGCCTTCGGCGCCGCAGCTCCAGGGGAAACGGCGCCACACTTCGTCGCCCAGGATGCGGGCGGTGGCAGAAACCTGCTCAATGCGTTCGGCCGGGATTTCGCAGTGCAGGCTTTGCGGCAGCAGGCGGCCGGTGCCGCTGTCTTCCAGGCGGTCCAGCAGATGGCGCAGGATGCGGAACGACGACGGCACCACGCCGCTGGAATCGCCCGAGTGCACGCCTTCGTCCAGCACCTGCACTTCCAGCGTGCCCGACACCATGCCGCGCAGCGACGTGGTCATCCACAGTTGGTCGTAGTTGCCGGCGCCCGAGTCCAGGCACACCACCAGCGCCACGTTGCCCAGGCGGTCGCGCAGCGCGTCCACATAGGGCAGCAGGTCGTAGCTGCCGGATTCTTCACAGGTTTCGACGATGCCGACGCAGCGCGGGCGCGGAATGCCTTGCTTGTCCAGCGCCATGATGGCGGTCAGCGAGGCGTACACGGCGTAGCCGTCGTCGGCGCCGCCGCGGCCGTACAGCTTGCCGTCTTCGTATTTGGGGGTCCAGGGGCCCAGGCCGGCGCGCCAGCCCGAGAATTCCGGCTGCTTGTCCAGGTGGCCGTACAGCAGCACCGTGTCGCCGTTGTCGCTGCGGGTGGCCGGCGCGTCAAAGAAGATGACGGGCGTGCGGCCCGGCAGGCGCACCACTTCCAGTTTCAGGCCCGAGACCTTCTGGGCTTCGACCCACTGGGCCGCATCACGCACCACGCGCTCGATGAACGCGTTCTTTTCCCAGTCGGCATCGAACGCCGGGCTTTTGGCCGGAATGGCGATGTAGTCGGTCAGCGCGGGGATGATTTCGTTGTCCCACTTGTCGTCCACAAAAGCCTGCAGAGCCTTCGGATCGAGGGTAGGAGGAAGGGCGTCTTCGGGGATACGTGCGTTCATGGCGCGGAATCCTGTGAGGGAATGTCAGGGGGGGAATCCGGCTATTTTAGCGCGCCGCGTACGCCTCGATCCGGCCCCACACCTGGCGCGCCAGCGGCTTGGCGTTGTCCACCGACTGGTACAGCCGGATCTCCATATGGATGTCGTTGCGCGCGCTGTCGGCGCGTACCAGGCTGCCTGCGCGCAGGTCGGCCTCGACCAGCGTGTGCGGCAGCCACGCCAGCCCGAACCCCTGGCGGGCCATGGCGTGCAAGGCGTCGGCCAGATCCGATTCATACATCGTCTGCAACTGCGCGGTGACGCACAGGCCGCGCAGCCGGTCGCGCAGGATGCGGCCCAGCGACATGCTGTCGGCGTAGGCCAGGAACGGCACCGCCGGGTCGCTGGCCAGCTTGGGCACGGCGTGGCGCGGATGCTTGCTGCCTGCGGCCAGCGGCGCGCTTACCGCCACCAGCTTGTCGGCGCCCACCCGGCGGCAGCGGTAATTGGGGTTGTCGATCTGGGCGTACAGCGGTTCATGGGCGTGGCACAGCAGGAAATCGACTTCGCCCTCGGCCAGCATGTCCACGCCGTAGTTCAGGGTGGTGGTGATCACCTTCAGCTGGAACGGCGGCATGCCCTGCTGCACGCTGGCCATCAGCCCCGGCAGCACCGAATGCGCCAGCGTCTTGCCCGAGGCAATCGAGATCTTGCGGCTGCGGGTCAGTTCCGGCTTTTGCAGGCTCAGCCGGGTTTCCCGCAGGATGTCCAGCACGTCGATGGCCGCCGCCAGCATGCTGCGGCCGGCCGGGTTCAGGGTGGACACCTGGTGGCCGCGTTCCACCAGCGGCACGCCGGCCCAATCCTCCAGCGCCTTGATGCGGCGCCCGAACGCCGGGTGCGTGATATTGCGGGCCTCGGCCGCCTGGTACAGGTTGCGCGATTTGGACAGCGCCACGAAGTCCTCCAGCCACTTGATGTCCATCTTGTCTCCGACGGCTTGTTATGGCGCTGTGCCGATTCGGCACAGCGTCTGCACATTTTGCACAAAGCCGGCTTTAGTTACAACTAGTATTACGGCGTCATTCCGGAGATGCCGATGCCCGACGCCCCCATCCTGCTGAAATCCCTGCGCAGCCACTTTCTGGGCGGGCACGACGTCGTGGCCAGCGGGCTGCCGGTGCTGCAGAAGAAAGTGGTGGGCAACGCCTCGGCGCGCGCCATCGACATGAACGGCCGCTACAGCGCCGGCCAGCTCTACGTGCAGGAATACCGGCTGGCGCAGCCGCGCCACCCCTACCCCGTGCTGCTGTGGCACGGCGGCGGCATGACGGGCGCCCAATGGGAAAGCACGCCCGACGGCCGCCAGGGCTGGTTGTGGCGCCTGCTGCAATCGGGCTACGACGTGTTCGTGGCCGATGCCCCCGAACGCGGCCGTGCGTCGTGGGCCATGTCGCCGCAGGTCTACGACACCGCCCCCATCTTCCGATCCAAGGAAGAGGCCTGGCAGTTGTTCCGCATCGGCCCGGCCGACGGCTACGCGCCCGCCGGCCAGGCGCGCCGCGCCTATCCTGTCTCTTATACACATCTCCGAGCCCACGAGACGTAGAGGAATCTC
>ERZ1032432.235-NODE-235-length-10633-cov-7.609662_pt1 | contig 10633 bp, 9 predicted proteins | sample MGYA00518036_ERZ1032432 | MGnify/ENA primary metagenome ERZ1032432 (study PRJEB33718, sample SAMN03160202) | human skin metagenome | collected 2014-02-25 | study: EMG produced TPA metagenomics assembly of the PRJNA266117 data set (Human skin bacterial metagenome...
CGAGATTCCTCTACGTCTCGTGGGCTCGGAGATGTGTATAAGAGACAGTACCTATTGCGCGCGGGGACAACGGCCTTGGCATCTTCGGGCCGATGCATAAACGAGTGGCTGAGTTGTGTGGCATTTCTGTCGAGGATTACCTCAGCCGCCACAGCCTCCAGAATCTGATATTCGGGTGCCAGACGCGAAGGCCTTCAGAAGACTCGGTAACCGGCATGACTCCCTACCTATTCAATGCGAACGTTCCAGCGGCTGGTCGTCCAATTCGGCTGTGCCCCGAATGCCGTGATGAGGACTTGAAAATGTTCGATTACGCCTACTGGCATCGCTCGCATCAGGTTCCTGGTGTGGATCTATGCCCGACGCATTCTGTGCCGCTGATGAGCTTCTCTCGCCGCACGCTCCGCGACCATCCGAACCCCGGTTCTATCGTGGGGCCGATTGCACCTGACGCCGTGCTATCGGCCGCTGACGTTCCGCCGGTAAAGAGGTACCTGGCTCTTTGTTCCGACCTTCTTGACATGCCCCGCCCGCCCTCCAAAGGATCTCTCTCCGGTCTCATCAAGAAACTCGGAGCCGAACAAGGGTTGGCCGCGGAACAATTTTGGCCCTACTCGCATGGGACGTTGGACCAGCACATCCCCGAGCCCTGGGTCAGGCACCATGTAATGATCGCAGAGAGACGACCGCTTCCCACAGATTGGCCTAACTGCACCTACCTTCTGCAGCTCTGCTGCCTCACACCCTACACAGACGCCGTACTGGACGCTCTTCACCCACCGCCGCCAAAACTCGATTTTTCCAAGATGCATTTGCCGTTCGATCTGTCGCACTAGTAGAAGTGGCCGCTCGTCGCTCTTATGGAGTTCATCATGGACTACAACGAATCGAACCGACTGATTCACGCCGGGTTTCATCATCTCTTCGCGCAGGATCAAGAAGTTCGGGTTGAGTTCGGACCAGGTTGGGTTCGGCTGGCGTTCACGCTTTGCGAAGAGCTCGACGCATTGTGGGACTCATCCCCGTCACCAAACTTCAGCATCGTCACCATGCGAGAAAAATTCGGCGTTCTCCGCGTTGCTTACAAGGTTCCTTCCGGCAACCCGTTGATGACGTCGCTCTATCTGCTTACTGAGCGCTACATTCGTAAGTCCGCCACGACCTGCGAGCTATGCGGCAAAGCGGGAACACTGATTGAGCAGCCGTGGCAACGCGTTCGCTGCCAATCCTGCAAGGCTCAATTCATCGGCGGGGAGTCCGATCATGCAGATTGATGTCTTCTTCGGAGATGTCCTGCTAGGTGTTTTGAGTCGAGATGCCCAAGGGGACTACATGTTCACCTACGCGCCCGCAGTGCCCGCCGCGCACGCGCTTTCGCTCAACATGCCAACTAGCACCACGGAGTGGAAGAGCAGAACGCTGTTCCCGATCTTCCAAGTGTCCTATCCAGAGGGATTTCTAGAACGACTGCTCGAGGCCCGCTTGGGGAAGGATGGCATGCAGGCAGCAGAGCTAGAAATGCTGTTGGCTTGCGGCCAGCACCGAATCGGAAATCTCCGGCTGCTTCCTCACGCTGGGACCGCCGAGGCCAAGTACCTGGAGTTGACCGATGAGGATGCCGGCACCGAGACATCCTGCTTAGCTGACCTGGAGACCATCCCCCTTGGCAAATTTCCTGGCATTTCGGGCGGCTTCCCTAAGTATCTCGATGCCGTGCCAGATCGCAGCGCGCACGCATCAGCACGACAATGGATCGTCAAAGCCAACGACGCCGACCACCCCGAACTGACCATACTTGAATTCTTTGGCATGGAAGTTTCCCGGCGCATGGGGCTCCCGACCGCGACGACCGTACTCGCGCAGGATCGAAAGCGCCTTTACGTAAAGCGCTTCGACATCGCTGATGACGGGACACCACTTCAGTTTGAGGACGCTTGCTCGCTCCTGGGCCTGCCCGCACGCGATAAGTATGCGTGCTCCATTGAACGGGTGGTACACATCATCCGAAGTCTCGCTGCTCCCGAAGATGCCTCCCGAGTCTGCTCGAAACTCTTCGGCCAGTACGCTCTAGCATCTGCTATCAGGAACGGCGACGCACACCTGAAGAACTTCGGCGTGCTTTACTCGCCCAGCTCGAGTCCGCAGCTATCCCCTGTCTACGACATGCTGACCATGGGAGCGTATGCTCCGCGCGCGAATGGCGGCGATGCATTCGACGGGATGGCCCTCACGCTTCGGGGGACAAGGCGATGGCCACGCCAGGCCGACCTAGACGCACTGGCAAAGCTATGTGGCGTTTCGTCTGAGGAGAAGGGGGAGTGGTACCGTCGCCTGCAAGAGGCGATCAGCTCCGTGAGCTTGAGTGTGCTTGAATTCTGTCGCAGTGCGAACTACGACTCAGCCACGAGCCGACTCGCCAGAATGCTGGAGTTGTGGTCGTTCGGTTGCGCAAGCACCTCACGACCGGCGAGTGCAGTCGCGCGCGACGCGGCCTTCGCGCTACGAACGTGGAGGTAACGTCGAGCCAGGAGGGCGCAAATCTGGACACCACTTACAACCCGCCTTGCGCGGGTACAGCGAAAACGGAGATCGCTGCTGGGAAGCGCTCCATCTCAGCCGGTCAGTCGCTCCGAGTGGGATCGCTTATCTGTCATCCCCGCTCGGCTGAACACGGATAAGGCATAGACTGGTGCGATCTCGCCCCAACGGCGAACCGTCCCGATGGCACTTCGAGGTACACTTCGTTGCGGCTTAGCGGAAGCCTGCGACCCCCATCGCAAAGTCTATTCACCGCCGTCTAATTTCCGGAAATTGTCTACACCGCCACATTTGGCTCATTTGGTGTTGGGGGTCCACCAAGGAGCTGTGGCGATGGAGCAATGACCGTGTCTTCTTCTACAGACCTTTTTGAATTTCTGAAAGCGCTGCGAGCGCAAGCGCGGCTGACGTCTCGCACCGACGCATCTCGCACGTACCTCCAGTGGCTTGACCATCTCAGCAAACAGTACGGGTTTACATACACCGCGCTGAAGCGAAAGATTGAGGAGTTGGCTGCGCAAGGACAGCTTTGCGGCTTTGAGGACGAAAAATGGCGCGCTCGGCTATGCGGCAAACGCAGTTGGGGATGCGTACCCCAACGATGGGAAAGATCCTGGCAGATTCCCAGCGTGCCTGCAGGAAGGATCGCATGGGTGGATGCCTTCGCAGAGAGCGCGCTGTTTACGGTGAACGCCGGGCCGAGGCGTGAGCTTGCCGGCACAGTTTTTCGGCTCGATGAAATGTCGATGCTGTACTACGGCGAGGAGCTCCGGGCCGACTCCGACCAGCCTGTTCTTATGGCATTGACAGGGATAGCAAGCGGGGCCAGGTGCGGCCAAGTTGTAGAGGCCTCAGACGATCAGCTAAGCCGAATCTACGGACGCGGACTCAATGAAATGTTCTCTGAAGGCGCTCTCACAGTGCAGCAGGCGCTCTGGCGGCTTTCGAACAGCCGACTTGTCTTCGATAAATTCGGGTTCGATGGACCACTTCTATCGTTCATCGCGATCCGCCCATGCCAAACAAAGTACCGCATAGCGTTCAATCCGGCGTTCGCTAATTTCTACTATCCGGCGCTCCGAATGTTTCGTAAGGCCCGCGGGGCAAGGTAGTACGCACATGGCCAGGGCGCTGGGCCTCAGCCGCATGAACGGGTCGTCTAGGCAGAGGAACCGGCGCCAAACTTGCAAACGGTTGCCGCATGAGATCAAGTTCGTACAACAAACCCAACAAAGAGAAACAATAAGAGCAACAAACAAAAGCCGTTGCAGTTCTATCCGTTGCGGTTTAAACTTTCTTTGTACAATACTTTTAAAGAGACCGGACGTGCCGAAAGTTGCGCAGGACGACGAGTTGCGCACTCAGCTGCAACAGTTCATACAAGCGAGCCAGATGTCTATCCCGCAGGCTGCTCGTGAGCTAGGAGTTGACCGCGTTTCGCTATGGCGATTCCTAACCACCGGAAAGGCCCGCAAGGATCGACGGCAGGTGTACCATGCATCGTTAGCGCGCCTCCGCCTCGAAAAAACTGAAACAAAAATCCCCGTTTCGGTTTCACTTCCGGAGCGAGTAACTACGCCACTTCCGGTTCATGCTCGCGAATTGCGTCACATACGCCGTGTGTGCGACAGCCTTCTACGAATGCTCGACGCTTATGAAGGTGCTTTATTGAAGCAGGGTGGTGAAACGAGCCCCATGTCCAGGATGCGCTAGGTGAAGAAATGGCCACGACCCGAGATGATAGACAAGCCCTAGGTAGAGCTATGAGCGCGATAATTTCAGAATCAAAGCGTTCGTCGTTGAAGGCGGCTCAAAGCCTGCAGACCCAATTGCCTGGCATCGACAGCAACGCCCGCAGCAGGGGGCAAAGCAACGGACCTGCTGAGCTGCCTGACCGTATTGCAGAGCTTGTGTACGCAATTTCCACGCGTCGACGCCTGGACGAACTCGTTCTCAATCAACAGGTGGTCGATCAGATCGACGAGCTAATCGAAGAGTTTTCTAATTCGGCGTTGCTGCGTGCCCACTCGCTCGAGCCACGACACACGTTGTTGCTGGTGGGTCCCCCCGGCAATGGGAAGACGAGTCTCGCAGAAGCGATGGCTACTGAACTCGGCCTGCCACTACTTGCCCTTCGTTATGACGCCATCGTCGATAGCTTTCTCGGGGAAACCTCCAACCGTCTTCGCAAGCTGATTGAGTACGCTACTGCTACGCCGTGTGTCCTTTTCTTTGATGAGTTCGACGCTGTAGGTAAGGAACGCAGCGACGCGCAAGAGACCGGCGAGATCAAGCGCGTCGTGTCGTCCTTGCTTGTCCAGATGGATCAGCTACCTAGCCATTCGATGGTCATCTGCGCGACCAATCACCCGGAGCTCTTGGATCGCGCAGTATGGCGCAGGTTTGAATTGAGGTTGGAAATCGGTCGTCCTCAACGCGACCAACTGATTGCGTGGTTCAAGCGGTTTGAAGCCGCTTTAGGGGAGCCGTCAGGCCTCACCGAGAAGGAATTCGCTGAATATCTCGATGGAGAGAATATGTCGGCTGTCGAAGCTTTTACGTTGGACGTGCGTCGAAAGATGGTCCTATCCCGCGGAAAGCTGTCTGCCGCCGAGGCCGTTCGTCACATCATGAAACGTAGTATTCTCCCTGTTACTGTTAATAGCAGGGAGACCGACGTTGCCAGCCGAGTATCCAATCGTTCGCCTAAAAAGACAAAAGCAAGTCGCCCAACGGATAGCTAACGGTAAAAGAAATACTAAAGGACACGCGAGCCGACTTCCTTACGATGTACAAGCGAGACGCCTCGGAAGCGTCTTCGATAGCGCTGCAGCGAACCTCGCTGATATCACCGCTGGAGTAGATGTCTCCGCGGATCCGCGCGCGGTTGTGCCTGAACGATGCCTTGTCTTCGAATTGAATGGGGCCGCGTATCGGTTCAATGTCGCGGCGCAAGCGCTTGGCCTAGAATGGCTCCTCACTGAAGATGCGGAGTTCGATGCAGACTCTGATGAAGATGAGTCTGACGAGGTTACGGACGAAGACGCCGAACTGGATACGAAAGCCAAGCTTTTGTATCTCACAATGCCAAGCGATGCCGCTTTGCGCGAGTTGCTCAAGTACTGGAAGAAGTACTCCAAGGGGTATGACTGCCCGGATGGCCTCACGCCTTTGTGGCGGCTCTTCGATTACCTAACTGCATTGCGCGTCTGGTCTATTGAGGATCGACTTGATCCAGCGCTCGCTCGCTACGTCAATCGAATTCTGAGCGCGGATCCCGGCAGAGAAGTTACCGTAGAACTTGATCTCTGGTATCGATCAGAGAAACAACGTCGCGATCAATCAGTTGAGCACGTCAAAGAGATGCTCGCCGAAGTGGGTGGCACGCTGCTTGATCAAGTGGACATCAGAGAGATCAAGTACCAGGGATTGCTGATCCGGGTGCCCGCCTCCGTTGCGCGCCAGATGGCTGAGGGTGGCGAAGGCATTGCCTCCCTTGATGACATCATGACCATTCGGCCGCAGTCGTCCTTTCAGGTCTCAGTTGAGGAAGGAGCCCTCACCACCCCCGCATCTCGGCGACGCGAAAAAAAAGATCAAAGGGCCGCTTTGGCTGCGGTACTGGACGGCTACCCCATTGAACGCCACGAGGCGTTAGCCGACCGCGTACGGGTGGTTGAAGTGGACGTAACTGGCGAACAAGCGCCGGTGTCTGCCAGGTTCCATGGCACATCAATGCTGTCGCTTGTGCTCAACGGAGATCTCCATGATGAAGATGAGGCTCCTCTAAATCGACGCATCATCTCGATTCCCGTTCTTGCAGGTAATGGTCATCAGGAAGAAACGCCCAGAGGCAAGATGCCCATCGGCGTCATCTATCGTGCCTTGCGTGCAATTACGCTCGCCGATCCTCTTGAGGATCCTGAACTCGCAAATATCACAGTGATAAATCACTCGATTTGCGATGTCATCTCACCTTATGTTCGCCGTGCCTCTCCCTGGGCAGCACTGCTAGACCATTTCAGCCACCACAATCGGCTTCTCTTCGTCCTGAGTGCAGGGAATATCTTCTCGTCTGTTCCTGTACCTGGCGCCATGTCTGCTTCGCATTTCGAGGACGCGACCGACACCGAGCGAGAGGCTATGCTTATAGCGGCGATGGAAAACGCCAAGGGACAGCGAGGACTGTTGAGCCCTGCAGAATCAGTCAACTCGCTCACGGTGGGCGCCTTGCATTCGGATGGCTCGCCGGCGGCGACTGGCATGCACCTCGACCCCTACCCCACTTTGCGCATGACCAGCCTCGTCTCTGCATTAGGACCTGGACTAAATAGATGCATAAAGCCGGAGCTCATAGCGAGCGGAGGACGATATGCGGCGCGCTGCACCGAAAGTCCTGAAGGCCCCGTGGAATTACACCCCTTTGCCTCGGTGGACTTTGGGCATCTCGTAGCAGCGCCGTCGCTGACCGGTAGCCTGAGCCACTACGTCCGTACCGCAGGGACAAGCAACGCCGCTGCGCTCGTTACGAGAGCGAGCCATCACATCGCCGATGCGCTGGATGATCTCTACGGTCAAGACAATATTGACTGGCAAGGCTTACGAACCCGCACCCCTATTCTGAAGGTTTTGCTGGTTCACGGTTGCGAATGGGGGGGCATTGGGGCTGTACTCGATAAGGCGTTTCTTCCTCAGGGACAGGGAAGTCACTCGACTCGTCGCTCGGCCATCTCAAAATTTCTCGGATTCGGTGCTGCTAACGCGGAGAGAGTGGTTTCGGGAAATGCCAATCGGGCTACGCTGCTTGGCGATGACGTCATCAAAGATGGGACTAGGCACAACTACGTGCTTCCTATCCCCGCCACACTGTTGAATAACAAAGAAGTGAGAAGTGTCACACTGACGATGGCCTGGACGACACCGACCACCCACACAACATCCGATCCAAGAGCCGTCGTACTGAAGTTGTGCGGCTCGGATGGCAAGTCCAAGTACTGGGAAGGCGTGACGACAGGAGCGCCGCAGCCCTCTTCCGTCCAAGCGGCACGCGGTACGATCGTGCACGTGCGGCATAGAGGCGATAAGTTGGTCAAGAATGCGAACGGAAAGCTCGAAATCTGCGTACAAGCCGTCGCCAAACCTGGCTTCGAACAGGTAGAGGTTCCGTACGCGTTGGCAGTCACAATCGAAATTGGTCAGCGGCAGCGAACGGAGCTTTACAACGAAGTTCGTCAATCGGTTCAACCGCGGACCCGAGTCCGTCAGTGATCTTCACACCTCGAGACACAGCATGCCTACTTACAGCCAGAAAAACTCACTGGGCTATCGTTCGGATGAAGAAATCGCTCAGTACCTTGCACTGATTGGTGATTCAGAGGGCGAGCGAGAGCTGCTTGCTGCGGGCTTCTCAGGTCAAACGGGGGGCTTATTCACTCGCAAGCCCTACAGTCACACTGGCATGATCGTCGGCTTTGTGCCTCAGGGCGATCACCCCGGAGAACGAGAAGTTCTCGGAGCCAGCAGGATCGCTGCCCAGCCTGAACTCATCGGAAAACCGATCAAGATTACGCTCGATAGATTCCACGTGGCCAGCTATCCCGGCCTAGGGAAACATACCATTCTGTGCGAGTTCTCCGGCTGCAACCAAGCAGAGACGAAGAAGGAAGACCTGACCTTCGCTCGCCGCTTTGACGCGGCCGACGGCGCTGCGGCTGGAGTCTCTGGGGCACCGATCTTTATGGGGCTGAATGTGTCTCCGGACGGCATTTCCTTTAAGGGGCGTACCGTTAATGTTCGAAGCTCTGGCGACAGCAAGATCTTGGAAACGCTCGACTCACCTGCATTCCGGGGTGGGTTATCCCTGCTACATACGGCGCAGCCTGCTCTCATTCCCTTCACGAATTTGACCACCGCTGCTGTCAAACAAGCTCTTGCCGACAAGAAAAATGCTCAGGTGCACACCTTTGATCTAGGCCTAGATTTCGGTGAAGGCCGATCATCCGTGCGACTTCGAGCCGGCTCGTATGTCGTCTTGCAAAGCGATGAGGGCGCTCGGTGGAAGTGGGATGACTTCGCGTGGAACGATGACGGGATGGCGCTCTGCTACCGGCACGACCGAACCACACCCATCCCGTTTAATTACATGGTGTTCAGCATTGACACCATGTCAGCTGCGAAGCGCTAGGGGTACGTCGAAGCAGATCTTGACTTACGAAGAGGGCGCACGCGCCACACTTGGCAGCCTAGGGTACGAGCGAGACTTTTCGCACTAGTGCGTGCTCTCCCATACGAGTGCAGATGACACTCATGGTCTCGCTGCTAGACGCTGATCAGGTCGAGCTCGGCATTGACCGGTTCCCTCACGCGCTCGAAGACCACCAAGGCTACTTCGATCGCAAGATCGCTCGTTCTACCAGAGGTCAGTGTCAAGCATGCGTTAAGGCCAGTTTTTGATTTAATCTGGCAAGCAGATGGTATGGAAGGATTGCGAAATTACAACGCCGCGGGAGTTTGGCCTCCCCGGTGACTGCAGCGCCGGGGTAGGCAGTGGATTCGACAACTACCGACCCCAACGCTGCACCACGTGATCGTTGACCGTACTAGATGCATCATATCTTTGGGCGCTCATGCGGCCGACTGTCGTCCTCTTCTCCCACGACATTGTTTAGCCACTCCGAGAAACCTTCTTCGGGCCACAACGCATCCACTGCAGCCAGGCCGACTTTGACCCTCTTTCGCCAGCCTGGTCCTCGGCTCTGCAAGTCAAGCCAAGCCTCTTCCACGTCTTCGATGCGCTGAATGCGCAGCAGATGCAGGAGAAGAGCGGCCTGCTGGAGGTCTTTGTTGGACTTGGTCCGATGCTCTCCCTTTCGCTCACCATGAACAATAAGCTTGTGCAGCGCGAATCGGGCAGGATTCGGTACGTTGATCACTATAGCGTTGCTCGTGTCGAAGATGACGGTCTGTTGCACATCCTCTAATGAGTATTCCATGAAAGGCAATGGCTGCAGAACGATACCTAATTGATCGTGCTTGAACGCCGCCCCCTCAGGCGTGGTTTTGGGTGCGACAAAGTCCAAGGTAAATTCCGGCGCCTCGGGGATAAACCATGACCCGGCACCACCGCCTCCTGTACCCAACAGTGGCACAAAACCCATCTGCAATGATTCTATTGCGCCCGATGTATTAACTTCGATGTCCGCAGGCAGGGCCACGCTAAGGTTCCGGCCAGAGTGGGCAAAATCGATGTCTTGAGTGGCAGCCGACGAACTCCCCCAGTGCACGCCAAGCATATTGCTATAGGCGATGAATGCGTGCGATCCAATTGCAACGCCACCACTGTGGAAAAATCCGTAATCAGACAGACGCTTGATCACCTTGAAGTGGAGGGGCGGCGTCATTTGGCAGCCGCTTACCGCGGCAATCCGCGCGAGCTTCTTGATGGCATCAGGTTGGGGAGAATTTTGCTTCGCCTCAACTAAGGCGCGAACTTCGGGACTGTCCGGTCCTACGTAGATCTGTCGCTGTTTGCCTTGCGCGTCGGTGTGTTTGAAGTACCAGTACGCCTTGTTACGCACGAGCCTTTGCGAGAACGATCCTGACAGGTTCGCCACAGTTCGGCTCATCTCGGCTCGAATCGCTACCTCATTTAGCTGAGAGTACGCCGTCTGAGCTCTCAGCGGTAGCGGATCAAAATAGTTCTCCAGGTCGAGCATAGAAAAGCTCCTATTTGTTGTACCTTATAAATGTAACTTAGGTACAACAGGCTGCGCAAGTGTTGTACCTTTTAAATGTTACTTAGGTACAACACGCCTGACACACGTTGTCCTGCCTCTCCCTTCAATGACTCAAGGTTCGAGTCCCTTTGGCTGCCAAATTTTCAACATGAACGACAATTGACCTTTTAGATCAGATTTGGCACCATGTTGAGGTGTACTTAAGGAAAGTCATATTTCAGATGACACATACACCGATGGCGGTTAGTACCGCAGCGGCCTAGGAGTTGCTTTCTCCATGGGGAGCTGAATGGTTAACCGTGCCCAAGAGGGCCCTCGTGAACGAGGCCATTCGCTCAACTTTTTCTGTCTCTTATACA
>ERZ1032432.246-NODE-246-length-10204-cov-14.460834_pt1 | contig 10204 bp, 10 predicted proteins | sample MGYA00518036_ERZ1032432 | MGnify/ENA primary metagenome ERZ1032432 (study PRJEB33718, sample SAMN03160202) | human skin metagenome | collected 2014-02-25 | study: EMG produced TPA metagenomics assembly of the PRJNA266117 data set (Human skin bacterial metagenome...
CGAGATTCCTCTACGTCTCGTGGGCTCGGAGATGTGTATAAGAGACAGGTCTGCGTCTGGTCGCCGGAGCTCAACAGCGCCGGCAACTCGCTGGTGGGCATGGCGGCCCTGGAACTGCTCAGCCAGCGTATCGGCTGGTCGGTGTTCTAGTTACCAGGCGCCGGGGTTGCTCAGGCTGAGCTGCCCGCGATCGATGAAGCGCTGGGTGCCGAACAGCCCGCCGGCAAGCTTGCCGCGCAGCACGTAGGGCAGGTTGTCCAGGCTTTGGGTCTGGCTCAGGCCCAGGGTCTGGCGCAGCACCGAGAAGGCCGAGACGCTGACCGGGATCACCAGGATGTCTTCCGAGTAGCGGCCGATATGCCCCTGCTGGTCGCTGACCCCGGAGGCCAGGGGGCGGCCGTTGACTTCCAGGTCCAGGGCCACGCCGTTGTAGTCGATGGGGCTTTCGTTGGGGTTCTGAAGACGCAGTTTCACCGCGAAACGCATTTCCAGATCCTGGCTCGGCAGTGGCTCGATGCCCACCACATTGATCGCCAGTGGATCGCGATTGGGCAACAGCGCACAAGCGCTCAGGCTGAGCAGTACCAGGGTCAAGGCGATCAATCTACGCATGGAATACCTGTCGGCAATGGAAATGAATGGCTGGCCAGCACCTTGTAGCCGCTGCCGAGCCTGCGAGGCTACGACAAGGCCCGCAGGGCCTTGCCTGGCAAACCCCCGGCCAGCCTTCCACGGCCGAGGGCCCATCACCAGCGCTCGCAGCATAGACGCCTGCGAGCCTCAGGAGTTCGCTTTGCCGCTCATGTCCGGGTCTTGCATGACCTTGAGGGTCGCCGCTTCCGGATCGAACTCGTCTTCTTCCAGCTCAAGGAATTCCTCCGGCAGGAAGATGTTCAGGAAGATCGCGCAGAAGGCGCCCACGGTAATCGGCGACTCGAAGATGTTGTGCAGCGCCTTGGGCAGCTCGCGCAGCACTTCCGGCACCGCCGCCACGCCCAGGCCCATGCCCAGGGAGATGGCCACGATCAGCACGTTGCGCCGGTGCAGCCCGGCCTCGGCGAGGATCTTGATCCCGGCCACGGCCACGGTGCCGAACATGATCAGGGTGGCGCCGCCCAGTACCGGCTTGGGCATCAGTTGCAGCACCGCGCCGATCACCGGGAACAGGCCCAGCAGCACCAGCAGCCCGGCAATGAAGTAGGCCACGTAGCGGCTGGCCACGCCGGTCAGCTGGATGACCCCGTTGTTCTGGGCAAAGGTGACCATCGGCAGGCTGTTGAACACCGCTGCCACCGCCGAGTTGAAACCGTCCGCCAGCAGCCCGGACTTGATGCGCTTGATGTACAGCGGGCCCTTGACCGGCTGCTGGGAAATCATCGAGTTGGCCGTCAGGTCGCCGGCTGCTTCCAGGGGGGAAATCAGGAAGATCACCGCCAGGGGAATGAAGGCGATCAGGTCGAAGGAGAAGCCGTACTTGAACGGCACCGGCACGCTCACCAGGGGCACCTCGGGCATGGCCGCCATGTCCACCCGGCCGAGCATCCAGGCCACCACGAAACCCAGGGTCAGGCCGATGACGATGGAGCCCAGGCGCAGCATCGGGTGGTTGAAGCGGTTGAGCACCACGATGGTCAGCAGCACCAGCGCCGCCAGCCCCAGGTTGCTCGCCGCGCCCAGGTCACTGGCACCGTAGCCGCCGGCCATGTCGGTGACCGCCACCTTGATCAGCGACAGGCCCATCAGGGTGATGATGGTGCCGGTCACCACCGGGGTGATCAGCTTGCGCAACTTGCCGATGAACTGGCTGAGGAACATCTCGATAAAGGCTGCGACAAAGCAGATGCCGAAGATGGTGGAGAGGATTTCGTTGGTGTCGCCACCCCGGCCCTTGACCATGAAGCCGGCACTGAGCAGCACGCTGATAAAGGAAAAGCTGGTGCCTTGCACGCACAGCAGGCCGGAACCGATGGGCCCCAGGCGCCGGGCCTGGACGAAGGTGCCCAGGCCGGAGACGAACAGCGCCATGCTGATCAGGTACGGCAGCTCGCTTTCCAGCCCCAGGACCCCGCCGAAGATCAGGGTCGGGCTGATGATGCCGACGAAACTGGCCAGCACATGCTGCAGGGCGGCGAAGATCGCCGCGCTGAAATGCGGACGGTCGTTGAGGCCGTAGATCAGGTCTGACTTGTAGCGGGGAGGGGAGCGGTCGGGTGCGGTCATGGGAAAAGGCCTGCCAGTGACGTGTGAAAACTACGGGGGCACACGTCGGAAAGTGGACGGGACTTGGGCCGCAACGCCATGTCATGGACAAGACGTGCGCACCCGGTCAGAAAAAAGGAGGCGCAGGATGCCAGAAAGGCGCCGCAGCCAGAAGGGCAAACAGGCGGAAAAAGCCAAGTTGGAAAGGATACGAAAGATACTGTTTCTCATTTGCCTTTATGGAATAATCCGCCTCCCCGATCTGCGGACCGCCCCCCGATGCTGCCGACCCCCAGCCTGCTGCGCAGCTTTCAAGAGCATTACGACGACCTGCTGAAGTTTCTCACCCGGCGCATGAGCGATCGCCAACGGGCGGCGGACGTGGCCCAGGAGACCTACCTCAAGTTGCTCAAGGTCGATCCGCAGACGGTGGAGGTGCACAACGATCGCGGTTTCATTTTCCGTGTGGCCGGCAACCTGGCCATCGACACCCTGCGCCGCGAGCAGCGCCTGGCGGCCAACCTCAGCGACGGCCAGGAGCACACCGAAGCGGTGGACCCGGCCCCGGCCCCGGAAGCCGTGCTGCTGGCCAAGGAGCGCCTGGCGGTGCTCGACGAGGCCCTGGCGCAACTCTCGGACAACGCCCGCCAGGCCTTGCTGCTCAATCGCCTGGAAGGCCTGACCCAGGCACAGATCGCATTGCGCCTGGGCGTTTCCGAAAGCATGGTGGCAAAATACATCGGCCAGGCCCTGCGCCATTGCCGCGACTGGCTGAAAGTCCACCATGAATGATTCCTTCTTGCCTGCCGCCGATGCCATGACCGACCACCCCGAAAGCCTCGAAGACGCCGCCATCGACTGGCTGGTGCTGCTGCACTCCGGCAACGCCACGCCGGCCCAGCGCATGGCCTTCCAGCAATGGCGCCAGCGCAGCCCGGCCCATGCCGCAGCGGCCGCCGAGGCCCAGCAACTGTGGGGTGACCTGGGGCAGACCGAGACCGCGCGGCAGCACCAGGCGCCGCCCGTCATGGTGCGCCGGCCACGGCGCTTCTGGCCGGCGCTGGCCGCTTCGCTGCTGCTGGCGCTGGGGGCTGGCCTGGGCTGGCAGCAGTGGCCGGCCTTGACCTCGGACTACCACACCGGGGTCGGCCAGCAACAGAGCATCACCCTGGCGGACGGCTCGCGGGTCACCCTCAACAGCGCCAGTGCGCTGTCGGTGGCCTACTCGGCGGATGAGCGCCGGGTGATCCTGCGCAGCGGCGAAGCGCTGTTCGAACCGCTGGCCGACCCGCAGCGGCCCTTCGTGGTCCAGGCCCAGGCCCAGCAACTGCAAAGCGCTGCCAGTGCCTTCAGCGTGCGCCGCGACGGCCACCAACTGACGGTGGTGGTGCGCGAAGGGCAGGTGCAGTTCAGCGGTGACCACGCACCAGTGCTGCTCCAGGCCGACCAGCGCCTGCAATACCAGCCCGGCCAGCCGCTGCTGGCCCAGCAGACCGTGGACGCCGCCAGCCTGACCGCCTGGCAGCGCGGCAAGCTGATCTTCAACGGCCGCCCGCTGGGTGAGGTGATAGGTGAACTGGAGCGCTACCAGCACGGGCGCATCCTGATTTCCGACGGTCAGTTGGCGGCCCTGGCCATCAGCGGTGTGTTCGACCTGCATGATCCGCAAGGCTCGCTCAACGCCCTGCAGCAGCGCTACCCGCTGCACGTCACCTACCTGCCATGGCTGGCGGTCCTGCACTGAGTCGAATTTTTTTTGCCTGGGCACTGCAAGTTCCCCTGGGGGAAATCGTCGTAGTGAGACTGAGAAGACAATCATTCTCATTGACGTCATTTCAACCGGCTGGGAAGGAACACGTGAAAGCAATGTTCAAGCTGTCGACACTGGGGCGCGGTCACCACATCATGCGCCGCACATTACTGGCCCAGGCCCTGTTCGCCGGGGCCTTGAGCCCGGTCCTGGCCCAGGCCCAGGAGGCCGCCACGGTCAGCCAGGCCGGCAGCGCCCAGGAGCGTCGGGTCTCGTTGAACCTGCCGGCCCAGCCCCTGGACCAGGCGCTGACCCGCTTCGCCGATCAGGCCGACCTGCGCCTGCTGTACACCACCAGCGATGTCGAGGGCCTGCAATCCACCGCCCTCAACGGTGAGGTCACGGTGGCCCAGGCCCTGCAAAGCCTGCTGGCCGGCAGTGGTATGAGCTGGTCGTTCAGCGACGGGCACACGGTGATCCTGCGTCGGGCTGGCGTGCCGGCCGCCAGCCTCAACCTCAAGCCGACCCAGGTCACCGTGGCGTCACGCACCAGCGCCGCCATCAGCGAGATTCCCGGCACCGTGTGGGTGGTGGAGCAGAGCCAGCTGCGCGAGCAATTGAGCACCGGGGTCAGCCTCAAGGAAGCCATCGGCAAGCTGGTACCGGGCCTCGACCTGGCCCCGGAAGGGCGCACCAACTACGGCCAGAACATGCGCGGGCGCAACGTGCTGGTGATGATCGACGGGGTCAGCCAGAACAGTTCCCGGGGCCTGTCCCGACAGTTCGACAGCATCTCGCCGTTCAACGTCGAGCGGGTCGAAGTGCTGTCCGGGGCCAGCGCCATCTACGGCGGCGGCGCCACCGGCGGCATCATCAATATCGTCACCAAGAAAGGCGAACCGGGCCCGGCGCGCTTCGAGACCCAGCTGGGGGCCAGCAGCGGCTTCAACAACAGTGACGACCTGACGACCCGCATCGCCCAGTCGGTGAGCGGCGGCAACGAAGCCATCAGCGGCCGGCTGGCGGTGGCGGGGGAGCAGAACCAGGCGTTCTATGACGGTGCCGGCAAGCAGATCTTCATCGACAACACCCAGACCGACCTGCAGTACAACCGTACCCTGGACCTGATGGGCAGCCTGGCCCTGCAGTTCAACGAAGAGCAGAGCCTGGACCTGCTGGCCCAGTACTACGACTCCGGCAACCATGGCAGCACCGGGATCTACTTCCCCAACCTCAAGTACAAGGCGCCGTCCAACCTGGAAGACGCCGAGCTGCGCGGCGGCTATTCCACCGACCTGGAACCGCGTACCAAGCGCCTGCTGCTCAACGCCAACTACCACCACAGCGACGTGCTGGGCCAGGATTTCTACCTGCAGGCCTCGTACCGCAAGGAAGACGACAACTTCTTCCCGTTCCCCTACTACAACAGCGGCAGCCCCGCAGGCTCCAAGGGTGTGTACTTCGCCGCGTCCCAGCAGAATTTCGAAGTCACCAGCCTCAAGGCGCTGTTCGCCAAGGAGTTCGAGGCGTTCAAGCTGACCTACGGCGTGGACCTGGACCGCGAGCGTTTCAATGCCCAGCAGAGCACCTTCGACCAGGGCATCTCCTCGGGCAGCGGCGGCCTCGACCTGGTGACCCAGAGCAAGGCGCCGCGCTATCCCAGCTACCGGGTCGATGGCCTGTCCGGCTATGCCCAGCTGGACTGGCACGCCACCGACAACCTGACGGTATCCGGCGGCTACCGGCGCCAGCAGATGGACGTGGACGTGGGCCAGTTCAAGAACGTACCCGGCGGCAGCAACGACTATGCGGTCAACCTCTACAACCTGGGCACCATCTACGACTTCAAGAACGGCCACCAGCTGTGGGTCAACTACGGCGAGGGCTTCGATCTGCCGGACCCGGCCAAGTTCTACGGCAAGCCGGGCCTGAGCGTGGACGACAACCCCCTGGCCGGGATCAAGAGCCGCCAGGTGGAGACCGGCTGGCGCTTCTCCGATAGCGACTGGGATGCCCAGGCGGCGCTGTACTACATCTGGTCGGACAAGGTGATCACCACCGACCAGGCCACCCTGACCATCGACGTCAAGGACCAGAAAAGCCGCGACTACGGTTTTGAAAGCGCCCTGACCCGGCACTTCCAGAACGGCTGGGAGCTGGGCGGCACCCTGCATGCCGTGCGCTCCGAGGAGGAGAACAAGAACGGCGGCTGGAGCAAGCGCGACGCCCGTTATGCCTCGCTGTCGAAACTCACCGCCTTCGTCGGCTGGAAGGACGACAGCAGCAGCGTGCGCCTGCAGGGCAACCACGCCTTCACCCTCAAGGACGACGCGGTCAAGCAGATCGACGCCACCCACAGCGTGGATGCGCCCAACACCATCGACGGCTACACCACCTTCGACCTGCTGGGCAGCCACGACACCGAGTTCGGCACCTTCAGCGGCGGCATCCAGAACCTGCTGGACAAGCAGTACAGCACCGTCTGGGGCCAGCGCGCCAAGCTGTTCTACTCGCCGACCTACGGCCCGGACTACCTCTACGACTACCAGGGCCGTGGCCGCACCTACACCCTGACCTGGACCATGGCCTACTGATGCCCCGGGGGGGCTCTTGCGGCCCCTGTAGCCGCTGCCGAGCCCCAGCGAGGCTACGCAAAGGCCCGCAGGGCCTTGCTTGGCAACTCCCAGCCGAACCCTGCGACGCAGTGCCTTCGCCGCCTGCGCCAGCGGCTACAGGACCCCGGCAGAACCATGCCTGGCAATGTCCCGCCAACCCCCATCCTCCTGACAGAAACTGTCAGGAGGCTCTGGTAATCTGCGCCGGTGTTTTTTCCGGAGTGCACCTGCGTGTCGCGAGCCAGTCGTTTACTCACCCTGCTGCAGATGCTGCGGGGCAAAAGCCGTCCGGTGACCGCCGCGACCCTGGCCTCGGAGCTGGAGGTTTCCGAGCGCACCCTGTACCGCGATATCGCCGAGCTGACCGCCCTGGGCGCGCCGATCTACGGTGAGGCGGGGATAGGCTACGTGCTGCGCAGCGGGCTCTTCCTGCCGCCGTTGATGCTCAATGCCGATGAGACCGAGGCCGTGGTGCTGGGCCTGCGCTACGTCGATCAGCGCGGCGACGAGGAACTGAGCAAGGCCGCCGCCGATGCCATGGCCAAGATCGCTGCGGTGCTGGCCCCCGCGGCCCAGGACGCACTGCGCAATCCGACCCTGTTGCCCGGCCCGGCGGGCTACGGCTTCCCCGACAACCCGGTGTCGCTCAATGTGTTCCGCCAGGCGATCCGCCTTCAGGCCAAGCTGCTGATCGACTATGCCGACGTCAACCAGAATCCCAGCCAGCGCCGGGTCTGGCCCCTGGCCCTGGGCTTTCTCAACGAGGCCCGGGTGATCGTGGCCTGGTGTGAATTGCGCGAGGATTACCGGACCTTCCGCACCGACCGCATTGCCGCCGCCCAGGAACAGGGCGAGCGGTATCCGGGGCGGCGCAGCGACTGGCTGCGAGCCTGGCGCAAACGCATGCACAGCGATGAGCAGGGCCGTTTCACTGCTGACAGGAAATGACACGCGAGGGCTTTAGCATGGCCCGCTCATTCAACAGCAAGGAGCTTTTGTCATGTCGGCCACAGACCCTTCCCTGGCCCCGGCCATCGCCGCTTATGTCACGGCCATCAACAGCGGCGACAGCGCAGTGGTGGCGTCGATCTTCGCCGACCGCGCCCAGGTCTTCGATGAACGCGAGCACTGCGTGGGGCCCCAGCAGATCGCCCGCTGGATGGGCAAAGGCGCGTGCCGCCTGGAAATCCTCGGGGTCCAGCAGCGCACCGGCAAAGTGCTGCTCGACAGCCGGGTGTGCGGTGACTTCCCCGGCAGCCCCCAGGCCCTGCGCCATACCTTCCGCCTGGACGCCCAGGGGCGGATCGAACGCCTGGATATTTCCCGCTGACGTAGCCGCTGGCGCAGGCGGCGAAAAACCTGAGCATGCCCAAGGTTTTGCTGGAGATCGCCAGGCAAGGCCCTGCGGTCCTTTTCCCAGCTTCGCGGGCTCGGCAGCGGCTACAGGTCGGCCTGGAGCGGCTCATGCTGGCATACTGCGGCTCTTTGCCAGGAGGCCCGAGCCCCATGCCATTCGATTCCCCCATGAGCGCCTACCAATACGCCCTGGAGCAGCAGGGCTTTGTCGCCGACGCGGCGCAGGCGCGGGCGGTGCAGGCCTTGCAGCAATGCCATGAAGCCCTGCATCAAGGGCGCACGGCGGTGCCCGGGGTCTATCTGTGGGGGGCGGTTGGGCGGGGCAAGACCTGGCTGATGGACCAGTTCTATCAGAGCCTGCGGGTCCCGGCGCGGCGCCAGCACTTTCATCACTTCATGGGCTGGGTGCACCAGCGTTCGTTCCAGCTGACCGGTATTGCCGACCCCTTGCAGGCCCTGGCCCGGGAGCTGGCCGAAGAGGTGCGGGTGCTGTGTTTCGATGAGCTGTTCGTCAATGACATCGGTGACGCGATCATCCTCGGGCGCCTGTTCCAGGTGATGTTCGACCAGGGCGTGGTGCTGGTCTGCACCTCCAACCAGCCCCCGGAGCAGCTGTATGCCGATGGCTTCAACCGCGAGCGCTTCGTTCCGGCGATCAGCGCCATCCGCCAGCACATGCAGGTGGTGGCGGTGGACGGCGAGCAGGATCACCGCCTGCACCCGGGCGCCGCCGAGCAACGCTACTGGCTTGGCGCCGAGGGGCAGCCGAGCGCCCTGGGGCCGGTGTTCGAGCGCTTGAGTGCCGGGCAGCCGGCGAGCAGCGAGCCGCTGTTGCTCGGCTATCGCCCGTTGCAGGTGGTCAAGGCGTGCGGGACGGTGGTCTGGTGCAGCTTCGTCGAACTGTGCGAACAGCCGTTTTCCGCCATGGACTTCATGGCCCTGTGCGACCGCTTCCAGGCCATTCTCCTGAGCGATGTGCCCAACCTCAGCGCTTGCCAGCGCCCCGCACGCATTGCCCGGGGCACCGAGGATGGTGCCGAGCGGGTGGTGGCCGGGGATCGTGAGTTGCCGCAGCTGTCGGTACATGACGACGCGGTGCGGCGTTTCATCGCCCTGGTGGACGAGTGCTACGACCGCAAGGTGCCGCTGTACCTGGAAGCCCGGGTGCCCATGGAACAGCTGTACACCGAGGGCTACCTGGAGTTCGCTTTCCGCCGCACCCTCAGCCGCCTGCAGGAAATGCAGTTGCAGCGTTTTGCCGGTGGGCCCGCGGCCTGAAGGGAAACCTTTCCGGCTGCCGTGGATCCCGGCCGCTGCTTAGGATTTTTTCTGTAGTGCGCGGGTTAAAAATCTTCGTTTGGTCAAATCCCCCAGCCTACAATCGAGGCTGCCTGAGCCCTGAGCGCTCACTTTCAATACGTTGATCGAGGATGAACATGGACGTTGCCGATGTCGTGGTGTTGCAAGCCAGTTACAGCAACCCGGTGCATGCCGAAGCCATAGGCGTGTTGCTCAACCACTATGCCGAGGACCCCATGGGCGGCGGCCAGCGCCTGGACGCAGACCGGCTCCAGCAGTTGCCGGCGGAACTGGCCAAGCGGCCCCAGGCGTTCAGCGTGCTGGCCTTTGCCGGCGGGCAGCCGGTGGGCCTGGTGAACTGCTTCGAAGGCTTCTCCACCTTTGCCTGCCGGCCCCTGGTGAATATCCATGACGTGGTGGTGCTGGACAGCTACCGCGGCCAGGGCCTGAGCAAGCGCCTGCTGCAGAAGGTCGAGGACATCGCCCGGCAACGGGGCTGCTGCAAGGTCACCCTGGAAGTGCTGGAGGGCAATGCCCAGGCCCAGGCCGCCTATCGCGCCTGCGGTTTCGCCAATGCCATGCTCGACCCGACTCACGGGCGCATGCTGTTCTGGAGCAAAGCCTTGTAATGCACGCCCCCAGCCCCTGCGCGCCGGTCCCGGTAGAAACACCCTGGCGGATCTTCCTGGTGTTTCTGCGCCTGGGCCTGAGTTCGTTTGGCGGGCCGCTGGCGCACCTGGGCTACTTTCGCCAGGAATTCGTCCAGCGCCGGCGCTGGCTGGGGGAGGCGGCCTATGCCGAGCTGGTCGCGCTGTGCCAGTTTCTTCCCGGACCTGCCAGCAGTCAGGTCGGCATCGCCCTGGGATTGTCTCGCCGTGGCCTGCCCGGGGCCCTGTGTGCCTGGGCCGGCTTTACCTTGCCTTCGGCCCTGGCCCTGTCTCTTATACACATCTGACGCTGCCGACGAGCGATCTAGTGTAGATCT
>ERZ1032432.248-NODE-248-length-10184-cov-17.393524_pt1 | contig 10184 bp, 9 predicted proteins | sample MGYA00518036_ERZ1032432 | MGnify/ENA primary metagenome ERZ1032432 (study PRJEB33718, sample SAMN03160202) | human skin metagenome | collected 2014-02-25 | study: EMG produced TPA metagenomics assembly of the PRJNA266117 data set (Human skin bacterial metagenome...
TCTACACTAGATCGCTCGTCGGCAGCGTCAGATGTGTATAAGAGACAGGTACCGTGCTCGGCCAGGTACTGCGGGGTGGCGCAGAGCAGGTGATCGATGCGCAACAGCTGGCGGCCGATCAACCCGGGCGGCGGGCGATCGGTGATGCGGATCGCCAGGTCGACGTTGTCGTCGATCAGGTCGACATCGCGGTCCTCATGCAGCAGTTCCACATCGACCAGGGGATAGCGCCGCAGAAACTCCGGCATGTGCGGGTGCACCACGAAACGCCCCACCGCCTTGGGCACGCTGACCCGCACCACGCCTTCGGCTTCGTGGGTGAACTGGCCGCTGACCTCCATCACCGAACGGGCCGCACTGACCATTTCACTGCAACGCTTGAACACCTCTTCGCCACCGTCGCTCAAGCGCAACTTGCGTGTGGTGCGCTGCAACAACCGGGTGGCCAGGGCCTTTTCCAGGCGCGAGATGCTGCGGCTGACCGCCGAAGGCGAGGAGCCCAGCTGGCGTGCCGCCTCGGAGAAGCTGCCGGTCTCCACGACCCTGACGAAAATGGCCATTTCTGCCAGCAAAGGCAGGGGTAGATTTATGCTCATGACGCAATAGTCCATTGAGTTTCCAACGGATTATCACGCAATTGCCCAGGCCGCATAATAAAAAAACACTGAATTCCAGGGTTAGAGAAATGACGCGGCGCCTGTATTACGACAATGACCAGTTACTGACCTCCGTCGAGGTCCTGAGCTGCATCCCCCACGAACAGCAATTCGCGGTCACCCTCAACGCCACGCCCTTCCACCCCCAGGGTGGCGGCCAGCCCAGCGATACCGGCTGGATCGGCCAGGCCGCCGTTCTGCGGGTGGCCCAGGAAGGCGAGCAGATCGTGCATTACCTGGACCAGCCGCTGGAGCCGGGCATTTTCGAGGCCCGGGTCGATGAGGCCGCGCGCCTGTTCAACAGCCGCATGCACTCCGCCGGGCACCTGATCGGCCACTTCGTGCAAAGCCAGGGCTGGATACCGATCAAGGCCCATCACTGGCCAGGTGAAGGCCGGGTGTCGTTCAAACCGGCAGAGCAGCCCCGGGAGATCGACGGCGCCAGCGTGCAGGACGCGATTGCGCAGTGGATAGAGGCCGACCTGGAACGGCATAGCACAATGGCGGACGGTTCGCGCCAGATCAGCTTTGGCCAACTGCCGGCCTATGGTTGCGGCGGCACCCACGTCAGCCACCTGCAGCAGTTGGGCGCGGTGCTCATCACCGCGGTCTCACTCAAGAAAGGCACCCTTTCGGTCAGCTACAGCCTCGACTGAAAACGGCCTGCCACTCAATCATCCTGCTTTGCGGAGTCCGCATGCTGTCCAACTATCTTGGCGAGTTCCTCGCCCTGGCCCTGGTTCACTTTCTCGCGGTGGTCGCTCCCGGGCCGGATTTTGCCGTGACCATCCGCCAGAGCGTGCGCTTTGGCCGCATGACCGGGGTCTGTACCGCCCTGGGCATCGGCGCCGGCATCTCGGTGCACGTGCTCTACACCCTGCTGGGGGTGGGCGCCCTGATGCACGCTACGCCCTGGTTGCTGAGCGCGGCCAAGCTGCTGGGCGGCGCCTACATTCTGTACTTGGGTATCAGCCTGCTGCGCAGCAAGGCCAAGACCAGCCTTCCCGGCGAGGCGCCCACCGATGAGCCCCAACAGACCTTGCTGCGAGCCTTTACCACGGGGTTTCTGACCAATGCCACCAACCCCAAGGCGACCCTGTTTTTCCTGGCGATCTTCACCACCCTGGTCAGCGCCACCACCCCACTGAGCATCCAGGCCCTATATGGCGCCTGGATGTGCCTGGTGAATGCGCTGTGGTTCGTGATCGTCGCGCTGTTCTTCTCCAGCTCTCGGGTGCGCTTGCTGTTCATGCGCCTGGGGCACTGGTTCGAGCGCTGCATGGGGCTGATCCTGCTGCTGTTCGCCGGGCGGTTGCTGCTGTCGCTGTAGGCAAGGCAAACGACAAAGGCCCGCGCAGGTGTACTGGCGGGCCTTTTTTCTGGGCACTGGCTGCAGCGTTGAATCGCAGGCAAACAAAAACGCCGCTCAATGAGCGGCGTTCTTGTGAATTTGGAGCGGGAAACGAGACTCGAACTCGCGACCCCGACCTTGGCAAGGTCGTGCTCTACCAACTGAGCTATTCCCGCAAATGGCGTCCCCTAGGGGACTCGAACCCCTGTTACCGCCGTGAAAGGGCGGTGTCCTAGGCCACTAGACGAAGGGGACACGCTACCCGGAACACATGGTGTGTGTTTCGGTGTCCAGAGCCGCATCCGAAGACTTGGGTTCTGGTTTCACTCAGCCTCGCCCGAAAGCCAGACTGTTTAAAATTGGAGCGGGAAACGAGACTCGAACTCGCGACCCCGACCTTGGCAAGGTCGTGCTCTACCAACTGAGCTATTCCCGCAAATGGCGTCCCCTAGGGGACTCGAACCCCTGTTACCGCCGTGAAAGGGCGGTGTCCTAGGCCACTAGACGAAGGGGACACGCTACCCGGAACACATGGTGTGTGTTTCGGTGTCCAGAGCCGCATCCGAAGACTTGGGTTCTGGTTTCACTCAGCCTCGCCCGAAAGCCAGACTGTTTAAAATTGGAGCGGGAAACGAGACTCGAACTCGCGACCCCGACCTTGGCAAGGTCGTGCTCTACCAACTGAGCTATTCCCGCAAATGGCGTCCCCTAGGGGACTCGAACCCCTGTTACCGCCGTGAAAGGGCGGTGTCCTAGGCCACTAGACGAAGGGGACACGCTACAGCATTCACTTCCTTCAACGTTTTGCTATTTGCTTTCCGTTGAAAGTGGCGCGCATTCTATGGATGCTTTGGGAGGCCGTCAACCCCCAGATATAATTTTATTTAAATCAATGACTTCGGAGCTGTTTTAGGCCCGCTTCAGGGTTTTCTGCCGTCCGCGCTTTGACGCCTATATTCTGGCACTCGACAAGGCGTTATAGTCCTCCACAGCCGGTGATGGCAATTTGAACCCTTGGATCCCCCGAGGCAAATGCCACCTATATAAGCAGCACAATCCATGCCCGGCTCGTCGAGCGGCGCTATGCGTCTAAATGCCAAGCCACTACACTCGCACGCGAATCCCATAACGAGGTTTTAACGGTGACACCACTCATGATCACCCTGCTGGTAATAGCCGGGATCGCACTATTGATCGCCATTGGCTACATGAACCATGTGGTGGAAAACAACAAACTGGAAAAAGCCCGCACCAAGGTCGAACTCAATGATCGCCTGCGTCGTTGCGGCGAGATCACCGAAACCTTCCCCGGCCAGTTCATGTCACCGGCCCTCAAGCTGCTGCTGACGCGCCTGGAGCTGAACGTCGTTCAGCGCATGCTCAACCTCGATAAAACCGACAGCACCCTCAAGGCTCGCCTGGCTGAGCTCAATACCCTGGTGGGCCAGGGCGAGTCGATCCCGGTGAACAACCCACCGGCACCGATCCAGACCGAAGCCAAGGCCAAGGACGTGCGCTTCCTGCTGGAGGCTATGCACGGCCAGGTCACTCGCGCCGCCCACGACGGTTTCCTGCAGCCCAACGAAGCCAAGCGCTGGATCAAGGAGATCCGCCACATCCTGGTGCTGCTGCATATCGAGTTCTTCAACAACCTGGGCCAGTACGCCCTGCAGCAGAACCAGCCGGGCCAGGCCCGGCTGGCCTTCGAGCGTGGCGTGCAGTACCTGCGCAAGCAGCCGGACCCGGCGGTCTACAAGGAGCAACTGGAATACCTGGACAAACTCCTGGCCCGGGCCAATGCCATGGTGCTGTCGACCCTGGAACCTGCCCCGGACGAAGACAACCAGCTGACCCAGGGCCTCAAGACCGTGGAAGCCGACGCCGACTGGAAAAAGAAAGCCATCTACGACTGACAGAAAAAACCCTTGCCCGGAACACCCGGGCAAGGGTTTTAGAACGCTGCGCCCTCCCCGCCGCTACAAGCGGAAATGCCCCACCATCCCCTTCAGTTCCACGCCCAACTGCGCCAGCTCGATGCTCGACGCGGCGTTGCCCTGCATCGCCAGGGACGACTGATCGGCACTGGCGCGAATGCTGGTGACACTGCGGTTGATCTCTTCGGCCACCGAACTCTGCTGCTCGGCCGCAGCGGCGATCTGCTGGTTCATCTGCTGGATCAATGACACCGCCGCGGCAATGCTACCCAGGGCGCTTTCGGTCTGCAGGGCATCGCTGACCGCCAGCTTCACCAGCTCGCCACTGCTCTGGATCTGCTGCACCGAGGAGTCGGCCGCTGCGTGCAGAGCCGTCACCAACCGGGCGATCTCTTCGGTGGACTGCTGCGTGCGTTTCGCCAGGGCCCGCACTTCATCGGCCACCACCGCAAACCCCCGGCCCTGCTCCCCGGCCCTGGCGGCTTCGATAGCGGCGTTGAGGGCCAGCAGGTTGGTCTGCTCGGCCACGCTCTTGATCACATCCAGCACGCTACCGATGTTGTCGATTTCCGCGCTCAGGCTCTCGATATCACTGCTGGCACGGCTGGCGGAATCCGCCAGTTGCTCGATGCGCTGCATGCTCTGGCGCACCACTTGCTGGCCACTTTCGACCTTGTCGTCCGCCGCCTGGGCGGCTTGGGCGGCCTCCTCGGCATTGCGCGCCACATCGTGCACCGTGGCGGTCATCTGATTCATGGCCGTGGCCACTTGCTCGGTTTCTTCCTTCTGGGTGCTGACTTCCAGGTTGGTCTGCTCGGTCACCGTGGACAGCGACTGAGCCGAACTGGCCAGTTGCTCGATCCCCGCCTGCAGGCCACTGACAATGCCGCTCAGGCCGCTGCCCATCTGCTGCATGGCCTGCATCAACTGACCGATCTCGTCACGTCGGGTCACCTCCACGGTCGCGGTCAGATCACCGGCGGCAATCTGCTGAGCCACGTGCATCACACTGCGCAATGGGCGCACGATCAGGCGGGTGACGCTCAAGGCCGCCAACAGCCCCACCAACAGCGCCAGGGCCGAGGAGCCGATGATCAGCAGGGAGTTCTTGTCCAGTTCCCCCAGCATCGAATGCTCTTGCGCCCCGTACGCCTGATCAACCCGCGCCATCACCTGGGCGGCGCGCTCATGCAACTGCTGATAGACCTGCTTCTCCTGGGCCAGCAACCCGGTGTACTCGTTGAGCTTCTCGCTGAAGTTGCCGATGTGCCCCGAGACTTCGTTGAGCACCGTCTGATAGCCCGCATCCTTGACCGTGGCCTTCAACTGCTCGGCCTGGGCCAGGGCCTGATCGGCCTGCTCGATCTTGCCCTGCTCGGCGGGCTCCTGGTCGCCGCCCTTACGGTTCTGATCCAGGCGCAACCGGGCCTCATTCATGGCCTGCAGCATCAGGCGTGAAACCTGGCTGATCTGATTGGCCTGCTCGATGAATTCGGCACCATCCTTGCCCTGGGATTCCTTGAGCGTATAGGCACCGTCATCCGCCAGCCCGGCCTGCAGCACGTCCAGGTTATTGGCCACGCTGGACACCGACCAACTGGCCATTTCCAGGGCCAGGTCCTTGGCCTGGGTCAGCTCGACGAACTCGTCGAAGGCCTTGCGATAGTCCGCCAGCGCCAGCTCCACATCGCCCATCGCGGTCTGGTTGGCCGCCGACCGCACCTTGAGCTGCTGGGCCAGGGCCTGCAGGCCTTCCAGGCTTTCATGCAGGCTGTCCACGGTCTTGCTGTCGCCGTGCAGGGCGTAGTCCTGCTCCTGCAGCCGCACCTTGAGCACGCCGCTATTGAGCTGGGACATCTGCTTGAGGCCATCGAAGCGCTGGCTGATGGTCTGCAGGGACCAGACACCGATCCCCGCCACCAGAGCGGTTAGGAGCAACACCAGGGCAAACCCGATGCCCAGTTTCTTTGCCATGCCCAGGTTGGCAAAACGTCCACTTGCGGCCGAAGTCATGGTGCGCAGTCCCCTTCCAATCCCCAATGGCAATAGGGCCATCTTGTCTTGGCGAAGGGTCGCAACGGCATGCACCGGCGCACAAGTCTCTGACATCGGAATAATGGCAAAAAGCTACGCCGAGGTCGTTTTCAGGACACTGGAGGTCGATTCCATCGGGCCCCGGCCATCGGCATCAGATCGCGGTGGCCCCGCCGTCGACCGCCAGTGCATGGCCGGTGGTAAAGGCCGCGCCATCGCTGCACAGGTAGAGCACCGCACTGGCGATCTCCTCGACCTTGCCGATGCGCCCCACCGGGTGCATGGCCGCGGCGAACTCGGCCTTCTTCGGGTCCGCCTCGTAGGCACGGCGGAACATGTCGGTGTCGATCACCGCCGGGCATACCGCGTTCACGCGGATTTTCTTCTTCGCATATTCGATGGCCGCCGACTTGGTCAGGCCGATCACCGCATGCTTGGAGGCCGCATAGATGCTCATCTTCGGCGCCGCGCCCAGGCCCGCCACCGAGGCGGTGTTGACGATCGCCCCACCGCCCTGGGCCAGCAGCAGCGGCAACTGGTACTTCATGCACAGCCAGACCCCTTTGACGTTAACCCCCATGATGGCGTCGAACTCATCCATGGAGCCCTCCGCAAGGCGGCCCTTTTCGATCTCGATACCGGCATTGTTGAAGGCGTAATCCAGGCGCCCATAGGCTTCGATGGTGCGGGCCATGAGGCTTTGCACATCCGCCTCCAGGGTAACGTTGCACGGCACGAACAGCGCCTCGCCACCGGCCTCGCGGATCAGCGCCACGGTGCCCTCGCCCCCCGCCGTGTCCAGGTCCGCCACCACCACCTTCAAGCCTTGTGCGGCAAATGCCTGGGCGGTGGCCCGGCCGATACCATTGGCCGCGCCGGTCACCAGGGCCACCTGGCCGGAAAACATCATGCTCATTGCAGGAATCCTCGATCGAATGCGGGTCAGCTACCCGGCCCAATCTAGCCACAGCCGGGGCTGGTGGCGTCAGCACTATCAAAAGCCCGGTTGGATGCTCATGCATTCTGGTGATGAATCTGCCGGGGGCTTTATCAGGGCGATCGATTGGCCTCCATTCGCTGCAGCGGCAAACCTTGCGGCACCGAGGCCAAGGGGCTATCAACTAAAGGTTCATTCATCCCACGAGTGCCTGCCATGACCGCCCTGACCAATCGCCAGTTCCTGCTCGCCAAACGCCCCATCGGACCGGCCACCCGCGATACCTTCACCTACCAGCAGGTGGCAGTTGGCGAGCCCGCCGCCGGGCAGATCCTGGTGCAGAACCAGTACCTGTCCCTGGACCCGGCCATGCGCGGCTGGATGAACGAGGGCAAATCCTACATTGCCCCGGTGGCCATCGGCGAGGTCATGCGCGCCCTGGGCGTGGGCCAGGTGATCGCCTCCAGCCACCCCGGTTTCGCGGTGGGCGACTACGTCAATGGTGCACTCGGCGTGCAGGACTACTTCCTCGGCGAGCCCCGGGGCTTCTACAAGGTCGACCCCAAGCTGGCCCCGCTGCCGCTCTACCTGTCAGCCCTGGGCATGACCGGCATGACCGCCTACTTCGCCCTGCTGGACGTGGGCGCACCCAAGGCCGGCGACACCGTGGTGCTGTCCGGGGCCGCTGGCGCGGTGGGCAGCATTGCCGGGCAGATCGCCAGGATCAAGGGCTGCCGCGTGGTGGGGATTGCCGGCGGCCAGGACAAGTGCCGGTTCCTCATCGACGAGCTGGGTTTTGACGGCGCCATCGACTACAAGAACGAAGACGTCCACGCCGGCCTCAAGCGCGAGTGCCCCAAAGGCGTCGATGTGTATTTCGACAACGTCGGCGGCGACATCCTCGATGCCGTGCTCAGCCGCCTGAACGTCAAGGCGCGGGTGGTGATCTGCGGCGCCATCAGCCAGTACAACAACAAGGAGGCGGTCAAGGGGCCGGCCAACTACCTGTCGCTGCTGGTCAACCGGGCGCGCATGGAGGGGTTCGTGGTGATGGACTATGCCGCGCAGTTCGCCGAAGCCGGGCAGGAAATGGCCGGCTGGATGGCCAAGGGACAGCTCAAGAGCAAGGAGGATATTGTCGAGGGCCTGGAAACCTTCCCGGAAACCCTGGGCAAGCTGTTCAGCGGCGAGAACTTCGGCAAGCTGATACTGAAAGTCTGAATCCGTAGGAGCCAGCTTGTCGGCGATCCGCAACGGCGGCCGGAAAGGGCCGCCAACCGCAAAACCGCTATCGCCGGCAAGCCGGCTCCTACAAGAGGAAGCGTGTTACAGGGCCAGTTCGGCCACGACGTCGGCCAGGGCCTTGGCCGGATCTGCCGCCTGGCTGATGGGGCGACCGATCACCAGGTAATCGGAGCCGGCATCCAGGGCCTGGCGCGGGGTGAGGATCCGCCGCTGGTCGTCCTGGGCGCTGCCCGCCGGGCGAATCCCCGGGGTCACCAGTTGCAGGGACGGATGGGCGCTCTTCAGGGCTTGGGCTTCCAGGGCCGAGCACACCAGGCCGTCCATGCCGGCTTTCTGCGCCAGGGCAGCCAGGCGCAGCACCTGCTCCTGGGGCTCGATGTCCAGGCCGATACCGGCAAGGTCTTCACGCTCCATGCTGGTAAGCACGGTGACGCCGATCAGCAACGGCTTGGGGCCGCTGCGCTGGTCCAGCACTTCGCGGCAGGCAGCCATCATGCGCAGGCCGCCGGAGCAGTGCACGTTGACCATCCACACGCCCATTTCCGCGGCGGCCTTGACCGCCATGGCGGTGGTGTTGGGAATATCGTGGAACTTCAGGTCCAGGAACACTTCGAAACCCTTGTCCCGCAGGGTCCCGACAATCTCGGCGGCGCAGCTGGTGAACAGCTCCTTGCCGACCTTGACCCGGCACAGTTTGGGGTCCAGTTGATCGGCCAGTTTCAGTGCGGCGTCACGGGTGGGGAAATCCAGGGCGACGATGATAGGAGTCTGGCAGGCGGACATGAAGGGGCTCTCAGGCAAGTCGAAATCGGCGCGGATTGTAGCGCAAGCCGCGCCGCTCCGGGACCCGATCAGAGGTAAATCCTCCTCAACGGTGCGCAAGAAGGCCGATTGCCCCGGCAATCGCTCCCCCACGCCACGGCATTTGTATCAACCTCGATACACTGACGACACGTGGGCAACAATCCCCGGCGCTACCCTCGCCAGCCGCAACACCTTCGAACAGCACTTCCAGCCCCCGGGCCGGACGCCTATGCTGAAGCCACAACCCCGCCGCCGCCCTAAGGCGCCGGCAGCCTACCTGGCAGACGACCGCACCCATGCAGAACACTTCAGCCCCTCTCAACGAAGACGCCAAAGCATTGGTCAGTGGCGACGACAAACGCTGGAACACCCGGGCCCTGATCGTCGACGACGACGTGCCGATCCGCGAGTTGCTGATCGACTACCTGGCGCGTTTCAACATTCACGCCAGCGGCGTCACCGACGGCGCGGCGATGCGCCAGGCCCTGCAGGCCGAGCACTTCGACGTGGTGGTGCTGGACCTGATGCTGCCCGGCGAAGACGGCCTGTCCCTGTGCCGCTGGCTGCGTACCGAATCGGACATCCCGATCCTCATGCTCACCGCCCGCTGCGAGCCCACCGATCGCATCATCGGCCTGGAGCTGGGGGCCGACGACTACATGGCCAAGCCTTTCGAGCCACGGGAACTGGTGGCCCGGATCCAGACCATCCTGCGCCGGGTGCGCGACGATCGCAGCGAGCAGCGGGCCAATATCCGCTTCGACAACTGGCGCCTGAACAGCGTGCTGCGCCAACTGATTTCCGCCGATGGCCTGGTGGTGCCGCTGTCCAACGCCGAGTTCCGCCTGCTCTGGGTGTTCATCGAGCGCCCGCGCCGGGTACTGAGCCGCGAACAATTGCTGGACGCCGCCCGCGGCCGATCCATCGAGGCCTTTGATCGCAGCATCGACCTGCTGGTCTCGCGCCTGCGGCAAAAGCTCGGCGACGATCCGAAGTCGCCGCAACTGATCAAGACCGTGCGCGGTGAAGGCTACCTGTTCGACGCCCGGGACATCGGCTGATGCGCGGGCGGTTCGATACGCTGTTCGGCCGCCTGTTCGGCGTCTTGCTGATCGCGATCGTCCTCGCCCACCTGCTGGCGTTCTTCTGGTTTCACCACTACGGCCCACCCCAGGCTGTCTCTTATACACATCTGACGCTGCCGACGAGCGATCTAGTGTAGA